>ENA-OPCP01001743-OPCP01001743.1-human-gut-metagenome-genome-assembly--contig:-NODE-1743-length-12807-cov-2.002980_pt1 | contig 12807 bp, 8 predicted proteins | sample MGYA00241563_ERZ501477 | MGnify/ENA primary metagenome ERZ501477 (study PRJEB25962, sample SAMEA2042572) | human gut metagenome | biome: human gut; feature: human-associated habitat; material: faeces... | reverse complement strand
TTTTAAATAAAAACCCGGATATCACCGACGTCATCGTCGTACTCCTTATTATTAAAAGTACGATAAATTCAGATCCCGATGAACATTTGTAAAATCTGCTTTTTTTACATAAATTGCGCTCCTTTATGATAAAGAAAGAAGCCTGACGCAAACGATAACTTTTTTCGAAAGCAACAGGCAACAGATTAAGACACACCATTAATAAATTTATAACAATAAAGAAATCATGGATACTCGTATCGTAAGAAATCTATTCAAAGAAAAATTCGGAACCGAAGGAATGTTGTATTTCTCTCCCGGTCGTATTAACCTCATCGGCGAACATACAGATTACAATGGAGGATGTGTTCTTCCAGGTGCCATCGATAAAGGCATCTTAGCAGAAATCAAACCCAACGGGACAGACAAAGTCCGGGCCTATTCGGCAGACCTGCAAGCTTATGCCGAATTCGGCCTGAACGAAGAAGATAAACCCGAAGCTTCCTGGGCACATTATATCTTCGGAGTATGCCGCGAAATGCTGAAACGGGGGGCACAAATCAAAGGTTTCGATACCGTTTTTTCAGGTGATGTACCTCTTGGAGCCGGTCTTTCATCATCGGCAGCCCTCGAGAGTACTTTTGCTTTTGCTCTGAATGAGATTTACAAGGCCGGATTCGATAAAAAAGAATTGGTACTGATCGGACAGAAAACAGAACACCATTATTGCGGGGTAAATTGTGGTATCATGGATCAATTTGCATCGGTTTTCGGTAAAGCAGGCAACCTGATCCGTCTGGATTGCAGTACGATGGAATATGAATATATCCCTTTCGATCCACAAGGTTATAAATTAGTATTGATCGATTCTGTCACCAAACACGAACTGGTCGATTCACCCTATAACAAACGCCGCCAATCCTGCGAAAGGGCAGCAGCAGCTATCGCCGGTAATCATCCGGAAGTAAAACTGCTCGGAGATGCAACCCTGGAAATGCTGGAAGAAGTTAAAGATAAAATCAGTGAAGAAGATTACATGCGGGCAACCTATGCTATCCAGGAAAACAGCCGGCTTGCCGATACTTGCGAAGCTTTAAAACGAGGTGATTACGAAACCGTAGGGAAAAACATATACGCTACCCATCATGGCATGAGCAAACTTTATGAAGTCAGTACCGAAGAATTGGATTTCCTGAACGATGTCGCCAAAGAATGTGGGGTAACCGGTTCACGGATCATGGGAGGTGGTTTCGGCGGATGTACGATCAACCTGGTAAAAGACGCTTATTACGACCGATTCATCGAAACAGCGATCAGTCGTTTTAAGACAAAATTCGGTAAAGAACCGAAAGTATATCCGGTAACCATCAGTGACGGAGCACGCAAATTGAATTAAAACAAAATCATCCTAGCTAAAAAATTCATGGAGAGGGACTCCCCGGAAGGTTTTTCCTCTTCATGAAGAGGAAAAATAATAACAATGACAACCTATCCGATCCGGGCTGCCCAATCGGTAACAATCTAGCGTAACACAGGAGACAGGGGGATAAACCAACACCCCGTCCCCCGTGAGCTATTTTATTTTTTCAGGAAAGCCTGGTATTCTTCCCACAAGCTATCTGTCGTCACTTGCTCGCCGAAAATATGTTTCATGGCTTTATCGAAGCTCCAGGGAACGATCTCTAAAACCGATTTATTGAATTTTCTCAGGAAATCCGGATCTTTGCCGGTCAACCACTCCAGGAAAAAGCCGGTCGTCCGGTACCCATCCATCCAGTGTCCGCCCGGTTTACGGCTATCCACCGGGAAAAAGCCATTATGATAACGGACTGCATCGGCCATTCCTTCGATAAATACCCAGAATTCGGTTCCGGGTTTATAACCGCCGATCCCCTGAGGTTCCAGTTGGTAAGCATGAGTCAGCTCGTGATAAAGCACTCCCCGGGTTTCATAGAGCACCTTATCGTCTCCCTGGCTATCCTCCGATTTTTCCACCCACCGGGAACTATAGAAAATATTGACCACCGGCGGTTGTCCCCCTTTGGCCGAAATACCGTCGGTATCCTCCAGGTTGTATTCGATCTTCTCTACTCCCGGCATAGAATCCGTCGCCGACCAATAAAGCGTCTGAGCTACCCATAAAGCATGTTGCTGGATGAAAGCTTCCGGTTCGGGTACGATCCGTCTATAAATCTGAGCCCCCTTCGTTCCGGCCGCCTTATCTTTAAAATCAATGACAGGATAAGAGAAATTCTTCCAATTCGGAGCCTCCCACTTTTGAGCCCATACTCCTTGCGAACAGAATAAAACGAACAGAACAAACAAAACTTTGAAGTCCTTCATATCATACAAAACTTTGAAATCTAAAAAAATCATGAAGGCGATCACTTCGACAAAGTAAAACAGTCGATATCCGGAGCCCAATTATAACTGTTCCCCATCCGGACCGTATTGTATCCGGGTTTCAGAGTCACCGGAACAGTCACAGTCCGCAGCCCGTTATCGTCCCCCAGTTGTTTCAACACCTGTTTTTCCCCATTGACCGTCAGTTCCAGCTGCCGCCCGGCACCCTGTGTATATTGAACGGTCATCCGGTATTGTCCTCCTTTTTCGCTATATATCTCTTTCCATTCTGCATAATTTTCCGGTTGTCCCCCCAAATACCCGACGATCATTTTCCCGGAAGTACCTTCTTGCGGAGTATATCTGACTGCATTCGGATTTTTACCCAAATCATCGAATAAAGGCAGGTAAGCCCATTCGGCTTCGTACACTGTCGGTTCGATCCGTTTTTTCCCTTCGATCCGTAAAATCATCGCCCCATGGGCCGGAACTTCCTGTTTCAACGCCCCGTCCACTTTACCCAAATCGCGGTGTTTCACCAAATCCCTCACCTTTACTGTACCCTCGAACTCGAGATCTGTCAAAGGTACGGTGAAAGAACAAGGCTGCTCAGAAGGATTGTAAAGCGCTACAGCACGCACCTTCCCCCGTTTTTGTTCGATATCTTTTACCAACACATAACCTTCATTTTCGTGCTGAACGACATAAGCTTGCAAACCCAGCGGATCCTGATTCAGGGCTAAAAGTTCCTTATTTTTCAATAGCTCTAAAGTGGCATCCGACATTTTCTCCAGATTACATCCGATCAGCAAAGGCGAACTCATGATACACCATAAACCGAAATGAGCCTCTTCTTCGGTTTGGGTCAATCCTTCTCCCCCTACCGGGCTGGCTTCCCGGAATCCGACCACCATCATGTCCATATCGTTATAATGTCCGTCTCCTGCATAAGCCGACAGATAAAGATTTTTCCCGACGACATATTTTATCGATTCCCATCTGGCCTGGATATCACCGCTAATCCGCCAGGAACCGGCCACTTCTTTCGCCCAGGTACCCGGATAAGCCCAACGGCAAATGTTAAGGGCGACCTGCCGGTTTACGATATCGATATGCTGACGGATATCGGTATACCGGTCTCTTTCGTTCAACCCCAGATAACTGCCCCCGCAATAATCGATTTTAATAAAATCAAAACCCCAGTCCCCGAAATACAGTTGGGCATCCTGTGCTTCGTGCCCGTAAATTCCGGCCCCGATCCCCGCTTTATCCTGATCCGACATAGAACCACAGGTATTATTCCCGGCATCCGTATAAATACCGGCCTTCAACCCCAGATTGTGGATATGATCCACGACGACTTTCATACCGTTCGGAAACCGCTGTGCATGTTCATGCATCTTTCCGGTTTCATCCCGATAACCGAAAAATCCGTCATCGATATTTATAAACCGGTATCCTGCATCTTTTAAGCCCTTCTCCACCATCAAATCGGCCTGATGCTTGATAATATCTTCGCTGATATTTACGCGGTAGGCATTCCACGAACTCCATCCCATTAAAGGAGGTTTACAAGCCGGCTCCTGAGCCGTCGTTCTTCCGCCAAGCAGCGATAGCGCCGCTAAAGCTATCAAAAATTGTTTTTTCATGTGTAGTTATTTATGTGTTACTGTCTCTACAAACAAAGCCCTTAAAATTTATAAAAGCCGGCTTGACTTCATAATTCGAAATATCCTTGATAGCCCAACAAACAATAAACAAAATCGGGCGGAAATGACTCTAAAACATCCCGTCCGCTATATCGGCAAAGCCGGATACGAATTTTTACTATCGCTTTTCATGTCATTGGTCCTGAAAAGCATTGAAAAAGCTACGGTTTCAGTTCGTTGACATACTTCGAATAATTCAGCTCAAAGTTAGAATAATTATATTTATTTAGCAATACCGTATGGGATTCCGTCCCGGAATCCCATACCACTATAAATATGAATGTCTACTTACTTCACTTTCTCCAACATCTCCTCATACGACTGGCAGTAATACTCCATGACAGGCATTCTTTTTCCCCCTACCGTCATGGTCCGGCCGGAAGTGTCTTCTTTGCCTTTCAATGCTTTGACACGCTCTTCCAGCAGAGCGGCGAACTTCTTGCGTTCTCCGGCATTTTTCCATCCTTCCGCGCCCTGTCCGTAAAACAACGCGTTACAGGCATAAAACATCTGATCTTCCACCATGCGGCTAAAACGATTATACTCGGTCATCGCTTCCAACAGGGCTGCCCACTCCGCCGTGCCGATAGTTCCATCCACCAAAGCGGCAGCACGAATACCCTCCGCTTCCGGCACCCGGTATTCTTTCATGAGGGCATAATAGGCTTCCAGTCCGGCAACATCATACCCAACGATTTTCTTCGCCTCCCGCCTGAGGTATTTCCTTGCACCGGCTTCCCACACCCTCTCCAGATGCAGACCGGCCTTTTCACCGTAACGCTTCACCAATTCTGCCTTGCGGGCATATACCGACCGGAACACAGCATAATCCGGAGTAACATAACCACAGAATATCCGATATACATTTGTATCCGTAAACACAGCGTCCGTCTTGTCTTTCAGGAAATCATCAGCTACGGAACGAATAGTCCCCGACATGGCGGCATCGTCGAGTAAAGCCAGGTATTCTCCGATAAATTCCGATGAACGTTCACCAGCGGCATAGCGTTTGTGCATACCCGCTAATCCGCCTCCCTTCACACCATTCTCCGCAAAGTCTATCAATTCGTCTACTCAGATAGCCGGCATGACGGCATAGTAACTCGCCCTTCACATTCAACACCAACAGGGTGGGATAAGCATTGACATCATATCTCTTCCGCAATTCCACGCCCTCGCCTTTCTCCATGTCTATTTTTACCGACACGAAACGGGGATTGAAATACTCACCCGCTTTCTCCTGGACAAATTCTTTAGACGCCATCAATTTGCAAGGACCGCACCAACTGGTGTAACAATCCATAAACACCAATTTGTTTTCGGACTTGGCAGCCTCCAAAGCTTCGGCAAAGCTGCCCTCGCGGAAGTTGATCTGTGCCGAAAGAGATAAAGCCATTGCAGCCATAAATACAGCTAATACTATCTTTTTCATTCTATTGCAAATTTAATCGTTTAATACGCCGGACCGACATACCCGACTATCAGTCCGGCACTGTATCAGGAATAAAACCATTATCTCATCAATACGGGAAATCAGGTCCCATTCCATATAATTCCGCATACTTAGTAAAGGCATAATAATTCGGGCTCGCATAGTCCTGTAAAGGACAGGCATAGCATACCTTCTTCAGGATTCCGGTTCCGGTTACCGTATGCACCGGTTTGCCCGAAGGTTGTCCACCGGCAATCTTATACATCGACAACGTATATTCATCGCCATTTTGTATACCGATAACGATATAATCAAAAGATGAACCGTAAAACAAATCGGCCATATAAGTAATCGTTCCCGCCGGTAACCCTTCCACCGGTATGGCAGAAGTTTCGGTACCTTCCGTAAGGCTATAACGATACAAACGGTTGTCGTCTACTCCATAAATAGAGGTAGAAGTCAGTGCATTTCCGGCAATTACATCTGCCTTGGCTAAATGAAGGGAAGCATCTAACCGGATGACCTGATCGATACCTCCTCCCGGTTGTAACACAACCACATAACGTCCTTCCCCGGCAACGTCGAACAAATACCAGATCGTATTTTTACCGGCCCGGTGATTCCAGCCCGATGCCACAGGAGCCGCCTGTTCCCAATCCACTTTAACTCCCTCATAACCATCCTTGTACTTAATTTCTTCCATATCCGAACCGGAGGTATACATCAACCGCCGGGTTTCTCCGCTCCAAAAAGAAAGATTCTGCCCGTCGTAAGCCTGAATGAATGAACTGGTCCCTTTTCCGGCAGGATAACCTAATTTTCCGGTGCTGTATTCACTAGCGAACATTCCACCGCCAAGATCATCCAGTCTTACTCCCTTATTCGAGAACAGCATATTCCCTCCCATTGCAGAAACCATAGCATAAGGCACTTCTTCCCCGTCCATCTCAGAAAAAAGCAACGAAGACCGGTCGAAAAGTGTCGACATATCTATCGTAGAATAAATCGAAAACTCATTCTGTCCGCTAGTGACAAAAACACCCGTAGCATAGGTCGATTTTGCCGTTGCGGGATCGATATAAATTTTGTTATATACCGGGCACATATTGCAAGGTTTCCCGCTTTGTGCTTCTCCCTGTACTGAAGCAATCACGTCCGGTATGACCGTCTTTTGACGGTCATTGTAAAAATCCATATCCGTGTTTCCGTCCGTCGTTTCTTTTAAAATATAAAATCCTTCCGAAAAGGCCGAAGTCACTTTCAAAGAAAATTCTGTCAGGTTGAAATAACCGGTTTCTTTATTCGTCACTTCACAAACAACCGTATAAGTTCCGATTTTCAACTCCACAGGATAGGAAAGCTTTTTTTCCGCACCGATTTGCACGGTACGATAACCGTCTTCCGTACGGTCGCTGAACTCCCCGCCGTATATATACCACCGGTATTCCAGTTCCGTATCGGAATACCCTGTCACTTTCGGTGTCAATTCCAATACTGTCGAATAAGCGACGGCTGACGTATCGGCAAACTCCTCTATGGTTATTTCATTCACCATACTTTCCGGGGTTGCCATCGTACTGTCGTCTTCATAACAACCGGTAATCCCAAGTATGCAAGCCCAAAACAGGCCAATATATATTTTTTTCATCTTCTTACTGTTTAAATCATTCATATTACCTTCCCCATTCTTTCGGTGTAAAATCGACCGGCTTCCCGGTATCACTTTCCTTCCAGACGTCGAGCTTATTCTGCAGGCGTTCTACATTCTCCTGCTCCAACTGTTCGGCAAACCGCCCGGCCAGCCACTCAATGTAGTTGGGATCTTTCGGTGATAAAGTTCCGAATCCGTATATATCTGCGAAAAGACTGTTGATATATTCGTCATCCCAACTTTCTTCCGTCCATTTAATCATCAATTCATGCTTTTTCTCCCCATATTCTCCGAAATAATAATCCAAAGACGCCAAATCCCAGGCATTCGGTTTAGACAGACGGTCGGAAACCGTCAGCGTATAAGTAGAAAATTCCGGATAGCCTGTTTTGAAATTTGCATTTTCTCTAAAAGTGATTCGCAAAACGACATTCCCTTCTGCCAAAGAAGGATCACGTTTCAGGATCACCGGAATATGAGCGGTTGCCGAATGGGCAGGAACAACATAGAACTCCGCCAGTACCGGATCGTCAAATGCTATATAATGCGTACCTGCAACGGCATTCTTCGTTCCTTCCACCATCACTTGCTGCAAGGCCAGCGGACGGTCTTCCGCTGAAAGTTTTCCCATAATATCCACATCTAACCATACCGTATCGCTCAATTGTCCTTCCGGTGTTTTCAGTTTGAAAGAATGGCTCCCGTTTCGCATCATCTCAGTGACCTCTTCCGTACTGAGCTGGCTACCATAATTAAAATTCAACAAACAATCCGGATCTTCAAACACCGGTAAATCTTTTTCACAGGCAGTAATACACAACAACAACATGCTGCATAACCATATATTCAATCGTTTCATCGCTATTCGTTTAAAAAAATTAAGGATTAAATTCCGTATTTACACAATTCCACAAGATATAATCATCCTCCGTCATTTCCTGAGTCTCCAACCACAGTATATCCTTGACCTGATTTCGCTTGTAGGTATAAAACAACTGTCCTTCGGCAAAAAACTCCCGCCGGTATTCAGCCATCAGCTCACCGGAACGATCGTTTAAACCGTCAAATACATCTTTATCCAAAGCGACACCGCATTCCAACATATAATCTTTATACAAAGCATTGGCCTCACTGAGCGAAGGTGTTGTCTCCACCGCAATCAAATACATCTCGGACATCCGGAGCATGGGTATAATCTGATAATACAACGCTTTATTCTCCACATCATCGGCAAAATAATATTTCAGAATAGTTACATTCTTCTTCGAAGTTGAAGATTTGGCATTTTTGTTCCACATGAATGCATAACGGTTGTCCGAATCCGTCGGAACTCCCTCAAAAAGCCGGGTCAGACGTTCGGGCGTAATATAGAGATAGTTTACTCCGGTTTGTACATCAGCCCCGCCGATCAGAATCGAAGCAACATCTTTCACATTATATTTACTCAGATAAAAAAGACACTCGTTCGGGCAGGCCTTATAACCGTTGGTTTCACGATCACTGCTACCGCTCAGTGTCATCACCGGATTTCCATCCCGGTCTTTGGCATCGATGACCGCCTTCGCTGCATCGTAAGCCATTGCCAGATATTTCGGATCGGCTTTCCCCAGATAAAGATACATCCGGGACTGCAAAGCCTTTACAGCCCAATAGTTCAGACGGGACTGCCGGTAACACATATAGGTATCTTCAATCTCCACCGACGAAGGTGCATTCAATTCTTCAAAAGTATATCCGAAAATCGGATCATTGTCTTTGAGCAGCTTTTCAGCTTTATCAAGGTCGGCGATCAATTTTTCGCTATATCCGGTGAAATCATAGCGGGTGGCTCTCTCGTCGAAGGCCGTCACTTCGGAATAAGGCAAGCTTACTTTTGTTCCTTGTCCCCCGGGGACTTCACCGAACAAACGTAAAACATCCAACTGACAATAGGCACGGATAGCATAGGCTTCACCGAGGATTACCGAACGGGTTGCTTCGTCGGGGAAAGCGGCTGCATTATCTTCTGCATGTTTGATAACCAGATTGGCCTGAACAATGATATTATAAAGCTTGGAATAAATAGCCTGGACAGCCTGCCGTGCTCCGTCATTGTCGTATTCGTGCAACATCAGGTGATAATCCTGATACCGATCGCTGGTAGACGAGGGTTCATCCGGCATATGCCACAATCCGGCCAAAGCTTCCGTACAACTCATCGTCAAACGGCAACCATACACATCTTCGTTAGCCAAAGCCATATAGCATCCGGTGAGAGCATCCCGAAAACCTTTGTAGGTCGAAAACTGATCTTCTTCTTTCTGTTCCGTATCGGGACGCACATCCAGCCAGTCGTTGCAAGAAACGGCCGACCACCCCAACAGGGCTATAAATCCTATAAATTTATATATTTTCATATCTATCGTTATTTATCCTGTCGTTAAAATAAAAATTTTATACTTCCCTGAATATTCCGGGCAAAAGGATAACTGGTACCCCGTTCCATCTTGATTGTCGAGAAATGCCACAAATCGGACATATTCACACCGAAGGTCACCGATGTCGCCCGCATGTATTTCTTTACCCACGCAGAATCCCATTTATACTGAAGCCCGACAGACTGAATCTCGAACACCTTATCGTCCATGACAAAGCGGGAAGTGGCACGGGTCGAACTATCGTCGTATTTCCTGAATGGAACGATATCCCCCGGTTTCTGCCAGCGGTCGTACAGAGCCCGGGCATCCACATTCTGTGCCATCAAGGTGGTACGCCCGACTTCTACCCGGTCGATAATCGTCGAATTGTACCTCTTCCCACCCCAATAGAAGGAAGCCGATACATTTACCGTCAATCCTTTCCACATAAACATCGTATTGGCAATACCCCGGTACCTGGGATCTGCCTGACCGACATAAACCTTATCGGAAGCCTTCCAGATATCCGTCCGGTTACCGTCTTTATCCAAAAAAATCTCCTGTCCGTTGGCCGGATCGATTCCCAGAGAACGAACGACATAAATACCGTTTTGCGGACGTCCTTCATAAAACAGATTGGCGACATCTACATCCTCTTTCAGATAAGCCTCGTTCTGGGCTTTAATGGCTTCCGACAGCTTCGAAACATAATTCTTATTGTAAGTCAGCTGACCACCGATAATCCAGTTGATATCCCGCTCAGCATTCCGGATAACATAAACACTGGCAGAGGCTTCCCAACCGTTGTTTTTCACTTCTCCGACATTGTCGACGTAGGAAGCAAAACCGTTGGAATGCGGCAGATCCATATTGGAAAGCAAATTAGAGGTTTTCTTGGTATAAACGTTGAATTCCCCCTTCATACGTCCTTTCCACAATCCGAATTCCACCCCGAAGTTGAATTCATCGGTTTTCTGCCAGGTCAGATAAGGATTACCCAATCCCTGCAATTCCGCTCCGGTCCAATACATATACCGGTTGTCCGTAATATATTTATACAACGTATTGGCACCGTCGGATCCCTGCTGTGTACCGGTCTGTCCGTAAGAAGCTTTCAACCGCAGAATATTTGCAAAACTACCCTTCAGGAATTTTTCATTGTGCAGGTTCCAGCCGATACCGGTACTCCAGAAAGGAGCATATCTCTTTTTCGAACCGAAATCGGATTTCCCATCCACCCGATACGAAAAATCCACGAAATAACGGTTATCATAGATATAATTGACATTGGCTGTCAATCCCAACCGACGGCTTTTGGATTTGGATCCGCCGGGACCTTCGTCTTTGGCATATTGCCGGGCACTGGCCAGAAAATGGATATCCTCATTCGTAAAACCTTCGGCAGCGATGGCATAATTATACCCCTCGGATTCATTCAGCGAATAATCCAAACCGACATACACCTGATGTTTATCGGCAAAAGTCCTGGTATACGAAAGCGTTATATTCCCGGTATATTCATTCGTACGTCCGGTGGTATAATCATAAGTTCCCCGGCGCAGGAATCCCTCGTCGGTTTCATATTGCGAATCGTCGGTGAAAGTGGAATGTTCTGCGGGCAAAAACCGATCAGACGTATTGTCCGTAGCCGTAATCCCGACTTGTCCGCGTAAGGTCAAGCCTTCGAACGGATTCCATTCTATGGCGAAATTATCCGTCAGCGTACGGTAACTACTCTTATCGAAACTGTTCAGGGTGGCATCGTACAACGGATTTTGATATCCTTGGTAATGAGCATGAAAACCGTCGAACATCCGCACCAGTTTTCCATTCTCATCATACGGAGCATTATAGGGTTGTTGTTTTACATAATCACTGAACGTACCGTATTTACTCTCTTTACTTTTGGTTGTCCCGTAAGAAGCCTGATTTTTAAAGGTGAAATTTTTCACTTTATACATTAAGGTCAGAGAGGTGTTCAGACTTTTACGCTCGGAATCCCGCATGGCTCCCTGTGTATTTTTATAGCCCACACTGGCACTCCAGCGGAATTCGTCGCTTCCACCCTCCATACGTAAATTATAATGCGAACCGACCCCTGTGTGCAACGGTTTACTCAACCAATCGGTATCTGTGCCGGAGGCAATTGCCCTTTTCCGTTTGGCATAAGCCTCTTTATACCATACATCATTACTCGGCAGGCTTTCATTCTTATACAATCCGAGATCCCACTCCAACTGCAATTTTTCAGCCGCATTCAACAAATCGTAAGAGGTCAGGTCAGGAGCTTCGATATCGATCCCTATTTCTGCATTAACGCGCAATTTACCGGCTTCCGGTTGCTTTGTCGTCACCACAATCACTCCGTTAGAACCCCGCGAACCGTATATCGCCGTAGCAGCAGCATCTTTCAGGATATTGATCGATTCGATTTCCTCGTCGTTATAGTCCATCAAACGCTCCAATGCTATTTCAAAGCCATCCAGGATGATCAACGGGGTATTCACCTCATTGCTCAGGCTTTCGTTATACTCCTGTACACTCATAGGCAGAGAAGAATTACCCCGGATATTCACTTGCGGCATCCGGTTGGGATTGCTACCGTTAATATTATCCACAGCCAGATTAATGGACACATCTATATTTTTCAGTGTCTGAAGCAGATTCTGGCCTTTATAGATTTTCAATTGCTCCTTATCGATCGATGAAACAGCTCCGGTATAACTCTCTTTCGCTTTCTTGAAAATACCGGTCACCACTACTTCCTCCATCTCTGCCACCTCTTCCTGCAGGGTAACGTCCAGTTCGGTACGTGTGCCCAAAGGAAACTCCTGCATTTTCATACCGATCATCGAGAAAACCAGAACGTGTTCACCTTCGGGTAACGTCAGGGTATATTTACCGTCGATGTCCGTAGAAGTTCCCAGCGTCGTCCCTTTCAATACTACCGTTACTCCGGGAAGTACATGGCCGGCAGCATCTCTGACGACCCCCTTTACCACTTTTCCATTCACTTGCTTCCGGCTAACTGCCGGACGCACGATAACGGTCTGGTCTTCAAAAACAAATTCTACATTCTTATCGGCAAACAAACGTTTCAGCAATCCACCGACCTCTTCATCGTCGGCCCGAACCGTCAAAACATTTTGTCCCTGAAAATGCTTCTGATCGTAAAAGAAAAACAAACGGGTCTGTTGCTGAATTTCTTCAAACAACTGCATCACCGTACAATTCCGCAAGTTCAGGGACACCCGTTGGTTTTGTGCAACCGACCTGGCCGATACACTCACACACCCC
>ENA-OPCP01001736-OPCP01001736.1-human-gut-metagenome-genome-assembly--contig:-NODE-1736-length-12846-cov-3.187085_pt1 | contig 12846 bp, 7 predicted proteins | sample MGYA00241563_ERZ501477 | MGnify/ENA primary metagenome ERZ501477 (study PRJEB25962, sample SAMEA2042572) | human gut metagenome | biome: human gut; feature: human-associated habitat; material: faeces... | reverse complement strand
GGTCTATTTCGTGAGGAATTATTTTCAGTTGGAAGATGATCTGAAGCAGGAAGATACGGAGTGATTTCGAGTGATGGCGTGAAGCGGAGAGAGCCGATTAGGCAAGGCTCCTTAATTTGATTGTCGGATCGTAATTTTTCGATACATACGATTGGCTTTGTGTTATTCGAATATTGCTAATTCGTGTTTTAAGGAATGAAATTGTCCGTCGTGGAAGAACAGCTTGAGCTTTCGGCCTCATGATTGTGTCGTCGCATAAGTGAGTTATGCCGGAAGAATGGCGGGGTACCTCCGTTTTACCGTTTTTTTCGGCGAGGACGACGTATGGATGAAGGCAATAACGACGCAGGAAGGTTGTCTTGTTGTCGAAAATAGGTATTTTTGAACGATGTGAAGGATGTATGTCGGGCGTTTACGTCAGCCGTTGCCCGAACAATTTCGGGCAACGGCTGACGTCCGCTCGTGCGGCTTCGGAGATTCCCCGTTGCGGATTTTTCCGCGGATCGTGCGTTCGGCGTCGAAATCTATAGCATGGCCGTACGGCATGCTCGGCGCGGATACCGAAGGAGAGATGTGTAGGGGGGAACCCGATGCAACGTTCTTGCATCCGATTCGGAGGCGTTTGTATTATGTTTCAGTGAACCCAAAATTATGAAAACGACATTTCGGGCCCTTTTGGCGGCTTCCCTCTGTCTGTTGACAGGCTGCAATGTCTCGACGAATGGCGGCGACGTTTATTTGAGCGACTTTCTCGATTCTGCATCGGCCGAAAGCGATGCTGTTCCGGCGATACGGGCGGCAGTGGCATACTGTGCGAAGACCGGTGCGTCCCGTCTCGTATTGCCGGGCGGCGAACTGAGGTTGCGTCCGGACCGGGCCGAAGAAAAATATCAGTTCATAAGCAACAACGACGAGAGTCTGAAACGGATCGCCTTCGATCTGGAAGGCATGCGGGATTTTACGATCGAAGGAGCCGGCACGAAGCTTCTCTTCTCCGGCTTTATCTCGCCGTTTAACTTGGAACGATGCCGCAATGTGACGATCCGCGACCTTTCGATCGATTATACCCGAACGTTCCACTCCGAAGGTATCGTTCGGGCGGCGGGTCCCGGATGGCTGGATGTGGAGTTTCCCGGAGAGTACGTTTGTGACTTGTCGGACGGATGCCTGCGCTTTCTCGACGACGAAGGTACGGTATATCCGTTTTCCAGTTTGCTGGAATTCGATGCCGTGAAGAGAGAACCGGCTTTTCATGTGGACGATTATTGGCTCGCGAAGCATACGATCGTAGCCCGGCAGCAACCCGGCGGACTGGTTCGGATATTTCGGGACGATCTGAAAGCCGGCATCGGCAACGTCATGGTCTTCGGCGCGGCCCGACGCCTTAATCCCGGATTTACGATTTCCGATTCGGAGGGCATCGCGATCCGCGACGTAAACCTTTACCATTGCGGGGGCATGGGGGTAATCGCGCAGCGTAGCCGCGATATCGAACTTCATCGGCTCCGTGTCGTTCCTGCTCCCGGGAAAGGGCGCGTGATCAGCATTACGGCCGACGCTACTCATTTTGTCAATTGCGGCGGGTATATTCGTCTGCTCGATTGTACGTTCGAGAATCAGAAAGACGATGCTACGAATATTCATGGCTTGTATATGCCTGTCGACAGCATTACGGCTCCGGACAGAGCGCTGTTGCGTTGGGGACATGCAGGGCAGTATGGCGTGGATTTTCTCGTTCCGGGAATGCGTGTCGAGGTAGTCGATAACATGAATCTCGAGACTTATGCGCATCTTACGGTCGAGAGCGTGAATCGGATCAATAAAAACTATACGGAAGTGAAATTTGCCGAGCCTTTGCCCGAACGTGCAGGCAAAAGTCATTTGATTGCAGCCGATGAGGATTATCCCGAAGTCCTCGTTCGCGGTTGCCGGATGTCGGGAAACCGGGCGCGCGGGCTCTTGCTCGGCTCCCGGGGACGGATCGTTATCGAGCGCAATTACTTCCATATAGCCGGGGCCGCTGTTCTGTTCGAGGGCGACGGCAATTACTGGTTCGAGCAGTCCGGGGTGCGCGACGTGTCGATACGCGATAACGTGTTCGAGAATTGCAATTACGGCAGTTTGGGCTGGGGAAATGCCTGCATAGCCGTAGGAAGCGGCATTCCCGAGCGTCGGCAGAGCCGGTATCACCGGAATATTCGGATTGAGAACAATGTATTCCGGGGTTTCGATCCCCGAATCGTCAATCTTTATTGTGTCGACGGGTTCGTTTTTACGGATGACAACCGCATCGAACATACCGACGACTATCCCTATGCGCTCGGGGAAAACCGCCGTTTTGTGACGGAGTATTGCGACGGCGTCGAACTGCCTGAAGAGCGGACCGCTGACTCGATAAAATGACTTTATTTTCCGTTTCATCGGTGCTTTGTTTCGTCGGAAGAACGGGAACAGGTATCCCGCTCCTCCGGGTTCCCGATGTTTCCGGTTCCCCCGTACGGGATTCCGTCGGAGAAAACTTCATGGCAGCGGCCTATTCGAGGATACGCGATCGCCGGCCGCAAGCCGCGGCTGACAAATGTCATGATTCTTCCGGGTGCGAATATGTTCGGTGTATTGAAGACAGTGGCCTATTATTCTTTCAGTCTCAGTGTGGTTTCCTGCGATGAATTTCTTCTGTGCTGCGCTCCGGAGCTTTTCTTGTTGCCGAAAGAGTAGGAAAGGTTTACGAATGCTTCGGTCGAATAGTATTTGGCTTTGGTCAGGAATCTGTAAATGTCGTATGTCTGTTCTGTCGTACTCCTGTTGAGAAACAAGTTGTTCACCCCGAAATTTATCACCCAATCCTGCGTAATGATCTTTTTGACACCCAGCGAAAGACGTACTTTGGGATCGATCTCCATGTAAGCGAGTTTCATTTTTCCCGTGTAAGAGGCATTGACCGTCACGCTCCAGTTGCTTTTCTTGGAAAGTACGATATTCGAGAAAATCGATGCGTCGTAATAGAAATCCGAATTGTCGATAACCAACGATTCCGCATGTCCTTTATCCCTTCTGTAATTTCCGTTGGCGGCAATTTTGACGTACCAGTAGTCATTCAGCAGGGATTTGTTCCAGTTGAAACCTAAGCTGAAGGAATGCAGGTCCCCGTAGTTGAGGTTTTTCAGCTTTGTGTATTTGCCGTCGACCGGAATCTGAAAGTTATTGGTACAGTCGGCCACATACATGTAACTGAACAGGAAAGTATAGGCGCCTTTGAGCGTATATGTCAGACCGTTGGAGTACATCCGGGCTGTTTTTAGGTCGGGATTGAACTCCTTGTAGGTCGTAGGATTCAGCCAAAAGACGAAAGGATTCAGAGAGTAATATCCGGGCCGGGCCGCTATCGAAAACAAGTTATAAGACAACCGGTGGTTCGCATTCGGAGCGAACATGACGGATAGGGAAGGAATAAGATTCAGGTCGTGTCTGGTAATTTTGTCTCCTGTCGCTTTTTGGTTGCCGCGGGCATCGACATTTTCGAGACGGGCACCGACTATTCCCGACCACTTGTCGTTGATTCGCCAACTGTAAGAGAGGAATCCCGCAATATAAGTCTCTCGATAGGAGAAGAAATTGTTTTTCCCCGTGTCGGGAATATATTGGTCGTCGACGACGGAAGTATAGTAAAAATCCGATTCGGAATCGGTGCGGGTGCCTTCGAATCCGGCCGTCAGGCTGTGCTTGGCATTGAAATCGTGCTTGTATTCGATTTTGCCGGAATAGCTGTTCAAGGCATCCGTTCCCGACTGTTCGAATCTCGATCGCAAAACCTGTTCCTCTGCATTGTGCAGAAAATAGCTGTTGAAAACGGTATTATCCCGGTCGTTCCGCAGATAGTCCAAGTCGATGGTCAGCCAATCGTTTTCGGACATTTTCCCTCGGTAGTTCAGGTTGACGGCATATCTCGACACGGGAGCATCCGTTCTGTTGTCGGAATAATAGACCGAGTCGATGGAGGGAGAATTCAGTTTTCCATAATAGATATCCGATAACATTCTGTTTTTTCCTTCAGTATGAAAGGCGTCGAACCCCATGCCTACCGTATGGTTTGGGTTTATCCGATAGTCTGCTCTCACGTTCCCTCCCGTCATCAGGCTCCGGGTATTGTTGTTCTCGTGCAGGCGTTCTTTGTCTCCCGAATTGAAATAGTCGTAATCGGTATCGTTGACGGCATCTTGAATGGAATGGTTGACGTAGAGGCCTGCGGTCACATTCAGATTTTTCTTTTGCATGTCGAGATAGAGGCTTCCGTACTGGGAATTGTTCTTACGCTGAACGTCCTCGACATAGAGACTTCCCCTCACGCCGTCGTTCTCGTTCTTTTTGAGTTCTATGTTGATAATGCCCGTATTGCCGGAGTCCCGCAAAGTGGTTCCCGGATTCGTTATGACTTCGATCTTAGCGATATTTTCTGCGGGGATACCCCTCAGATAGGCATTCATGGATTCGGCAGGAACATTGGTTTTCCGTCCGTTGATATATAAAAGAGTCGATTCCTTGCCGATGATGGACAGTTGCCTGTTTTCTTCTTTTACCAGCGGAGCGAATTTCAATACCTCGTATATGTTGTTCCCCTTTGCCAGATTCGTGCCGGCTATGTTGAATACCAGTCTGTCGCTTTTCTGAACGGTATTCTGTTCGACTGAAACCACAAATTCGTCGAGACGGACCGACAACGGAGCGAATACGACTTTCAATGGTTCCGATGGACTGCCGTCCGTTATGTCTATGTCTTTATATCCGAATGCGGTGATTTTGACGAACTCTTTGCCGAAATCGACGTTTCCCGGAAATACGATCCGCCCCGCACTGTCGGCCATTACGGTCTGTCGTATCGCCAGATCGGTTTTGGACAGCCGGAACGCGATTGCATTGACCGCCGGAGAACCGTTTTCATTCAGGACGGTGACCGTTGTTTGTTGAGTGATTTGTTGCCCGTTGCAGATCGGTAGATTGTGGCAAAATGCCAAGGCGAGTAGGAAGGCGGCGGATTTCATAATAGTTATACTTTGCGGAATTTGCGATTGTATCTTTACACAATATAGATAATAAAAATTGAAAATCAAATTTTTACCGTGTTTTTGCCCGAATTGTTATAACGAGTTTTATTGTCGCTTTAATTGAAAGATAGCAGACCGGCCACGGCAGTTCGGATATGGACGTCTATATTCGATTCTGTACAAAAATAGATTATCGGTTTCGAGAGAAATGATTTTCGGTTCTGTATTTTAGGGAATTTTTCCAGTCCTGATGCAACAAACCTACCGGCAAGGAAACCACGCGTTAACGCCATATCTATTATATGGTCTGCAGACGAGGAGATATGCGGTATGTATTACATGTCGTTTATGGAGGATAGAAGATGTGGTTGTACGCGAACCATTGGGTGTAGTCGGGTTGCTATTGTATCTGCTCTTTTTTGAACAGAGATAGATGTTTTTAAGGTAACACAGCTTGCTTGCACCGAATAGAAAGACGCTCGGTGTGAGCGCCTGGCTATTGTGAATCTTTTTTACTTTTTATTGTCGGACTTTCACTGTTTTTGACAAGTAAAGCAAGTATTCGGATGGTGATTTTCTGATAAGAAGAATAACCTGAATATTTGTATAATCTAACCCTGCAACTAACTAACCAAATGAACCTATTACGATCCTTACTCGGGGGATTGTTTTGTGTGGTGACCTCATTTGGTTGGAGCGTTTCATCTGCGCAAGTTCCTGTCGTTCCTCCTTTCGATGAATTACATCAACCTTTCGGTGTTAAAGATTATCAGAATTTTGCCAACCCGGACAAAGTGTTCTATCCCGAAACATGGTTCCATTATATCGGTGGTGATGTTTCTTTGGAGGGAATTACGAAAGATCTGGAAGCTATCGCTGATGCCGGTTTTTCCGGAATTCGGTTGTTTCATGGACAGTTTGCGGCGTTTGGCCCGGAACCGATGAGTAGATAGCCTGTCTTAGTCCTAAATGGGAAGCTGCGGTGCGGCATACCGCAAAAGAGTGTGAGCGATTGGGTCTGCGTTTTACGATGCAGGGGGCCCCGGATGGGCTATGGCGGGAGGGCCGTGGATTCGGCCCGAGCAGACGATGCGTCATTTGGTATGGAGCCGGGCGCGGATGTCACGGCAAAAGACCCGGACGCAATTATTTTGCCGGCAGCTTTTCCCAAAGAGGAGAATTGGAGGGATTACCGAGATGTGGCGGTGATTGCGTTCCCGACACCTTTGGATGATACAGGAATTCCTTTGCGACCCGAAACAGTCAAAAGCAATACCGAGCATGATTGGGCAAAAGTATTGACCGGGGAAGCTCCTGTGCAACTTGGGGCGACTACGGAGAATGGTCCTTATCGGATTGATGTGACTCTATCCGAAAAGGCGGTGGTACGCACGGTCGAATTTCCCTCGATCAACGGGTTGAGTCATGCTCGGTGTTATGAGCCCGGAGTACGGGTTCGCGTACAGGCCGTGATGCCCGATGGTGAAGAGATCGATACTCTACATACCGATTTGCCGCAGAGCAGCTGGAGGATGATCGTCCGATTACGTTGGCTTGTATCGAGACGGAACCGACACGTAATTACCGGATCACGATCGTCAATCAGCACGATATAACCTTGGCCTACAGAGAGACTTCGGATTCTGAAGTTTCTCTGTAGGAAGGAATTTCATGAGGGGGGAAAACCGAAAGTATCGGAAACTCGAAAGCAAGTGCCTTAAAATATATAATTTAAGAATATAAGATATAACATTCGTCCTTGTGCATTAATCCGATCGAGTCTTCGGCATGGAAAAGTGTGATATGCCCCGTTTGTACTGCTTACAGTATCTTTCGTTTTTGCTTTGGTTCTGAAAAAATGACGCTTGGCCCCGTCAATCCGCCCGCTGCAGGATTTCCGTATTGCCTCGACGGGATTTCAACGCCTTGACGGTTCCGTTGAAAAGATACGAAACGGCTACCTTGACTCCCCGCATGTCAAAATTGCCTCTGTTACGCGTCACGACGTTCAGGTACCGATCCTCCCAGTTATTCCAATTGCTCCCGTCCAACAGATCCGTCCCTTCGATATTGACGGTCAGCTTCCTTTGGCAAAAGTAGCCCATCATTCCCACTGTGAGGTTGTTGTAGGCGAATTGGTAAGTGGTGAGCGAATAACTCGGACTGGAATAGGAAAAGTTTGTGTATAGCTCAAAATGTTTGCTCAACGTCAGGTTGACATTGGCCGCACACTCCCATGACGCGTGGTTTACCAATTTACGGCCGTTCAAAAAAGGGACGTTGACTCTCGGCACTCCCAATCCGGCCATGCAATTGAAGCTCCATTTCTGTGCGGCGTAATTGAAAAAAGCCTCGCAATAAAACGACTCCGATCGAGGAATGTTGATCGGTACCATCATCAGAATATTCGAGTTATCCTCATCGTTTATGTATGTTTGCAGCCGTGCGTCTTTGGTCTTTACGTACCTCATAGAGAAAGATAACATATCCTTGAAGTCGATCCCTACGACCCATTCGTTCTCATAAGAGGGTTTTACGAAAGGGTTTCCGCTCACGTAACTTAGCGAATCTTCATAAGATATGCACGGGTCCAGTTCGCGAAACCCGGGCCGGGACACCCGGCGGGCATAGCTCGCACGGACCTTCAGTTTCTCGGACGCATGGATGAAAATATTCGCATTCGGGAGAAAATCCGAGAAAGATCGGTCGACTTCTTCAGCTTCGTTCGCTTCGGCCGAATTCTGGTCGATCCGAGTTCGTGCGTATTCGTATCGTATTCCCGCCTCCAATTCTCCGAACTTCCATGCTCTGTTCAGATTCAAGTAACCCGCAGCGGTCAGATCGCCGATCCGAGTACGTTCCGACAGGTCGGAGAGATAAGGCGTCCGGGTAGAGGAGTGGAAATTGTTGTCGACGAATGAAAATTGAGCGCCTGCATCGGATTTTATTCGGGACGGAAGCAAAAAGCTGTACTTCAGATGTCCGGTATAAATCCGATATTTGCTTTTGTTCCGAATCTCCGTATTAAGAATCGAATGGGACGTCAGATTCGTCTCTTTGATGTGGCTCTGTTCCGTATTGGCCGCGGTTGAATAATCGGCAATGAACATCAGGCGGCTGTCCGGCTTCCTTTCGTAAACGTAATTGATCGTTCCGCTGTGTAAAGAGCGGTCGGGAAAAAGGTTTTCACTGAAATCTTTGAATGTCTCCTCGTTGCGACTGATAATCTTTCCGGTTCCCCGAGAGGTATGCTCGGATCGGGTCCCGCTATAAAAATATTGAAATCCGAGACTGCTTTTGGGACTGATCGTCACGTCGACGCCTGTCAGTAAACGGTGCCCGTTGACATGACTCAGAAAATCATATCGTTTGGTATTGCTGAAAACACCGGTCGAATCGATGATGTTTTTTTCCGAGCTCTCGAAAATTTTGCTGTTGATGTGGTTATAGTTATAACTCAACACGGAGGTGACGCTCTTTTTCCGAAAACTTAAGCGAACCGAAGGATTATCGGATATTTTACGCGTCATATTCAGTGCGTTCGAGAGCTGGACGGACAATTCGTCCTTCAGGCGTTTCGTCGTTTTAATCCGCACGACCGCTTTGGCGGTATAGGCGGGCGAAGGGTTGCGATCCACTTCGATGCTGCGTATGTCGATGGAACGGATCGCCTCGAGCTCCTCCCAGTTTTTGATCTCTCGGTCGTTGACGATCACCAGCGGCTTGCCCCGACCGATCACACTGAAATCCTCCCTGCCGGTAGCGATCATTCCCGGAGTTCTTCGGAACATGTCCATGACATTCCCTGCGTCGCGCAATGTCGAATTTTGAACATCGACCAGAATTTTGCCATGTTCAAGCTTAACGGCGGGTCTTTTTGCCGTTATGGTAACAGTTTGAACATGAAAGGCGTCGGGCTTCAGAACGAACTCCAGACCCTGAGCGATGCTTTCCGATGCGGTCGAATCGAGACGGATGGAGGACGATCGGTAGCCTAACAGCGACACGCTTACGAACAGAGGATTATGCGCCGGCACTTTCATCTCGAAACGATCTTCGAAAAACATTTCGCCGGCGAGCACTACCGTGTCGGACCGGTTCAGCGTCGATACGACCACATGGTAGTATTCGACCGAATCCCCCGTGGCCAGTTTTACGGAACCTCTGATCGTCGTTGAGTTCTGTGCCGGTGCAAATGCGGAGGAAAAACACAAATATCCTACTAACAGCAGAAAACGTTTCATAAGAGTTGGGATTTTTATTGTTCATAGCATTTATAAAGGGCGGGTAACATATCGGCCAGTCTCGTTTTATAGATGGAACAATAATTTATGCTTTTCCCCATTTTCTTCTTTTGTCTGTCTAACGGACAACCGCCACCGCATATAGGGAAAACATTACATGCCAAACATTCTTCGTCCTCGAACGGATCCAAACCGAATGTCGCTTGAGCCATTTTCGATAAAGATACGCTTTTTTCTTTTATGTTGCCAACTTTATATTCCGAGTTGCCCGGATTAAGTATGCCGTCCGAATATTTGTTTCGACCATGGAGATCATGTATTTCCGGCTTTAGGTGTTGAGACCGTTACCAATATGAAAGGTACATGATCTCGCGCGTATTCATGTTAATTTTACATACGGGGTTTCCCGAACCCATTATGATACTGAATAGGAATAACATTCGGATATGGGGATTGTCAAAATACTGAAAATCAATATAAAAATATTTTTATCAACCCCTTTGTGAGAAAATGAAAATGCGCGGTTGTCTATAAAATATAATATAATATTGTTGATGATTAAATGAAAAAAATGTCAGGGTCCGAATGGGGCAAACAAATACAAGGTTATATTCGGTCGTAAGACACAAATTTCTTACTTGTAAAGAATTAGGATCGTGCAGCGCAAATTATACAATAGATACGATCGGTTGTTTCTGTTTTTAAATATTATTTATAACTTATTGTTTCCGTGGTATTTGCATGTAAGAGAAATCTTATTAACTTTGAGTAAGCCTCTTGCAGGACGATTTTTTCGATTTGTCGAAGACATGTTTTTACATAAAAAAGGAAATGTTTTGGAGTTAAGTTTCATGTGCTTGCTGTTTTTGGCAATCGTGAGTCCTGTCCAAGCTCAAAATAAGCCTGTAATTAGAGGGGTTATTGTCGATTCTATAAAGAAAGAGAAAATATCCTCAGCCAATATCATGGTGTATAAGCACGATTCGATATTAGTTGCGAATGCGGTTTCCGGCAAAGACGGGACTTTCGTATTGAAAGGTATTGCCGAGGGTGAATATACTTTGCATATTTCGCATATTCAATATGGCGATCGTCTTCTCCCGTGGACGGTTCGGCATAGCATATCGTCGGCAGATACGCTTTATTTGTCTTCTCGCGACTATGTGCTGGACGATCTGGTCGTCGGGCCACGGTGGATTCGTCGACAAGCGGATCGTTATAAAGTCTCGATGAAAAATAATCCGATTGCCCGAGGTGTCAATATCAAGGATGCGTTAGGTCGGCTACCTGGCGTTTCGTCCCGTAACGGGCTTTCGATCAACGGCATAAGCGGGACGACGGTTTACGTGAACGGACGCAAATTGTCCAGTGAGAAAGAATTGGATGCTATTCCTGCCGCTTTAGTCAAGAATGTGGAGGTCGTTTTTGTTTCCGGGAGCGCCCATGACGCCCGATCGAGAGGAGGAGTTATTTTGATTACGTTGGATAACCCGGACGACAGAGGCGGATATGGCACGATTGCGAACGATCTGAGAGTTCGACCTCGGTACGGTATCGGCGGAGAGAGTGTCAATTCGGTTGTGAATTACAAATACGATAAATGGAATGTGTACAATTATGTCGATTATGATTATTTTAAGACGCTGTCGGACTATGCGATCGATTCCTATTACCCGGAATCCTTTTCCCGGATCGACATGCGAACGCGAGGTCGCGGTCATAGTCACGGACTAAGCGACAATTTGGGAATCGTATACGAAATCACTCCTCGACATAATCTGGGAGCTAATTTCAATTTGAGTCTGGACCGCTCTGACTCCGAAGAGTCGTCGCTTTCGTACATATCGACGTATAATAAAAGCGCGCCGTCGGGCAGCTCGTCCGCAACGAGCACTCCCCGCGGACGGAATAATTTGTATCAGATCACCTTGAATTACCTTTGGAAGATCAATGACGACGGCGCTTCTCTCAATATCAAGTCGGATTATTTAAACACTTTGGGCACAAACGACGCTTATCGTACATATCGTTACGATTACGAGGGAGAATTGCCGTATTCCGTTCGGAATAAGGATCATCTGCAAGATCGCATTCATATGTTCGATAACCGGATCGATATCAGTGTCCCTATCCGGAAAAAACATCAATTGCTTTTCGGCGGCCGTTATTATCTGAATCGGACCAACCGAATCGCTCAATACGATTCGTTGCACGATGAAGTCTGGGTGAACGATGCCAAGCTGAGCGATCGTTTCGGCCTGCAAGGTGACGGATATGCCGTTTATACCAGCTTTTCGTCTTCCATCCATCGGTTTTCTTACTCTTTGGGGCTGCGTGCCCAATGGGACGGAATTGATTATACCTCCCGGATCGGACATGAAAATACGGAGCGTCGCTATATGCATTTTTTTCCGACGGTCAGTCTTAGCTATGCATTGGACGATGACGATACGATGCTGGCCAGCCTTTCCTATACGCGAGGCATACAATATATGCCTTTCAATGAGATCTCTTCGACCGTCAGATTCCTGTCGGAATACTCGTATACGCGGGGAAATCCCGACCTGACCCCGGCGTTTTACAATGCCGTACAGTTTTCCGCAACGATCAAAAAATGGGATATCTACTATAACTACGAATATATTCCCAACATGATCCATTATGTGACATTTATCGATGATGAAAATCCGTTGGTCAAATATTCGATGCCGATGAATTCGTCCTCGATTACCGGGCATATAGCAGGCTTTACCCGCGAATTCGACATAACCAAGTGGTGGAATCTATCCGCCGATCTGATGCTCAGAAACCGTAAGACCCGATATGAAGAATCCGGAGTCAAAAAAGCATACCGAAGCACCGCCTATTTTGCGGATATCACCAACTATTTCACGTTCGGTAACACATCCGGGGGCGAAATCAGTTTTTACGGAGAGACCGCGGAGAAAATCGACGATAAGACGGTATTCCCCGTATACAGTATCGGCGCGAAAGTTTATCAATATATCCTGAAGAAAAAGTTTCTTCTGAAGCTAAGCGCCAATCAGATCGTATCCAAATTGCGATCCAATCGAATCGATAAGGAGATCTATCAATCGCGAAGCAGATTCCTGACCGACCAGACCGCTTTGATTTTCAGCATTCAGTATAACTTCAGATCGGCAAAGGATGTTCGTGTCAAACGAATCCAGAAGATACAGTCGGTCCAAAAACAAGAAGAAAGGGAGTAACTCGAAAAGCCTTTAAGTGAGTAAAGAAATCTAAAAAAAATTATTATGAAAAAGTTGAAAAAAAATCAGATTCCGGCACTGACAGTTGCAGAACAGGATAAACTTCGTAGGGTGTTTATAGGGATTGGCCTCGGATTTTTGCTTGATCTAAAGAATACAATTGCGTTAAAACCATACGGTTGTATTTAATTAAATAAAATCATATTTTACCATGACCATGAAACGGAATTTATGGAGCATCGTGCTTTGTTTCGCCGCTCCGTATTATTTGTCAGCCCAACAACATGCTTCCATTCAAGATTTTGAGTTTCTCGTCGAGAAGATACGGAA
>ENA-OPCP01001711-OPCP01001711.1-human-gut-metagenome-genome-assembly--contig:-NODE-1711-length-13075-cov-13.158833_pt1 | contig 13075 bp, 13 predicted proteins | sample MGYA00241563_ERZ501477 | MGnify/ENA primary metagenome ERZ501477 (study PRJEB25962, sample SAMEA2042572) | human gut metagenome | biome: human gut; feature: human-associated habitat; material: faeces... | reverse complement strand
GCGTGAAGTAGTCCATCATGCTGCGGAAATTGGCGTTGCAGTTGTCCACGATGGCGCGGGCGTTGTCTGCGATAGCCTGCCGGGTAGCGCAGTCCTCCGTTGCGATTGTGTACTTCAGGTCGCCGATGAGCTGCTTATTCTCGCAGCAGCAAGATGAAAGCTGCGTGGCAAGTGCGGTCTGACCAGCCTGCCGTGCGTTGCCCTCCTGCATGATGGCAAGGCTGATGGCGTTGTCGCCGTTGGACACGCTGCGCTCCAGACCGTTCACGAGCTGTGCGTTCTGGTAGCCAAGCTGACAGATGGCGCTGTTCACGCCTGCAAAGCCGTTCGCGATGTTGGCGTTGATGCCGTTGATCTGCGCCAGCTGGTCATAGCCCAGAGAGCAGATACCGCTCTGGATGCCCGCCAGAGAGCGGGAGGTATCCTGCTGGTAGAAGCCCTCAGACAGAGCCGCGCGGGTGTCTGCACCGCCCTGACCGGTTGCGCCAGTGCCGACCAGATAGGGGATGTAGGCATTCATGCCGTTGTCGCCGCCGTTGCGGCCATAGCCGTTCGTGCCCCAGCCAAAGATGATGGCGAGGATGATAACCGCCCACAGACCTTCATTGCCGAAGAATCCGCCGTTGTTATTGCCGCCGTCCTGCCCAGCCAGATAGCCAGTTGCAAAATCGTCCATAACAAAACTCCTTTCAGTTTTGCGTTATGCTATCCCACCGCCGTATGCGATGGGCGAAGCCAAACAAATGCGGTTTTTGTCAAGTCCGCAAAACTGAGAAGCGTTTCGCTTAGAGGGATGCGTTATCGGGGAAGCGTCAGGTTCAAGACGCTTGCCAGTTGGTTCAGGTCAATGCCACGCTCTTTGGCGAGGTTCTGCGCCATCGTTCGGAGCTGTGCTTCGTTTTTGCCCTGAATCAGGTTCAAGCCCTGCATGATGGGTGCGCTCTGCCCACCCAACTGCTGGATAAGCCCCATCGGGTTCTGCCCGGCACGAGCTAGATTTGCAAGCTGCATGATAGGGCTGTGAGTAATCATATCAAACGGAGAGGGCATCGCTTATTCTCCTTTCTTTGCGGTGGCAGCGGGCTTAGAAAAGCTCTTCTGCCACTTTTCCAGTTCATCCAGCCGGTGCACGAGGGCATTGTACTGCTCAATAGGCACATATTGCTGTGTCGGTGCAGCGGTCTGCTGTGCCTGCATCTGCCGCCACGCTTCCGGGCTGTAAAACTCTAACACGTCAGATTCACAAGTGCTTGGATTCAGACGTTTGCAGTAGATGACACCACTACGCAAATCCGGGCAATACGTCCATCTTCCGTACAAATCAGATGGAATCGCCAAAAATTCTTCCCTGCTGGAAACAGGCCTTCCAAGCAACCAACCGCCATCTTGTGCCGACTGCTGAACAGGCTGCTGCCCATTCATCGGCTGCGGACGCTGCGGCTGTGCCTGTTGCATCTGCGTGTTCGGTAGGGGAGTGGTAAGGCCTACCGTTCCCATGCCGCCGTAAGGATTAACAGGCTGCTGCGGAACGTAAGGCGTTCCGGGTGTCGGATAATAGCTCATAAAACATCCCTCCTTGTGCATCCAGTGTACTGCATTGGCAGAAAACGAAAGACAACGAACGCCAAACGAAGGACAAAAAAGAAAAGCGCCCACACGGAAAAATCCGCATGAGCGCTTAACTATTAAGGGCCTCACATTGGAAGCGAAAATAAAGTATCACATTTTGACTTGCAAGACAAGAGTTTCGACAAAACAAGTGCAAATAAAACAAAATCCCCCACTTTGCCTACAACGTACCCCGCGTGGAACGCAGGGCTTCGGAAAAGCAGGGGATTTTTTTGTAAAATCAAGAGCGGAACCGCCCGCAGGCAATGACGCTCTCTACAAAGGCCGTAGCCTTTCAAATCATAAATCGTATGGCGTATAATACAAAGACGCATATACCGATAAAACTACGCCTATAAATGCACTATGCCAAAACGGAAGGACGGCTTTTAGAACACTTGATGTCGCCCCAAAAATAATCAGAGCAAACAAAACACGGGACAAAAAGTGATATATTTTATTTGCCATAATTCATATAAAATCGTCTCCCGCATGGTACGCACTATAAGTAGGCGTGCAGGAGACTGTATCATCTTAAAAGACCCGCCATGATACGCATCGTTGAGAGGCTTAGCGGGTTCAGATATCCACCCTAATGCGCTTCTTCGAGAGGCCGGGTGGATTTGTTGATATAATTATACCACAATCCGTGCAAAAAGAAAAGCGGCAGACCCGAAAGCCTGCCGCTTCAATGCGTTTCGTGAGAAATCGCATCCAATTAAGATTATGATATCACACATCCAGCATTTTTTCAATGCTTTTCAGCCGATAGCTTACCGCCGTCCGGCTGTAATGCGTCTGTGCTGCAATGTCCGGCAGCGGAAGCCGCTCAACGTACCGCAAAAGAGCTATCTTCCGGTCAACCCTCCCAAGCGGTGCGCTTTTGATGGCGGCGGTTATCTGCTGTCGGTCAAGTCCTTGCAGCGCAGCGGGCAGCACTACGCGAGCCGCCGCCACAGGCAGCACCGAGCCAGAAAGGCTGCGGCAACTCTCCGGCGTTGCGCACCATATTGCCAAGCACGGTAAACCGGTGACATTTTGTCACCATTTTGTTGGCATTTCCGAGATGGTATGTTTTCGTGAGGTCACGAAAACGTCCGTGTGCGTATGTAGTGCTTGCCATGATATCCTCCTTACTGCTTTTGCAGCGCCGCTTTCATGCGGTCAAAGAAAAACTGAATCACCGTGCCGATGGTCTCATCGGTGATGGCCCACGAGATAAATCTCCCCCACTTGCTGGCGCTGAGGGCTGTGCGGAGCATCTGCGCCACCCACGCCTTGCGCTCTGCGCCGCGCTTGGTGCCCTGAATCTCGTGCTCTGCCTGCTCGATCAGGTCAAGCACGGTGCCCTTGACCGCCGCGCCATAGCCCAGCCGGATGCAGCCCAGGGCGTAAAACACAAAGCCGCCCAGCATGAGCACAAGGGCCACAGGGGTGGGAAGTGCGGTCAAAAGGTTACGAATCGCTTCCATGATTGGTGACTCCTTTCAAAAGATAGTTGTCGATGTCGGTGCGGCTCTTCTGCATCCCTTCGCGGTTGTTGCCGGACAGCTGCGCGTCCAAAAGGTTGCGCACCCCGTTGAGGGTAAGACGGCTCACCTCGTCGATTTCTTCAAAGCGGCGCAGGTCGCGAGCGAGGGCTTGCGTGTGCTGAAGCTGGCCCTGCTCTAAGGTGCCGATGCGCTTGTCCAGCTCATCCAGCCGCTTGTTTTGCACGTTGTCCGGCTCCTGCGCCTTCTTGATGTACTTGTGAATGATTTCCAGCACCTTGTCGATGGTGATGGCAGCGGCGCACAGGCTGCCCAGGATGCCCAGCACCCACAGCAAAGCTTCTTTTTCGGTCATTTGCCCTCCCGAAGACGGGTCAGACCCTTCTTGCGGATGATACGGGGGTAGTTGAGTGTGGTCACGTTGAGGTCAACGTTGCCGGAGATGCCAGGCACGCGGCCCTCGCTGGTGTGCTGGTGGGCAGTGTACTTGAAATCCACCTTTGGGGTCTTGCCGGTGTAGTCCGCCAGCCATACGTCCCACCGCCCTGCAAGCCTTGCCATGTCCAGATGGACGTTGGCGTAGCTCGTGTAGGTGTAGAGCTGGGCGTAGAACCCCATCTTCTCAATCTGTTCCAGATGATAGGCCGCCAGATTTGACAGGTCTCCATAGGGCATCCCGGCAAGACTCGGCGATTCCAGATCCACTGCCACCGGCATGGTCATCTCTTTCCCGACCAGGGCCTTCCGCAGCACGGCAAGCTCCCGGTCTGCCAGCTTCTCGCAGGAGGCGTTGGTGTAGTAGTACACGCCCACGTCCAGCCCTGCCGCTTTTGCGTTGGCATAATTGTCCTCGAAGGTGGGGTCGATGTAGGGCACACCGTTGCGGTTCCCTACGGCCCGCAGCATCACGCCTTTGTAGCCTGCCGCTTTTACCTGCGCCCAGCCCTCCATTTTGATTTTTCCTTGCCAACGGCTCACGTCAATGTACCGGTAAGGCGGCTCTCCTGCCCACCCGGTCACGGTGTCCACTGTGGGCACATCCGGTGCAGGAGCAGGCTTTTCCTTGTCGGCGCTGTCACCGGCAGCGTGGGAAAGCGCAGAAAAGATATCCCGCAGGAAGTCAAGCATCACTTTCCACCTCATAAAATCCCTCCTCCGTCAGCTTTGCCAGCACGGCATCACGCCAGCGGGCAGGCACGTTGTCGATGGTAAAAGCGCCGTCAAAGCGGTGCAGTTTGATTTGGGTCACATAGAACAAAACCATAACATCCTCCTTTACTGTGCGGCCAGCAGGTCGAGCATAGCCGCTTCCAGAGCAGCAACGCTCTTCTGCGGTGGGCAGCTGTGCTTTTTCCTCTGCTTCCTTGCGGGCCTTTTCCTGTGCGGCCAGCTCTTCGGCGGTGTACAGGTGGTACACCTGCACCTGCTCTTCTTCGTCCCAAGCGTCTTTTGCTTCCACGCCGGGCACATCGATAATTTTCTTCACGTCCTTGCCGCCGTTCGGATACTCGGCAAGGGTCTCGTAGTGGCTGACCTCTTCCACACCCGCCACAGCATCGTGATGGACGGTCTGGGTCTCCTGCTTGAGGTAGCCTTTTGTCAAGTCAGGGTTGGCGATTTCTACGCCGTTGCTATCAATGATTTTCATAAAATCTCCTTTCAGGCGACACGCCGCCAGATGTACATACAGTATGCCGGAGGTTGGACGGTGGTGGAATTGCCGTAGATTTGGCTCGACTTGGAAGCTTTGAACTCAATCAATAGAGGGGAATTTGGCGCTTTATCGTTTTGCGTGTATAGTGCCGCAATTCCTCTTGCTCCATAGTCAAAGCATCCATCTGCATATACGGCTTTCGACCAAGCGGTCTCTCTATCGTTTCCTAACGCAAATGTTCCCGTTATATTCGGCAGTCCTGCCCCAACCGTTGTACCAGCTGGATGCATGTCGCTTGCACCCCAGATGGTGCAATCTTCAATGCGTTCCCATGTGCCGCCGTACAGCTCGGCAGGGCTGGTTGCGTTTTCGCTGATGTACAGACTGCCCACGGGGTGGTCTCGCTCGACTACCGCCGCAAGGACTTGCTGATAGATAGCATAGGCATCAGGGCCAATGCCATTTTTGAGTTCTCCTAGTGCCATAATGTCTCCTTTCAGGCGGTACGAAGCCAAGTGTAAGTAAAGTATGCCGGGGGTTGGACGGTAGTGGAAGCGCCGTAGATGGGGTTGGAACGGGAGGCATCAATAGATACAATGTCGGATTGTCGCGAAGGTACCCCCGGAGCAATACTTGATAATGCATCTCCGGCACGCATATTTTCTCCAAACGCTCCCGTTGGATATGCCAGACATCCGTAGATATTGTCATCGCTATTATGGGGGCGACTATCGATAGTCCCCGTTATATTTGGCAGTCCAGCCTCTACCGTTGTACCAGCCGGATGCGTATCGCTTGCGCCCATTAACACCCTATCTTGCGCAATCTTTTCCCACGTGCCACCGCCAAATGTCACAGCCGGGTTTTCCGGGCTGATGGTCTGATAAATACTGCCTACGGGATGTGCCGCAAGCAGGAAGTTGGAATAGATAGAGCCGTCACCATAGAACTGGCCGCCATACTTGATGGGATACCACCGGGCGGAAATTTCCGCAGTCGGGATGTTGTGTGCACGGATACGGATAGCTCCGGTTCGAGTTTCGGGGTTTACAAGCATAGCTTTACCGGCTACGTCTGCGCTTGCAGGGTCGATGCTGACAGATACCACAGTCGTGGACGTAACATCTGCTGTGATATCAATGTAATGCGGGTACTCTGCAACTTCTGTGTCCGTCTGCCACCCCGTGATCGGAATAGAAAGATCATGTGGAACGACGGAGTCTGCTTTGCCTGCCAGAGCATCACCGGTAGCCTTTGCGTCGGCAGGGGCGTTTTCGATACTCAGGGTCTTATCGGTACTTGCCTTAGCCCCGGCCTCTTCCGAGTATTTCTTTGCATTGGCTTCACTGGTTGCAGCGGCAGATGCACTGGATGCAGAAGCATCAGCGGATGCAGCGGATTCGCCAGCTTTTGTGGTTGCAATTCCGGCCTGTTCAGTGGCAGTAGCAGCAGAAGTAGAAGCTCCGTCCGCTTCCCGTTTTGCATTGGCTGCGCTTGTCTCCGCGCTCTTTCGAGCTGCTTCGACCGCTTTAATCCAGTCCTCTTCTGTGCCAACATATCCATGCTTTACAGCAATGGCATAAGCGCTATAAGGGCCGATTTCAATTGTTTTGCTCATTCAAACGTCACCTCCAAAATCCCAGAGCCGTTGTCTTGCATATTTACTTCTGTCAAGCTATCGCTTTTAACCATATAAAGAATGCCGTTTTTCTGTTCAAAGTTCATCCAACCACCTTTATTAGCGCTTTGTTCTGCAAGGCGAGCGCTTTCAGCGGAGCTTTCGGCTTGCTTCTGCGACTCTTGTGCGGACGTTTTAGCATTTACTTCGGACAGTTTTGCATTCAGCTCTGCTTTTTCAGCGGCAATCCTCGCAATGTCTGCGCCTGCAACATCTGAAAGGGCGTTCAGCGTTTCAGCATTCATAGGAGTGCCTTCAACGATAGGCTCGTCGTTGCGAACCAGTGTGACAACTTCCGATGTGCCGTCAGACTTTTTCATTGTCCATCGGTTCGGATACTTTGCTTCTCGGTCAACAAAGTGCATAGTAAGGTTCACCTCCACAGACCGGCTCTGAGCAGTAGATTAGATGGTTATTGGCTATCGTTTCGATATCAAGTAGAATTTCTTCGACCTGATTGATAATCGTATAGTGCAGGTAATTGAGGGAAGCGGGGGTTTCGGGGGTATCATTCTTGCCGCTGCACAAAGATCGAATTGCTTTGATATTGGAAAGCCAACGAGAAGCATCCGAAACAGTCAGGTATCCATTTACATCCCAATCGGTTTTTACCGAAACAGATGCGTTCAAGATGGATGCAATCTCTTGGATTCCACCTTCAATGCGGTTGTAGTCCATATAGCTCAGAGCGCCCTTCATGCCAGCGGCCCATTCTGCCTGCTCTTTCTCTGTCCACGTTCCTGCTTTTGCTTTCAATGCAAGCGCCTTGACTTGCGCAACATCATCATCGGTTCTGTCTGTGATCCACCGGGTCAACGAACATCAGCTCCTTCCAAGAGATACCCTTCGACCGTCCCGTGAAAACAGCCGGAATACTGATAAGAAAAGCTCGTAGTCAACAGTACAGAGGAATAGCCAAACTGGTGATGAACAAGAACATAGTCCAAAGCGTCAAAATGTGGGCTTGCACGATATTCCAATGTGACCTTGCGGCGGTTAGAAAGCACCTTGTATGCTTCTGTCAAAATATTCCTGCTCTGGCTGAGGACGCTTTGAGACAACATTTCATTGCTAACAGTTTGTGTTGCTCCGCTCCCTGTTGGGTTTTCCGGGTAAGAATACGTTTTGCTTGTAGTGCTTGAACCATCGGAAGATTTTACGTCAATCGAGCAAGTCACATTTTTCAGCGGAGAAGAGAATGCAATCTCAGGCCAGTTGAAGTTGTTGACAATGTCGATTTCACCGGAAAGGTTTGCTTTTGCAGTGGAAATGTCAGGAATGCGTCCAATTACAATCACGCCTTCTCTGGTTTGATATATTGCCATACCAGCTGCGTTAGCAACCATCTGCAAAATGTCAGAGTCCTTATAATTGCTTTTGTCCTGACTTGTGATATCTGTGCTATAATTTTTCAGTTCATCGGAAATCTGAAACGTTGCCACGTTATCACTCAAAAGTTCCAACGCATCGTAGGCCATCTCATAAAGAGTGCCATACATTCTTCCTGTATAGTTAGAAACCATCAGATAGCCAAAAGCATCACGGGCCGTAAAGCTTGCTTCAATGCTATTAGAAGGAACACTCCACTCAGACAAGAAGAACTTGCCGCCTGTAATCCATTCTACCGTTCCGTCCAAGTCCATGCCGTACTCCACAGAGATAGGCTGGCGCTCATACAGGTATTTGTAAAGACCTTCCGGGTTGATCGGGTTCCACTTTTGCGTGCTGTTATCCACCGTAAAAGTGATGCTATCATTCGGGAGTTGGCCGCTGATCGGGTCTCTTGTGGAATCGTGCTTGTACGAAAAAATATCTTTCTTCTCAAACACAATGAACTGGCCCATCTTTATTTGCTCAACCCTTGCGCGACGATTTTCCAAGCACCACGACAAGATTTGAATGGAAATAGAATCGTAATTTGCAATTTCCCAGTCAATGTCAGTGGTGATAGAGGAATTATCCGACACTGTTTTTGTGGACACGACTGCGCTTCCAGAATAAGCGGTCAGCTTGAAACTTGTCGGCCATTCATTGAACGTTGACGACCATGTGATGGTAATGCCAGGAATGGTCACGGTATGAACTTTGCTGAACGAGAGCGTAATAATCGGGTGGTTTGAAGTTGAAACACAATTTTCGCTAACATAACCAGCCTCCTGAGATTTTACGCTTCTATCAAGCAAGGTATAATTACCGTCCAAAACAGTGAAATTTAATTCACCGGTAGAATATTTTGTATAAGTGTGAGATTCACTGTCAACGATAGAAGATACATTGCTAAAGAACGTTTCGCCGTTTGTGCTAGGAATCGCGTCTTCTTGCAAACCGGGTTCTGTAACGCCATAGGTGATGCGTACAAACATCTCCGGCACAAGCGTTTCGGAAAACTTGTCAAGCCACTTCTGAGAAGGTTGTACCATAGGCTATACCTCCACAAGCGCAATCGAGCAATCCGTCCAACCCATCACATTACCAGTTTTAGGCCCACGCCGCCACATACCAGATGTTCGGTCTGAAACGTACATCTGCCGCATGTCATATCCGGCCTTTGCCTGGTTATAAAAGCGAACAGAACAGTAAAATCGTGTCGTGAACAGGCTGAGAATAGCGGCCCACTGTTGTGCGGTAAGGTAGTTCCACTTCAGGGACACCTTTGCTACATCATGCCGCACAACAGAGCCAACTACTTTGCCTTGAACGTTTCGTCCAGAATCCACGATGGTGCTAGTGGTCGCTTCGTAAGAAGAAGGTTCCGGCAAGTCTACGCCATTTACCGTTACCAGTGCTGGGATTGCCATAAACCGCCACCTCCTTAGTAGCTATAAACTTCACTGCCCATCAAAGACTGCCCACGGGCGTTCTGCCGCTTCTCAACGGATGCTGTGATCTGCTTTCCGTCAAGGTAAATTTTGAGTTCCTTGCCACCGGTTAGTTCATCACCATACCGCTGGAAGATATCGAGGAATGCGTTGTAAGTGCCATTGTAAACAGATTCACGTATTTCCTCTTCGTTGATGTTGACATTTACGCTGGTGGTGCCGCCATAAGAACCGGAGGACGTACCATTGTTCTTATCCCATTCTTTCGTTCCTGGGTAAGAACCATTTTTGTACTTTTCCAGCAGTTCTTTGTACTGCTGTTCGTAGTTAGTTGGGTCTTTGGAATCGTCAAAGCCACTATTGGCCGCTTCTTGACGTTTACGTTGGCTTTCCGCACGACTACTCGCAACATTGTCAGCCCAATCATAAAGAGGGTTGCTGATATGCCCCCATTTATCAAAGGGATTAAAGAAATTGCGTGCGTCAATTAAAGCATTTATTCCAGCAACAATGCCTTGAATTGCCGTTCCGAGAACGCGGAGAATCCCCTCAAAAACAATCGAGAAGAAATCGCCGATTCCATACCAAAGATTAGACAGGAACGAAGCGATGCTCTTGTTCTTATTGGCAAAATTGACAAGAGCGCCAACCAACATGCCAATCAGGGAAATAACCAGCATAACAGGGTTTGCATCCATTGCAATGTTCAAACTTGTCTGAGCGGACGTTGCGGCCATAGCAGAAGGAACGAACTGACTGATAAAGCTAGAAGCCATACCAGCAATGTTGTTCCAAACACTGCTCAACCCCTGCGTCAGCCACTGCAAGCTGTTATCAGCAATGGACTTGATTTGCTTTCGCTGCTCATCATCCATTGCATGATAGAAATAGGAAGCGGCCCATGTGCCGAGCTTTTCAAGGTCTCCGTTAGAAATCGCATCCCACAGAGTGCCAATGCTGCCGAAGAAATCGTTTTGCAAGCTGGAATCAATCTGCTGCCATGTAGTATCAAGGCCGTTCAAGAACCCGGCAACGTAGTTGGTAGCCTGAGTAGAACCGGTGTTAATCAGCTCATTGCCTTTCCCCTGCACAGCATCTACAACGCCCTGCATAGCAGTGGAGACGTAGGGGATAGCCGAAGTGATGCCGTTTGCAAGGCCTTGGTCGATGTAGATACCAAATTGTTCAAATAGCTTGGAAGGGGAGTGGATATCAGTCTCAGTGGTGAACTTATCGATGACGGCTTTGGCAAGATTTGCAGCCGCTCCAGTTGCATTGCTGATTCCGCTCTGAATTCCTTTTACAAGGCCTTGCCAAACGTTTTTTCCGGCTTCATACATTTTTGCGGGTAGGGAAGCGATTGCATCTGCAACTGCATTCACCATGTTGGCAGCAGCTTTTCCTGCTTCAGCCGCCCAGTTTTCTACTCCATCCAAGAACTTTGCAAAAGATTCTCCGGCTGATTTGATATGGTCGTCCAAATGGACAAACCAATCAATCACGCTTCCGATATCAGAAATCAAATCTGCTAAGCCAAGAAGGGCATTGGCAATGAAGCCTTGATTCATTGAAACGTCAAGGCGTTCAGCCTCAGTCGGCCCTTTGCTAACCCAACGAACAAAAGTTTCGATATCCGCAATCAGGTCAGCCAAACCAAGAAGCGCATTCGGGAACAGGGTTTTATTCATCGTGACATCTAAACGCTCAGATTCACTGATTCCGTCTTTAATCCAACGAATAAAATCAGAAATGCTATCCACGATTTGAGCAAACCCGTCAACAAAGAAGGATGCCATGTTTCCAGCGTCAATTCCCAGCTGTTGAAAAGCGCTATGCCAATCGGATTTTAAGCCAAAAGACTCTTTTTCGCTTTCGCTACCTAATCCGCGAATCGCAACAGAAACGGCTTCAAATCCGATAACGGCGAGACCAGCTACAGGATGACCGCTGATAATCAATCCAATTCCAATTAAGGTTAGAGCCAAATCTCCTAAATCCAAGTCCAACTTCTTTACGACTTGTCGGATTGTTTCAAATGCGTTAGAAGCGCTTTCTTTCCATTCATCAGGCAGAAGGTCGAGAATTTGCTGTGCGAGTATTTTAATGGATTCTTTTAAATGCTCAATGGATTGTCCAAGTTTTCCTTCAGTAAGAGAAATATTCCATCCCTGAGAGAATCCAAGTGCAGCAAGCTCAATAAGGTCTTTTATTCTTTGCAGACCGATTCTGAATTTCTCGCTGTTCTGATACAAGTCCACAAAACGCCATACAATTAGTGCCACAGTACCAGCAATTACAGCAAGTTCAGGGTTGACAAGCCCTAACTTCTTTCGTAATTCTCCAACAACCTGCCCCAATTTGTAAGCTAACCCGTGGACATTGTTTAACTGGCTAAAAAGAAAATCAGCAATTTTCCAAGCGGCAAATCCGGCTGCAACACCTGCAATAATTGGAAGAAGTTTTTTTACTTTTTCCTTGATCTCATCAATAGATGTGCCAACATAGTTCTTGAACATATCGTAGCCGGACAGGTCTACATCGCCCAAGAGGTTGCCAGCAGATGCACCACTGCCAGAGCCAGAACTTCCCTGTGTGGGGTCAATGATGTTCAGCTCATCAAAACCCATCGTGTAGTCTTTGAGGGCTTTGGCAGCTTTCTTTGTCGAATCGGCTGTATCATCCATTGCGTCACCGATACCGCCAACGCTGTCAGCGCTCTTTGTGAAATCAGTGAACACGACCTTCACGCCCATCAGCTTTGCCACCCATTCAACAAACTCTCGAATGAGCTGCACAGCGGCAATCAGCGGGGGGAGAATGGATTTCAGGGCAGGGTAGAGCAGAGAGCCAACAGACTTCGCCAACATATCCAGCTGCGCTTTCAGAATTTTGATCTGGTTCGCAGGGCTTTGGATGGTCTGTGCAAGGTTGCCCTGTACGTTGGCAGTCTGCTTCATAATGGCAATGTAACGCAGAACCGCCTTATCTGCCTGAGACAGACTAGAAACCTGCTTGTTAAAACCCAAAGCAAGAAGCTCCTGCTGTAAGCGTGCCTGAGTCAGGTCAATGCCCAAACGGCGAATAGGCTCAATCTCGCCAGAGATTGCGGAGGACATTGCGGTAAAGGTCTCTGCAACGTCCTTGTTCCAATAGGAACCTTCGTCATAAGCAAGCTGAGTCAGGTTCTTGGACAGAACGTATGCTTTGTCGCTGGCCAGACCAAACGAAGTACCCAAGCTCTGAATGGTAGCCATGTAGGTCATCGCTTTGGTCGGGTCAACGCCAAGCAAGCCCTGCATCTTGCTAATGAGCGTATCGGCTTCACCGCTCAGATTGCCCATAGCATTATGAAACAGGTCTGTCGCTTCATAGAAGTCGTTAAACTTCGCAACAGCGTTGCCAAGATACTCAGCAACGGCTTTCAGCGAAACCAGCTTTGCCATGTTTCGCATAAAGCCGTTCATCTGATTGGACAGGCTAAGATAGCTCTTGCGCTGCTTTTCGTTGGCTGCGGTCACACGGTTCGCCTGTGTCACAACTTTGCTCAACTGCGGAGGGAGCTTTGCAAAGGCGTTGCCCACCTTGTCAAGCTGAGATGCAAGAGGAGTGAGGGCGGCGGAAATCTTCTGACAAGAGCTTGCAAAAGAATCAAGGTCTGTCGCTTTCAGCTTGTCGGTTAGGTCAGGAACCTTTCCGATTGCATTGAAAGCACTGCCAAGAGCTTTAAGGCTCGATGCGTCCAAAATGGACAGTGGAGCCAAAGCGTTAGTAAGCTGAGTAATGCTTCCAGACATGGAGTAAAAGTCCACGCCGTTCAAGCCAGACA
>ENA-OPCP01001709-OPCP01001709.1-human-gut-metagenome-genome-assembly--contig:-NODE-1709-length-13077-cov-2.184687_pt1 | contig 13077 bp, 9 predicted proteins | sample MGYA00241563_ERZ501477 | MGnify/ENA primary metagenome ERZ501477 (study PRJEB25962, sample SAMEA2042572) | human gut metagenome | biome: human gut; feature: human-associated habitat; material: faeces... | reverse complement strand
CCGCCGCTTGTCCGAGGTAGTCGACGGCGTTGTATTTGCGAAAGACGGAGCGGACGTTTTCCGGCAGCGACCGCGTGGAGGCCGGGGTCAGTACCAGCCCGGGCGCAACGGCGTTGCAGCGGATTCCCAGCTTGCCGTATTGCGATGCGATGTACCGCGTCAGGCCGATGACGCCGGCTTTCGCCGCTCCGTACAACGTGCCCCGGAAGTCTCCGAGCAGGCCGCCTATCGATGCCGTATTCACGATCGAGCCTCTGTTGCGGAGCGTCATCTCGGGCAGCGCCGCCTGCGTCGTAGCCATGACGCTGCGCAGATTGAGGTGGAACACCTCGTCGAAATAGCCGAGGTCCATGTTCAGCAGGTCGAGGTCCCGGCTCAGATCGCTTCCCCCTACGTTATTGACCAGTATGTCGATCGTTCCGTACCGTTCGATCGTTCTGGCGACGATTTCCCGGCAGCTCTCCGTCTCGGAAGCGTCGAAGCGCAGCGCGAAGGCCGGGGCGCCCTCGCGGTTCAGTTGCTCGGCCAGCCGCTCGGCCTCGGGATAGTTGTAATCGGCGATCACCAGCCGTGCACCTTCGGCAGCCAGCCGCTCGGCCGTAGCCTTTCCTATGCCGGCCGCGGCGCCCGTCACGAGCGCTACGCGGCTTTCGAATCGTTTCGTTTTCATCATGGCGCAAGCGTTTGGTTCCGGTACAGGACAATAATCGTGCGACGATTCGCTCTCGGGCGCCGCATGCTTTGCGGCACAAAAGTTGATCGGGGAGGGTAGCTTTTAGCATCTGAAAATCAATTTTTCATAACGGATCGATCATGAGACATCTCGGACTATGCGCGACAGCGGCCCTGTGCACGCTGGCTTTCTCGGGCCTGCAGGCTCAGGTACTCAAAAACAACAGCCGTCCCGAAGTGATATTCATCAACCGGGGAGGCATCGAAATCGACTCGATGGTGACTTCGGAAGTCATAGAGACCTATTACTCGACTATCGAACGGGGATTCCGTCAGACGGGCCTGCCTCGCTTCATCATCGCAGGCAAGAACCAGAAGATGATTTTCGGCATAGGAGGCAATGCCGACATGCGGCTTTCTTACGATTTCGACGGCATTGCTGACAACCTCGACTTCGTAACGGCCGACATCCCTGTGCCCAACTCGCCGAAGCAGCGTCAGCAGATCCAGCTCGATCCGACGGCCTCGACCCTCTATTTCAAGGCGATCGCCGATGCCGGACGGATCGGGCCGGTCGTCGGCTACATTCAGGCCGACTTCCGGGGCACGGGCAATGCGTTTGCGCTGCAAATGGCCTATGTCGAGGTGGCGGGCTTTTCGATCGGACGCAGGTTCACGACTTTCTGCGATTTGGGCGCCTCTCCCTCGACGGTCGATTTCGAGGGACCGAACGGCTATCCGGCCGTCTATAATGCGATGATCCGCTATACGCGCGTTTTCAACGAACATTGGTCGATGGCCGCGGCTTTGGAAATGCCCGATGTGAGCGCGACCTATATTCCGGGAACCAGCGCCGTCTCGCAACGGATGCCCGACATTCCCCTTTACGTGCAGTATGCATGGAACGGGGGCCGGAGCCATCTGCGGGCCTCGGGATTGCTGCGCGATATGTTTTTCTACGACGACCTGAGGGATAAGACCACCTCGCTGCTGGGCTGGGGCGTGCAGCTCAGCGGGGCGATTCAGGCCGGCAAGCGCCTGACGACCTACATGCAGTTCCTTTACGGCAAGGGCATCGCCGAGTATATTCAGGACATCGACGGTACCGGACTCGATATGGTAGCCAATCCCGAGAAACCCCATTCCATGCAGGCGCTTCCGGTCATGAGCTGGATCGCCGGATTGCAGTACGCGTTCGGTCCGAAGTGGCTCGCAACGGCCGCTTACAGCGGCGTAAAGGTTTTCGGCGAGCATGATTACCGGGTGTCCGATACCTATAAAATCGCCCATTATTTGTCGGTCAACCTGTTTTATAATCTGACGCCGAGCTGTCAGCTGGGCGCCGCCTATTTGTACGGGACGCGCGAAAACATGGACACGCAGCAGGGACATGCCAACCGTGTGCAGGCGATCGTGCAATACAACTTCTAACCGGTCTGCGGACCGCAAGTGCCGTTGCCATGAAAATTCAGACAGGAAAAGGAACTATCGCGCTGACGACGCTGCTGGCGATCTGGTCGGTGTCGATGGTCGTGTCGTTGCCCGGACTGGCCGTGTCGCCGATTCTGGGCCGGCTGCACCGCATTTTCGGCCATGCGACCGATTTGGAGATACAGATGCTGACTTCGCTGCCGTCGTTGCTGATCATTCCGTTCGTGCTGCTGGCCGGAAAGCTTTCGGTCAGCCGGAACAAGCTGCTGATTCTCTACACGGGGCTGATTATCTTTTTCGTCAGCGGGCTGTCCTGCCTTTTTGTCGGCGGAATGACTTCGCTGATCGTCGTCAATGGCATTCTCGGCATCGGGGCCGGCATGGTCGTTCCTCTTTCGACCGGACTGGTGGCCGACTATTTCTCCGGCCGGCCGCGCGTCCGGCAGCTCGGGATCAGCTCGGCGATCAGCAACGTGACGCTCGTGCTGGCCACGTCGCTGACCGGCTGGCTGGCGACGATCGACTGGCACTATCCCTTTTTGGTCTATCTGTTGCCCGGCGTTTCGCTGCTGCTGACGCTTACCTTGAGAAAAGCGCCCTTGCCGGATGCGACATCCGTTTCCGCAGCGGATCGTTCTCAGACTTCCGTCGGAGAGTCCGATACGGCCGCTCCTGTCGCTGTCTTTCGGTCTTCCGGTTCTTCCGGAGACGGTTCGCTTTCGCAATCGTTCGTCGGGGAGGGGGGCTCGTCCGGTTCTGACGGTGCAGCTCGACGTCAGGGTCCTCAAACGGCGAAGGAGACTTATGCCGGGGCGTCGGTCGGTTCCGTTCCGGCCGCCGTGTCTCAAGGGGCTGTTTCTCCGCGCGGGAGCAAGGGGACGGAGCCGTCAGGACCGGCCCGGCCACAGGGTGCGAGGACACCGTCTGCGGCTGCCGATGCCGGTTCGGTCGAAACCGGCTGGCTGCACGGGATCGACCGCCGCCGGCTGGGAGGATTGATGCTGCTTTACTTTTTCGCGACCTATGCCGTACTGGTGATTTCGTTCAATCTGCCTTTCCTGATCCAGCAGTACAAGCTGACCAGTTCGGCATCGGGCGTGATGATTTCGCTGTTCTTTCTGGCGATCATGCTTCCGGGACTGGCGGTCGATCGGGTCATCGCGCTGCTGGGCAAGAAAACGATGTTTGTCTCGCTGTTGCTTATCGGTGCGGGCTTGTTGCTGCTGTACCTCATGAAGAGCGAGTTTTTCGTCGCGCTGGGCTGCTTTGCTACGGGGTTGGGATACGGGGTGATTCAGCCGGTCGTTTACAACAAGGCGGTCGTCACGGCTTCCCGCGAACGGACGACGCTGGCGCTGGCTCTCGTCATGTCGGTCAACTATCTGGCGATCCTGCTTTGTCCGTTCATCGTCGATATGTTCGCCGGTTTGTTTCGGTCCTCTTCGTCGGCCGATTTCCCGTTTTTGCTGAACGCGTTGCTGACGCTGATTGCGACGGTTCCGTGCTATCGTTACCGCGACGGATTCGTGTTCGGAATGACCGACAGCGATTTCGAGTAACGCCCGTAGGATCGTCTTTTTCGGCACGGCCTGTTCGGACTTTACTCCCGTGATTATAGCTGTTTTGGGGTGGCGGAATATAGGCCAGCCGAACCTTCTTGCCCGTTCGTCCGTCGTTCCGGCCGGGCCTGTTTCCTGCTGTGCCTGCGCGATGCGGACAGTCTCCGATTGAGTCGGAAACGACGTGCTCGCCGCTCATGGTCCGGGCCTGGCCCGAATGTCGTTTGTGAAGATGTCCGGCTCGCGTGCCCGGGTGAAAGTTGCGTGCCGAACGCGAACGGCTATCGGAGCAGGCGGTTTCCGAACGGAGCGAAAGGCAATTATATATACTTCCATGTTCAAGCGTGTCCTCCCCTTCCGGAATTTCCAATATATTATATTAACCTCGGTTTGCGATCACGGGTACGTATCCGATTGGGCTTCTGCCATGAAATCCCTTCTGTCGGAAAAGATTTTTTGGGGGAGCCGGAAACGTCGGAAACCTGAAAGCATACACGGAAAAGTATATGATTGGGGAACGAGAGAAATCGAAAAAGGAGACGCTCGAAGCGTCTCCTTTTTCATTCATACGGTCCGGGCCGTTAGAGTTCCTTGACCCGGATGTTGCGGAACCAGACGTTGTCGCCGTGGTCCTGCAGGCCGATGTAGCCTTCGTGGTTCTCGCCGCCGCAGTTGATCAGCAGGTCGTAGGCTTCGGGCCATTTTTCCTTGCTGAACTTGCTCTTGTCGAGCATCTCTTTCCACTGCGGGGTCCACAAGTGATACTCGAGTACCTGCTCGCCGTTCTGGTAGTGTACGACGGTTCCGTTGTACACCATGATCTTGGCCGTGTTCCACTCTCCGAACGGCTTGGCGTTCTGAGGGTTGGCCGGGATCATGTCGTACAGCGAGGCCGACTGGCGATTGCCGTCTACGCCAAGCTTGGCGTCGGGATGGTTCGCGTTGTCGAGCACCTGATATTCGGGAGCCGATATGAAGATCGGTTGGCCGGGAATCTCCTGTGCCAAATAGAAGACGCCGCTGTTGGCGCCCTTGTCGACTTTGTACTCGAACTCGAGCTCGAAGTTCTTGAACTTCTTGTTCGCGTAGATCAGGTCGCCTCCGTCCTGAGCGCCGGCTTCGCCCATGCCCGAGCCGTTGATCTTGATCGCTCCGTCCTCGACGGTCCATGCGGCCGGCACGCCGGTCTTGTCGTAGCCGCGCCATCCGTCGAGCGTCTTGCCGTCGAAGATGACCGTCCAGCCTTCGTCTTCGGCCGGGGCCTGAGCCTGAGCGGTGGCCGTGCTGTCTGCCGCCGCCTTCTTGTTCGCGTTCGATCCGCAGGAGGCTACCGTGGCGGCCAGCGCCAGGCAACCGAGTGCATACATGATTCGTTTCATTGTTTGATTATTAATTAATTGGTTTTCAGAGATTACTTGGGCATCGCGGGCAGTTCCCAACCTTCGCGGTAGTTGTGACGGATCATCTCGGCGGCGAACTGCTGAGCGTTGATCGGATCCGTGTAACGCTTGTTGAAAGTGGGGTGGCCGTTGTGGATCGTGAAACCGTCCTCGATCATGATGGAGATCTGGTCGCCGGAGCCGATGTTCTTGAAGCGCATGTTGTCGCCGTCCCACAGCAGCTCGCGGTTGAGTCCCTGCAGACGAACGGCCAGTACGCCCATGACGACCATTTCGTTGAACGGACCGGCTTCGCTGAAGTCCGATGCCGTTTTCACGCGGTTCTTCGCGTCTTCCTTGCAGGCGCGGATCCAGTCCTGTTCGTGGCTGACGGTGATTTCGCGGTTCATCTTCGGTGCGGACGGCTTACGACCCGACACGAGCCAAGGATTCACGCCGTAGCAGCCGCATATCAGCGTGTCTTTCGTTCCATAGAAAATGGCTCCGCCTCCCTGATCGTTCAGCGACCTGCCTTCGGGCATGCCGGCGGGACGAACGGGCGTGATGCCTCCGTCGTACCAGTAGACCTCTACTTCAGGCATGGCGACCTTGCCTTTTTTGGGCCGGGCCGGGAAGACGTACTTCACCATCTGGGCGTTCGGCGCGCAGTCCGTGAGCAGCGCGGTCGAACTGCCCTGAACCTTCGAGGGGTATCCGAGCTGCAGGCCCTTGAATACGGGGTGCAGGATGGCATGCCATGTCGCCCAGCGCGCCGGTACCGAAGTCCCACCAGCCGCGCCAGTTCCACGGAGTGTAGAGCTTGTTGTAGGGGCGCATCGGAGCCGGGCCGACGAACAGATCCCAGTTCAGCGTCTCCGGAATCTCGTCGACCTGCTCGGGGCGCATCAGGCCCTGAGGCCAGATCGGGCGGTCGGTAAACGTATCGACGCGCTTTACTTCGCCGATCTCGCCGTTCCATATCCAGTCGCAGACCTGGCGCACGCCTTCGCCCGAGGCTCCCTGATTGCCCATCTGGGTGGCCACGCCGTACTTTTCGGCCAGCTTCGTCAGCAGGCGCGACTCGTAGACGGTGTGGGTCAGCGGTTTCTGCACGTATACGTGCTTGCCCATCGTGATCGCGTCGGCCGCGATCAGGCAGTGCGTATGGTCGGCCGTGGCGACGAGCACGGCGTCGATATCCTTGCCCATCTCGTCGAGCATCTTGCGGTAGTCCCAGTAGCGCTTGGCGTTCGGGTAGCGGTCGAAAGTATTCTTGGCATATTTCCAGTCGACGTCGCACAGGGCCACGATATTTTCGGTCTCCATGTTCTGGAGGTTGGCGGCGCCCATGCCGCCGATTCCGACGGCGGCGATATTGAGTTTGTCGCTCGGGGCGGTATGACCCGCGGCCTTGCCGAGCACGGCGCTCGGAACGACGGTCAGTCCGGCCAGACCTACCGCGCTTTTACGCAGGAAGTCCCTGCGGGATATTTTTTCAGACATGATGTGATGTTTTGGTTAGGTTTCTACTTGACGAACTTCGATACGTTGAGGTATTCGGCGCTTTTGCGGGCGCAGAGCATGGGCGGAAGCGAGTTGGCCTCGATCTCGACGTAGTACTCTTCGAGTCCCTGCTTGTAGGCCGCCTTGAAGATCGACTCGAAATCGATCGTCTCGCTGGCTCCGATGATATCCACGTCCTTGATGTGCAGCAGCGGGAAGCGGCCGGCGTATTTCTGGATGTAGGCCGACGGATTGACGCCGCCCTTGCTGGCCCAGTATACGTCCAGTTCGAAGAAGACCTTGTCGGGATCGGTGTTTTCGATCATGTAATCCTCGATTACCTGGCCTTCGATCTTATTGAACTCGTGCGAGTGGTTGTGGTAGCCGAAACGCAGCCCGGCCGCGTTCGCGATTTCGCCTATGCGGTTGAAATAGTCGCAATAGTCCTGCAGGTCGGCGAGCGTCGAGCCGACGGGGAAGTAGGGCATGACGATGGTTTTGCCGCCTACGGCCGCCTGGGCGTCGCAAGCCTGTTTCCACCAGTCCATGCAGCCCTGCATGTCGTTCTTGTCGAGATTGCGGGCGATGTGCGCGCCGGTTACCGCGATGCCGAGGTCCTCGGCCATTTTGCGGAACTCGGCCGGCGTGCGGCCGTAGAACTTCCCGTCTCCGTACGAGGCCGTTTCGGCGGTGGAGTATCCCATTTCGGATATTTGCCGGAGCGCCTGCGCCGCATCGGCGCTCATATCGCCGCCGATCGAGTAGAGCTGCAGCCCGATCGATTTCTTCTTGCGCGGAATGCCGTTCTGCTTCGCGCCCTTGGCGGCCGAAGTCTCCGAGAACAGGCTTCCTCCGATCAGCGCCCCTGCCGTGAGGAGCATTGATTTCTTCAGGAATTCCCTTCTGTCCATAGTGGTTAAGTATTATAGTTTAGGTTGTTCCATGCTTCGGCCCGCCTCGGCGATCCGTTCGGGATACTGCGTTCGGCCGGCGTAATGTGTCGTTCGTCTTGTAAAGGTACAAAAAGTTTTCGATCCGAAAACAGAAGTCGGCAAAAAATGCGGCCGTATTTCATAGGAAAAGCCGCAACGGCGGTCTCTGCCGTGAAGCCGTCGTTGTGGCTTGTCTGAAAGAGGAGTGCGGCGCGCCCGCTATCCGATGGCGTCCAGTTCGCCGATGTTCCGCTTGATCTGCTCGTCGCTGAGCGAGTAGTTCACCAGATCGCCCGCCAGGTACTTGTCGTAAGCGGCCATGTCGATCAGGCCGTGTCCCGACAGGTTGAACAGAATGACTTTCGGTTCGCCGCTCTCGGTACACTTGCGGGCCTCGCGGACGGCCGCGGCGATCGCATGGCACGATTCCGGAGCGGGAATAATGCCCTCGGTCTGCGCGAACAGGCAGCTCTCGAGTTGCGGGATATCGACCGCTTCCATCAGCTTGTCCTTGAGCAGTTGAGATACGATCACGCCTGCTCCGTGATACCGCAATCCGCCCGCATGGATGTTGGCGGGAGCGAAGTTGTGCCCCAGCGTGAACATCGGCAGCAACGGCGTATAGCCGGCTTCGTCTCCGAAGTCGTAGCGGAAGACTCCGCGCGTGAGCTTCGGGCAGGAGTCGGGCTCGGCCGCGATGTAGCGCGTCTTTCGGCCTTCCTTGAGCGTGTGGCGCATGAACGGGAACGAGATGCCGCCGAAATTCGATCCGCCGCCGAAGCAGCCGATGATCAGGTCGGGGTATTCGCCTGCCATTTCCATCTGTTTTTCGGCCTCGAGACCGATGATCGTCTGGTGCAGCGTGACGTGGCTCAGCACCGAGCCGAGCGTGTACTTGCAGTTCGGCGTGCTCATCGCCAGCTCGATCGCCTCCGAGATCGCCGTGCCGAGCGAGCCCTGATGGTTCGGATGCTCGGTGAGTATTTTGCGTCCGGCTTTGGTCGACATCGACGGCGAGGCGGTCACCTGCGCGCCGAAAGTCTGCATGATCGAGCGCCGGTAGGGTTTCTGCTCGTAACTGATCTTGACCATGTAGACGGCCAGTTCCAGCCCGAACGCCTTGGCGGCGTACGACAGGGCGGCTCCCCATTGGCCGGCGCCGGTCTCGGTCGTGATGTTCGTGACGCCTTGCCGCTTGCAGTAATAGGCTTGAGCGAGGGCCGAGTTCAGCTTGTGCGAGCCGACGGGACTGACGCTCTCGTTCTTGAAATAGATGTGCGCCGGGGTGCCGAGCGCCTTTTCCAGTCCGTAGGCCCTGACCAGCGGCGTGCAGCGGTAGTTTTTGTACTGCTCGCGGACTTCGTCGGGGATATCGATCCACGGGTCGGTCTGGTTCATCTCCTGATCGGCCAGCGCCTCGGCGAAAATGGGATAGAGATCCGAGGCTTTCAGCGGCTGTTTCGTTGCGGGATTCAGAGGCGGCATCGGCTTGTTGGGCATGTCGGCCATGACGTTGTACCACCGGGTCGGAATCTCTGATTCCGGAAGGATGAAGCGTTTTGTTTTCGTGCTCATTGCTTTACGGATTTTGGTTTATAAATGATCGGATGGAATGCGGACAAAACAAGGGAGGCTGTCGTGGTCGACAGCCTCCCTTGGTATTTCGCAGATTCATATCTGCACATGGCGATGCGACTCACGACTTATCGAGTAGAGAGCGCCACCACCAGAATTTGTTGATTGCAGAATGAGTCATCGTTTTCTTGATTCGTTGCAATGGCAAATATAGTGTAAAATCCCGGATTTGAGCAAGCGCTTCGCGAAAATATTGTTAGTTTTGTTTCCGTTTTCGGGTGCGGAATGGAATTTTGTTGTTTTTAAATGTTTTATATTCAGTGTGAAATGTAAATAATTTGAAGTATGAAAAAGAATCGAATAATCTTGTCGCTGGCGGTCGTTCTGTGGCTGACTTCATCTGTTTCGGCTGCGACGATCGACCGGATTGCCGTGCGGAGCGAAGCGATGAAAAAGGAGATCCCGGTCGTCGTGATCGTGCCCGACGCGGCGAAGAGCGGAGTCAGAATGCCGGTGCTGTACCTGCTTCACGGATACAGCGGCGATCAGGAAACGTGGCTCAACGTGAAGCCTTCTCTGCCGCAAATGGCCGACCGGGACAGCGTGATCGTCGTTTGTCCCGACGGCGAGAACAGCTGGTACTGGGACAGCCCGAAAGACCCCTCTTCGCGTTTCGAGACCTTCGTCGCGCGCGAGCTGATCGATTACGTGGACGCCCACTATCCGACGCGGGGCGACCGTTCGGGCCGTGCGATTACGGGTCTCAGCATGGGCGGCCACGGCGGGCTGTGGCTTTCGTTCCGCCACAAGGATACGTTCGGCGCCGGCGGATCGACGAGCGGCGGCGTGGATATCCGTCCTTTCCCCGAGAACTGGGAAATGGCCAAACAGCTCGGCGAGGAGGCGACCAACCGCAAGACGTGGGACGACCATACGGTGATGACCCAGTTGGACAGCATATCGAACGGCGATCTGGCGTTGGTGATCGACTGCGGTTACGACGACTTCTTTTTCGACGTGAACAACAAACTGCACGAGGCGCTTCGCGAACGGGGTATCGAGCATGATTACACGGTGCGTCCCGGCGTTCACAACGGACCCTACTGGACCAATTCGATCGATTATCAGTGGCTGTTTTTCAAGAAATTTTTCGACCGCTCGGGGCGGTAGCGTCCGACCGGTATGAAAGAAATCATCCGGTGCCCCTCTGAAGGGGTGCCGGATGTTGTTTTTGGGCCGGAGTATTTTTTCTCCGATGTATCCTGCTCCGTCGTTTGAGATAGCGGGTACGACTGTACTCGGAAGCTCTTCGTTCGTAATCCGGCTTACGACGAGAAACGGCGGAATTTTTCTCTGCGGTCGCGTTACGATTCGGGATCGGGATACGGACAAATCCGTTTCCGTTTTCGGGAGCCGTTTTTCGTTCCGGAATCGGGCCGGCGGACTCTGTTTTTTTATTTTTTGCGAAAAATGTCAAATCGTTTCCGGTACGTCTTTCTTCGGTTACGATTCGGAAGTCGAATCGAACCGGAATGTTTCGATTGTTTTGATAAATGCCCTAAGTATTGATTCTGTGTGTATTCGGTTGCTTTTTTTCGGCGGCGATTTATTTCACATATAGAAATTTTTTGTTTAATTTTACCATGAACGGACCGGAGCAAGGCGATTTTGCTTATACATTATAATAGGTGTTTATACATTTTTATATATTCGTTTCGGTTCTTTGCTCGCATTGCCGTGCACGACGTACACGAACTTCAGGTGTGACTGCAAACCCGTCTGCGAAAGCAGGCATAACTTCGATAAATGTTTATAATATGAAGAACAGAGTACGTTTTTGTTTGTCCGTTTTGGCTGCCGCCTTTTTCGCGTGCGGCCTGACTTCCTGCAAGGACGATCCCGAAAATCCGGCGCCCGAGCCGGAAGTGACGTTGACCGCAGGAGCTGCGACCGAGACGTCGGTCAGCTTTACCGTAACGCCCGTCCATGCCGACCGTTGCGCATGGACGTACGGTCTGAAAGGCGATGCTGCGCCCGATGCCGCCGCGATCTTTGCGAACGGGACGGCCGTATCGGCCGATCAGCCTTCCGATGTGACGATTCCGGATCTGACTCCCGGAACCACTTATGTCGCCTATGCCGTGGCGGCCTCGGGGGAGCATGCGGGCGAGGTGGAATCGATCGATCTGCCGACCGTCGCGCTCTCCTACGATGTGGATTATACGGCTCAATACGCCCAGGGCTATTATTATGGAGACAGGATGAGCGCCGGCACGGGTAACTATTATTTCCACTTGTCCCAATTCGAGTATGCTCCGGTCGAGGGACAGGAGGGCGAGTATCCCGATGCTCCGGGAATGGACGTCGTGCTCGATCTTTACGGCGCGTTCGCCGATTCGCCCGATCATGCGATTCTCCCCGACGGGGTTTACGAGGTCGATATGCAGAACCCTTACGGCGAAGGCACGGTCGGGACCGAGTATTCTACCTATTATCTGATCGGCGACGATCTGCAACTGGCCGACCAGCAGTCTTTCCGCGACTTGCGTGTGGAAGTGACTACCGAGGACGGTGTGGTCAGCGTCGTGGCGATCGGCGAGCTGGAGGACGGCAGGACGCTGCGCGTACGCTACGAGGGCGCTCCGACGGTGTTGAAAAATGGTACGACCGGCTTGGGCGAGAACGTGCAGATCGATGCGATGAATCTGCTTGTCGCTTCCTATTACGGCGACGAGCAGAAGCAGGGAACGGGCAACTATTTCCTCCAGTTCGTTTCCTACGAGGCCGACGACAGCGGCAAACCGGTCGGCGAAGGAGGGTACAAGCTCAGCCTCGACCTGTACGGAACCCTCTCCGATGACGACGATCAGGCGATCCTGCCCGACGGCGTGTACGACATCGCTGCCGAGCGCTACTCGGAAGGCTCCTGCTACAATATGTATACGTGGCTTGCCGAGGTCGACGAGAACGGCAATTCGGTAGCCGGAACCGAATTCTCGGTCGGAACGGTCACGGTGGCCCGCAACGGCGAGAATTACACGCTGACGGCCAACTTCCGCGCGGAGGACGGATGTGTCGTCGAGGCTAAGTACGAGGGCCCGATCGATTTCGAGAACAAGGTGACCGGTCCGGTGGGCGACCATAAGACGAACTTTACTCGGGGCGAGGTTTCCTATATGGGTTCGACCGATGAGATGAGTACGTTCCGTTTGATGTTATGGGATGGAAACATGCTGGATCGGAATGATGAGAATGACCAATATTTGTTTGAGGAAGGAAGGAGGAACACTATGCTGTTCATCGACCTGTATAGCAAGCCTTGTACATCCTCGTCGATCAAGCTCGAGCCGGGAACTTACACGGTAAGCTCCGAGGGCGGTCCGATGACAATTGATCCGGGGCGGCTGAATGTGATTGTGCCCGGTATTATCGAGGAGTCGGAAGGAACCTATTTTTACCTGACGCAGGCTGATTATCCGGTGGTAACCTCGATGTATGAGGATGGAAATACGGCGCTGATCAACGGCGGTACGATGCGGATCGACGAAACTGGTTCCGGCAGCGGTTACCGCTTCACGTTCGACTTCACGACCAAAGAGGGCGGCAGTTTGACTGCGACGATGGAGGGCGACTTGGAGTTCTTCAATCGGGCGCCGATCTATTCGACCCTCGAAGATGACTATGTGGTCGATCTGACCGATGCCGAGTGCAAGCTGAACTACTGGGGAGGTGTGGGCGAATACGGCGTGTGGATGGTGCAGATCGTGAGCGACGAGATCGGCTCGGACGGCTTCTCGTCGCAGATCGCTTCTCCCCATCTTGACGAGACGGGCATCCCGACCGGAACCTATACGGCGAGCAAGGGAGTCGAGCCGGGCACTTTCCTCCCGGGAGAGTTGAGCAGCAACAATATGGTGAGCGGAACGTGGTACGTCGGAGGATTCAACGGCCAGTCGTATACCGAGCGGGCTCCTGCCCTCGACAGCATTCCTTGTCTTTATATCTGCCATTAAAACACCTCCATAT
>ENA-OPCP01001704-OPCP01001704.1-human-gut-metagenome-genome-assembly--contig:-NODE-1704-length-13102-cov-2.392274_pt1 | contig 13102 bp, 14 predicted proteins | sample MGYA00241563_ERZ501477 | MGnify/ENA primary metagenome ERZ501477 (study PRJEB25962, sample SAMEA2042572) | human gut metagenome | biome: human gut; feature: human-associated habitat; material: faeces... | reverse complement strand
CAGTGTATATTAAGTAAAGATATTGTATTTCTGCATGATGGGAACATAGGGAGTCCATATAAAGGCACTGAACACCGGGCATGAAGGCAGTCTTGGAACAGCTCATGCAAACAGTTGCCGTGATATGCTGGCCAGACTGGAAATAATGACTTTGATGGCGGAACTGGATCTGCCGCTTCAGGCGGTAAGAAGGCAGATCGCCTCTGGCGTAGATATTCTGGTGCATCTGGGACGTATGCGCGATAAATCAAGAAAACTTCTGGAAGTTTCAGAAGTATGTGCGTATGCGGATGGTGAAATCAGGATACAACCATTGTATCAATGGCAGGATGGGTGTGGTCTGGTGCCTGTGGAGCCTCTCCTGCACAGAGAAAAACTGGAACGGGCGGGGGTGAAATTATGATCAGGCAGAAAGTTGATTATGGAAAATACAGATATTCTCAGAAAGAAATTTTAAAATATATAGGAGAAAGTGCAGCATTGTGTGGTGCTGTAGATTATTTGTTCTATCAAACACCTTGGGTAATGTTACTTGTGGTTCCGGTTTCTGTGTTCTTTCTGAAGTGGAAGAAGAAACAGATAATCAGAGAAAGAAAACGGCGCCTTAATTATCAGTTTCGGGATGCATTGAATTCTATGAGTGTGGCGGTACAGGCTGGATATTCTGTGGAAAATGCAGTTTCTGCCTGTGTGCGTGATCTAGAGCAGCTATATCCGAAGAATGAAGATATTGTAGCTGAATTTCGTTATATAGAGACACAACAGAGAGTGAGTGTGCCGGTAGAGGAATTATTTCTGGATCTTGGGCAGCGCTGTAAGGTTGAGGATATTGAAAACTTTGCTTCAGTTTTGTATACAGCAAAAAGAAGCGGTGGTGATCTTGGAAATGTAATTCAGAAAGTGGCTCGAATGCTGGGCGATAAGATTGATGTAAAAAAAGAAATTGAAGCGACTCTGGCTGCGAAGAAGTCGGAACAGATGATCATGAGTCTTATGCCGGCAGGAATTATTCTTTATCTGCAGCTGGCATCACCGGGGTTTCTGGATATTCTCTACGGAAATCCATTTGGAATCTGTGCAATGACAGTCTGCCTTGCAGTATATGGAGCTGCTTACTGGATGGGGAAAAGAATTGTGGAAATCGAGGTGTAGTGGATGTGGCTCCATATTGTCATTTTTGTTATATTATTGCTTTTGACCGTATGCAGTACTTTAGGTTGGATCCATGTAGAAAACATTGGTACGGCAAAAGGCAGAAAGATGTTTCTTGTGGTTGCTCTGGCAGGAAATATAACAGGAGGACTGCTGACTTGGACAAAAGGTGGCGGACAGGTATTTGAAGAAGGTTATGAGTTGAAAAAGGAGGAAAGTGCTTATGAAGAAAAATTTATGGTATCCGTGGAAGGAGAAGAAACAGGCAGTGTCTATGTACAGATCCCGGAAAAAGAACTGGAAAAGGAAGATACCGGGCAGCCGGAAGTGCTGACGAAAGAGGAAGACGAAGAACAGAAGCTTCTGGAATTTGTAGCAAATTATAACAGCGAACTGGAAGACTCTGAGTATTATTATCTTCCATCTGACTGGGAAGGAAGAAAACTGGAGTGGAAAATACCTTATGATACTACCGGAAACATGTTGGCAGCAATTTTCCTTGCAGCAGCATTTGTCATGATTGTTATAATTGCGCGAGAAGAGCAGAAAGCCAGAACGAAAAGATATGAAGAACTGATGATGGACTATCCGGGACTGATCATGAAGTTCACCTTGTTGGTGCAGGCTGGAATGACTGTTCGAAATACGTTTAGGAAGATGGCTTCGGATTATAAAAACAAAAATGAAAAACGTATTGCATATGAAGAGCTTGTTACCGCCTGCCATGAAATGGAGAGTGGAATTTCAGAAATGGAAGCCTATCGCCGCTTTGGTGAAAGGTGCGGACATGTAAAGTATAAAACATTTGCAACATTATTGATCCAGAATCTTCAGAAAGGCAGTCGCCATATGGGAGAAATGCTGGAAAAAGAATCTGTGGAAGCCTGGGATGACAGGAAAAGAAAAGCAAAAGTTCAGGGAGAAGCGGCAACTACCAAATTGTTATTTCCAATGATACTGATGCTTGGCGTTGTAATGGCTATTGTTATGCTGCCGGCCTGTCTGTCCTTTTATGGATAAATCCAATCCGGAGGACGATTTTCATATTTAAAAAGAAAAGTGCCAAAGGAAATTTTTCAGGCTGAGGGAGGTGAGAAATATGAGCGAACTGCGCAGACTGATGAGAGAATTTTTGTGGGAAGAGGATGCTGTAGGCGTTGTGGAAATTATTCTGATCCTTGTAGTTCTTATTGCACTGGTCATGATTTTTAAAGACCAGTTGACCAGTCTTGTGAAGAATATTCTGTCAAAGATCACAAAGCAAAGTAATTCTATTTAAATGATTTCCAACTAACAAAATGATTTGAAAAGGAGAGGTGCGCCATGGTAAAAAGAGGAAGTATTACTGTTTTTCTGGCCTTAACCCTTGGACTTATTCTGTCCCTGCTGAGCTCAGGACTCGAGTCAGCAAGAATGGCTGCGGCCAGAACTCAGATTTTGAATGGGATGGATATTGGACTGTATTCTTTATTTGGACAATATGACAAGTCCCTTTTAAAGGATTTTGACTTGTTCGCTGTTGACGGAGCCTGTGGGGGAAAGGAAATGAATCTGGCCTCTATATATGATAATCTGGAATCTTATATGAAGCCTGTGATGAAGCAAAATAGTCAGAAATTGTCAGTACAGCAGGGTGGCATTTCCGGTTATCTTCTGATGACAGATTCAGAAGGTGAAGTCTTTTATCAGCAGGCAGTCCAATACATGAAAGAAACTTTTGGAAGCCATGGGGCAAAGCTCCTTTTAAACAAAATTCAAGATATGCAGAAAAAGACAATTGAAGCGGAGCGACAAGGCAATGAGATAGAAAGTAAAGGAACCATTGAAAATTATGAAAGTGAAATGGATACTGCACAACAAAAAAGTCAGGCTTTGCTGGAAGAAAAAAAGAAACAGGAACAGCAGAATGGGCAGGATGGGTTTACAGATGGGAAAATGCTTCCGTCTGTGACAGAAAAGAATCCTCCTGCAAAAGTTGAAAATCCTATTCCAGTAATTCGAAAAGTACGAAAAATGGGACTTCTGGATCTGGTTCTCCCTTTTGGAAAAGAAGTTTCTGACAAAAAGGTAAAAACTAAAGAATTGGTTTCAGGAAGAAAACTTGAAACAGGATTGGCAATGGAGGATTCCGTAAAAGCAGATGGAAGTATGCTCTCCCAGGTTTTGTATCAGCAATATCTCATGGAAAAACTGGGAAACTATATAGAACCAGGAAAGAGCGGCTTGCGCTATCAGATTGAGTACATTATTGGAAAGAAAAACAGTGATGAGGCAAATTTGAAAGATGTAGCGAAAAAACTTTTGATGGTTCGGGAAGGACTTAATGTTGCATATCTGGTTTCAGATGCGCTTATGATGGGACAGATTCATGCCATGGCAGCGGCAATTGCAGCCGCATTTCTTATTCCACCGGCAGTTGTGGTGATTGAAGGTGCGCTGATCCTATGCTGGGCTTTTGCTGAAAGCATTCTGGATGTAAGAGAGCTATTTGCCGGCGGAAAAGTGCCTTTAACTAAGAATGCCTCTAACTGGCAGCTGTCGCTGCAGGGGCTGCCGGCATTGGTAGATAAGTTGGATACGGACAGGCAAAACGATGTAAACGGGTTATCCTATGAGGATTATTTGCAGATATTTTTATTGACAACTTCAAAGGCGCAAAAAGTTAAAGGGGGTATGGATATGATTGAAAGTTCGTTTCGGGAGATGGAAGACTGGAATGAATTTTGTCTGGATCATTGCATTACTGCACTGGAGGCTTCTGTGGATGTAAAGGCAAATAAAAGAAAAGTGTTTACCGTAACGCGGGAATATCACTATATTTAGCTGGAAAATAGATTGTCTTTTGCCATATTACTATATAAGAAAGGCGCAGAAGGATGCTTTCCCGGAAAGGAGATGGAAAATGATTAAAAGAAAAAAGAGAAAAGATATACAGGCTCTAAGGAGCAGAACAAGAAGGAAGAGTTCTCTGGGAATCCGGTCTGTCAGAAAGTCCCCGCTTTCTGTCAGAAATCTTTTCGGAAAAGTGTCTTTGTGCGCCTTTGGAAAAGAAATAAAAGAGCAGGTAAAAAAAGCCAGTCTTACGATAGAAGCGGCCTTTGCCCTTCCACTCTTTTTCTTTGGAATGGTGACAATGATACATTTTATGGATGTATACAGAATTCAGACGGAACACTTGAGCAAACTGTGTCAGAGTGCAAAGGAAGCCGGAATGTATGCGTATGTGGTGGGAGGCGACGGAGTAGAAGAAATTACGCTTCCTGATGTTTACAAATACAAGCCAATTGGCGGATTGATACCGCTTCCGGTTAAATGGCAGTATAACAAGGTGAGGGTTCATGCCTGGACTGGCGTGGACAGAGGAAATGGGAATAGTGAAGAGAATGAAAAACCGGAAAATATGGTGTATGTAACGGTTTCAGGTTCGGTGTATCACAAAAAGCTGAATTGCAGTCACCTCAATCTGTCGGTTACTAAAGTGTCGGGTGGAAGTGTTTCTTCCAGACGAAATGAAAATGGAGAGAAATATCATGCATGTGAAAGCTGCAGTAGAGGGCAAGCTCCAGGAAGTACAGTTTATATCACAAAATCTGGAAACCGTTATCATAATGACAAAAATTGCAGCGGCTTGAAAAGGTCCGTACGTCTGGTAAAAGAGTCGGAAGCTGGTAATCTGCATGCATGTAAACGATGTGGTTAATAAGAAGAAATGGAAGGGGAATAAAATAATGGAACGAATTTGCATTCTTGCATTTCTTGGAATTAACAGTTGGAAAGATATACGTACAAGAGAAGTTTCACTTTTGTCAATTGTTGTATTTGGAATTGTGGGAATGATAAGAGCCTGCTTTCTTGGAACTGTGAGTGTGGATTTGGTATGGAATGTCTGTATGGGGGCCGCTGTGATCATGCTCAGTATTATCTCGAAAGGCGCTGTTGGGATGGGAGATGGTCTTTTATTTCTGTCGCTTGGAACAGTACTGTCTTTTGAGGAACTTTTGTCAGCATTTTTATTGGGACTTTTTTGCTGCTGTTTTTGGGGAATTGTGGTGTTATTTCTGTCAGGAAAAGGGAAAAAGACTGAGATGCCTTTCGTTCCATTTCTTATGTTGGGATATATTGGAGGTTTGATTTATTGAAAAAGAGAATGAAAAGGGGAAGCATGACAATAGAAGCAGCACTTTTAATGCCGCTGCTTTTGTTGGTTGTGACGATAACTTTGTATTTGTTTTTTTACGTACATAATAAGGTCTGGCTCACAGCCGCGGCTTACGAAGCAGCTCTTGACGGCAGTCTGGAAACGGCACGGCCAGAAGGGAAAAGCCGTGATAAAGCATTAAAAAAAGGAAAAGAACTTGGAAACTCTGGATTTTATGAAAGCAAAAACCTGAAACTTCAGGTCAGCGAAGGAAAAAAAGTGCAGGTAACGTATGATCTTGATATGTTTTCCTTATATGGAGGATTTAACAGTCATTTGCAGGTAAAGGGAAGTGTAAAAGTAATAAAACCGGTAACCTGGATCCGAAAAGTAAAGGGACTTTCTGAGGTGTCAAATAAGCTGAAGGGGTAAAAAATGAAATCAGAATATAAAAGAGATATAAATGGAAATTATCTTGTGCTGTATGAAAATGAAGAACCAGATACTTCTTCTTATCAGATGAGAATGCTGGTTGGCAATTCGATTCCATCTATTCTTAAATGCAGAGTGCAGGGAGTTGATGGACAGTTTATGGTGTGTTATGACATTACCTCCAAACAGTCTTTGCTTTCTCTTTATGAAGAAAAGAAAATGGGTTACGAAGATCTTCAGATGATCCTGGGTGGATTTGTGCAGGTGATGGAAGATATGTCAGAATATTTGCTGAATCCATGCAGGTTAGTATTGAAGCCAGAGTATATGTATGTAGATGTGGAAAAGAGACAGATCTATTTTTGTTATCTTCCTGGATATGATGAAGATGTGAGACAGAAATTTCAGGAACTGACAGAGTATATTCTTCCGATTCTGGATCATGAAGACTCAAAGGCTGTAATGCTTGGGTATGGAATATACAGAAGAGCTTTGGAAGACAGTTTTCATTTGGAATATATAAAAAAGGAACTTTATCAGGATAGAGAGGAAATAGAAAAAACAGTTGGTTCCTCAATTTTGCAGGAATCAGGCACTATGACAGAGAAAAGGTGTAATTCAGATGGCAGTGAGAAAATTGATCTGTTTGAAAATTATGGGGAGTCAAAAGAGGAAAAGCCTCAGGAAGAACATCTGGAAGAGTTGCTTTGGGAGGAAGAATTATCTGAAAAAAAGAAAAAAGATGTTGGGGGTACGTCTAAAGGATTTTTGATTTGGTGTGTAGCAGCTGGATTTTTTGCACTGGTGGTTGTGGCCGCAGAAACACTGGGGTATCTGCCGAGGGTATCTATGCAGGTTATTCTGGGAGTGGCAGCTGGGATTATGGTAATTGGAATGTTGTGTACCTGGGGTGTGTCCGTTATAAAGAATAAGAATTGCATCAGACATGAGAAAAAGGGACATCTGGAAATACAGAATAAAAGAGAAAATAAAAAAGTGAGTGAAGACTCAGGAAAAGATAAGGTGAACTTTAAAGATAGCATTGAAAGAAACACGACTTCAATGCAAAATACAGCAGAAGTATTGCACCAAAAAGAAAAAATATCAATATCACAAAAAAATTGCGGCGAAACAGTGGTTTTATCTGCGAATATTGTTACTGGACCGGCAACTCTTGTAAGCCGTGAACCTGGTGAACTTGCTACGATTTATCTTCAGAATGAACTTACGGTAATTGGGAAAATGGAGAATGCAGCGGATGCGGTGATCGAACTTCCTACAGTAAGCCGGATACACGCGAAGATACGGAAACGGGAGGGAGAATATTATCTTACGGATTTGAATTCACGCAATGGAACATCTGTAAATGGCAAAATTTTAAAAGGGGATGAGGAATATTGCCTTCAGGATCAGGATCAGATAGACTTTGCGCAGGCCAGGTATGTGTTTCTGAAATAAAATAACAGATTTTAAAAATTTACCGGGTTTGATCTGTTGAGGTATCAGAGAAATTGTGCTATACTTATTCTATTATCAGAAAGTAACGAAAACAGTGTTGAAAGTAGACTGAAAATATCGAGGTGATGGCGTGGAAGAAATAAAAAAAGAACCAATAACGGTTCTTTTTATACTTCTGAATATATTGATATTTCTTGTTGTTGATTTTACCGGCGGATCAGAAAATACTGCTCACATGATTGAGTGTGGAGCCGCCTATCCACCGCTGATTCTTGAAAATGGAGAGATATACAGGTTATTTACCTGTATGTTTCTGCATTTTGGAATTTATCATATTGCCAATAATATGCTTGTCCTTTTTGTACTGGGACAGCGCCTGGAACCGGTTGTAGGGAAGATTAATGTAGTCAATAACTTTTGTACTCATAAAACACCTCCATAGAGTTTTCTTGTTTCTTTTATTATTATGGAAATGAAATCAGCGGATTATGCAGTGTCAGCTGGTGCCTCTGGTGCCGTTTTTGCAGTAATGGGAGCAATGCTCTATGTAGTTATTCGAAATCATGGAAGAATTCAGGATATTTCCGTACGACAGATGATGATCATGGCCGGATTCTCATTGTATTTCGGTTTTACAAGTACTGGTGTAGATAATGCAGCCCATGTTGGCGGCATGGTTTGTGGATTTATCCTGGCGGCAGTTCTTTATCATCCGGGAAATTTTTCTGGCAGAACAATGTGGAAGGATGTTTCCCCATCGGATTCAATTTCTGCATAAATGTTTCCGCTGTGAGCCTGGATGATCTCTCTGGTGATTGCCAGCCCCAGTCCGGTTCCACCCTCTTTGAATGTTACAAATGGAGTAAAAATTTCATTCAGCTGTGATTCCGGTATGCCGCATCCATTGTCAGTTATGACAATATGTACCCTTTGGTCACTGGAAAAAGCACATAATTTTACTTTTCCATCAGCACTGGAAATTGCTTCTGCTGCATTTCTGAGCAGATTCAGTAAAGCCTGCTTTAATTTAACGGGATCAATAAAGAGGGCAGGCAGTGAGGGCGAAATATCAGTTTTTAAGGTAATGCCCAGGTACTGGTAAGTGGGCTGGATACTGGAAATAATTTCCTTAAGATAGGCAGTAAAAGCAGTTCTTTTCCGTTCAAGTTTATGGGCATTATTGTAATCCGAAAGATTATTTAACAATTCTTTGGTATACTCCAGATTAGCTGTAATATCATTCCAGTAATCAAATGAGACAACTTCAGGATGTGTGTCTTCAATCATCTGAATCTCACTGTTAATAAGTGCTATGGGATTGCGTATCTCATGGGAAAATCGTGATAGTATCAGATGAAATTCATCCTGTTTTTTGTTTAAGATTAAATTATTTTTCATAAGCTCACCTCAAGTGAAGTGTATCATTGAAGTGGACAAATGACAAATAAAATCGTACTTAAAAAATCGAGATTATTCGACAGAAATAAAAAATACTGTTCCAAAAATTTTTTAAAAAATTTTGGAAAAAAATGTGATTTTCGCTATTATCAGACGTATAATTTATATATTCTATTTGGGAGGATAAGACTATGAGTGATTGTATTTTTTGCAAAATTGCAAACGGAGAGATTCCATCAGCAACATTGTATGAAGATGAAGACTTCAGAGTAATTCTGGATCTGGGTCCTGCAAGTAAAGGACATGCCTTGATCTTGCCGAAAGCGCATGCGGCTAATATCTATGAGATATCAGATGATATGGCTGCGAAAGCAATGATTCTGGCAAAGAAAATGGCCACAAAAATGACCGAGGCGTTAAAGTGCGATGGTTTTAACATTGTACAAAATAATGGCGAACCGGCAGGACAGACTGTTTTTCATTTTCATATGCATCTGATTCCGAGATATGAAGGAGATCAGGTGGGAATTACCTGGAAACCTGGAACTTTAACAGACGAGGTGAAAAATGAAATCCTGGAGAAATTGAAAAGCTGCTAGAAAACGGGGTACACAAGATGAATAGCGAAGAATTTAACACATTTTACAGACGGTATTATAAAGTCTCTGTTAAAATCGCAAATGGAATTGTACAAAGCCGTTTTACAGCCGAGGATGTTACACAGGAGGTATTTTCATACTTTTACGAAATAAAAGAGAGACTGGATGCTTCCAGCGAAGAAAAGCTTCACGCATTGGTGGTATGGAAAACAACCAATAAAGGAAGGGACTACCTGAGAAAATCATATGTAAAGCGGGAAGTAATGTTTGACAATGATGTGGCTGAATTGCAGTATCGTACTACAGAAAGCGCAGAAGCGGCATTACTGGGGCTGGAAAAACAGAAATATTTATCAATGGCATTTGAAGGCCTGCGACGGAAAAATTTAATTAACTATATGATTTTTATGCGAGTTGTAATGGAAGGTGTATCTACTGAAGAAGTAGCGCGCGAATTTGGCTATACAAGAAATAATGTAAATAACAGAGTACTTAGAGCCAGAAAATGGCTTTTAGCAGAAATTTTAAGACTGGAAAAAGAGTAAAATTAAAAAGCATACCTCTGTTAAATAACAGAGGTATGCAGTGTAAAATCAGGAATGAATACATTCTTCAATGAGATTCACAATATGCTGAATAGAATTTAAGTTTTTGCCTGCAGACATAGCCGCAATATATTTATTACGTTCCTGATAGAGTTTGCGGATTGCCTCTAAGAGAGACGCTTCTGTAATCTCTTCCTCCTCCAGTACCATACTGTAACCCTGGCGCTCGAAGGAGCGGGCATTGAGAATCTGATCACCGCGGCTTGCCTTTGCGGACAATGGAATTAAGAGATTTGGCTTTGAAAGTGCGGCAAGTTCACAGATAGCATTAGCTCCTGCACGGGAGATTACTACATCTGCCAATGCAAACATGTCAGGAAGCTGTTCCTGAACATATTCATATTGGACATAACCTGTCAGCTGGATACTTTCATCCGTTTTTCCCTTGCCGCAAATATGAATAACCTGGAATTCTTTCAGCAGTTCAGGAAGAATTTTTCGTACATTTTCGTTTACAGAAGCAGCACCCAGACTGCCGCCAATTACCAAAAGAACTGGTTTATCTGAAGTAAAACCACAATATGCGCGAGCGTGTTCTTTATTACCATGGAGAAGCTCCTGACGAATAGGAGTACCTGTAAGAACTGCCTTATCTTTTGGAAGATTATTTACAGTTTCTGGAAAGTTACAGCAGACTTTTGTGGCGGAAGAAAGGCAAAGCTTATTAGCAAGTCCCGGAGTCATATCAGATTCATGAATGATTGCCGGAATGTGGCGTTTGCCTGCGGCAATTACCACTGGTACTGTTACGAAGCCACCTTTGGAAAATACTACATCAGGCTTTAATTTTTTCATAAGACTTTTAGCCTGAAAATAGCCTTTTATAACGCGAAATGGATCTGAAAAGTTTTTCAAATCAAAATATCGTCTTAATTTACCGGAAGCAATTCCATAGTAAGGAATACCAAGCTCCTCAATAAGCTGTTTTTCAATACCATTGTAGGAGCCGATGTAAGAAATTTTATAACTTTTTTCCTGTAAAGCGGGAATCAGAGCAATATTCGGGGTAACATGTCCGGCAGTACCACCGCCGGTAAGGATAATATGCTTCATAGGATCCTCCTGAATAAGTGTTTAATAGTTACAGTTCACTTTGTGAATAGCGACCTATTTAATAAATATGAACCCCTAAAAGGGAATTGTCAAGAAAAGAAAAAAATCTGGGAGAAAAAAATGAACAAAAAAAAGATAGGAGAGAAAACCGACAGTCGGTTAGAAGCTGAAATGATCAAAGAAGCAAAAATGATAGAAGAAAGTCTTCTTGGAAATGCTGCAAATGATTTTGAGATTTCGGATGAGGAACTGGATGAGGCGTATCAGCAGTTTTTAAAGAAAATGAAAGCAGAAGGCAAACTGGATGAAGATAAAATAAATGAGGCCAATTCTGCAAAAGCTATGAATAATGATACAAAGACTGCTGAAATAGTGAAGTTTCCAGGATTCCGGAACGAGGCGTCCAAAGAGGAAAATTTAAAAGATGCTCAATCAACAGAAAGTTCAGCTGAGGAAATTGATTTTATTGCAGGATTTTCTGATAAGCTACGTCAGTTTGAAAAAGAAGAAAATAAACCCTGGTACAAATATGGAAAGGCAGCAGGGATTGCAGTTCTTGCTGCAATCGGTATTCTTGCCGGAAGTATGGCAAGCCAGGCTGATTCAGCGAAATTTGTCAGCTCTGTTCAGCATATTATAAATAGTGAAGATGTTATGCCATAAAAACAGAAAAATATATGTAATATAAGTAAGAGTTCGGGTAAAAGGGGGAATCTGTATGAAGATCACTTTTATTGGAGCAACACATGAAGTTACCGGGAGCTGCTATTATCTGGAAGCAGCAGGAAAAAAGTTTCTTGTAGACTGTGGAATGGAACAGGGACCTGATTATTATGAAAATAAAGATATTCCTGTGCCTCCGGGAGAATTAGATTTTGTGCTTTTAACACATGCACACATGGATCATTCCGGAAATCTTCCTGCTATTTACGCAAAAGGCTTTAAAGGACCTGTATATGCCACAGAGGCAACCTGTAATCTTTGCGATATTATGCTCCGTGACAGTGCCCATATCCAGATGTTTGAGGCAGAATGGCGTAACCGCAAGGCAAAACGTCAGGGGAAGCCTGAATTTGTTCCAGCTTATACCATGGAGGATGCATTAGGGGTTATTCGTAATTTTGTAGGCTGTCCATATGAGACTGGAATAATTCTTGGCGAGGGGCTGAGAGTAAAGTTTATTGATGCAGGTCACCTTCTTGGATCAAGCAGTATTGAGGTGAATATCTGTGAAGCTGGAGTTGAAAAAACAATTGTATTTTCGGGAGATATAGGAAACAAAAATCAGCCGCTTATAAAAGACCCTGCCTATTTTAGAAAAGCAGACTACGTGGTAATGGAATCTACATACGGAGACCGGAGCCACGGAGAGAGACCAGATTATGTGCGCCTTCTGGCAGATGTCATTCAGGAGACCTTTGACCGGGGCGGTAATGTGGTAATTCCCTCTTTTGCAGTGGGAAGAACGCAGGAGATGCTGTATTTTATCCGACAGATTAAAGAAGAAGGACGTGTACACGGACACGATAACTTTAAGGTCTATGTCGACAGCCCGCTGGCAAATGAAGCGACAACGATCTTTAATGAACATATTTATGACTGCTTTGATGAAGAAGCTATGGAACTGGTCAAAAAGGGAATCAACCCGTTGATGTTCCCGGGATTAAAGACCTCGATTACCAGTGACGATTCAAAAGCAATCAACTTTGACGAAGACTGCAAGGTAATTATTTCTGCGAGCGGTATGTGTGATGCCGGTCGAATCAAACATCACCTGAAACACAATCTGTGGAATCCGAACAATACGATTCTGTTTGTTGGGTATCAGGCAATCGGAACGCTTGGCCGTGCCCTGATCGAAGGTGCGACCGAAGTTAAACTGTTTGGTGAGACGGTTGCTGTAGGCGCAGAGATCCGTCAGATGCCGGGTATCAGCGGTCATGCGGATGTGAATGGCCTGATGACCTGGATCAAGGCATTCAAAGAAAAACCGGAAAAAGTATTTGTCACCCACGGCGATGATGAAGTGACCGAGATCTTTGCAAGAAGACTGCAGGAGGAACTGGGACTGGATTCTATGGCACCGTTCAGCGGAACCGTCTATGATCTGGCGAACAATACCTGTATCTATGAGGCACAGGGAATCAAAATCACGAAAGCTTCTGTTTCTCCGAAAGCAAGCAGAGCCGCACGTGCATTCCAGAAGCTGGTTGCTATGGGACAGCGCCTTATGTCTGTTATCCGAAAGAACGAAGGCATGCCGAACA
>ENA-OPCP01001702-OPCP01001702.1-human-gut-metagenome-genome-assembly--contig:-NODE-1702-length-13122-cov-2.425652_pt1 | contig 13122 bp, 10 predicted proteins | sample MGYA00241563_ERZ501477 | MGnify/ENA primary metagenome ERZ501477 (study PRJEB25962, sample SAMEA2042572) | human gut metagenome | biome: human gut; feature: human-associated habitat; material: faeces... | reverse complement strand
GTTTCGAACGAATCCAGCCCCGCCGGGCAGGTCGCCTCGACGATGGGAACGAGCTCCTTGTCGGGCACAGACGGCACGTCGGGAAAGAGATGGTGCAGTACCACGGTCCTCACGTTCGTCTCGAGGTACACCCCGGGCAGATCGAAGGCGAACGCCCGAATCCCCTGCGCCGTCGCAGGTCCGATACCGGGCAGGGCGACGAGCTCCTTCACTTCAGTGGGGAAAACGCCGTCGTAATCGAACGCGATTTGCTCGGCCGCCGCCTTGAGCGCCAACGCACGGCGGTTGTAACCCATGCCCTGCCACGCCGCCAACACCTCGGCTGTGCCGGCTTCGGCGAGGGCAAATACGCTCGGGAACCGATCCAGCCATTCGACCCAACGGGTCTCCACGCGCGCCACCTGCGTTTGTTGCAACATGACCTCGGACAGCCATATCTCATACGGATCGCGCGTGCGGCGCCACGGAAGGTCGCGATACAGACGAACCCCTTCCGTCCTCACAAGCGTACGGAAGGGGTTCATGTCCATGCGTGCTCCTTAAGGGCGAGCAGCTTACTTGCCGCACACCTTCCCACACGACGCGTATTCGACAAAGCGGTCGCGGTCGGTGAATTTAACGTCAACAGCGGGATATTGACGGTGATTGACGACATCGTCAAGCGTCACAGAATCAAGGTAGTCGCGCAGCAACTCCTGAGCACCGGCCCAGATGGGGTGATAGCAGCAGCATTCCATACGCGGGCACATGCCCTCCTCGGCAGTGCAGTCGTTCATGACGAGCGGGCCCTGCACGGCCTCGACGATCTGGCGAATGGTGATCTCGGACGGCTTGAGGCGCAAGCGCATACCGCCGCGCACGCCACGCAAGCTCTCCACGATGCCGGCCTGAACCAGACCGTGCTGAATCGAGCGAGCGAAAGAATACGGGACATCCACCGCCTCGGCGGCGGTACGGACCGACAGAAGGCTCTTGTTACCTTCGGCAAGCATCGCCAGCATTCGGAGGGCGTAATCGGTTTTGCGGGAGATATCCATCTCAATAAACTCCTTGCTGGGCTTCACGCCACTCGACCGCAGGTTAAAACACAATCAGTATGAACACGGGCGCCCCGAGAAGACCCCCTATCAATTTATATCAGCTTTTTTCATCTACTATACAACGTTTGACGAAAAACGTCCTTTTGGGAACTCATGTACTTTTAGATGCATATCTAACGCAAAAAGCCCCGTCCGAAGACGAGGCTTTAATTGCGATGGCGGGAAGTACGGGGCTCGAACCCGCGACCTCCGACGTGACAGGCCGGCGCTCTAACCAAACTGAGCTAACTCCCCAGGCAGGCAATTCGCTTGTGCTCCTTGCTGCGGGGATTAGTATACACAGAGAACGACAACAGACGCAAGAACTTTTTCAAAAAAATTTTCTCGTTGCCCAATGGATATAAAACCGCAGGTCAGATGCGATAAAACACGCCTTAAACAGGCTTCTTCGCGCCGATGAGCGTAAAACTTTTTCTCTAACCCCATCGCCCATCTAAGAAAAAAGGGCCGCGCACATGCGCAGCCCCTCCCTATAAATCGATGATCTCGACCGAGAGAACTCGGCCCGCCTCCACCATCAAACGCGCGATGGTGGGCCCGCGCATGCCGCGCGGCAATGAAGCCGATCCCGGATTGATCACCAAGCACCCATCAAGACGCTCGATCATGGCGCGGTGCGTGTGGCCGCACACGGCCACGTCGACGTCACCCAAAGGCAGCCGCTCGCGGAAGTGCGATACCGCGAAACGCAGGCCCTCGTACGTGAACTCGTTCAAACGAACGACCTCGGGGCCGTACGCGTAAAAGCCATCATTGTTGCCGAGCACGCCGCGAATGGCAGGCACGCTCACCTCAAGCTCGGCCCAATTGGACTCCGATGTGATATCCCCTGCATGGATCAACAGGTCGCACCCGTCAATCTCACGCTTGAGCTCCGGTGCGAGATAGCCGTGCGTATCCGAGACGATGTCGATGCGGCGCGCCATTACAGATTCAACGCCTTCTTGAGCGAAACCACACGGCGGCGGCTCACGGGGATACGCTCATCCACGCCGCTCACGCCGAGTTGGATGGCGCCGGAAGGCACGGTCTCGACATCTTCGACGTTGACGAGGTTCACGATATAGCGGCGATGCACGCGGAAGAAGCCGAACTCGCCCAGCTTGGACTCGAACTGCGCGAGCGAGGTGGTGGACAGATAGCGATCGTCCTCCGTGAAGATGCAGGAGTAATCGTCCTTGGCCATGATGAAGCGGATCTGATCGACCGGGATGAGGACCTTGCGACCGCCCTTTTCCACCGGGATACGCTCGATGTTGGTTGGCTTGGCCACAGGCTCGACCGGCACCGGCTTGGCGCGGGCGATGACCTTCTCGATCGCGCGGTCCAAGCGGGCCTCCTCGACCGGCTTCATGAGATAGTCGACCGCATCCACGTCGAACGCCTCGACCGCATGGTCACTGTAGGCGGTCACGAATACAATCGCAGGTGGATTCTTGAGCTTATAGAGGGCCTCGGCAAGCTGCAGACCCGACGCTCCGGGCATCGAGATATCCAGGAACACGACGTCGACCCTCGTCCCCATGAGCATCTCGATGGCGGAGCGGACGCTCGACGCCTCGGTGATGGAGCCGATCTTGCCCGTCTGCTCCAAGAGGAAACGCAGCTCAGAGCGCGCAGGGGCCTCGTCATCGACGATCATCGCACGTAGCATATAAATCGATTACCTTTCATTCCTACAAATGGGACCCGGCACAGGCGCCGTCCGTACGGTCTCGTACCCATTCTACCCCTCGTCGTACATACTACCCTCAAGATCGAGATGCAGGCGAACGGCGGTTCCATGTCCGGGCTCGGACTCAACGCTCGTGCGAGACTTGGGCCCGTAGAAGCGCTTGATGCGCTCAGATATGTTGTGCATGGCAACGCCCGCGCCACCGCCCTGGGGCGCATTAGGGTCGGGAGGTGTCACCGATTGGTCGAACAGGCGCATGGCGGTCTGCTCGTCCATGCCCACGCCGTCGTCGACGACCTCGATGGACACTGCGCGATTCCCCGCCATGGCAACGGTGATGGAGATGCCGAGCGGTCCCTCGTCGGGCATGGCATGACGCACGGCGTTCTCCACCAGCGGCTGGATGACGAACGCGGGAATCTGCATGTCCTCCGCGTCCTCGTCCACATTGGTGGTCACGACGATGCGGTCCTCGCCAAAGCGAGCCTTCTCGAACTTCAGGTAGCGCAACGTCTGGGCGATCTCTCGCTTGACGGGAATGAGCTGGCCGGAGTTCTCGAGCGTGGCGCGGTAGAACTGGGAGAACTCGCGCAGGAGCTCGCGAGCACGTAGGGGCTCGGTACGGGTGAGCGCCGCGATGGTGTTCAGCGTGTTGAACAGGAAATGTGGGTTGATCTGGGCTTGCAGCGCGCGGATCTCGGCGCGGGCGGTGAGCTCGGACTGACGCTCGAGCTCGTGCACCGTGAGCTGGGTGGAGAGCAGCTCGGCAAAACCCGATGCCAACGCATACTGAGTGCGGTTGACATGGCGCGGGGAGCGGAAATAGAACTTGAGCGTTCCCACGGCCTGCCCGCGCACCATGAGCGGCGCGATGATGCCCGCCGGAATGTGGCGGCGGCGGCCCCGCTCGCCGCGCACGTCCATCACGTTGGTGAAGGACTGGGCGATGCCGTGATCGATGACATAGCGCGTAGCGGGGGTGTGAATGGACGACCCCGCCGGAAAATCCTCAGAGAGCTCGCCCACGCAAGCGAGGACGACCTCGCGGTCGGTGACGGCGATGGTCATCGCACGGGTATGCGGCAGCAGGCGGCGACAGATCTGCTCGGCGCTCTCGGGCGTGAGGCCGCAGGTGATGTCCTCGAGCATCTCGGACGCGACGGCGAGCGTCTGCTCGGTGTACTGGGAGCGCAACGTGTCAGGCGTGAGAAACGCATAGATGAACGCGAGGACCAAGATCACGAGCAGCGTGAGCGCCGCGAGGGTCGTGATCGATTCGACGCCCGTGAGGATGGCGTGGCCGAACAGGCAGACCAGCGCGAAAATCGCCATCGCGCTCAACAGGCGTATGGCGGAAAGTGCATCGACAGGGGCCAGGCCGCGCGCACCGGCGGCGATTCGGGCACTCGCCCGCATATCTTGCTTGTTCATTAACGCTCCAACAGGGCACGCAGCCCCTCGTCGCCCGCGAGACCGGCCACGATACTCGGCCAGAAGCTCACAAAGCGCAGATAATCATCTTGATGCTCGCGCGCATGCTCGCGCGCCTCGTCTATCCCATGGCGATAGACGCGCCAATATCCGCGATGCTCGCGGGTGAACAGGGCGCGGACCAGCGCGGTCTTGCGCACGCGGTCGTCCAGCCCATCCGAGATCCACGGGCCCGGATAAGGCATGAGCGAGGCGGCCGTGACCGATGTGATGTCGGGTCGGCGCGCGGCGCTGGCGAGCTTGGCGCGCTCGTAGTACCAGCGGTACACGTTTTGCATGAAACGCGGCGCGTACTCGGCCTGGTGGGGCGGCAGATGCTTGACCACCCAGGCGTTGTCGAACCACACGTCCATACCGGCGAGGCGCATGTTGAACAGGAAGTCCAGGTCCTCACCGCGGGTGATGAACGGATCGAAGGACACGCGGCGAAACGCCCGCGCGTGCACGGCAAAGCAACCGCCGCACACGTAATTCGAACGCGAGATGCGCGTGCCCGAAAGAGCACGCTCCATCCAACGGTTGAACTCGATGCGCTTGGTCCACCAGCGATTGGTGAGACCGTTCTTCTTCGTGGTGTCGGCCAGGGGCGAGCCAGCCTCGTTGTAAAAGTAGCCGCTCTTGGCGAGGATGGGCAGGCGCTGGCGCGTCTCATGCCCCAAGCCGTACAGGGCCTTCTCCAAGAAATCGGGGGCGAGCACCACTTCGTCGTCGTCCAAGAACACCACGGCGTCATGGCCGAGAATAGCGGCGCAGACCAAACCCATGTTGCGGATGGCGCCGTAGCCGCGCAGGGACACGCCCTCGCCACGCACCTTGGGCGCGATCGCGGCGACACGGTCCATGATGACCGAGGCCTCGCGGTTGGTGACGAGCGTCACCTCGAGCGAGGGATGGTCCTCGATGATGCCGTGGACGCGCTTGGCGATGCGCTCCGTGAGCTGCTGGGGGCAGACGAGCAGCACGATGATGCGGCCGATGTTCCTAACCTGCTCGAGGGAAGCCAGGCAGCGATCGAGCTCGGGGCGCGCGGAGCCCACCTCGGAAGCGTGATCATACGCCCCCGGCGATTCGAGATCGGCGGAATCGCCCGCCCAATAGCTCGGTATCACGATGGTTGGATTCATGCGCCCTCCCCTCGGCTAACAACTCGAGCGGAAGCGCCTGTAATCGCGCGCCGATTCGCGGCGCGCGGTGCGAGCGAACTCCCGCAGCTATTACCTGTTTGTACCCGTTTGCGCGAGTTCACGCTTGATGAGCGGCGTTTTTGCCAGCGAACGGGCAAGCGGATACCCCAACAGATACATGATAACCGCTTCACCCAGCCCCGTGGTCACCAACCCGAAGAGATACATAAGCGGATAGGTACCATCTAGCGAGATGGACGTGAAGGGAATGGTGTAAAAGCCGATCCCCTGCAGCAACAGGGGAAGATACGCCGGAACGATGAGGGCGTTGGCCAGCACCGGGCCCATGAGCGCGATCGCCGGACGGCGGCGCAGCTTCCAGGTGATGGACGCGCCAACGAATGTGGCGAGGGAGCCGAACACCACGTCGAGCATGCCGAGCATGCCCGTACCGGACAGGGCGATGTTGGCGATATTGGCGATGGCGCAGCCCAGGGTAAGCCCCGGAACGGCCGCAGGCGTGAACAGGGCCAAGACGCACAGGGCTTCGCTCACGCGGAACTGGATCGGGCCCCAGGCGAGACTGCCCAAAAACATCACCGTGACAAGCGTGGCGGCGGCGTACACGGCCGCGATCATGCCCACGCGCGCGATGTAATGCGTGTCACGCGAGCGCACGGAGGCCTCACCCGTCATGGCGGAAGGAGTGCTCTTGCTGTTCTGTTCCATGTTCTTCATCACCTTCAAAGAATCGGAGGGCTTTGCTGTTGCTCGCAAAGCCCTCCGCAAAGGCGACCGATGTCATCCCCCGCACCGGACGACGCGGGGCACAGGCAGGCGCTTAGACGCGCGCCTCCTGCATGCGGGAGAGCTTTACTAGCATGACCAAACCCACTACCAGCAAGATCCCGATGGAAAGCACTCCTAAAGAAGGATCGTGCGTGAGCGAGGTCACAACAGATACTAGCAGAGTACCCATGACGGAAGCGTAACGTCCGAAAATATCAAAGAAGCCGTAATACTCGTTGGAGCGCTCCTTGGGGATGAGACGACCGAAGTAGCTGCGAGAAAGCGCCTGGACGCCACCCTGGAACATGCCCACCAGGACGGCCAAGATCCAAAACTCCGCAGCGGACTTGAGGAAGAAAGCGGCAAACAGCACGATGCCCACATAGGCCGCCACCGCGACGATGATCATGCGCAAGGTGCCCACGCGGCCGGCGAGCTTTCCGTAGATGATCGCCGAGGGGAAGGCCACGAACTGCGTGACGAGAAGCGCCAGTACGAGCTGGGTGGAGTCGATGCCAAGGGCGGCTCCGTAGCTGGTGGCCATGGAGATGACCGTGTGAACGCCGTCGATGTAGAAGAAGAACGCGACCATGAAAACGAGCAACACGCGGTCGTGCATGATGCTGCGCATGGTGTCGGCCAGGCCCTTGAACGTCTTCTTGATGTTGTGGACCACGCCGCTCACGTTCTCGTCGCGCTCCTTGCCAAAGCGCTGCTGATACGTGCGCAGCAGCGGAATAGTGAAGGCGAGCCACCACAAGGCGGTGATGATGAAGCAGATGCGCGTGCAGGTGAGGGTATCCAGGCCGAGCATGCCCGGGCCGGCGAAGATCAGGGCGATGCATGCCATGAACGGAATGGTAGAGCCAACGTAGCCCCAGGCAAAACCGGAGCTCGACACCGCGTCCATGCGTTCATCGGTGGTGACGTCGGTGAGCATGGCGTCGTAGAACGTCATCGACGAGTTGAGGCCGATGGTGCACAGCACATACACCACCAAGAACGGCAGCGCCCCCATGGGGATTGCCTCGACCATGCACAAGATGACGCCGGTGAAGAAAAAGCCCGTGAAGAACTTGATCTTATTGCCCGCATAATCGGCCAGCGAACCCAGGATGGGCATGAGCAGGGCCACCACAAGCGAGGCGACCGTCTGGGCATTGGCCCAGGCGGTCACCAGCTCCGCCGGGTGCGCGCCGGTGTTGATGGCGTTGAAGTAGATGGGCACGACGGCGGTGTTCAGCAAGACGAGGGCGGAATTGCCCACGTCGTACATGACCCAGTTGCGCTCCATCTTGGTGTATTTGAGTGCCATGCCAGCGGCCCTTCCCGTCGGTTCCTAACGCTGCTTTAAGCAAGTATCGTAATGATACGGCACGCCACGTTAAGGCTCGGTAAGTATTCGGCCAAACGGTCGCAAGGCAGTGCAACGGGCCTCACGTGGGGGCCCACTTGGGGGCCCACTTGGGGACAGGCACAAATTGCAACTATTGAGCGAATTGGCTGCTGTAAAGCGTGGCGTAGAACCCTCCCGCAGCGAGAAGCTCGTCATGCGTGCCGCTCTCGACGATGCGACCATCGCGCATGACCAAGATGCAATCGGCGTTTCGGATCGTGCTCAGGCGATGCGCGACCACAAAGCTCGTACGGCCCTTCATGAGCTCATCGAACGCGGCTTGGACCTGGAGCTCGGTGCGCGTATCGATGGAGCTCGTAGCCTCATCGAGCAGCAGAATCGCCGGATCGGCAAGCATGACGCGAGCGATGCACAGCAGCTGTCGCTGACCTTGCGACAGAGAGCCGCCATCCTCGGGAAGCACCGTGTCGTAGCCATGGGGCAGAGCGCGCACGAACGCGTCGGCATGAGCACGACGGGCGGCCCGCTCAACTTCTTCGCGCGTGGCGCTCGGACAGCCGTAGGCTATGTTGTCGTGCACGGTGCCCTCGAACAGCCAGCTGTCCTGTAGCACCATGCCGAACGACCGACGCAGACTCTCGCGGGCGCACGACTCGATGGGCACCCCATCGATGCGAATCTCACCCGCGTCCACGTCGTAAAAGCGCAGGAGCAAATTGATGAGAGTCGTCTTGCCGCACCCAGTGGGGCCCACAAGCGCCATACGCATGCCAGGGCGCGCGTGCAGGCAGATGTCTCGCAGCACGGGATGCTCTTTGACGTAAGAAAAATCAACATGGTCAAACACGACATCGCCCGCCGCAACAGCCGGGCCTGCCGCATGCACGTCCAACTCGACCGCATCTTCCGCATCCGGCACGTCCTCAACGGCATCGAGCAGCGTGAAGACACGACGCGCCGAGGCATATGCGCCCTGAATCTGCGTCACCACCGCCGAGATCTCGTTGAACGGCTTGGTGTACTGGTTCGCATAAGACAGGAAGATCTGAACCTCGCCCACAGTAAGCGGGGCGGGGAACCCGGTAATCACGCCGACGAATCCCGCCACGGCCACTGCGGCGTAGATGATGTTGTTTACAAAGCGGGTTCCCGGATTGGAGAGCGAGCTTAAAAACTGCGCGCGCTCGCCCGCCGCATAGAGCTCGCTATTGATTGCCGAGAACCCCTCACATGCCCGGTCGCCATACGCAAACGCGCTCACCAGCCGCTGCGCTCCGACATACTCCTCGATATACGCCGAAAGCCCGCCCTGGATGCGCATCTGCGCAGTGAAGCTCTTGCCCGACAAGCGCGCCATGGCACTGGCCGCGAGCATGGAAAACGGAGTTGCGAGCACCACCACGAGCGCCATGGGCAGCGAAGTCACCAGCATGAAAACAAGGGTTGCGAGCACGGTCACCACGCCGCTGAAGAGCTGGTTCAACCCCTGGAGCAGACCGTCGCCCACCTGGTCAACATCATTGACCACGCGCGAAATGAGGTCGCCGTGGGCATGCGAATCCACGAGAGACAACGGAACTCGCGTGAGCTTGTCGTTGGCCTCGACGCGCAGGTCGCGCACGGTGACATAAGACACGCGATTCACGCACACGCCCTGCAACCACTGCAGCAAGGCGCCCGCAACAACCACCGTCGCGAGCTCGATCAACAGCGGGGTGAGCGCGACAAAATCAACCCGGCCCGCACCCAGAATCATGTCGATGCCGCGGCCGATGAGAATCGGCGTATAGAGCTGCAGCACCACGCTCGCCGCCGAGCTTGCAAACGAGGCAACCAACGTCATTCGGTGCGGACGAACATATGCCAGCAAGCGACGCGTGACCTGAGCCGCCGACATCCTTGCGCCCGAGACCGGGTCGCGATCGGGGCCGGATGGCCCCTTTAGCTCATTCAGTCTCTCGTTGCCGGCAACTGCGGCGGTGATGGTAGCCGCGCCGGCCGTGGATGCGTACGGATTAGGCATGAGACGTCGCCCCCTCCCCTGCCCCAAGCTGGGACGCGCAGATTTCGCGGTAGATATCGCAGCTGCTCAGCAGCTCTTCATGCGTGCCCACGCCCACGGCCGAGCCATGTCGCATCACGCAGATGAGGTCGGCGTCGCGCACCGAGGACACGCGCTGACTCACAATCACCGTGGTCGGGTCTCCACCCTGCACGCCCTTTGCGCACGTGAGCCCCCTAATCGCCGTGCGTAGGGAGGCGTCGGTCTTGAAGTCGAGCGCCGAAGCCGAATCATCCATGACGATGATCCGAGGGCTGCCCACCAGCGCGCGGGCGATGGTCAGGCGTTGCCGCTGCCCGCCCGAAAAATTCTTGCCACCCGCCTCAACCGGCGCATCGAGCCCCAAGGGAAGCGCGGCCACAAACTCGCGTGCCTGCGCCGTCTCAAGTGCGGACCACAGGTCGGCATCCGTGGCGGAAGGATCGCGCCACGTCAGGTTCGAACGTATCGTCCCGCTCACCAACTCGGCTTTCTGCGGCACAAAACCCACCTGGCGACGAAGCGCATCAAGGTCCCAGGCCCGTACATCACGTCCGAGCACCTCGACAGAGCCGCCCGTCACTTCGTGAAGACGCGGAACGAGACTCACGAGTGTTGATTTGCCCGAGCCGGTGCCTCCAATGATCCCGAGCGTCCCGCCCCGAGGCAATTCGAGCGTCACATGGTCGACGGCATTCACCGTGCTCCCGGGATACGCAAAGCAGGCATCGCGCAAGGCGATGGCGAATTCCGCATGCTCATCCGGCTCGGTCGCCGCATCGGCCCCCGAACGAATTCCCGGCTCGCAATCGAGCACCTCCAGGATGCGCCCGGCGCTCGCGCCCGCCTTGGTGAATACCACTACCAGGTTGGCGACATAGACGATCGACAGCAAAGTCTGCGTCATGTAGTTGACGAATGCCATCACCTCGCCCTGCGTAAGAGCGCCGGCATTCACCTGCAGACCTCCCACCCACAGAATCGCGCAGACGGCGAGATTCATCACGAGAAACGTCGCGGGATTGAGCACGCAGGAGAGCTTTCCAACGGCGATGGCAATATCTGCCTGATCATCCGCCGCATGACGGAAGCGCTCACGCTCGTGGTCCTCCCGTACAAATGCGCGCACCACGCGAGCGCCCGACAGACCCTCGCGCGTAAGCAAGCCGATGCGATCGAGCTTTTGCTGCATGCGCTTGAAATACGGGACGCAGCGGGCCATCACGAACCAGAAAATACCGCCGATGAGTGGCATTGAGATAAAGAAGATGATGCTCAGCTTCGCATCGATGGCCATCGCGGCGATCATCGAGCCCACCGAAAGCAGCGGCCAGCGCGTGAGCTGACGCACGCCCAAAGCGATGGCAAGCTGAACCTGATTGACATCGTTGGTGATACGGGTGATGAGCGATGGCGTACCGAAACGGTCGATCTCGGCATAGGACAGGGCATTAACGCGCTCGAACAAGGCGTTTCGCATGTCGGTTCCCATGCCCTGCGAAGCACGAGACGCCATTTTTTGGCAGACAAGCGTAAAAACAAAACCCGCGCACGCCATGAGCACAAGCAAACCACCGTATGCAAGCACGATTTCCACGCTGCGGCCGCCCACCCCACGGTCGATTATCCGCATCACCACGAGAGGGGTGGTCAGGTCGAACACGACCTCGATCAGTTTGCTGAGGGGCCCGAGGATGCACTCGAGGCGAAAGGGCCTATAGAATCGCTTAAGAAGCTCGATCATGCAGGACATTCCCAAATCGAAGGCGCTTACATCCAAGGAGGCCCGGCCAAACGCCAACACGGGCCAACGTCCCGTATTCTACTCTGCCGATTACCAGCTCCCGATTAATTGCCCGTGAAAATACGTCGCACCCAACAATGCGTACACGGCAGACGCAAGGGCGCACATGGCAGACACCAAGGCGTACATGGCAGGTGCGCGGGCCCTCGAGCAGCAAATGCCGTCCAATAGGGGGTTTGTTTTTATTCGTTTTCCCGGAAGTGGTCAAAATACCCTAATAGTGCGCCGAAAAGAGGGGCATCGAAGCCGTGCATAAAAATGGATTCGTCCGAATCCTGGCATTTTGCCCAATTGTCAACGCAAGCGTTCGGCAATATGGCCCCCTCGGCAGACCATTGCCCTCCCTTTCCGGCTTCCGACCAACTCTGGAAGCGAAATTCAGCGCACAATCAGGGTATTTTGACCACAACGCCGAAAACGCACGAAGCGATTTCCGTCATTCGCAAAAACTTATTCATTGTGCGTGGCGAAACTTTGATTTTTATTCATTTGCGGAAAACGAGGACCGCAGGGCAACAGTGACGCCCAAATCGGACACACACTCGGACACGCACGGGGTGGGACGCAATGCCCTCCAGCGCCCCCCAACAGCTAGCATCGCTGAATGGGCGTGCGCATCGAGCGCTGCGTGCGTACCGAGCACCGCGCGCATCGAGCACCGAATCAGGGCATGAAAAAAGCCCCATTGCTGGGGCTCTCTCAATCAGTGGTGCGGGCGAAAGGACTTGAACCTTCACGGGGTTGCCCCCATATGGACCTGAACCATACGCGTCTGCCAATTCCGCCACGCCCGCGTGATTTCCAATAATAGTAAAAGACACGGGGACGGGCAAGGACTTTTTTCATTTTTTCTCACCAGGCGCTTCGATACGACCCCAACCGCACCGGCAGGCCACGCGAGCGCATCGATTGCTAGGAATGCCCCCCTATGAACGTGGCCACATTCTGAGCGGGTGCGAACAGGGCAGCAGGCGGCACCCACGCATGGTACACTTCTCCCCTATGGAGGCGTGGCGGAATTGGCATACGCAGGAGACTTAAAATCTTCGGCCTTCGGGATTGTGGGTTCGAGTCCCACCGCCTCTACCAGGATGAAAAAGCCCTCCGGCTACGGAGGGCTTACTTGTTTACCAACTTGATAGCTCGGTTACCAACTGGATAGCTCGGGAATCCAACCGATGACGGTGCGACCGCTCACAGCCGCCTCGTAAATCGTTGCCGCCGCACCTGCAAGCAGGCTGTTCTCACTCACCGTCAGGCGACCGTACCCGCCGGCGCGCATGAGCTCGCGCACTACGATCGCACCCGCCAAGATCACCGGCGCGCGCTTGGCCTGGATGCCCGGAAGCTGCGCAATTTGCTCAACGCTGAGGCTTCTCATCCGGTCGATACCGTCCTCGACCTGCTCGATCGTCAAATCTCGCAGATGCACGAAATGCGAGTCGTACACCGCGAGCTCGTGGACCATCGCAACAAGCGTGGTCACGGTGCCGCCCACGGCGGCGCACTGGTCCAGAAGACTCAGTCCGTCCCGCAGCGCGCCGTCCGCCAAACGGCTCAGCAGCTCCGCCCCATCCGGAGCCAGAGCGATCCCCTCCTGCCCCGCCACGTACGTCAGGCGGGCGGCAATGTCCTGGGGCGTGATGCGCTTGAAGGAAAACCGCTGGCACCTAGAGAGGATGGTGGCGGGCACCTTGTGGAGCTCCGTAGTGGCCAGAATGAACATCAGGTGCTCCGGCGG
>ENA-OPCP01001692-OPCP01001692.1-human-gut-metagenome-genome-assembly--contig:-NODE-1692-length-13185-cov-4.215842_pt1 | contig 13185 bp, 10 predicted proteins | sample MGYA00241563_ERZ501477 | MGnify/ENA primary metagenome ERZ501477 (study PRJEB25962, sample SAMEA2042572) | human gut metagenome | biome: human gut; feature: human-associated habitat; material: faeces... | reverse complement strand
CACCAATAGCAGCCGCCACTATGGTATTCTTTAGAAACGTCATGAAGAAAAGAAATACTGAGTTCCGTAAGGAAATGGAAGAAACTTCTGCAAGAGTTATGGAAATGGTAGAACTTATTCCTGTAACGCGTGCACATGCACTTGAAGAAGAGGAAGTGCATAAAATGAGTGGACAGCTTTTTGCAGTTGCAGAAAAAGGATACAGACTTGATGTCATACAGGCACTGTTTGGTTCTGTTGGATGGGCGATATTTCAGGTATTTCAGGTCATATGTCTTGGATTTACAGGTTTTCTTGCCATTAAAGGAACAGTAATGCCAGGTGATATAACACTTTATCAGAGTTATTTTGCAACTATAGTAAGCCAGGTATCATCACTTATGTCGCTGATACCTACTATAGCAAAAGGTATAGAATCAGTGAATTCTATAGGTGAAGTGCTGCTTGAAGAGGATATAGAGCATAACGAAGGAAAAGAAGTTCTTGATGATATAGAAGGAGAATTCGATTTTAAAAATGTTATGTTCAGATATAACAATATAGACAGACCAGTATTGCATGAGCTTAATCTTCATGTTGATAAAGGTGAAACAATAGCTTTAGTTGGAGAGTCCGGAGCAGGCAAGTCTACAATATTGAATCTTGTTATTGGATTTAACCTTGCTAATAAGGGTGAGGTGCTTGTAGATGGACATGATATGAATAAGATTGATTTAAGATCATATAGAAAACATATAGCAGTTGTTCCGCAGACATCTATACTCTTTTCAGGTACGATAAGGGATAATATAACATATGGTACAGAAAATGTGGATGATGCTACACTTGATAAAGTAGTAAAAGCTGCTAATCTTACAGATCTTATAGAATCTCTTCCAGATGGACTGGATACTATGGTTGGAGAGCATGGAGGAAAGCTGTCTGGTGGACAAAGACAGAGAATATCCATAGCAAGAGCACTTATCAGAAATCCGAAAGTTATAGTTCTGGATGAGGCAACATCCGCTCTTGACAGTATATCAGAAAAGCTTATTCAGGAAGCTCTTAACAATCTTACAAAGGATAGGACAACATTTATAGTTGCACATAGATTATCAACCATAAAAGATGCAGACAGGATAGCTGTTATAGCTGATGGTCACTGTGTTGAGTATGGCACATATGATGAGCTTATGGAACTTAAGGGTGAATTCTATCAGATGAAGAAAATACAATCATAAATTAAAAGCCGTTAACATCAAGTGTGTTAACGGCTTTTTGTAACGTATAAGCTGATTATAACTGTTAGTTGAACTATTAATTATTAGTTTAACTGTTAACTATTAGTTATTAATCCAGATTCTTAATGTAGAAATTAACTTTTCCTTAGTATCAGAATCAAGCTTAGATACTAACTGCATAATCTCGTTATCAAGTGCTGTGTTCTGGTAGTTCTTATCAACACTGCCAGCAAGATAATCAAGAGAAACACCAGTAAGTTCTGCATAGTATGAAAGCATTCTTAATGTCATAAGATTACGTCCATTTTCTACGTTACTGATATAACCAGGTGTTACATCGAGAGCCTTTGCTACATCTTCCTGTGTTAATCCCTGAGAAATTCTTAACTTTTTAACTTTTGCTCCTAAATCGCTATCCATAGTAGACCTCCATTAATAATTATAAATTGTTAGTGTTAGTTTTATATAGTATCAGATGGGGGATATACATCACTATAGCAATGTATGATATCTGATATTTTAAAATTAGATGTTACTTTATTACTTCTTGTTAGCTCTGTATCTTGCTGTAGAATCAAGAATCTTCTTACGGATTCTTAAGTGTGTTGGAGTTACCTCAAGTAACTCATCAGTATCAATATAATCAAGTGCCTGTTCAAGACTTAATATCTTAGGTGGTACAAGTCTTAATGCTTCATCAGCACTAGAAGAACGTGTGTTAGTAAGATGCTTTGTCTTACATACATTAACTTCAATATCTTCTGTTCTTGGGTTCTCACCGATGATCATACCAGCATATACCTTTTCGCCAGGTCCTATGAATAAAGTACCTCTGTCCTGTGCGTTGAAAAGACCATAAGTAACAGCTTCGCCATCTTCATAAGCAATAAGCGAACCAGTTTTTCTGTAAGATATATCACCCTTGTATTCTTCGTAGCCTTCAAAAGAAGTGTTTATAATACCATTTCCCTTAGTATCAGTAAGGAACTCGCCTCTGTAACCGATAAGACCACGAGATGGAATAGAGAACTGAAGTCTTGTATATCCTCCGTTGATAGGAGTCATACCAAGAAGCTCACCCTTTCTCTGGCTTAACTTCTGGATAACAGATCCTGTGCAGTCATCTGGAACATCGATATAAGCAAGTTCCATAGGCTCAAGCTTCTTACCTCTCTCATCTGTGTGGTAGAGTACCTCGGCTTTACTTACTGCAAATTCATAACCTTCTCTTCTCATATTCTCAATAAGAACTGAAAGATGAAGCTCACCACGTCCTGAAACCTTAAATGAGTTCTCAACGCCAGGTGTTTCCTCAACTCTTAAACTAACATCTGTATTAAGTTCCTTGAAAAGTCTGTCTCTTAAATGTCTTGAAGTAACGAATTTACCTTCTTTACCTGCAAGAGGACTGTCATTAACCATGAAGTCCATAGAAAGAGTAGGCTCTGAAATCTTCTGGAAAGGAATGGCAACAGGGTTGTTAAGTGAACAGATTGTATCACCGATATGAATATCAGCAATACCTGATACAGCAACAATTTCACCGATTCCTGCTTCGTTAACTTCTACCTTATTAAGTCCGTTAAATGTATAAAGCTTAGTAATTCTTACACGCTTCTTAACGCTTGGATCATGGTGGTTAACAATCATAACCTCCTGATTAACCTTAAGGCTTCCATTATCAATCTTACCTACGCCAATTCTACCAACGAATTCGTTGTAGTCAATAGTAGAGATAAGCATCTGTGTATCTGCATCAGGGTCACCATCTGGTGCAGGAATGTTATTGACGATACAGTCAAAGAGTGGCTGCATGTCTTTCTTTTCATCATTAAGGTCAGCCATAGCATAGCCTGACTTAGCTGAAGCAAAGATGAATGGACAGTCAAGCTGATCTTCATTAGCATCAAGGTCAATGAAAAGCTCTAAGATCTCGTCAATAACTTCCTCAGGTCTTGCTTCTGGACGGTCTATCTTGTTAATACATACTATAACAGAAAGATTCATGTCAAGAGCTTTCTGTAAAACAAACTTTGTCTGAGGCATAACACCTTCGAATGCGTCAACAACAAGAATAACGCCGTTAACCATCTTAAGTACTCGCTCAACCTCGCCACCGAAATCAGCATGGCCAGGAGTATCAATAATGTTAATCTTAGTATCCTTATATGTGATAGCTGTATTCTTAGAAAGAATAGTGATTCCTCTTTCTCTTTCGATATCATTGGAATCCATAACTCGTTCAGCGACTTCCTGATTGGCTCTGAAAGTTCCGCTCTGCTTTAACAGCTCATCAACAAGGGTTGTCTTACCATGATCAACGTGGGCAATAATTGCAATATTACGAATATCTTCACGCTTTGTTTTCATTAATAATGTCCTTCCTGAATTAAACTTAAAATATCTTCTATGATTAGCAACTTTTATATTCTATCACAATATTCTTAAAAAACAATACTAAATATATAAAAATTTTTTCATTTTTTGAACACAGATTATTCAAAAAGTTTTTGTAATATTTGCGAAAACGACAACATATACATATTAGAGAAAACAAAGCACATGCCACAACACATTAATAATAAGGTGGCAAAGAAGGGAGAAATACAGAATGCTTGATAAAGTAATTGAAAACAACAGAGTGTGTATCATTGGAGAGATTGTCTCAGAGTTCACTTTCAGCCATGAGGTCTTTGGAGAGGGCTTCTATATTGCTAATGTATCAGTGAACAGATTAAGTGATATGGTAGATGTCATACCACTTATGATATCTGAGAGGCTTATTGATGTTACTAAGGATTATAGAGGAATGAAGATTGAGGTTGCAGGACAGTTCCGTTCATATAACAGACATGAAGGAACTAAGAATAAGCTTGTTCTCTCAATATTTGTAAGAGAATTAAGATTCTTAGAAGATGACGAGATGCCTGAAGAGCAGTCTAAGTCCAACCAGATATTCCTTGATGGATATGTATGCAAGCCTCCTATTTATAGAAAAACTCCATTAGGAAGAGAAATTGCAGATATATTAGTGGCTGTAAACAGACCATACGGTAAGTCGGATTACATACCATGTATAGCATGGGGAAGAAATGCAAGATTTGCAGGAGGTCTTGAAGTGGGTGCACATCTTCAGGTCAGCGGACGTGTACAGAGCAGAGAGTACACTAAGAAAATAGGAGAAGAAGAGGTTGAGAGAAGAGTTGCTTATGAGGTATCAGTAAGTAAGATTGACCTTGTTGAAGATGAGGAATAATTAAGACAACATTTATGTTCTTTAGTTTAAGGATATATATTGACATAACATTATCAGAGTGATATAGTCACATTAACTGTAAGGGTTTCCCCTGCAGCAGGTAGAGGTCGCACGATTCAAGAGTAATTATCCTGATGTCCCGGAAGACATATGAAGGATAGTAAAAGGGGAAAGTGCCGAAGAGGATTGTTTCCGGAGCAGTCTTACTGGGCGTAGGATTAATAGTTTTACGACTGTCATCGAATAGATGGAGAGCTACTTAAAGGACTATTACTATGATTTCTTTAAGAGCCAGTCTGTTTGAGCAGATTGGCTCTTCTATGTTGTTGAGCTACTCACATGGGTAGCGATGAGAATAGACAGGAATCATGTACATAATAATAGCTGTTAACAGCGGAAAGAAGGATGGTATGTCAGTATTTACCGGAGCCGGTGTAGCGATTATTACACCAATGAAAGCTAATGGAGAAGTTAATTACGATAAGCTTGGAGAATTCCTTGATTACCAGATTAATAACTCAACAGATGCAATTATTATCTGTGGAACAACAGGAGAGGCATCAACACTTACACATGAGGAGCATGTAGAAACAATCAGATTTGCTGCTGATTATGTGAAGAAAAGAGTTCCTGTTATTGCAGGAACAGGTTCTAACTGCACAGAAACAGCTGTATGGCTTTCACAGGAAGCACAGAAGGCAGGAGTTGATGGATGTCTCGTAGTTACACCATATTATAATAAAGCAACACAGAAGGGTCTTATCCAGCACTATACAGCAGTTGCGAAGTCAGTAGACCTTCCTATTATCATGTATAATGTTCCAGGAAGAACAGGCTGCAATATCCAGCCAGAGACAGCAGCTAAGCTTGCTAAGGATGTTGACAATATCGTTGCTATTAAAGCTGCAACAGGTAATCTTGCACAGGAGAGCAAGACAATGGCATTAGCTGAGGGAAGACTTGATATGTACTCAGGTGAAGACGGACTTATTGTTCCTCTTATGTCAATTGGAGCAAAGGGTGTAATTTCAGTATTATCTAATGTTGCTCCTAAGCAGACACATGATATCTGCGCTACATTTGCAGCTGGAGATGTTGCTAAGGCTGCACAGTTACAGTTTAAGGCATTAGAGCTTGTAGATGCATTATTCTGTGAGGTTAATCCAATTCCTGTTAAGCATGCACTTAACCTTATGGGATGGGATATGGGACCTCTCAGAAGCCCATTATGCGAGATGGAAGAGGCTAACCTTGAGAGATTAAAGAAAGCAATGGTTAACTACGGAATACTTTAATTGACAGGAGAATGAACATGACAAGAATAATTATGCATGGCTGTAACGGCCATATGGGACAGGTCATTACGGGAATAGTTGCTAACGATGCTAATGCACAGATAGTAGCAGGAATTGACCTTCGTGATGACGGACATAACTTATATCCGGTATTTGCTTCATTAGAAGAATGTAATGTTGAAGCAGATGTTATTATTGATTTCGCATCAGCTAAGGCAGAGGATACACTTGTTGACTATATTAAGAAAACTAAGATTCCTGCTGTAATATGTACAACAGGATTAAGCGATGAGCAGATTGCATCAATCAATGAAGCATCAAAGAGTGTTGCAATATTACGTTCAGCTAATATGTCACTTGGAATCAATACATTATTCAAGCTTTTACAGGATGCTGCCAAAGTGTTTGCGTCAGCAGGCTTTGATATTGAGATAGTTGAAAAGCACCACAACCAGAAGCTTGATGCGCCAAGTGGAACAGCTCTTGCACTTGCAGATTCAATGAAGGAAGTGCTTGAGGATGATTATTTCTACAGATATGACAGAAGCCAGTTAAGACAGAAGCGTGATCCTAAGGAAATCGGAATCAGTGCTGTAAGAGGCGGAACTATCGTTGGAGAGCACGAAGTAATCTTCGCTGGAGAAGACGAGGTTATAGAGTTCAAGCATACCGCACATTCTAAGGCTGTATTTGCAAAGGGGGCAGTTGAGGCTGCCAAGTTCCTTGCAGGAAAGCCGGCTGGAATGTACGATATGAGAGATGTTATTGCAGCCAAGAACTAGTTTTCAGGGCAGTTAATATAATGATATTCAATGCGGCTTGCTTCGGTGAAGCCGCATTTTTTATATAATGCCACAGCTGCCTTGTTCCTGCTTGTTACATTAAGTACGAGTGGAAGTGAAGCAATGTTAAAGTAGTCTTTAAGAAAATGCTTCATAAGGCATGTACCAATGCCTTTCCCACGAAGCTTCTCATCAACGAATACGCCGTATACATTTACAAATGTGTTCTGTGTATCAAGATAAAGAAGAGCCACAGGTTCTTCATATTCCGGCAGATACATAAGATAATCATCACCCTCAAGATAATATTCGGCATTGTCAGGCTCTGCAGCCTGTATTGATTTTAAGTTAAAATGTGCTTTATCAAGCTGGTACAGATATTCGTAGAAACATACATCACCACATAAAGAACAGTTAAGAAGTTCTCCACTTATAGGCGCAATAAGCTCTAAATTGCCAGCAGAGCTGCTTTTAAGCTTCCTGTAACAGATGGATAGCATATTATGAAAATGTCCTCTATGGCGAAAATCAGGTGCTACAAGACCTGAAACTTCAACATATCCGCATTCATCATTGATAAGCAGTCCAACAAAGCCATACATTACAGGTGAATCTGTGCTGTCATCAACAAGCGCACACTGGATAAAGCTGTCGTTATGGGAATCGCAGTAATAAGGCTCGTAGCCGTCACATTTGTTAATAAGTTCTTCAAGAGCATTCATTAAAATGTTGTCCAGATAGTCAATCTCAATATATTTCATAGTGGTTCTCCAATAAAAGTTTATAAAAATATTACTTTGAAATAAGAAACATTTGTTTACAAAAGTGTCAAAATGCCTTACTATATAAGGGTATATACGGAAGTATAACAAAAAATATGATTTACCAGCAATAGGTTATTGGGAGGATTTACATGGGTAAAGTAGCAATACTTACAGACAGTAACAGTGGAATTACACAGGCTCAGTCTAAGGAGCTTGGAGTTAAAGTTATACCAATGCCGTTCTTTATAGATGGAGAACAGTATTTTGAAGATATTAATCTTACACAGGAAGAGTTTTACGAGAAGTTAAAGCAGGATGCTGATATATCTACTTCACAGCCTTCTATTGGTGAGATGCAGGACGCATTTGATGAGCTTCTTAAGGAATATGATGAACTTGTATATATTCCTATGTCAAGCGGGCTCAGCGGAACATGCCAGACAGCTACTATGGTTGCTGATGATTATGATGGAAAGGTTCAGGTTGTCAATAACCAGAGAATTTCTGTAACCATGAGACAGTCTGTTCTTGATGCGAAGGAGCTTGCTAAGAGAGGTAAGTCTGCGGCAGAGATTAAGGAGATTCTTGAGAAACATAAGATGGAATCAAGCATATATATTACACTTGATACTCTTAAGTACTTAAAGAAGGGCGGAAGAATAACTCCTGCGGCAGCTGCTATTGGAACTATGTTAAAGCTTAATCCTGTGCTTCAGATTCAGGGTGAGAAGTTAGATGCATTTGCCAAGGCAAGAGGTAAGGCTTCTGCGAAGAAGATTATGCTTAAGGCAATGCAGGATGATTTAGATACAAGATTTGCAGAGTTTGCAAAGGATGGAAAGATGCATATGGAGGTTGCCTATTCAGGTAATCCTGAGGAGGCAGAGGAATGGGCTGCGTTAGTTAAAGAGACTTTTCCGCAGTTTGATTTCCACATGGATCCACTTTCACTTTCAGTTGCCTGCCACATAGGACATGGTGCACTTGCGATAGCGACATCTGCTTATCTGCCAGAACTTGATTAATACGAATGATAAGCCTGTGACAGCGCATGAGTTGTTGCAGGCTTTTGTTATAGATACGGATATTCCCGTAATTTAATATGAATGGAGGATTGTTATGCCAGCAAGAAGTGAGATTGATGATAAGTTTAAATGGGCTGTGAGTGATTTATACAGCTCTGATGAAGCATGGGAGAAGGATTATAACAGTATACTTGAACTGACTGACCAGCCAAGTGAGCTTAAGGGCAGGATGGGCGAGTCTGCCGGCATGCTTTACAAGGCGCTTAAGGAGTATGAACAGGTAGAATACATTACTGAAAGAGTGTATGTGTATGCATTTATGAAATATTATGAGGATACAGGCAATTCAAAGTATCAGGAAATATCTGGGAAAGCCCAGATGGCTGCGATGAAGGTGTCAGAGAAGTATGCATTTTTAGAGCCTGAGCTTATATCAATAGATGCTGATGTGCTTGATAAATATATCAGCGAGGATGAAAGGCTGGGAATGTATAAGCATTTTATTGATGACTGCCTCGCAGGGAAAGAGCATACGCTTTCTGAAAAGGAGGAAGCACTGCTTGCAAAGGCATCACAGATGTCAACTGTGCCTGATGAGGTGTTCTCTAAGTTTAACAATGCTGATGTTAAGTTCGGAAAGGTGAAAAGAGAGAACGGGCAGGAAGATGAGCTGACTAACGGCAATTTTGCCACATTTATGGAAAGTCAGGACAGAGCTGTAAGAAAGGCGGCATTTGAGGCGCTGTATAAGCAGTATGGGGCGTATATCAACACAATTGCGGCAGCGTTTTATGGCAATGTCAAGCAGGCAATGTTCTATGCAGACGCAAGGGGTTACAAGTCAACACTGAACATGTATCTTGATGGCTCATTTATTCCAGAAAATGTATATAAGAATCTTATTAAGACTGTCAATGACAATCTTGACAAAATGTACTGCTATGTTGATATAAGAAAGAAGGCACTTGGTGTTGACGAGCTGCATTTTTATGATATATATGCACCGATGGTAGAGGATATTGACTGGAAGATAAGCTATGATGAGGCTAAGGACATTGTTGTGAAGGCACTTGCACCAATGGGTGAGGAGTATGTTTCACACATTAAAGAAGGCTTCAATAATGGCTGGGTAGATGTGTATGAGAATACCGGAAAGCGTTCAGGAGCATTTTCATGGGGCGCTTATGGCACACACCCATATGTATTTCTTAATTACTCAGATACACTCAATGATGTTTTTACGGTTATTCATGAGATGGGACATGCAATGCACACTTATTATTCTAATGCAAACCAGCCTTATATTTATGCAGGATATAAGATCTTTGTTGCGGAGGTTGCGTCAACCTGTAATGAAGCGATTCTTATGCAGTATATGTTAAAGAATACTGATGATGAGAAGAAGAAAAGATATCTGCTCAATCATTTCTTTGAGCAGTTTAAGGGAACTCTTTACAGACAGACTATGTTTGCAGAGTTTGAGATGGAAGCGCATGCAAAGGCTGAACAGGGTGAGGTTTTATCAGCAGAGAGCCTTTGTGCCATGTACAAGAAACTGAATGAGAAGTATTTCGGCCCGGATATGGTTATTGATGATGAGATAGCACTTGAGTGGGCAAGGATACCACATTTTTACACACCATTCTATGTATACCAGTATGCAACAGGCTATTCCGCTGCAATTGCAATATCAACCAAGATACTTGCAGGTGATGAGCAGGTTATAGCAGGTTACAGAAAGTTCTTGTCAGGCGGCTCTTCAATGCACCCTATTGAGCTTCTTAAGCTGTGCGGAATAGATATGACAAGACCGGATGTTGTGCAGGAAGCACTGGATGTGTTTGGGGAATTACTAAAACAGTGGTAATGCTTAATGTGTTGTGAATATAAATATGATTCTGGGAGATAATGCGTCTTCCAGAATTTTTTTATGGGATAAATGTAACCATTGCCGGAATAATCCGTCTCTAATTATGAAAGGGTTAACGCTTTTAAAAAACAGGGAGTACAGACAGTAATGGATGATAATCAGATAATTAATTTATTTTTTCAAAGGAATGAAGATGCAATTAATGCAGTTGATGAAAAATATGGTTCTAAGTTAAATGCACTGGCAGCCAATATACTGCAATCAAGAGAGGATGGGCTGGAATGTGTCAATGACACGTATATGAAAGCATGGAACAGCATACCGCCTGCAAGACCAGAGTATTTATTCGCATTTCTTGCAACATCTGCAAGAAATATTGCGATTGATATGATAAGGAAAAACAATGCTGGTAAGAGGCAGGCAAAAGTGGTTGAGCTGACAAAAGAGCTGGAAGAATGCATAGGTGATGGCGGATTGCAGACACATCTGGATAAGGAAGATATTGGAGAGATGTTATCGCATTTTCTCGAAACAGTTGATAAAAATAAAAGAATTATATTTCTCAGGCGGTACTGGTACTCGGATTCAATTAAAGACATTTCGGAAAGGATGCAGATGAGCGAATCAGCAGTGAAAGTTACTCTTCACAGAACGAGAAAAGAATTAAGAAAATATCTGGAAAGCGAGGGTTTATATCTATGAAAAAATCAGAGGCAATGGATTTATATGAAGGACTTAATGAAATTAGTCCGCAAATGATTGAAGAAGCGGGAAATTACAAGAAAACTGCCAGTGTGGATATCAGGTATAAAAAGAGCAATAATGTAAAGAAGATAATTGCAGCAGGTCTTGTGGCAGCGGCGGCTGTTACTGCTGTATTGGGAGTCAGAGGACTGAAGCCTTCTGTGACAGGAAACGGAAACCAGAGCAGTAATCAGCCAGCATCAGAGCAGACAGGATTTAAAATTGCTCATGTAATGAATGTGTATGCAGCCGGGCTTGATGATACATCGGAATGTATTTTTTCTAATGATGAGAAAAATGCTGGTGTATCAGGAGTTGTGGCTGGAATTTCAAGCCGGGTTGGAGATTCATCTGTGATGGGGCAGGTTATGGCTAGTATAAATGTAACGGGCGAAGATATCTCAAAGATTAAGTATTCTATAATGGGAAATGATTCAGATGTGACATATAATCTGGCAAGGATGAAAGAGGTTGACAAGGACAGCCCTGAGTATCAGACATCTTCTGAAAAATTCAGAAAACAGACGGAGAACGGCTATGCATATTACATTATTGAAGATATCGGGGAAGAGTATGAGGAGAGCGGCAACAGTCAGAGCGAGGGCATACAGATTGTAGAGTTTTCAAAGCAGTTAGAAAAAGAATCTTTGTATCAGGAACGTCAGGTATACAATGAGATGGTTAAAAATATGTATGAAGGACTTACGTTAAGCGTAACTGTGACATATGAAGACGGAACGATAGAGATTGTTGATGTGGGATTCAAGGCAGCTGAAGGCAGTGATGACCTGGAAAAGGTTTCAGACAAAGTGATTGTGTATGTGAAATGACAGTTGATAGAAGAGTGCAAGACGAAGAATCATGTGTCTTTAAGTTGTCTTCAAACAAATTGAACACAAACAAAAAAGGAAGCCGCTTAAATGCTGGCTTCCTTTTAAAATTAAAAAGAGCGCGAGACGGGGATCGAACCCGCGACCCCCTCCTTGGCAAGGAGGTGCTCCACCACTGAGCCACTCGCGCATATTATATATTATGTTTCATGCGAACACAAGTGATATAATACACGCATAGCACCGATATGTCAAGTGGTAATTTTCAAAAAATGCAAAAAATAATTAATACCGCTTTATATATCACTCTTCAGAAAAGAAAGCCACAGCTATTCCACCTGGTCCTATATGAGTTCCTATTGTTGCACCTACCTGGACAACAGGAGGAATTAGTATTTTACCTTCCCATAATTCTTTACTATCTTTTATATATTTGTCCATAAGAACGGTAGAATATCCTGTATACCCTAAAAGCACTGGTAATGAATAATCTATGCCGCCATATGCCTGCACCTGCTGTATGAGGAAATTATTGCCTTGTTTAGAGCCTCTTGCCTTTCCAAGAAAAGAAACTTCACCATCAGCAATAGCTATAACTGGCTTTATGCTTAACACATTTCCAAGAAAAGCTGCTCCTGATGATATCCTGCCTCCCTTTTTCAAATATTCCAAAGTATCAAGCAAAGCTACAAGACGAATACGTTTTTTCATAGTATTCAGCTGCTTAACTATATCCTCAACGCATATGTTCTTATTTATCAATGAAACTGCATAATCAACAAGAATCTGTTCACCGACTGTAACATTTTCGCTATCTACAACATATACTTTGTCTTCATATTCTGAAGCTGCTATACAGGCACTCTGATATGTTCCTGAAAGTTTGGAAGAAAGCGTAACTACGATTATTTTATCAACAGACTTAAGAAGGTTATCATAAGCCTGTTCAAAGTCATATGGACTTATCTGGCTTGTTTTTGGAAGCGTTGAACTTTCTATAAGCTTCATATAAAAATCATCAGGTGTAAGATCCACGCCATCTTTATAATGATTATCATCGAAAGAAACTGTTAAAGGAAGAACTGTTATATTTTTGTTGTTATTTTGTTTTATATCAGATGCTGAATCTGTTATTATTGCAATATTAGACATGTATTATCTACTCCTTATTGTTTTGATGAATGACATATTATTATGTCACTTAATATCCTAGAAGATTTTAACTTAAAATAGTTTGAAAGTCAAATAAATATAATATATTTCTTTTACATTTGACGATTTTTAAAATATTCTGCTAAAAAGATATTGACAATTCATATTTTTTCATATATTATATGTCTTGTTTGCGCGAGTGGCTCAGTGGTGGAGCACCTCCTTGCCAAGGAGGGGGTCGCGGGTT
>ENA-OPCP01001688-OPCP01001688.1-human-gut-metagenome-genome-assembly--contig:-NODE-1688-length-13242-cov-9.029954_pt1 | contig 13242 bp, 7 predicted proteins | sample MGYA00241563_ERZ501477 | MGnify/ENA primary metagenome ERZ501477 (study PRJEB25962, sample SAMEA2042572) | human gut metagenome | biome: human gut; feature: human-associated habitat; material: faeces... | reverse complement strand
AATACAGTTCCCACACCTTTTTTATTTATTAATCTTTCCAGAGGGGGACAGGGAAAACAACAAGAATCAAAATGAATAGAATTTTTAATGTATGTATTGTTATCTGTTCTTTAGTACTGTTATCCAGTTGTAATAAAGATCCATTGATGGGAAGTGAAGAATGGGAACAGGAAAGAAGAAATAATTTCTACGATTACAAAGTGAAAAATCGAGAAAGTTTTGATATGTTAAGCATTACTCCATGTGCTTATAATGAAGATACAGCATTCTTGACAGGAATTAAAAACGAAAAGATGTGGATAGGTATGTTTGATGAGCATACAAAGGAACAATTGAAAGAATGGAACTGGACGGAAACTATCGAGCGTACAATAAAAATTGATAAAGGTTATGGCGAAACAGAGCTTTTTAATATTACTGCATTTGATTTTAGGCCAAATATTTACAAAACAAATTGGGGATTTACTGCTGCACTTTCATATCTTCATAGAGAAAATACCTTTTTAACATCAAGTGATATAGTTTCCAAAGATATTTTCCTTTTAAATGGTAATGAAATAATTGTCTATCCTCTTAATTATCCAGCTATTGCAAATCCTTGTTGGTTTCAAGAGAGTGTTGTCGCTAATGCTATCGTTTTATCTCCAAAAGGAAAAAAGATTGCAGAATTGGAAGGAAGTTATAGCACTAAGAATGCCGTTCCAATTTCTTACACAGAAGGAATTTTATGTGTAGGAACTAATGATGATGGCTCTGGTGATAGGTCTGTTATCAGACATAATTACCAGACAGGAAAAGATGTTTGGAAAACCTCTATCCCTTCTTTAAAAGATGTTGAAATGAATGCTCGTATCAATACAACAATCTTAGAACAAAGTAATTCGATCTGGAAATACCGGATTGACATTACCAATTATGACGGAAGCAAGAAACAAGTTATTTTTACTGTTGATGTGGAAACTGGAAAAGTCACAGAAATATAATGAATATAAGCAAGATGCAATAATCAGGAATGTTATCGAACAATTTCCTGATAAACCTTTTTAAAATAAATCATATTGTGGCTTATTCACAGCCATTTTAGAATAAAACAAAAACAATAATAAAACGAAGTTCTTTAATATATTTGTATATTGTTGTAAAATAACACTTTACAAACAAAGCGTTGCTTTTTAAAGGAGTTTATAGCAAGTTACCCATAGTATGACCGACACAATGGGCCGTATGCACGGTGACGCTCAGTTCGCTGGTTCTTCATCAGTTCCTGCTCACGTAGAAATGATGGGATTCCTGGGAATTGGTAACAACCCGATGGTAGGTTGTACAGTAGCTTGTGCTGTAGACGTAGCTCAGGCTTTGAGCAAGTAATTATAACAATTACAACATATTAAATCCCTGTAACTGATAAGGTTATGGGGATTTTTATTCTCTATACCAGAAGAAAAAGCAAAGCAAGAAGGTTCTTCTTCAAATTTAGTGGTAATTTACAAGTCGGTGGTATCTCGATTCTCCTCCTTCGGGAAGGAGGAGTACCCGTAGGGGGAGGTGGTAGGTAAATGCACAAGCATAATATATGCACAGATAGGCACACCTACCACCCCGACTTTTAGCCACCCCTCCTTATTCATATAATTATGAGTTTATGCAAATATTGCCAATCTATTTGAATCCGACAATAACAACATTCCATCCTTATTGATCATTTACAGGAGTTTAGGGCGAAGGTAGAAGTAAAAGCCTATGGTAACTATAACAAAATTTGTTATAATCACTAAATTAGTTATCTTTACCGTACAAACCCATTTGGGAAATAAAAAAATATTACCATTAAATTCTAATAAGAGGATATTGGAATTTTGATACGGTTGATCTAATCGTGAACTCACATAAAACTATATTTACGATATGAATAAACTCTATTTAATTGCAATCGGAGCATTGCTTTCCGGTATTATTACGGTCCAGGCTCAAGAATGGAAGCCGCAACAATGGCCTGTATTAAAGAAATATGACAAGGAACATCTTTACCAAATTGCGTTACCTTTAGGAGGTATCGGAACTGGTACAGTATCGCTCGGAGGGCGTGGAGAACTACGCGACTGGGAAATAATGAATGTCCCGGCAAAGAAATACAGCACAGTAACCACAGGGAACAATGCTCCTTTCTTTGCAATCTATGCCAAACCGCAAAACCAGAAAGCGACTACCACATTGCTGGCAGGACCATTATATTCGCATGAATATTTACATTATGAAGGACGTCCTGTCAATCATCATGGTCTTCCGCGTTTTGAACAAGCTTCATTCGAGGCGGCATACCCTTTCGGACAAGTTTCTTTATCGGACAGCAATCTGCCTGTAAAAGTCAAGGTAAAGGGTTTTAACCCGTTTATTCCTGGCGATGCCGATGCCAGCGGATTGCCTGTGGCCGTACTCTCGTATGAAGTTACAAACACTACCGACCAACCGATGAATGTATCAATCTGTGGTTCGATACGCAACTTTATAGGTAAGGACGGAAGTAAATTCCGTACAGACTGGAAAGGTGATTACATTCCTACAGGAGCAAAGAACAACAAGAACAAGTATGTTGAAAGCAACAATATAAAAGGAATATACCTTTATTCGGATGGTGTAGATAAGGATGATTCGGCATGGGGAACTGTTGCGCTTACCACTCAGGCAGTTAATGGCGTGACTTACCGTACTTCGTCAAAAGCCGATAACTGGAACAATAGCATTCTCAACTTTTGGGATGATTTTAGTGCGGATGGTATGCTGACCGAACGAAGTAAGCAGGAAGATGAAGATCCTATGGCCTCATTGTCTGTAAATAAGACAATAGCTCCACAAAGTACTGAAACATTTACATTTTATATCACATGGAGTTTCCCGAACAGGAAAGCTTGGTCTTCTGTTGTAGTAGGCAACTATTATAGCAATCAATATCCTGATGCTTGGAAAGCAGCGGAAACTATCATCCCACAAATACCCGGATTAGAAAATAAGACATTGTCGTTCATTAATGCACTGCTCGGCACTTCTTATCCGGAGGTGGTGAAAGAAGCGGCTTTGTTCAATCTAGCCACATTGCGCTCTCAAACAGTATTTCGTTTGCCAAGCGGTCATATGATGGGATGGGAAGGTGTGATGGACCGTTTCGGTTCGTGTGAAGGTTCTTGTACCCATGTATGGAACTACGAAACTGCCACTCCTTATCTTTTCGGGGAACTGGCAAAAACCATGCGTGACGTAGAGTTCAACTATGCCACAAAGGAAAACGGTTTGATGAATTTCAGGGCATCTCTCCCACTTTCTGAAGCAAGCAAAGGGAACAATCCGGCTGCAGACGGGCAAATGGGATGTATAATGAAAATATATCGCGAATGGCAACTCTCCGGAGATAATGATTTTCTGAAAAATAACTGGGAACAGGTGAAGAAAGTCCTTTCATACGCTTGGATAGAAAAAGGCTGGGATGGTAATCAGGATGGAGTAATGGAAGGTTCGCAACATAATACCATGGATGTAAACTACTTTGGACCTAATCCTCAAATGGGCTTTTGGTATATGGGAGCTTTAAAGGCTGCCGAAAAGATGTCAATAGCAATGAAAGATAAAAGCTTTGCGAAGAAATGCCGTACACTGTTTGAGAAGGGAAGCGAATGGATGGACGAAAATCTGTTCAACGGAGAGTACTATGAACATAAGATTACAGATCCGAAGACATTTGAATTTCTTGACATGAACGACCCTGATGTTAAGATTCCGGGATTCCAGTTAGGACAAGGTTGTCTTGTCGACCAGCTTGTTGGACAATATATGGCTCACTTGTGCGGATTAGGTTATCTGGGTGATAAGAAGAATATACAAACAACTATGAAGAGTATCATGAAATATAACTTCGTGGAAGACTTCAGCCGTCATTTTAACAATATGCGTTCTTACGTAATGGGCGATGAAGCAGGTTTACTTATGGCTTCTTGGCCGAAAGGACGTCTGGAAGTTCCATTCCCATACTTTTCCGAAGTCATGACAGGATTTGAATATTGTGCTGCCGTTGGAATGCTTTATGAAGGCATGGAAGAAGATGCTCTTACTTGTATCAATGCCATCCGACGCCGTCATGATGGTGCAAAACGTAATCCTTTCAGTGAATCGGAATGCGGACACCATTACGCTCGCTCCATGGCAAGCTGGTCTGCTATCATAGCTTTGAGCGAGTTCCAATATTCGGGTGTTGATAAAAGCATGAAGATAACAGACCGTCCAGGCAACTATTTCTGGAGCAACGGCTATTCATGGGGTACGGTTCAAGTAACAGAAGATGATGTTACCATAGAAGTGATTAATGGCACCCTCTCGTTGAAGTCGCTTACGGTAGGTAGCCGGAAAGGTATGAAACTGAAGCATTTTGATTTTAAAGAAGGAGATGTCCGAAACATCAAACTTCATAAATAATTATTATTAAACATGGGTACACGGAGATACGGATTTGTTCCGGTAAGGAACTTTTATATCCGTATCTCCGCGTTTTAATATTTAATTTAGTATAAAAATGAAAAGCTAATATTATTATCTTACCTGTTTGTCCACTTTATTCCAAGTGGCTGTTTACCAAGAGAGAGAGAAAGCAATCTGAAGGGTTGCTTTCTTGTTTCTAAGCAACTCCCAACAGTTCTACCTCAAACACCAATGTTGAGTAAGCAGGAATAGAATCAACTGATTTATTGCCGTATCCCATTGTATAAGGGATATAAATTATCCATTTATCCCCAACGTGCATTTTCTGAAGCGCCACCTGCCAGCCTTCTATTACGTCACTGAGACGTAAAGCATCGGGACAACTGCGTTCATAAGAATTATCAAACTCCCGACCGTCAATCAGACTTCCTTTGTAATGCACGGTAACAATGCTCCGCGCACCCGGAGAAACCGTACCTTCACCGGTCTCCAGTATTTTATAATAGATGCCACACGGCAATGCAAAAACACCTTCCTGAAAAGACAGGTTTTTCAGAAATCGCCGATTGGCTTCTTTATATTCTTTCTTCTTTCCCATAAACTATCTTATTAGAGTTCACAAAAATAAGTAGAATTGAGAAAAATTTATCATAAAAACAGTATATTTGTTTGTTGAATTATAAAACCTCTTCGCTATGGGACAAATGAAAACTAAATGTAGCAGTAGTGCTACCGGACTATTCTTTCTACTTTTGATGATCGTGAGTTTTTCATCATGCACACGCACGCAAAAAGACATCATTCCTTCTGCCGAATATGCTCCGTATGTAAATGCCTATACGGGAGGAGTTATTTCACAGAACTCTACCATACGTATTGAACTGACACACGAGCAACCAATGGTAGACTTAAATAATGAGTTAAAGGAAAATCCGTTTAGTTTTTCACCTTCACTGAAAGGGAAGGCATATTGGGTGAGTAATAATACCATTGAATTTGTACCCGAAGAAGGTACACTGAAGCCAGGATCACTTTATGAGTGTACGTTCCAACTTGGCAAATTCGTCGAAGTGGACAAGAAATTAAAGGAGTTCAACTTCTCCTTCCGGGTACAGGAACGCAATTTCACACTTTCCATAGAACCACTACCTATCACAGATGCCCAACCGGATGAAATAAATATCAAGGGGGAAATATGTTTCAGCGACATCGTAAAAAAGGAAGAGGTGGAAAAGATATTGACCGCCAAGGACGGGAATAACAAAAGCTATCCGGTAGAAATTATACCAACAGATAATCTTACCCGATATCAATTCTGTATCAACCAGGTTCCGAGAGATACGGAGGATTACCAACTGACCATCACTGCCAATGGCAGTCCCGCACGTATCGATCAAACTCAAAGTGAAGAGGTTCTGATTCCAGCGAAAGATAGTTTCCGCTTTCTGTCCGCCACACGCATCGACGAACCGGAAAATGGAATTGAGGTTGTGTTCTCCGCCCCTTTATCCGATACACAGGACCTGAAAGGGTTGATTGAGATTCCGGAGCTTTCTTCTTCCGTTTTCCAGATCAAAGAAAACAGGGTATTCATCTACTTCGAAGCAAACCAACTAAGCAAATTGACGCTCAACATCCATGAAGGAGTAAAAAGCAGTCAGGGCAAAACGTTGGGAACTTCACATTCGATCTCATTCAGCGAAATAAATCTGAAACCGCAGGTAGAGATGTTGACAACCGCCGCTATCCTGCCCGATTCAAAAAGCCTGATTATCCCATTCCGGGCTGTAAACCTGTATGCTGTGGACTTAAGCGTGATTCGTATCTTTGAAAATAATGTGCTGATGTTTATGCAAACCAATTCGCTTGCTTCCGCTAATGAATTACGCCGTTCGGGACGGTTGGTATACAAGAAAACATTATGGCTGGGCAAAGATACCTCAAAAGATATTCATAACTGGGAAAACTATTCGATAGACCTTGCCGGATTGATTCGTCAGGAACCGGGAGCCATTTACCGGGTGATACTCTCTTTCCGCCAGGAATACTCTGCTTATCCATGCGGCGGAGTCGACAATCAGGATATTAAGTTCGCTGACAATAATACGCCGGACGGTTTGATGAAAGTAAGTGGAAGCGCCTTGTCCGAAGCGGATGAAGCGGTTTGGGATACGCCCGAAGCCTATTATTACTATAACGGCGGAACAATGGACTGGAGTGTATACCGATGGAAAGAACGGGATAATCCCTGTCACCCTTCCTATTATATGAATTCGGATCGGGCTGCCGCCTGCAACGTTTTTGCCTCTAACCTGGGAATGATCGTGAAACGTAATTCTCTGAATAAACTATGGATTGCCGTAAGTAACATATTGGATACAAATCCGGTAGGAAAAGCACAGGTAACGGTTTACAACTTCCAATTGCAACCCATAGGAAAAGGGGAAACGAATGGAGAGGGTTTTGTTGAAATCAGTTCAAAAGGAACACCCTTCATCGTTGTGGCAGAAGCGGAGAAACAAAAGGCTTATGTTCGCGTGGTAGACGGTGAAGAACAGTCTGTCAGCCGGTTCGATGTAGGAGGAAAAGAGATTCAGAAAGGACTGAAAGGATTCATCTATGGTGAAAGAGGCGTATGGCGACCGGGAGATACACTACACATCTCCTTCATATTGGAAGACCGGGAAAAGAGGATACCGGACAAACATCCCGTAGCACTCGAAATCTATAATCCGAAAGGGCAGTTCTATACCAAAATGATTTCTACACAAGGTATGAACGGATTCTACACGTTTGATGTTCCTACGCAAGCCGGTGACCCGACCGGTCTTTGGAATGCATATATAAAGGTAGGAGGAACTACTTTCCACAAAGGCCTGCGTATTGAAACGATAAAGCCCAACCGACTGAAAATCAATCTGACGCTACCGAAGATTCTTCAATCAACAGACAAAAATGTCACTGTTCCGCTCGCTTCTGCGTGGCTGACGGGAGCCACTGCCTCCAAATTGAAAGCTAAAGTGGAAATGTCTTTGTCCAAAGTAAACACGCAATTCAAGAACTACGGACAATATATATTCAACGATCCTGCTACGGATTTCACAACCATTAAAACGGATGTGTTCGATGGCATACTTAATGCGGAAGGAAAAGCAGGAGTCACGTTGAAAGTTCCGGCAGCAACAAATGCACCGGGTATGCTGAATGCGACCTTCACCACCCGGGTATTCGAACCGGGAGGAGACGCCAGCATCTATACACAAAGCATTCCGTTCTCCCCATTTGTATCTTACGTAGGAATCAATCTGAATCAACCGAAAGGAAAATATATCGAAACGGATAAAGACCACGTCTTTGATATCGTGACCGTTAATTCGCAAGGACAGCCGGTGAACCGTTCCAACCTGGAATATAAGATATACCGCATCAGTTGGAGCTGGTGGTGGGAAAACAGCGACGAGTCTTTCGGCACTTACATCAACAATAGTTCCATTACCCCCGTAGCCAGTGGTAAATTGCAGACCAGCGGAGGAAAAACAACATTTAAATTCCGTGTCGATTATCCGTCTTGGGGACGCTATCTCGTATATGTAAAAGACAAAGATAGTGGCCACGCCACCGGAGGAACCATCTATGTAGACTGGCCGGAATCACGGGGACGTTCGAACAAGACCGATCCCAGCGGTATCAAGATGCTTACTTTCTCGCTGGATAAAGACTCTTACGAGATAGGAGAAACAGCTACGGCAATTATTCCTGCGGCTGCCGGAGGGCGTGCGTTGGTATCCATAGAAAACGGTTCGTCCGTATTGCACCGGGAATGGATAGAGGTAACCAACGAGGGAGACACGAAATATACATTTGAGATTACTCCGGAAATGGCTCCGAACGTATATCTGCACATCAGTCTGCTACAACCTCATGCACAGACAATAAATGATTTACCGATCCGTATGTATGGCATTGCTCCGGTATTTGTCACCAACCGCCAGACTGTTCTGCAACCTCAGATACAGATGCCGGAAGTATTGCGACCGGAGACAGACTTCAACGTCACAGTCAGCGAAAAAAGTGGGAAGCCGATGACTTACACATTAGCTATTGTTGATGACGGATTATTGGATCTAACCAATTTCAAGACACCTGATCCCTGGAATGAATTCTATTCACGCGAGGCACTCGGTATCCGCACTTGGGATATGTACGACAATGTATTGGGAGCTTCTGCCGGAGCTTACAGTTCACTTTTCAGCGTTGGTGGAGATGCAACGCTCAAACCGGCCGACGCAAAAGCGAACCGGTTCAAACCCGTAGTGAAGTTTATAGGGCCATTCTATTTGGAAAAGGGCAGGCAGCAGACGCATACATTGAAACTTCCGATGTATGTGGGTTCGGTACGTGCCATGGTAGTGGCAGGACAGGACGGAGCTTACGGGAATGCAGAAAAGACTGCATTTGTACGGACACCATTAATGTTACTCTCCACTTTGCCGCGCGTACTTAGTATTCAGGAAGAAATCACTGTTCCGGTCAATGTCTTCGCTATGGAAAAACAAGTGAAGAATGTGACCGTATCGCTTCAGGCGTCCGGTGGCGGAGTTCAGATAGAAGGTTCCCATCAACAGTCGCTCACCTTCAACCGGCCCGGCGACCAACTTGTGTTCTTTACTTTAAAGACCGGCAACAAAACCGGAAAGGCAACCATCAAACTGACGGCAAGCGGTGGCGGACAACAAACCAAAGAAACCATTGAAATAGAAGTACGGAATCCGAATCCGATAGTTACATTACGCAGCAGCGAATGGATAGAAACGGGACAGAACAAAGAATTATCCTATCAGTTAGGAAGTTTGTCTGCAAACAACCTGATAAAACTGGAAGTATCGCGCATTCCATCAGTAGACATCAGCCGTCGGTTCGACTTCTTATATAACTATCAACACCACTGCACGGAACAGTTGACTTCAAAAGCACTACCACTCCTGTTTATCGCTCAGTTCAAAACAATAGATACCCGGGAGGCAGAGAAGATAAAAGCAAATGTACAAGAAGCGATCCGTCAGATTTACGCCCGCCAACTCCCCAACGGAGGATTTGTCTACTGGCCGGGAAATGCCGTTGCTGACGAATGGATCAGTTCTTACACAGGAATGTTCTTAACACTGGCGCAGGAGAAAGGCTATGCCGTCCATGCAAATGTATTGAACAAGTGGAAACGCTTCCAACGTGCTGCCGCACAAAATTGGCGTATGCCTCAAGAGGCAAACAACTGGCAACAATGGCAGTCAGAACTGCAACAGGCTTTCCGCCTCTATACCCTGGCTCTGGCCGGTGCACCGGAATATGGCGCCATGAACCGGATGAAAGAACAACCGGGATTATCTATCCAAGCTAAATGGAGACTGGCAGCTGCCTACGCACTGACGGGCAAGATGAAGCCTGCCGAAGAACTAGTGTACAATGCAGAGACAACAGTCATCCCCTACTCTTCCATGAATCAGATTTACGGTTCGTCCGACCGGGATGAAGCGATGATCTTGGAAACATTACTTCTGATGAACCGGGAACGGGATGCTTTACAGCAAGCGAAAGTCGTTTCAAAGAATCTGTCACAAGAGAACTGGTTCAGCACACAGTCCACCGCTTTCGCCCTTATGGCAATGGGACGTCTGGCGGAGAAGTTGTCCGGCTCGTTAGACTTCACCTGGACATGGAACGGCAAACAACAGCCTGCCGTAAAATCGGCTAAAGCCGTCTTCGAGAAAGAGATTTCCACTTCTCCCAAATCAGGAACGGTTGCCGTAAAGAATCAAGGCAAGGGAGCACTAAGCGTAGACCTCATTACACGTACACAGTTGTTGAATGATACGTTGCCGGCTATTTCCGACAATCTTCGTATGGATATCAGGTATGCAAGTATGGATGGTAAACCGATGTCTGTCAACGATATCCGGCAGGGAACGGACTTCACGGCTATTGCTTCGATATCCAACACAAGCGGGACCACCGATTACACCAACTTGGCATTGACTCACATCATCCCGTCCGGCTGGGAAGTGTATAACGAGAGAATGACGGTTCCCGAAGCAGAGCCACAAGAGACAACCGACTCGTCCGGTAATGTGAGCGGCCAATATACTTATCAGGATATCCGCGACGATCGTGTATTGACTTATTTCAATCTGCGCCGGGGCGAAACGAAGATATTTACAATCAGGCTGCAAGCTACCTATGCGGGTAACTTTATCCTTCCGGCTGTTCAGTGTGAAGCGATGTATGACGTCAATGTACAGGCACGAAGCAAAGCGGGAAGAACCACAGTCAGCCGCTAATGTAGATTCTGTGCATGGAACAAACTCGGTTCATGGGAGACAAGATATTGAATTTCTTCAAACATTTATCCGTCACTAAAAGAGTATTGCTCGGCATTATTACTCTTTTAGTGATAGGATATATCTTTTGTCTTCCCCGGCAACTGTTTCATGTTCCCTACTCTACCGTTGTGACAGACAGAAATGGAGAGTTATTAGGAGCACGTATCGCTTCCGACGGTCAATGGAGATTTCCTCCACGAAAGACGACACCCGAGAAAATCAGGCAATGCCTCATTACTTTCGAAGACAAGAATTTCTATTATCATTGGGGAGTAGACCCGTTATCCATAGGGAGAGCTACTTATCAGAATCTAAAAAACAAACGTATCGTCAGCGGAGGCAGTACCCTCACAATGCAGACGATCCGCCTGGCCCGCAATGAGTCACGAACTTTCGGAGAGAAAGTGATTGAAATGATTCTTGCCACCCGGTTGGAGTTTCGTGCTTCAAAAGAAGAAATCCTGTCGATGTATGTATCACACGCACCTTTCGGAGGAAATGTAGTAGGATTGGATGCAGCATCCTGGCGTTATTTCGGTCACTCCGCCGAGGATTTATCATGGGCAGAATCCGCCATGCTCGCCGTCCTGCCCAATGCCCCCGCCATCATTCATTTGTCGAAAGGACGAAAAACACTACTTGCCAAACGAAACCGTCTCCTGAAACAACTTCTTGATAAAGAGATTATCGACTCATCGACCTATGAACTGGCTGTCAGCGAACCGCTGCCTGACGAACCTCATCCCTTACCTCAGATAGCGCCGCATCTGGTCAGCCGATTCTATCAGGAAAGAAGCGGCCGGTATTCCCGCACGACTATCAACAAAGGAATGCAGACTCATATAGAGGATTTGGCCGAACGCTGGAGCAATGAATTCAATCGGAGTGACATTCGTAACCTGGCTATTCTTGTGATTGACATTCCTTCCAATCAAGTAGTGGCTTACTGCGGGAATGTACATTTCGACCGGAAACAAGGAGGAAATCAGGTAGATGTGATCCAGGCTCCCAGAAGCACTGGCAGTATATTGAAACCTTTCTTATATTATGCCATGTTGCAGGAAGGAAGTATGTTGCCCGATATGCTATTGCCGGATGTGCCTGTCAACATCAACGGGTATACTCCACAGAACTTCAGTATGCAATATGAAGGAGCCGTACCCGCTTCAGAAGCATTGGCACGCTCATTGAATATCCCGGCAGTAACCATGCTGCAAAGATACGGAGTACCCAAGTTCCACAACTTCCTGCAACAAATAGGATTCAAAACGATCAGTCGCCCATCCTCCCATTATGGGTTATCATTGATTTTAGGAGGAGCGGAAGCTACGTTATGGGACGTGACGAACGCCTATGCGCAAATGGGGCGAAGCCTTGTCACCGGACATTCGGATTCAGAAACTCCCGTTTCCTCCAAAGAAGCGGAAGCGAGAATAATAGTAGAAGAAGATACTAAAAACAGGGCCGTACAGCATAAAAGTATCTGGGATAAAGGTGCCGTGTGGCAGACATTCAACGCTTTGAAAGAAGTCAACCGCCCCGAAGAAATTGACTGGAAAGCTATCCCTTCCATGCAGCCGGTTGCATGGAAAACCGGAACAAGCTATGGTTTCCGTGACGCCTGGGCAGTGGGTGTAACTCCACGTTATGCAGTCGGCGTATGGGTAGGAAATGCAACCGGAGAGGGAAAGCCCGGATTAGTCGGCGCACAAACAGCAGGTCCCGTGTTATTCGACATATTCAATTATCTCCCTTCATCGTCATGGTTCGAACGCCCGACAGGAGTTTTCATTGATGCAGAAGTATGCCACCAGTCCGGGCACCTGAAAGGAAGATTTTGTGAAGATATAGATACATTGCTAGTTCTGCCCGCCGGACTGCGGACAGAAGCTTGCCCTTATCATCACCTTGTCACACTATCCGCCGATGAAAGCCGGCGTATTTATGAAAACTGTGCAAATACAGAGCCTACTATTCAGAAATCCTGGTTTGTCCTGCCACCCGTATGGGAATGGTATTACAAACAACATCACCCGGAATACAAATCGCTTCCGCCTTTCAAACCCGGCTGTGGGGAAGACACCTTCCAAGCAATGCAATTTATTTATCCTCCGATGAACGCCCGTATCAAACTGCCCCGACAAATGGATGGCAGTAAAGGTTTTATAACGGTGGAACTGGCTCATAGCAATCCTGACGCAACGATCTTCTGGCACCTCGACGAAACTTATCAGACGCAAACGCAGGACTTCCACAAGATTTCCCTGCAACCTGCTCCCGGTAAACATTCACTGACAGCAGTAGACGATGAGGGCAATACAGTTTCTACTACTTTCTTCGTCGAATAAACAGCTTATTTATTATCTTTGCGGCATGAAACAGCCATTAAAAGAAAACGGTGGAC
>ENA-OPCP01001684-OPCP01001684.1-human-gut-metagenome-genome-assembly--contig:-NODE-1684-length-13260-cov-2.584173_pt1 | contig 13260 bp, 12 predicted proteins | sample MGYA00241563_ERZ501477 | MGnify/ENA primary metagenome ERZ501477 (study PRJEB25962, sample SAMEA2042572) | human gut metagenome | biome: human gut; feature: human-associated habitat; material: faeces... | reverse complement strand
CTCTATACGATTGCATATAAAGTTATTAAAAATGAATACATAGGATGGATGTTTTTTTGTTGAGATACACAACAAGATAGGAAAATATTTCCTGCTGTTGGTTTTGCCTTTAGAATAGTAAAGGATAATATTGCCATAAGCTATACTTTTGTGACACCCCATCAGACACTTCCAATGATTTAGATGTAGTTCGGTTTCACTTTTTTATAGCTTTGTAAATTGCCCTATATATGATGACCCTTTTATATCTCTTATAAAAGAGCCGCTAGCCAGACTTGAACTGGCGACCTACGCGTTACGAATGCGTTGCTCTACCGACTGAGCTATAGCGGCGTGACACTTTACCGTTTACGGCGTGCAAAATTACAGCTTTATTTTTAAAAACAAAATGAATCTATACTTTTTTCGTGATAATTTCTCTGAAATGTTTATAAAATAAAAAGGTTAGGGATTAAATTAGAAAATAGTTGTAGATTCAAATATTTAAACTCATATTTGCATATTTACTGATAAATCTACTTTTATATTACTATGAATATACGATTTTATTATAAGTATCTTTCATCGCGAGTTGCTTCAAAATGGCTGATACTTGCTGTCGATGTTCTTTTAGTGATCTTTTCAATGTTTCTGGCAAGCCTTTTGCAAATAGGTCTGTCGGCATTAGTCTTTGAGTTTTCGTTGTGGGTGTGGACAACACCGATATCGGCGACGTGTACACCAATCCTGAGAACCCCGTCGAGCTCGATCCCATCGAGATCGACCCGCCGACTCTCTCCATCGTGTTCGAGGCCTCCACGTCTCCGCTCGTCGGTCGCGACGGCGATATCGTCGGCGCCCGTCAGCTCAAGGAGCGCCTGTTCAACGAGCGCGAGAACAACGTGACCATGCGTATCGAGGAGCTGCCGGACAAGACCGGCGTCGAGGTGAGCGGTCGCGGCATCCTGCACCTTTCCGTCCTGATGGAGACCATGCGCCGCGAGGGCTATGAGTTCCAGGTGGGTCGTCCGCGCGTCCTGTTCAAGAAGGACGAGAATGGCAACCTGCAGGAGCCTGTCGAGCAGGCTGTTGTGGAGTGCCCGGACGAGTACGCCGGCAAGGTCATTGAGATCTTCGGCAATTCTGGTGGCACCATGACCAGCATGGAGACCGGCACTTCCGTCACGCACGTCGAGTTCCGCATCCCGACTCGCGGCATCATGGGCTTGAAGAACCGCATTTTGAACGTCACGCATGGCGAGGGCGTGTTCTACCACACCTTCTTGGAGTACGGTCCGTATGCCGGCGAGATCGGTGGCCGCAAGAACGGCGCCATGATTGCCATGACGACCGAGAAGGCCGTGGCCTACGCTTTGGGCACGCTGCAGGAGCGCGGTGCGCTGTTTGTCGAGCCCGGTACCGAGTGCTACGAGGGCATGCTCGTGGGCGAGCGCAATCAGCCCGGCGACATGGTCGTGAACATCGCGCGCACCAAGAACCTGGGTAACCAGCGCTCCTCGACCGCCGATATCTCCGTGCAGCTCGTGCCGCCGCGCAAGTTCTCCCTGGAGGAGGCCCTGGAGTACATCATCGACGACGAGCTCGTCGAGGTCACGCCCAAGAATATCCGCATGCGCAAGCGCCTGCTGAACGCCACCGACCGCAAGAAGGCCGCGAACCGCGCGGCCAAGTAGTGCGCTGTTCGGGTGGCGGCCGCCCAAGGGCGCTCGTGGCTTACCGGATTGATTAGGCGTCGTCGCTGGCGCCACGTCGGGAAACTGGGTTGTCTCGTGCCGCCCGAGTCCGGCTTCTTTGAGGGCAATCGTTCGTGAGGGGACGGGGTCTATCTGCATGTATGCTGGTAAACTGGCATGCGTACGGATTGACCCCGTCCTTTTTGCGTTCGGGGCTGATAAGTTGAGGTAATGCATGAGCGATGAGATTGAAATGAGGGCATCCGAAGAGATGCCGCCGAACGATGCGCCCATTGCGGTGGGGGAGAAGGGCGGGGTCGCTACGCCTGGCATGCCCGCTGCGGCTGGTTCTTCCGCTGCGGCCGATACTACTGCTGCGGCTGACGTTTCGGCTGCTACTGAAGATGCGGAGGCGGCTCGAACCCCTGAAGAGATCACCCAGATCCACGCTCGCAACGACTGGCTGATCGCGGCCGATCAGGCTCTTTCCGACCTGCGACGCCGCTCGTGTGATGGCAAGTTGACCACATCCGATCGCTGGGTCAAGCGTGCGTTCGCCCCTGCGGGAACCGATGCCCGCACCTTTGCCGAGGAGCTCCTTGCGTTCATCGAGGAGCACCCGCACGCCGAAGACGCCCCTGCCATGGGAAAACAGTATTTGCCTTTGGGGTACGACGATCGCCCCGAGCTCGATGAGCTCGGCTTAGACGACCCGCTTCCCGAGCCGGAGGTGACGGACATCGTCATCCTGTACGGCAAATCAGGTATCTACCTGTATTCCAAGCCGCTCATGTCGCACAGTTTTGCCCATGCGCTGTTCAATACGGCGGAGGGTGACGATTTGGCGACGTTTGCCGACGTGGTGCGCACCGAGTCGCGCGTGTATCCGCGCCCGGTGGCCGCCTCTGATTTCCTGAACCAGCCGTATCTGTGGTCTGCATCCAAGGTTGCCGATCTGTTCGAGCGCGCCATGAACGACGAGGCGTATGCGGATATCGAGATCACCACGACGAGCCTGAACGAGTCGTTCTTCTACTCCACGCGCCATCTGAGCCCCGCGCAGGGCAAGGCCCTGGCCGAGTGGTACGGGGTGGAGAAGTTCCGCAACCCGTAATGGTTCACCGCGAGGGATGGATGGTCGTAAAATGCCATCCTGTTGCAGCGCGGCAGATTGCGACCAGAATGCCGTTTGCTGATATCTGAAAAGGGTCGAGATTTGCCACTTTGTGATAGGGAAGCATATCGCGACCAAAATGCCGCTTGTTCACGCAGGAAAATGGTCGCAATCTACTAACGTGCGACAGTGTGGCAGATTGCGACCAAAAGTCCGAATGCGATTCCACGCGAGATCTTGCAGTATGACAAAATCGCCTTCGCGGAGGCGCGTTGTTAGGGATAATGACAGGGAAACCCGATAGGAAGGAACCATCGCCATGGCCAAGCGCCGCCTGACCGAAGACACGCCGTTTTTGCGCACGCCTGATATGTATCAGATCGAGAATGACGCCCCGATCACCGAGTATTCCGAGCGCACGCTTGATTTGATTGCCGACGCCAAGAACGGCGGTATCCCAGACGGTGCCAACGCATTTTGCAGCGTTGGCAAGGAGAAGCGCGGTACGGTTCAGATGCAGCTGTTTGCCGAGATCGACCCCGAGACCGAGACGTTCGTCGAGGTTGGTTTCCGCAGCCACGGTTGCCTGGCCGCCATCGCCTGTGCCACGGCACTCGCCACCATGCTTCGCGGGAAGACGTTCGACGAGGCCCTCGCCATCACCAAGGAGGAGATCCTTGAGGCGGTCGGCGGTCTGCCGAACGGCCGCAAGTACACGCTCACCTATGCGGTGGAGGCCGTGCGCGCGCTGATTGGCGACTACCTGCTGCGTATCAAGGGATATGAGATCACCCAGCTCAATGAGGTTGTTCGCTGCGAGAGCATGTGCCCGAACTGCCTTCTCACCGAGAATTGCTCCCTGCGTGACGAGCGTGTCGACCAGGAGCTGCGTGAGGCGGGAGAAATCGAGTAGAGTGTGCGGCCGCCGTGGTGGCCATCGGGTGTGCACTGCGACGGGTGCGCGTTTCCCCAACACCCCGTGAATCAAGGCATTATTCTCCAAATAGAATAATGAGCATCTGGGGTTTAAACGTTTTATTCAGGCATAATTGAACCTGTCTGTATGTGCGCATTTTCGCCATGCGCGCAGCTTTTACGTTCCATGGGCGCAAGCGCGCCCGTGAAGCCTTTTGGGGAGGGAACTATGAAAGAGAACACCGCCATGGAGCAGGTTGGCTCCGGTGCGGACCGTCTCGACTCCTTCTTTACCCGTCGTGGGTTTGTGAAGGTGTCGGGCGCGTTCGTGGCGGGCATGGTGGCGCTGGGGCTGCTCCCGGATACCGCCGCTGCTGCCCCCACGAGCTCCAAGGGCGAGGTCGACTACTATGCGACCCCGGCCCACGTGCTCAAGGTCAACCGTGCCCGCTGCACCGGCTGCCAGCGCTGCGAGATGATGTGCACGCTCAAGAACGACGGCGCCTCTCAGCCCGCTGCCGCCCGTATCCACGTGCACGACGGCCTGCAGTTCGGCTCCGACTGGGAGTCCTGCGACGGTCTGTTCTACTCGTGCGAGTGGCAGATCCGCGCATGCCACATGTGCACCACCGCCCTGTGCCAGACCTCGTGCCCGCACGCTGCCATCGTGACCCTCGAGGACGGCACCCGCACCGTCGACCCCGAGAAGTGCGTTGGCTGCGGCACCTGCGTCGCCGCCTGCCCGTGGCACATGCCCGTGGTCAACACCGAGACGCACAAGTCCACCAAGTGCGTTGCCTGCGGCCGCTGCGCCGAGCAGTGCCCCAACGGCGCTCTCGAGCTCATCAAGTGGGAGAACGTTAACCACTCCTCCGGCCCCACCCGTTCCGAGATCAAGTGGCCCTACGTCAGCGAAGTCCAGGACTTCGTCGGCGGCGGCAAGATCGCCCAGTAAAGGAGAAGCGCAATGGCTGAAACCTCTTACGGTTGGGCTGGCTGGATCGCCCGCGTCAACCTCACGAGCGGAGATATCACCGAAGAGTCCGATGTCGAGATGCAGAAGGACTACATCGGTGGCATGGGCTTCGCGAACAAGATCATGTACGACGAGGTCGGCCCCGAGGTCGATTGGATGGACGAGGAGAACAAGGTCGTTCTCGCCGTCGGTCCTCTGACCGGTTCCGGCGTGCCGCTGGCGGGTCGCTCCACCTGGGCGTCCCTGTCCACCTTCACCACCGACCACCTCGTGGTCGACATGCACTGCGGCGGCCAGCTCGGCGCTATGCTCAAGTACCCCGGCCACGACGGCCTGATTATCGAGGGCAAGGCCGACAAGCCCTGCTACATCTTCATCGATGACGACAAGATCAGCATCGAGGACGCCTCCGCCCTGTGGGGCAAGGGCACCCGCGAGACCACCGAGGCCCTGTGCAAGAAGCACGGTGCCGAGTGCTGCGTGGCCGCCATCGGCCTCGCCGGTGAGAACCTGCTGCCCTACGCCTGCGTGATGAACACCCGTTCCCACTCCGCCGGCGCCGGCCTGGGTGCCGTCCTCGGCTCCAAGAACCTCAAGGCCGTCGTCGTCCGCGGCACCAAGGCCTGCCACGTCGCCGACCCGCAGATGGTCGCCGACCTGTCCGACTACATGATCTCCCAGGTCATCGGCTCCAACAACAACCACGTCGTGCCGAGCACCCAGCAGTCCTGGGCCGAGTACTACGACGCCGGTTCCCGTTGGACCGCTCGCAAGGGCCTCTACTGGGCTGCCGCCGAGGGCGGTCCCATCGAGACCGGCGAGCCCAAGCCGTTCGAGCCCAACACCATGGGCTATCGCTGCATGAAGTCCACCAAGGACATGGGCCCCGCTGCTGAGAAGTACACGGTCAAGATGGCCGGCTGCCACGGCTGCCCCGTGCGCTGCTACGCTCAGGTCCACGTGCCCTACGTGCAGGAGAAGACCGGCTACGAGTCCCAGGGCAACACCTGCGTCCCTGGCTTCCCGTTCTCTGCCTACATGCAGTCCTTCCTCAAGGCCGAGGGCATCTTCGAGGAGGACGGCAAGACGCTGTCCGACCTCTCCGTGAGCTACAACATGCTCATTTCCGCCACCGTCGACGACCTGGGTCTGTGGTGCAACTACGCTCAGCTCTACCGCGACCTGGCTTACACCTACTCCGCCGGCATCCTGGACAAGCACGTCCCGGCCGAGCAGATGGCCGAGTACAACTTCGACGCCATCATCCACGGCCAGGATCCCTCGAGCTTCGTCAAGATCCTGCTCGACATCGCCTCCAACGACGTTGAGAACAAGCCGATCTCCCTGCTCGGCCATGGTCCCATCGTGTGGGCCAAGGAGTGGGATTGCATGGATTGGTTCGACAACGCCAAGTCCGCGCTGATCAACTACCGCGGTTGGCCGGTCCACCACTCCATCGAGACCTTCGGTCAGGTCGGCGGTCTGTACAACATGATGTTCAACCGCGACGACATGATCCACTCCGCCGTCAACTTCCACGGCTGCGGCCTGCCGTATGAGCTCAAGGAAGAGATGGCGACCGAGATGTGGGGCAAGGGCGCCATCGATCCGGTCAAGGATTACACCGAGATGAACGAGGCCAAGGCCGAGTTCGCCTGGTGGAGCATCGTGACCGACGTCCTGCATGACTCCCTGGTCCTGTGCAACTGGGTGTGGCCGATGGCCATGGCCCCTGCCAAGGAGCGCAACTACCGCGGTGACCTGGACCTTGAGGCCCAGTTCTACACTGCCGTCACCGGCCAGAAGGTCACCATCGACGACCTGTACAAGGCCGGCGAGCGCATCATGACCCTCCAGCGTGCCAACACGGTCCGCGGCATGAAGGACAAGGACGGCAACGTGGGCTGCAACGACCTGCGCGGCGTCCACGACGTCATCACCGAGTGGGTCTTCGAGAAGGATCCCGAGATCGAGCCCTTCACCCCCGGTACCGACAAGATGGAGCGTAAGGACTGGAAGAAGGCCCTTACCATGCTCTACAAGCGCTTCGGTTGGGACGAGAAGCTCGGCTGCCCGACCAAGGAGTGCCTGAAGGACCTCGGTATGGACGACGTCGCCGAGGACCTCGAGTCCCGCGGCCTGCTCACCGAGGGTGGCGTTGCCTTCGACAAGCGCACCCGCACTTACGATCACATTCTCGAGAAGTACTGCGGCGACAACCCGGCGCTGTCCGCTTAAGTCGCTTGAGGTAGAGGAGCAACTATGGCTGATGAGACCAAGGAGACGAGCGTGGCCGAGACCGCGTCCGAGACTCCCAAGAAGAAGCGCGACTGGAAGGGCAAGCGTCTTCCCATCGTGATCGCCGCCGTCGTGGCTGTGACGGTTCTCGGTGTCGCCGGCTGGGCCTGGCGCGCCACCCCCGGCTACTGCGACGCCCTGTGCCACAGCACCATGGGCAAGTACTACGACACGTTCGAGAATCAGACTGATTCCCTGGCGTTCGCTCACAAGGGTGTTGTGAACGGCAAGTGCCTGGACTGCCATGAGAACACGCTCGGAACTTCCGTGCGCATGGCTCAGTCCCAGCTCACGGGCAACCATGAGACCCCGCTCGCCAAGGTGACCTACACCAACGAGTTCTGCCTGCAGAACGGTTGCCACGCGGGCGCCGGCATCATGCCCGGTGCGAGCGAGTCCTCCACCAAGGATCTTGCTTTCGACCCGCACAGCGACTTCCACGGCGTGCAGCAGTGCAATTCCTGCCATCGCATGCATGACCAGAGCGTCTTTACCTGCGCCGGCTGCCACCAGGTTGGTGCCTGGGAGGGCGAGGGCGGCATCCCCGAGGGTTGGACCAAGCAGGATCTTGGCGACGGCCAGCAGGGCGCCGTGCCGGACGGCTGGACCACGCCGTTCCTGTTCGAGGCCGCCGAGTAATTTCGGCAGGCCGCGATTCGACAGGCTGCGATTGAGCACCAAGAAAGGGCGGGCCTTTGGGCTCGCCCTTTTTTATATGGTGAGGGTGCGTCTTGCGCTTGTAGGGAGGTGCCGGCTGCGCATATAGCCCTGACGGATGGGGTCGGCGTTGATGTTACGGTATGATGTCGCATTGGCAGACGACGCACGTTCGAAAGGGCGATTTGGTGGATAGGGCGGAAACCCGCATGGCGATCAGGCAGGCGGTCATCGCAGAGATGCAGGTCAGTGATATTCCCGACATCAGCATCACTCGCCTATGCGCGCGTGCCAAGGTGTCCCGCTCGACCTTCTACCGGTATTACGACTCGGTGGACGATGTGGTCAAGCAGACCGAGGACGAGCTAATTGATTCCCTCAGGAGGGCAAGCCGCTTCGATTCCACCACCATGGCCTGTGGGGACTTCGGTGCCCTGAATGCGAGTGCCGGTGATTTGGCTCGTGCCGAAATCCTCTACGAGGCGAGGGATTTCATCGTTGCGGTGACTGGCATACACGGGGACCCCTCTTTTGCGACAAAAGCCGCGAATCTCATCTTCGAAAACGTCCGTCAGGTTATGGGTCCATATATCGACAAGGCTCCTAACAGTGACTTTGTCTATGAGTTTTTTAAAGCGGGGCTTTTCAGCATGGTGAGCCATTGGCTCAATCGACGACCTGATTTGACTCCGGACGAAATGCACGACGTCATCAAGGACTTCTACGCGAACATGCGGAAGATGATTTAGGGCTTTTGACCCCTTTGTTGTTTACATCGCCTCAACCGGCGATTAAAGATTGAGGTGAAGCGGGGGTGTCTTCTGATGCCCTCGTGATGCCGCCCTATCGCCAAAGACGCCAATTGATACAGTCGAGTCGAAAATGTCGCAGCCCCCGCAACACTTGGACGGGGGCTGCTCTGTTACCTCCAATCGTTGGGAAATACCTTGGAATCACGATACGTAGCCGTTGACGGCAGTGATTCAGGGAGGAAACATTGGCGGATTTCATGTCGGATATCGTTGAGCGCGCGTCGGAGACGCCGCGACGCATAGGGTTGTCAGAGGTAGAGAGCCCAGATGTCTTGCGACTTGCCGAGCGTATGGTCGAGACCGAGATCGGCGTGCCGGTGCTCATCGGCAACGAGGGGGCATCACGAGCCGCGGCACGCGATGCTGGTGTCTCTACGATGGGCTTCGATTACTTTGACAACTCGAATGAGGAGCTGGTTCAAGGGCTGGTCGCCCGATACACCGAGGCGTATGACGATTTTTCGCAAAAGGCATGTATGCGCCGGGCGAAAGACAACCTGCTCTGCGCGATGCTCATGCTCAAGCTTGGGGACATCGATGGTGTGGCGGCGGGCAAGGAGTGCCCAACGGGTGATGTCGTCGCGGCGGCGATGGGCATTGTCGGCCTTGCCGATGGCGTCACCTCCCCCTCGAGTTTGGGCATTGCCGAGATTCCGGGGTTTCAGGGCCCCCAGGGAGAGTTTCTCGGTCTTGCCGACTGCGCCATCACGGTGCAGCCGGGGGTTGAGGAACTCGCTGGCATCGCGATCTCTTCTGCCGATACCGCTCGGACGCTCTTGGGGTGGGAGCCCCGCGTGGCTCTGCTCTCGTTCTCCACGCATGGAAGCGCCCAGCACGAATCTCTCGAGACTGTACGTGCTGCGGTGAGCCTCGTTCACGAGCGCCGCCCTGATATCAAGTGCGACGGCGAGCTTCAGCTCGACTCCGCGATCATGCGTTCCGTGGCCGATCACAAGGTGAAGCGCGAGAGCGATGTTGCGGGCAATGCGAATATCCTCATATTCCCCAACCTACATGCTGGGAATATCGGCGTGAAGCTCGTGCAGATCTTTGGGCATGCGAATGCCTACGGCCCCGTGTTGCAGGGATTCGCGAAACCAGTCTGTGATTTTTCGCGCAGCGCGCCGGTTGAGGAAATGCTTGGCAACGTCGCAATGTTGGTGATCAGGGCTGCTGCTCAGGTGGAGGGTGAATAGTATGAGCAAAGACCATATCATCCTTGTCATAAACCCGGGATCCACTTCGACGAAGATTGGCGTGTTCGAGGGGGATCGGGAGGTCTTTACCAAGACCGTCGACCACAATGCGGGAAAACTGGCTGAGTTTCGCGATGTCACGGAGCAACTGCCGTACAGGCGGGAGACCATCCTCGACGCACTCGGCGAGAACGGGATTGACCTTGCGGATGTGGATGCATTCGTCGGGCGCGGCGGTGGGTTGCTACCGATGGAGGGCGGCACCTATGCGGTTAACGACACCATGCTGAATCATGCCCGGGTGGGGGCGAACGGCGTCCAACATCCCGCGCAGCTGGGCAGTCAACTCGCTCATGAATTCGCCGAGGTCGCCGGCGGAAAGCCCGCCTTCGTGGTGAATCCGCCCGACACCGACGAGCTGTGCGATGAGGCTCGCATGACGGGGATCAAAGGTGTGTACCGCCACGTGCATCTGCATGCGCTCAATCTCAAGGAGACGGCGATCCGCCACGCGGCATCTCGCGGAAGGCGATACGAGGAGTGCAATTTCGTCGTGTGTCATATCGGTGGGGGTATATCGATTTCCGCGCATCGCAAGGGGAAGATGATCGACGGTTACGACATCGTGGGCGGCGAGGGGATGATGGCTCCCACGCGCTGCGGAGGGGTTCCCGTTGTCGCGATCCTCGACTATCTGGAATCGGGTCATGACATCAAAGAGGTTCGCGGGTTGTGCATGAAGTCGGGAGGCTTCGTGAGCCTGTTGGGCACCGCGGACGCCCGCGAGGTCATATCTCGGGCGGAGGCTGGTGACGCTGGGGCGCAGCGTGCTTGGAATGCGATGCTGTATCAAATCGTACGGGCGATCGGTGCCATGGCGGGCGTGCTCGCCGGTAAGGTCGATGCCATCCTCCTTGGGGGAGGCATGGTGCACGACGAGGGTCTCGTGAGGCACATTGAGGGGGCATGCGGTTGGATTGCGCCAGTGTTCGCGTATCCGGGTGAGTTTGAGCTGGAGGCGATGGCTGCGGGCGCGGCCCGTGTGCTCAGCGGCCAGGAGGAACCCAAGGTGTACACCGGTGTCCCGGTGTTCCAGGGCTTTTCGGATTAAGGGGACTGTTCGGTCGGCCTGTCGACAATCGGCTCGCGTTCATGCTCGAAACGCATGGAATTCGGCGGATCACCCTGTGCGACATATTCGCGAAATATGTGTCACGCACCGATACAGCCAACGGGATTTCGCTCTTAAAGCGCAGGTAGATAGCACGTAATGTATGAATTGGGCAACGGGCAGGAGTCCGGTGCAAAGCAGATTGGAAGGTGGAACATGGTTCACGGAAAGCTTGGAAAGCTCAGTCGCAGCGTTTCCGTTATCGGTGTCGGTGCGACTCCGTTCATGGATATCAACGCCGATCCGGATTTGCTGGGGCTTACGGAAGGTGACTGCTTTGGTTACGCGGCGCTCAAGGCAATGGAGGATGCCGGTATTGAGCCGCGTGATGTGGAGTACTTCTATCACGGTTCCGCTAATCCCAAGATGTTCAACGATGCCGTGACTCCCGCCATGCAGGTCGCCGAGTGGTTCGGTATGCGCGGTCGTGGGTCGACCCACCATTCGGAGGCTTGCGCGACTGGTTACGTTGCGCTCGAGCAGGCTGTGATGGCGGTGGCTTCTGGTGCCCACGACATTGTTTTGTCCGGAGGCGTGGAGATGGCCACCGGTCTTCCGGATGGCAAGAAGCCCGCGTGCTTCCGTCGCCCCATGACCACCGAGGACATCTGGCCCGACCTCGACTCGATCATCGACCGGTCCTATACGAGGTTTCTCGGTGGTGGCGCCATCGGCCAGGATGACTGGATCGACGTGTACCGCAAGGAGAACGGCTTGACTGCCGAGCAGGTCGATGATGTGCTCAACATGATGTCGTATCAGGGGCGCCGCGCCGCGAGTCTGAATCCGATGGCCCTCAAGCGCGAGACGTTTGAGGAGGAGGCGGCGCGCTTTGGATTCGATGATCCGATGGCCTATCTCCGCTCCCCGTTCAACCCGCATACGACGCAGTACCTGCGCGTGACCGGCAACGCCCCCAGCGCGGACGGCGCGGCGTGCTTCATTGTTTGCCCGACCGAGATGGCCAAGCAGTTCAAGCAGACTCCCATCGAGGTGCTCGGCGTCGCCGCGTCTTGTCTCGAAAGCGCCCGCCCGCATCTTGAGCGCGACGCGACCGCCGAGGCGGCTCAGCAGATTTACGAGCTCACCGGCATTGCCCCCGAGGAGATCGATCTTCTGCTCGTGAACGACTTCATTCTCTCGTCCCAGCTGCTCGCCGCCGAGGAGGTTGGTTACCTGCCCAAGGGTGAGGGTTGGAAATACGTCATGGAGGGTCGCACCGCGTTTGACGGCGACCGTCCCATCAACACGAATGGCGGCCGCTCCTCCTACGGCCATGCCTTTGGCGCGTCCGGCGCCGCCGATATATACGAGGCGGTCGTCCAAATGCGCGGTCAGGCGGGTGCGCATCAGGTCAAGAAGCTCCCGAAGACCACCATGTTGCGCGGATTCGGCGGCGGCCAGAACGTCCGCGTCGCAGTTCTTCGTACCGTCGATGAGTAAAGGAGTGAGCTGGAGATGGCGCTTACGCTTGAACGCAATGTCCTGAAGTTCTATCAGGGACTTGAAAAGGGGGTCATTTACGGCCGCAAGTGCACTGAGTGCGGAGCCGTGGAGTTTCCACCCCACTACGCATGCAACGAGTGCGGTTATCACGAGACCGAATGGGTCGAGCTTTCTGGGAAGGGAACGCTCAAGAGCGTCATCCTCCCCGTCTCGCTCAACGCCGACAACAAGCTCGCCGCGATCGGAGATTATTGTTTCGGCGTCGTTGAACTCGAGGAAGGATGCGAGTTCAATTCGACGATTTTTGGCGTGAACTCCGAGAACGCCGATGCTATCCGCGCGAAGCTCCCGGTGCCGGTGCACGCGAAGTTCATCCCGATGGATGGGTACACCACGCTTCTGTTCGAGGTCGACGAAGACGCTGAGTAGCGGCTTGGCGCGGGTCGGGTGGCCCTCTCCTGCCCATTTCCCCCGCGCCTATTTATATCAAGTTGGACATAGTCAGGCCGTTGGCCAGATTGGAGAATCATTATGACCAAGGAAGAGGTCGTCACCAAGCTCATTGAGGACGCGGCAATCGTTTACAAGGCGGATGCGAGCGTGCTCTCCGCAGATACCGACATCTCTGAGACTCTGGGAACGAATTCCCTTAACCGCATGGGTATGTGCGCCATGGTCGAGAATCACTTCGATGTCGTCATCCCTCTGGCGGAGTTCGGCAAGTACAAGACGTTCCAGGATCTAGCCGACATGATCGCGGAGCAGGATGCTTAGACCATAGGAAGGAGGGTCGATCATGGCCCTTGGAAAGATTTCCAAAGAGCAGGTTCGTGCGCTGCTCGGCTTTTATGCGGGTACGCTCACCATCATGAGCATCTTGATTCCCGTGCCCATCCTCGCCTCGGTCGCGCAGGCGTTCCCCGATGCCCCGCCAATTCTCATTCAGATGCTTGTTTCGTGCTCGTCGTTTGCAGCCATCGCGGGCAGCTTTGTGTTCGCCCG
>ENA-OPCP01001668-OPCP01001668.1-human-gut-metagenome-genome-assembly--contig:-NODE-1668-length-13326-cov-2.942129_pt1 | contig 13326 bp, 9 predicted proteins | sample MGYA00241563_ERZ501477 | MGnify/ENA primary metagenome ERZ501477 (study PRJEB25962, sample SAMEA2042572) | human gut metagenome | biome: human gut; feature: human-associated habitat; material: faeces... | reverse complement strand
CTTCGTCAACCGCACCGACGAGGACAACAGCGACTATCAGGCCTGCCTGGATGCTCTGAAGGGCAAGTTCGGCCAGTCCGTGGTTCCCATTGTGGCCCCGGTCATTGACGGCAACAAGAAGGTCACGGGCATCGTGGATCTGCTGCATAACACCGCTTACGAGGTCAAGGGCGGCAAGGTCGCTGCCTGCGCCATTCCTGCCGATATGGCCGACGAGGTGGAGGCCCTGCGGGCCGAACTGATGGAGGCCGCCGCCGGCTCTGACGAGGAGCTGATGGAGAAGTTCTTCGACACCATGGAGCTGTCCGCCGAGGACATGGCCCGCGGCCTGAAGCTGGGCGTCCGGGACGGCAGCGTTTGCCCGGTGCTGTGCGGCTCCGCCGTCACCGGCTTGGGCGTGGAGATGCTGATGCAGACCATCGTGGATCTGGTCCCCGTGGCCACAGATATGCCGGCTGAGACGGCGCAGGATGACGACGGCAACGACGTCGAGGTGGCCTGCGATCCCAACGGCCCCACCGCTGCCATCGTCTTTAAGACCATCTCTGACCAGTACGGTAAGTACTCCATGGTGAAGGTGCTCCGTGGCAGGATCACCAGCGATATGGCCCTGTATAACCCCGCCACCGGCAACACCGAGAAGCTGGGCCGCCTGTACATCATGAAGGGCAAGAAGGGCGAGGAGGTCAAGGAGATCTGCTGCGGCGACATCGGCGCCATCGGCAAGATGGATAAGGTCAAGACCGGCAACACCCTGTGCGACCCCAAGCGCATCGTGCGTCTCCACGGCATGGATTATGCCCAGCCCTGCTACAGCCGTGCCATCTCCCCCAAGACCAAGCAGGAGGTGGAGAAGCTGGGTACCGGCCTCAACAAGCTCAACGAGGAGGACCCCACCTTCCATGTGGTCAACAACGCCGAGACCCACCAGACCGTGATCTCCGGTGCCGGCGATATCCAGATCGACGTGCTGTGCTCCAAGCTCAAGAGCCGCTTCGGCGTGGATGCCGAGCTGTCCGCTCCCAGAGTGGCTTACCGTGAGAAGATCCGCTCCACCGTCCGCAAGCAGGGCCGCTATAAGAAGCAGACCGGCGGCAGCGGCCAGTTCGGTGACGTGCATATCATCTTCGAGCCTCAGACCGAACAGGAGGATATGATCTTCGCTGAGAACGTGTTCGGCGGCTCCGTGCCAAAGAACTACTTCCCCGCCGTGGAAAAGGGCCTGCGTGAGAGCTGCCTGCACGGCGTGCTGGCGGGCTATCCCGTGGTGTACCTGAAGGCGACGCTGGTGGACGGCTCCTACCACCCGGTGGACTCCTCCGAAATCGCTTTCAAGCTGGCCGCCAATCTGGCCTTCAAGGCCGCTCTGCCGGAGGCCAAGCCCGTGCTGATGGAGCCCATCGGTGAGCTGAAGGTCACGGTGCCTGACAACTACGTGGGCGACGTCATGGGTGACCTGAACAAGCGCCGGGGCCGCGTCATGGGCATGAACCCCACCGGCGACGGCGAGACCGTGCTGGAGGCCGAGGTTCCCATGGCCGAGATGATGAGCTACGCCATCGATCTGCGGTCCATGACCCAGTCCCGTGGCACCTTCACCTTCAACTTCGTCCGCTACGAGGATTGCCCCGCTGCGGCGCAGGAGAAGGCCATTGCCGAGGCCAAGGCTCTGGCCGATGCCGAGTAAAGCTGCTATAAAAATACGCCGGAGGACCCTCCTCCGGCGTATTTTCGCTGCCGCAAAAAAGTTCATGGAAAGTTTTTCTAAATGTTGCATTTGCAACTTATAATCCTCTGGATTCCGTGCTATACTTAGACCATCCCAAGGGGGGAACGCCCCCGAAGAGTAAAAAACCATCAACGAATGATAAAAATATGGAGGTAATGATTATGAAGAAGTGGGTATGTCCTGTTTGCGGTTACGTTCACGAAGGTGAGAATCCCCCGGCCGAGTGTCCGGTGTGCCACGTCAGCGGTGACAAGTTCACCCTGCAGGCAGAGGAGAAGTCTTGGGCCGCCGAGCACGTGGTGGGCGTAGGCAAGGTGTTCGGTGAGGATGTTCCCGCCGAGGTCCGTGAGGAGATCATCGCCGGTCTGCGTGCCAACTTCGAGGGCGAGTGCTCCGAGGTGGGTATGTATCTGGCCATGGCCCGTGTGGCCCATCGTGAGGGCTATCCCGAGATCGGTATGTACTGGGAGAAGGCCGGTCTGGAGGAGGCCGAGCACGCCGCCAAGTTCGCTGAGCTGCTGGGCGAGGTGGTCACCGATTCCACCCAGAAGAACCTGCAGATGCGTGTGGACGCCGAGAACGGCGCTACCGCCGGCAAGTTCGAGCTGGCCAAGCTGGCGAAGAAGTACAACCTGGATGCCATCCACGATACCGTCCACGAGATGGCTCGTGACGAAGCCCGCCACGGCAAGGCATTCGAGGGCCTGCTGAAGCGGTACTTCAACAAGTAATTCACAGGGAATTTCAGAGGGGAAGCGGAAAAATCCGCTTCCCCTCTTTTCCTTACACCGACATATTTTTTGTCGATATCAGCGGGGTCAGTACCCTCTTGATATCTTTCATCAGTTAATTGCTCGGTGTTTCCGTTTCCCTGCGACGCTGTTTCTGTCTGCTGGTTCTCCTTCGATGTATTTTCCGTGTTCTGTCCCTGCGAATGATCTGTATTTTCCGTCTTGCCATTGTCGCAAGCCGCAAGGCTCAGGCACATTACCGCCGCCAAAAGCAGCGCAATCAGCTTTTTCATGCGCTCTTTCCGCTCATTTCTTTTGAATACATGAAAAAATGGGACAGGATGTTCTCCTGTCCCATTTTGTTTGGTGCAGTTACTGCTCCTTGTGGTCGTCCCGGTTGCCGGAAACGGCATCCTTGGCCTTGTTGACCACATTCTCCACCATGTCGGGCTGGGTATTGGTATAGCTGCCATCCCGATACTGCTCACCGCCGAAGGCCAGGATCAACTGGAAAATGAAGGGCAGCAGCAGAAGGCCGATACCGAAGCCGACGCCCTGATTGAAGGCCTTGGCCCAGTCGATGTTCATCTTGATGACGAAATAGATGTTGTAGATGGGGATCAGCAGCAGAAGGAACTTCCAGCCGTTGCCGTACAGCTCCTGACACAGCACCTAGGTGTTGTAGAAGGGGACGATGCCCTCCCAGCCCTGACGGCCCATCTTCTTGAAGATCATCCACTCCGCCACCAGCGTCAGGATACCGATAATCAGTTCCAAAATCATACCATACTCTCTCCTTTTGTTTTTTTGCAGAGCGCACAAAATACACGTACGTCTCTTCCTCGAGTATATCAGATTTTTTGCAAAAATCAACCGATTTCTTGAAAAACCGGCAAAAATTTCACTGCTCGCTCTGGGCCTGACAGAACTGCCGCCCGGCGTGGTCGATGGTATAGTTCTCCCGATAGATCAGCTGGCTGATGGGCAGCAGGGAATACCCCTCACGGGCCATGTGGTCCAGAATGGCCGGCAGCGCCTCCGGCGTGTGGAGGGCGGCGTTGTGGAATAGCACGATGCTGCCGGGAGAGAGCTTGGAGGTGACCCGCTGGCAGATGGTGTCGGCGTCATAGTCCTTCCAGTCCAGACTGTCCACGTCCCACTGGATGGGCTCCATGCCCATGGAGCGGATGGCGGAGATCACATGGTCGTCGTACTCGCCGTAGGGGCAGCGGATGAGGCAGGGGGTCACGCCGGTGATGGCGGCGATCTTCTCGTTGCAGGCGGTGACGTCCGCCACCACCTGATCGGCGGTGAGGGCGTTGTAGTGGTCGTGGTGGAGGGAGTGGTTCATGACCTCATGCCCGGCGTCGTGGAGGGCCTTCACGGACTCCGGGTACTTATCCACCCAGTCGCCCACCACGAAAAAGGTGGCCTTGACGTTGTATTTGCCCAGAATGTCGATGAGGGCCTGGGTGTCCTCGTTGCCCCATGCGGCGTCGAAGCTGATGGCGCAGACCTTCTCCTCCCGTTCCACCGAGTAGATGGGAAGCTGCCGCTTGGCGGCGGAGGCGCTGACGAAGCTGGGGCCTCCCACAGCCATGAAAATACCGGCGGCCACCAGCGCCGTCAGGATCAGCAGCAGCGTGCCACGGCGCAGCAGTAAGACTTTTCCCCGCATAATGCATCCCGTCCTTTCACGGACAGTGTATGCGCCCCACCCCTCCAAATATGAAAGAAACCGCCGCATCTCCTGCGGCGGTTTTCTTCCTCATACCTCATCCCACACCAGCGGCAGAGCCACCTGCGTGACGAACTTCGATTTGTCCTTGTGGTGGGGCGGGCCCTCCAGATAGATGTTGCGGCAGGTACCCTTCAGCTTCAGGCCCTGCTGCCTGGCGTAGGCCACCAGCCGCTCCCGAACCTCTGGGATCTCGTCATAGTCCCCGTGGAAGAAGAGGCACAGAGCCTTCTCCTCCGGCCAGTCCTGCACATAGGGGCCCTTGCTGCCCTCCAGCACCGCCACGCAGAAGTTGATGTCGTTGGGCTCGTCGATAGGGTAATCGATGAAGTACATCCGCTTGGCGGAGTCCGTGCCGTACTGGCGCATGGCGGCGGGGATCACGTCTCGGAAGATCTCCTTGCGGTCCTCCACCGTGGGGGAGGCGCAGTGGTAGACATACACCGTCTGGGCGGGGATGGTGCGGATGATGGGGGTATCGTTGCTGTTCTCCCGGACCCGCAGCTGCAGCTTCTCGATGCACAGGTTCAGCTCGTCCCGTAGTGTCTCCAGCCGGGCGATGATATCCCGCAGGTCGGCGGCATCCTCGAAATAGAGCTTGATCTCATCCAGCGAGATACCCAGCGTCTGCAAGCGCCGGATGGCCCGGATGCGGGTCAGGGTCTCCGGGGTGTAGTAGCGGTTCCCGCTGGAGCCGGTTTTTACGTCGGGCAGCAGAATGCCCTTGTCCTCATAGTTGAGGATCATGCGTCGGGTAATATGCAGGGACTTGGCCACCTCACCGATGGACATCAGACGGCTGTTGTGCTCACTCATGACGAACTCTCCAGATTTTGCCATATTTTCTTAAAAAGTACTTGCATCGTACATTGGTGTACGGTATATGCTCAGTATACAGAAAGATGCAGGTCATTGCAAGTGGTAACTGCAAAATACAAAAGACCTGCCAGGGAGGAAATCTATGAAAAAGCGAATCGCCAGCGTACTGGTAGCGTTGGTGATGGTACTGAGTCTGGTCCCCAAGACGTCATGGGCGTGGACCTCGACGGTGACTACCCTCGAGCAGCTCAAAAGCGCCATGAGTGAGCTCTCTTACAACAATACCATCGAAATCGTTGTAAGCGGTACCATCGAAATCAGCGAAACTCTGAACATCAGACCCACCCGCACCACCAACGGCAGCATGGCTTGGTATGAGTATTACAACCAGCGTGTGGTCATCAGCGGCGCCGATGCCAATAGCAAGCTGGTGCGTGCCGAGGGCTTCAAGGGCAGCCTGTTCAATCTGACGGGTGAGCAGGGGTATAGCGGCGCAGGCGGCTCGGATCATCCCGCCTATGCCGCCCTGACCCTGAAGGACATCACCGTGGACGGCGGCGGCGACAAGACGGCTGCCACAAATCCTGCCATCTACGTGAGCCGGTACGGCACGCTGACGCTGGATGACGGCGCCGTGCTCCGCAACTGCAAGAGCCAGTATTACGCCGGCGGCGCTGTGGGCCTGTTTGCCGGCACGTCGGAATTTGTCATGAACGGCACCGCCCGCATGGAGGATAACGAGGCCGATTACGGCGGCGGTGTGTATGTGGCGAATATACTGGCTGCCTTCACCATGAATGGCGGCACCATCGCCAATAACACCGCAACGAAGTACGGCGGCGGCGTATATTGCGAGGCCAGAAAGCAGTATGGCTCCGAAGACACCGCAAAGATCAACCTCAACGGCGGCACGATTACCGGCAACACCGCCGGGATCGCCGGCGGCGGTGTGTACTTCGGTGGTATGACCACCTGCAAGGTAGCCGGTACAGTGAATATCACCGGCAATACGCAGGGGGACGACAAGGCCGCCAGCAATCTGCACGTGGCTGCCTCGGCGGAGGATCAGGCCGTCCTTGCAGGCAATGTTTCCTCCGACTCCCGCATCGGACTCAACGCCGATCTGATCCCCGCCTATCGCATCGTGCGGGGCTCCTCCGATACCAATGTGTTTACCAGTGACCGCGCCAACTGCGCCGTCACGAAGAACGGGTCCGTCAGCTTCAATCTGGACCTGCTGGCCAATGAGGAGCACACTCACTGCGTGTGCCTGCAGAACCAGAACTATGGCCCCTACCACGACCACGATAAGAACACCAAGTGGGTCGGCATCAGCAGCCTGAAGTCCGTCAAGAGCTACGGCTGCTACTATCTGCTCAATGATGTAACCACCACCGATGAGGGGTGGGGCAGCAACTTGGATGATGTGCGGATCTGCCTCAACGGGCATAATATCATTCTGGAAAACGGGTATTATCGCCCATACATTCATGTGACGAACTATCATACCCTGACCATCACCGACTGCGCCGAGGAGGCCGGTCAGATCACCCGCAAGGACACGGCGGATCCCAAGGGTGCCTGCATCGTAGAGATCGATGCCGGCTGCAAATTTAATATGTTCGGCGGCGAGATCACCGGCTTGGACACCTCCGAAAACAGCGCCCCTTACCCCGCCGCTGTGTTCAACAGGGGTACCTTTAACCTCTGCGGCGGCAAGATCACCGGCAATAAGTCCCATGCCGTGTATAATGAGAACGCCACTATGAATCTGTATGGCGGCGAGATCAGCGGCAATGATACCACCTACACCGATGCTTCCGCCGGTGCTGCCGTTGTCCTGGTTTCCGGCTCCACCCTGAATATGAGCGGCGGCACCATCAAGGATAACATCTCCAATACCCTCGGCGGCGGTGTATACGCCAAGGGCATCCAGAGCCGCAGCAGCACGCTGAACTTCTCCGGCGGCGAGATCAGCGGCAACCGTGTCAACAGCACCAATGACGACCTGGGCTTTGACGGCGGCGGCGGTGTGTATGTGGATCTGTATGCGACTCTGGACCTCTCCGGCACCGCCCGCATCTCCGGTAACTACGCCTGTGCGGTCGACTATAAGGAGAGCGCCACCTTCGGCGGCGGCTTCGGCGGCGGCGTGTACGTGGCAGGCACCTTCAACATGAGAGGCGGCGAGATCTGCGACAACTTCGCCGGTCTGGCCAACTATAAGAACAAATACGGGAACGATGATCGCCGTGGCGGCGATGGCGGCGGCGTGTACCTCTATTCCAAGAGCGACTTCAGCATGAGCGGCGGCTCCATTCAGGATAACACCGTCGATGACCGTGGCGGCGGCGTGTTTGTCCGTGGTTACGACCATACCATCACCCTGTCCGGCCGCTCCATCATCCAGAACAACGTCGATAAGGACAATCAGGACAACAACCTGTATCTGGAGAACTCGTCGCAGCAGGTCAGCGCCAGAAGACTCAGCAGCGGTGCCGATATCGGCATCAGCAGCGGCAGAACTCTGGCCAGCGGACAGACCGTCCAGATCAGCAGCGACGCCTGCACAGGCAGGATCATCCAGTACGTCAGCGCCGACCGGGCGGGCTACGAGACCTATCTGAACTCTGAGGGCCTGATCTATCTCCGCCTCAAGACCTATCAGGTCAGCGTCACCCTGCCGAACGGCCTCACCTATAAGAACGGCGGCCGGCTGACGCAGGATTGTCTGGACCTGACGCCCATCACCATCAGCGTTACCGATCCCGACAATTACTACATCCCCGACGGGTACAGCGTGACTCTCAACGGCATCACCGCCGCCAAGGTCGACAGCTATACCATCCGTGTCACAGGTACGGCCACGGCGGATACCGCCATGACACTCACCGCCCCCACGGAGAAAACGGCCCAGACCCAGCCCCCCACCGGCCTTACCGTGACCCATCCCCAGAGTCGGACGGGCTACGGCCGCATCAACGGCACCAACAACAGCATGGAGTATCGCCCCGTGGGCGGCACCAGATGGAGCCAGTGCGGCAGCGCCTTCACCTCCGCTCTGGCCGGCACCTATGAGGTCCGCTATGCGGCTACCGAGACCCGGAAGCCCTCTCCGTCCACTACTGTCACCCTGAACCAGTATCTGGAGGCCATCCCGGTTCCCACGGTCTACGGCCCCTTCACCTATAACGGCAACTGGCAGTACGGTCTGCTGCCCGGCGAAGTCTACGGCTACGAGCTTTTGGGCAACGGCTATAGAGCCTGCCGCGTGGGTACCTATACCGTTACCGTCCGCCCCGCAGCGGGCTTCAAGTGGAGCGACGGCACCACCGGCGAAAAGAAGCTCCGGTGGGAGATCGTGAAACGCACTCCCGCAGCGGGCGACTTCACCTTCACCGCTCCGGAAAATCTGGAGTATGACGGCACCGCCAAGGAGGCCACCGTTCGCTGGAGCACCGGAGGCGACCGGACCATGGGCATGGGCTATTGGCCCGACAACACCTTTACCGTCATCTATAAGCAAAACGGCAAGGCCGTGGCCGCTCCCACGGATATGGGTACCTATCAGGTCTACGTCACCGTTCCCGGCAACGAGGACATCAACGCCGTCAGCGAGTTGACCGATCCCAGCTGGACCTTTACCATCACCCACACCGGCAACCACCAGTGGGGCGATTGGCAGCACGATGACACCCAGCACTGGCGGTCCTGCGCCGTTCCCGGCTGCCAAGTGAAGGGCTCTCTGGGCAGCCATGACGGCACCGCCACCTGCACCGAGAAGGCCACCTGCAGCATCTGCGGCGCCACCTATGGCACCACGGATCCCAACCATCATGACCTGACCCATCACGACGGAACCGCCGCCACCTGCACCCAGCCGGGAAGTCTGGAGTACTGGCAGTGCAGCGACTGCCACAAGCTGTTCGCTGACGCAGGGGCTACCCAGCCCATCACCGATACCGTCATTCCGGCTACCCACCACGCCAATGCCCAGCGCACGGCAGGCGACCCCGCCACCTGCACGCAGGACGGCTGCGCCGCCTATTGGTATTGCCCGGACTGCGGCAGCTATTTCGCTGACGTTGACGGAAAGCTGGACGAGAGCAAGACCTACACTGGCCCGGAGGATTTCTATCAGGAGGCCATGGGTCACAGCTTTACCCACTATGTCTACGACAACAACGCCACCTATGACGACGACGGCACGGAGACGGCTCAGTGCGACCACGGCTGCGGCCTGACGGATACCCGCACCAAGGTGGGCTCTAAGCTCATCGACGAGGCGGCTCCCACGGTGGAGGGCGTCATGGACGGCGGCACCTACTGCCTGACGGCAGAGATCACCGTTACCGACCCCAATCTGGAGAGCGTGACCCTCAACGGCCAGCCCGTGGAGCTGGTGGACGGTAAGCTCACCGTTTCCGCTGCCGAGGGCGTCCAGACCCTGACGGCCACCGACCGCTTCGGCAACACCGTTACCGTCACCTTCACCGTGAATGCCCAGCATACGGAGGGCGAGGGCAAGATCACCACCCCCGCCACCACGGAGCGTGAGGGCGTCAAGACCTACGCCTGCACCGTGTGCGGCCAGGTGCTGCGGACCGAGTCCGTGGCAAAGCTGCCCGCTCCCGCAGAGCCCTCCACCCCCGCCGTTCCCACCGGAGACACCGGCGACACCGGCCTGTGGATGGGGCTGGCGGCCCTGTGCGGCATGAGCCTTGCAGCCCTGCTGCGTACCGGCAAGCGCAAAGAGCGGTAAACTCCCTATCACGCACCATAACTCCCTATAAAAAAACCACGGGCCCTCCCCCCAAGTGGGGGAGAGCCCGTGGCTGGCGACACAAAACCAACCGGAGCCGCAAATCTCCGGCAGATTTTGTCACAGCTCTGTTTGGTAGGTTACAGACTGCGATGGTCGCTGAGTACCTGGAGCGGCTCCACCGAGGAGCCGCCCAGGTCGGAGGAGACGTTGACACTGGGGCGGAGCTCATAATCGCTGCCGCTTGTGCTTCGGGCGCCCTGCGTGGAGCAGCGGTCGTATTCCACCTTCATCACCGAGGCGATGGTGTGGCGGCCGTAGTCGTCCAACTGGGCATACTGATCCAGCAGCTGCTGGGTGTCCTCCGTCAGATAGAAGGAGGCATCGCTGGAGATGGCCTTGATCCCCAGCGTCTGGCAGATCTGCACCACCGTATCAAAGGAGGAACCTCCGATGCCGTTGTGCAGCGCACTGTTGATGGTAGATAGGGGAATATTGACCGCAAAAGCAAACTGCCGCACGCTCTTGTACTGACGGGAAATTTCGGTTTTGACGATTCTCGTTAAGTTATCCATAGTTTAGACCCTCTTTACAAATTTTTACATGCACGGGAGACAACTCCGATTGTACGTATTATAACACGCTTTTTTTTAAATGCCAATACTAAATAGTGAATAGTTTCTAAATTTTCAGCGGAAAAAACAAAATTTTACAGAAAAGTAATATTTTTGGAATATTTATGATAAAAAACAGGTGGGAGATTTCCGTGTAATGGAAAATCTCCTTTTATTTTGCTCACAGCTGTGCTACAATAATAAGCTGAAACAGAGAGGAGCGAGCTATGAGGAAAGGTACCCACCCCCGCACGGCGCTGGGGCAAACGGCGGCGCAGATGATCCGCCGGTACTATCTCCATGACGTGGCACGGGACAGCGCAGCCCTGACCTACTACCTGCTGTTCGCCATTTTCCCGCTGCTGATCTTCGTCAGCACCCTGCTGGGTATTCTGGAGCTGGATGTGGACAGCATCGTCACCGGCCTGCGGCAGATCGTGCCGGGGGACGTGGCGGAGGTGGTGCGGAGCTATCTGGAATACGTTTCCGGCAACGCCAGCCGCCAGCTCATGTGGTTCAGTCTGGTGTTTTCCATCTGGTTCCCCATGCGGGCCACCGGCTGCCTGCTGCACTCGCTGCGCAAGGCCTTCGGCAAGGGCCAGCCCAAGAACATCCTGCTGGATCAGCTGAAAATTTTTCTCTTCGCCATCTGGCTCATGGTATCCATCGGCCTGACGCTGCTGATGATCACCGTGGGCCGCCGGGCGCTGTACTTTGTGTCGGGGATCATCACCGTACCGGACGGCTTCATCAACCTCTGGAGCAAGCTCCGCTTCGTGGCGGTGGCGCTGCTGATGTTCGTGCTGGTGACGGTGCTGTATATGCTGGCGCTGGGCCGCCGATGCCCGCTGCGGGAGGTGGCACCGGGCGTGGCCGGGTCGCTGGCGGCGTGGATGCTGCTGTCGCTGGCCTTCTCCTATTATGTGGAAAATCTGGCACACTATACCCAGCTCTACGGCTCCATCGCCACCATTGTGGTGGTGCTGCTGTGGCTGTATATGAGCGGGACGGTGCTGATTTTAGGCGGTGAGCTGAATGCGGTGGTGCTGCACCGGCGCACCCAGCGCCGTCGTGCGGCAGAGGAAAAGGCGGCGGAAAAGGCTGCCCAGCCGACACGGCAGGAAGCTGCGGCGCAGAAGCCTTCCGGGTCGACGCAGCCGCCCCGACAGCCACAGCCGCCTAAACCGGCAGAGCAGCCGGAAAAGGCGGATCCACCCAAACCGGCGGAGCCACCTAAGCAGACGCAGGGGCAGCCGCCGCAAGAAGCAATACCTCCGGAAAAAGAGCAGCCGGAACGACCGGGAAAGGAACAGTCAGGCTCATGAAGATCATCATTGTAGGAAACGGAAAGGTGGGCTACGCTATCGCCCGCCAGCTGGCGGTGGAGGGCCACGACATCACCATGGTGGACTCCTCCCCGGTGGCGCTGGCCCGTGCCGACAGCACCCTGGACATCATGTGCGTGGAGGGCAACGGCGCCAGCATCAGCGTGCTGGAGGAGGCCGGTGCCCGGACGGCGGATCTGGTCATCGCTGTCAGCAATCTGGACGAGACGAATCTGGTGTGTTGCCTCATCGCCAAAACCATGGGGGCCAAGCACACCATCGCACGGGTGCGGAATCCGGACTACCGCCGGGACGCCGCCCTGCTGAAGCGGGAGATCGGGATGGACATGGTCATCAACCCCGATCTGGCGGCGGCACGGGAGATCGCCCGCATCCTCAGCTTCCCCTCCGCCTTCTCCGTGGAGCCCTTCGCCGGCGGCCGTATCGACATGATCGGCATACAGGTGACGGAGCGGGACCGGTTTTACGGGGTGGCCCTCAGCGAGTTCCATCGTATCCGCTCGGCGGAGGTGCTGATCTGCGCTGCCCAGCGGGGGGACGAGTGCATCATCCCCAACGGCAACTTTGTGCCGAGAGAGGGCGACAAGCTCTACATGGTGGGTACCAAGTCCGAGCTCCAGAAGATGCTGCGGGCTATGGGCCGCACCCAGCAGCGGGTCAAAACCGTGTCCCTGCTGGGGGGCAGCCGCATCGCCATGTATCTCACGTGGGAGCTGGCGGTGAGCAATACCAAGGTCTGCATCGTGGAGCAGAAGCACGATAAGTGCCTTCAGCTGGCGGCCCAGCTGCCCACGGCCATGATCATCGAGGGCGACGGCACGGAGGAGGAACTGCTGACCAGCGAGAATATCTTCGAGGCGGATGCCTTCGTCTCCCTGACGGGCCGGGATGAGGAGAATCTGTTGATGGCCCTGACGGCTCGGCGGGCGGGCGTCCCCAAGGTGCTGGCCAAGATGACCCGCCCCAACTACATGGATCTGGTCCGGGATATGCGGGTGGGCAGCATCGTCAGTCCCAAGGATATCGTGGCCAACCAGATCACCCGCTACGTCCGGGCATTGGCCAATTCCGAGGGCAGCGCCGTGGAGAGCTTGTATAAGATGCTGGGCGGCGCCGTGGAGGCACTGGAGTTCACCGCCACGGCCCGGAGCCGTGCGGTGCTGAATAAGCCCCTGCGGGCGCTGTCCCTGAAGGACGACGTGCTGGTGGCGGCCATTGCACGGGGCAGCGAGATCATCATCCCCAGCGGCACCAGCATCATTCAGGAGGGCGACCACGTGGTGGTGGTCACCAATGCCCATACCTTCGACGATCTGGGGGACATTCTGGCGTGAACACAAAAGCCGTGGCCCGTGGCCACGGCTTTTTTCGCAAGGAGGGGAGACTGCATGACACGGGATCGTGAGACGGCCCGCCGCATCGCACAGCAGGTGCAGCCGCTGGGCGGCAGCGTCTACTATGTGGGCGGATGCGTCCGGGACCGCCTGCTGGGCCGGGAGAGCAAGGATCTGGATATCGAGGTCCACGGCGTCACCCCCCAGCAGCTGGAGATCGTGCTGGATCAAATGGGCGGCCGCCGGACGGTGG
>ENA-OPCP01001667-OPCP01001667.1-human-gut-metagenome-genome-assembly--contig:-NODE-1667-length-13330-cov-5.128362_pt1 | contig 13330 bp, 10 predicted proteins | sample MGYA00241563_ERZ501477 | MGnify/ENA primary metagenome ERZ501477 (study PRJEB25962, sample SAMEA2042572) | human gut metagenome | biome: human gut; feature: human-associated habitat; material: faeces... | reverse complement strand
CCGAACGAAGTTCCTGCCCCTGTTTGTGCAGCGGCGTTGACGAAAAGTCGGTATCACGTTCGGTCGGCTCATGAGATTTTCAAGGTGCGTTTCCCGTAAAAGAAAAATACCGCCCATGCAGCATAGCGATGGATTTTGTCGGGTGAAACAGCGGCAAAATGAATCGGGTGTGTTGCGGGGCGGTAAATTCTTTTGCGGACTTTCCCTCACTGAAGTGGTGGGTCTCACGGTGATAACCAACCACTTTCTGTGGCTGTGTTCAAAATGAACACGACCACATCTTGTGGATGGTTTCAAACCAATCCACAAAATCGGTGGGATTTGTGACAGAGAATATCATGGTTTGCAGGGTGCGTCAAGATGGTTTTGTGAAATTTATTGCGATAAAGTTGTGATAGTAGGACTTATCGGCCGGAAATTGAACCATCTTACAAAGAATTTGTGCGCACAAATTGGAAAATCAGCACATCTGTGCTATACTCAAAGCAGAATTTGTTGAGCTAAAACGGAGGTATTGAACCATGTCAGAGAAAAACACCGCCGACATTGGATTTGAAAAGCAGATTTGGAATGCTGCCTGCGTACTTCGGGGCAATATGGATGCTTCAGAGTATAAGGGTGTCGTCCTTGGTCTTATTTTCTTGAAATATATTTCGGATCGTTTTGAAGATAAGTATAATCAGCTGGTTGCAGACGGTGATGGCTTTGAGGAAGATCGTGACGAGTACACATCGGAAGGAATCTTCTTTGTGCCTGCTGGTGCGCGTTGGAGCGATGTTTCTGCAAAGGCACATGATCCCGAAATCGGTCAGGTAATCGATGATGCAATGCGCGCTATCGAAAAAGAAAACGCGCGCCTAAAAGATATTCTGCCGAAAAATTTTGCGCGTCCTGAACTGGATAAACGTCGGTTGGGCGAAGTCGTTGACCTGTTTACGAACATCAAAATGATTGAACACGGCAGCGAAAAGGACATTCTGGGGCGCACTTATGAATACTGTCTGTCCATGTTTGCAGAACAGGAAGGCAAGCGTGGCGGCGAGTTCTTTACGCCGTCCTGCGTTGTGCGGACGCTGGTAGAAGTGCTGCAACCGTTTAAGGGACGAGTGTATGACCCTTGCTGCGGCAGCGGCGGTATGTTTGTTCAATCTGCAAAATTTGTAGAGAACCATAGCGGAAATATCAACGATATTTCGATTTATGGTCAGGATTCCAACCCGACCACATGGAAGCTGGCACAGATGAACCTTGCCATCCGTGGCATTGAACCCGACCTTGGCAAGTATGCAGCAGACACATTCCTTGATGACCAGCACCCGACCATGCGGGCAGACTATATTATGGCGAATCCCCCTTTCAACCTGTCGAACTGGGGTGCAGAGCAGCTCAAAGATGATGTCCGCTGGCAGTATGGTATGCCGCCTGCAAGCAACGCGAACTTTGCATGGCTTCAGCACATGATTTATCATCTTGCGCCGGGTGGCCGCATGGGTATGGTGCTTGCAAATGGTTCTCTTTCCTCTCAGTCTGGCGGTGAAGGTGACATCCGCAAAAATATTGTGAATGCTGACCTTGTGGACTGCATCATTGCCATGCCGACACAGCTGTTTTATACGACGCAGATTCCGGTTTCGCTCTGGTTTATCTCCAAACGCAAGAAACAAGCCGGAAAAACGCTGTTTATTGACGCCCGTAAGATGGGCGTTATGGTGAGCCGCAAACTGCGTGAACTTACAGATGGCACAAAAGAAGAATACAAAAACGAAGATGGTACATTAAAAAATGACATCAAAAAGATTGCCGATACCTACAATGCCTATGTTAATGGTACACTGGAAGATGTAAAAGGTTTCTGCGCAGTTGTTGATACAGAGAAAATTGCGGAGCAAGATTATATTTTAACACCGGGTCGTTATGTTGGCGTTGAGGAACAGGAAGATGATGGTGAACCTTTTGAAGAAAAAATGGCTCGACTGACTTCTGAACTTTCGGATTTGTTCAAGCAATCGCACAAGCTGGAAGCAGAAATCAAGGAGAAGTTAGGGGCGATTGGATATGAAATCTGAATGGAATACTTCGGCAATAGCCAATATTTGCAAAGTAGTAACAGACGGTTCACACACAAGTCCCAAAAGCGTATCACATGGCAAATATATGGTGTCAGTCAAAGACTTTACGCCATATGGATTTGATTTTAATGGGTGTCGACAAATTAGTTTTGCCGACTACGAGAAGTTAAAGAGTTCTGGATGCGTTCCTCAAAAAGGAGATATTTTAATCGGAAAAGATGGTGCAAGATATTTTGAAGATATTATAATCTATAATCAGGACGAAGCACCGGCGCTTTTATCATCCATTGCTATATTAAGATGTGATGAAGAAAAAGTGATTCCAGAGTATTTATATTACTTGCTCAAGACACCTTCATTCAAAAAGGATGTGAAAGATAATTATGGTTCTGGATCGGCCATACCGCGTATTATCTTAAAAGATTTCAAACGAATGAAAGTTGAGTACCCTTCAATTGAGAAACAACGGCAAATAGTGAGTATTCTCCACGATTTAGACGCTAAAATTTTTAACAATCAAAAGGTAAACGATAATTTACTTGAGCAAATGCAGGCTCTTTACAAATCATGGTTTGTAGATTACCGTCCCTTCGGCGGTGTAATGCCCACGTCGTGGACTCAAACCGGCATTTATTCATTGGCAAACATCATCTACGGTGCGCCTTTTGCCTCCAAACAGTTTAACACTGAAGGCAATGGAAAGCCGATCATTCGTATTCGTGATTTGAAAGATCAGCAGTTTGCGACATACACAACCGAAGTGCATCCAAAAGGGTATCTATTGCACCCTGGAGATATTGTCGTTGGCATGGACGGTGAATTTCGTCCCTATATTTGGGGTAACGATGAAGCGTGGTTAAATCAGCGAGTATGCGTATTCGAGAACAAGCGTCCGAACGGAAAAGCATTCCTTTATTTTACAATCAAGCCCTTGCTTTTTGCGATTGAACAAACTCAGGTAGCTACAACTGTTATTCATATTGGAAAAAAAGATTTTGATACTTTTGAAATCATGCTCCCTGATACAGAATTACTAGATGCTTTCGATGCAATAACAACGCCCATGGTAGAGCAAATCGTTTCCAATAGCATTGAAAACAAACGACTTGCCATAATGCGTGATGCTTTGCTGCCAAAACTCATGTCTGGCGAGATTGATGTCTCTGACATCCAACTCTAAGACGCTAAATTATCGTTTATCATAATTTTAATAACTCTCACCAGTGGCGGGAGATTCTATGGAGAAACTGCCACTGCCGTCGTTCTCTGAAATCGTAATAAGGAGATACGGCGATGAAAAATCAAATTATCAACGAGATACAGCGAAAAATGCTGCCGTATCTCAATAACGAACAGTTGCTGCATTTGAAAGCAGTGCTGGAAGCGTCATTTCAAGGTGTCATAATTGAAATGGGTGAAGAACAGCCAAAGGCTGAGGAACAAGATTCGGCAGCAGCGTTCATTACGGCAAAGCGGATAGAAGGCTGTTCCGAGAAAACACTGGCCTACTACTCAAAAACCATCGAAGCGATGCTGAATGGTGTGGGAAAATTACCGCAGCAGATTACAACGGATGATTTACGAAAGTATCTGACGGATTATCAGACACAGCGGCACTCAAGCAAAGTTACGATTGACAATATCCGGCGTATTCTTTCCAGTTTCTTCTCGTGGCTGGAAGATGAAGATTTTATTATGAAAAGCCCCGTCCGCAGGATTCACAAAGTGAAAACCGCCAAAATCATCAAGGAAACATATTCGGATGAGGCATTGGAACTGATGCGTGACAACTGCTCGACAGTGCGAGATTTAGCAATTATTGATTTGTTGGCTTCTTCCGGAATGCGTGTCGGGGAATTGGTGACACTTAATCGGGAGGATATCAACTTTAATGAGCGTGAATGCGTGGTATTTGGTAAAGGCAACAAGGAACGATTGGTATACTTTGACGCACGGACGAAGATCCACCTTCAAAATTATCTGGATGAACGGTCAGACAGCAATCCAGCACTCTTTGTGACATTGAAAGAGCCGCATGAACGACTGATGATCGGCGGTGTGGAAACGATGCTTCGTGAATTGGGGCGGCGATTAAAGCTAAATAAAGTGCATCCACACAAATTCCGGCGGACATTGGCAACGTCAGCGATTGACAAGGGAATGCCGATTGAACAGGTGCAGCAGCTTTTAGGACACCAGAAAATCGACACAACGATGCACTATGCGATGGTAAAACAGCAAAATGTGAAATTGGCACACAGGAAATTTATTGGATGAGTGAGAGGATAAAATGAAAACCAGAGAAGTAAAATTGGGCGAAGTTGCCAATGTTAAAGGTGGAAAAAGAATTCCTAAAGGGATTGGATTGATTAACATTCCAAATGGACATCCGTATATTCGGGTACGAGACTTGAATAATAAACGAGTACTCGAATTAGACAATTCGTATGAGTACGTGGACAACGAAACACAAAAGGTAATTTCAAAATATACAGTTAAGACGGGCGATGTGGTATTGTCTATTGTGGGTACGATTGGTCTTGTGGCTATTGTTGGTAGAACGTTAGATGGAGCAAATCTTACTGAAAACTGTGTTAAACTGTCATCTTTTCATGGTGTGAACCGGGACTTTTTGTATTATTATTTAAGGTCTGATTGTGGGCAACAAGAAATCAGATGTGGAACAGTAGGAGCTGTTCAAGCCAAGTTGCCAATCAAAAATATTCAAAATATAGCCATTAACCTTCCCGATTATACTACACAAGAAAGAATAGCCTCTCTACTTTTGTCCATAGATAGAAAGATAGAACTGAATCAAAAGATAAACGATAATTTAGCGGCTTAAAACTGGATATTGGAAACATCAATCTCGCCGGACATGAGCTTTGGCAGAAGCGTATCTCTGAGACTTGCAAGTTTTTGATTTTCTTCTTGATTAGAAATAATAGTAGAAGCCATCGGGGTGATTATGGAATTAAATCGACTCAAGCTGATATTGTCAGGTAGAAGCAATTTTAGCATTTTTACTCGATCTCTTGGCAATTCTGTCTGCCCTGTACTGCCCGTGTGAAGCGATTCGATCTCTTTCTCGTGTAAAATTCCCCAAAGTCCGATATAGAAAATCAGTTCTTCTCGCGCTGGCCGGACAATAGTCACATGAGAATCAACAGTAAGGGCTTTAGGGGCGAACCAGACTTGTGCAACTCGCCCTAAAGTGCCATCACCAGTAGAATTAATCAATAGATCACCAAATTTGAGCCATTTTTCATTGATAGCTTTCGGTGTATGGGTTCGAGCAAGCGAAAGATCGATTGTATGATTACGAATACATTTTTGATTGACAACTGTTTGATCAGAATTATCAGAATATTTAGGTGCGATTCCACGCGTTATCAGTGTCGTGATATTTTCCAGTGTGGTATCTTCCCAATTTTCAGGAACAGTACCCCCGAACAAGCTAAAATCTACAAACCAAGACTTGAAAAGAGCAACTGCTTGCTGCTCTAAATTATCGTTTATAAAAGAAATGAAGGAATAATATGGAAGATTCTGATAATGCTAAGACAAGAAATTCGAGGGAATGCGTTGTTACAAACCTTAATAGCTACCTGACCTACATTTCTGATATAAAGGAAACCATAAAGAAAGAGGAAGGCGCGGAAGTGAGCACAAAGCACTTTTTCTTCCGTGGACAGGCCAGCAACGAATGGAACGTCATGCCGGGAGTGTTCCGTGGTGGGATGCTGCCACATGAAGCAGAATTGATAAACGCTGCCTACACACGGAATCCTGACGACTTCCGAAAACTGACAACAGATTTTGAAAAGCTCGCAAAATTGCAACACTATGGGTTGCCAACAAGACTGTTGGATGTGACGGAAAACCCACTGGTGGCACTGTATTTTGCTTGCCAAAACAATCAAGAGAAAAAGATAACTGACGGGAAGACTACGTTATTGCCGCCGACCGATGGGAAAATCTATTATAAGCGCGATTACGGAAAAAGTTATAGTGACATAGAGATCAAAGTGTTGGCATATTTAGCGAGTCATGAAATTTCGGGCGATTATACATTAGAAAAGCTGCTCTCGGATTTGAACAAGTATGGAATTTATACAGATAAAGAGGTAAAAGAGTGCGAGGCAAGCGAGTATAAAAGCTTGCTTTCGATTATTCAAAGAAATTATTTTGTGATTTCCAACTTGAATAATGAAAGATTGGTACGGCAAAGCGGCTCTTTTCTGATTAGCGGGAAATATAATGTTCAGCTGAAAGGAAAAATCAGGCAGAGCATTGTTAAACGGGCATATAGTGATGTCCAAGATGAATTTGAACTTCAAAGTTTTAGAATACCAGCGGGAAGAAAAAGTGCAATTTTAGAAGAACTAAGTTTTTACAATATCAATGAAGGAACACTTTTCCCGGAACTTGAGCACCAGATGGCATATATTAAAAGCAATTATGCGAACATACAAAAGCCTATGGCCGATAGGTTTGTGAAAATAGAAGTTCCGGTAACAAATATTAGAGAAGTATGTGATTTAGATATTTCAGACGATAAAGTGGATGAGATTATTCAGAGGGTACTGCGGGATGAAATAAATCCAGCGTTTTTTGATGAGTCCTATATTGCAATTCAGGAAAATCTGATGCCAGATTGGTATCACAAAGAAATTGGACTCAGTAAAGTTCGATTGGCACTGACGGACACATTGGATAATGGTACGCCGATAGGACGTGCGATGGCAAAAAGAGCAGCACAGTCTATCGTTGAAAAGATTGTGAATGCCATTGCGCAAGAATCGAATACAGCAACTTCGGATAATAGTTGAGGAGAAAAAATTATGCTTTCATTTACCGAAGATACCTTTGAACAAGCGGTCATAGAGCTATTTGAAAATATGGGTTACACCCACATTTATGCTCCTGATATGAACCGAACAGATTACAGCCGCCCTCTGCTGGACGATGTTTTGCGGGATTGTCTGGTGCGGCTGAATCGCAGCCTTCCGGCTGTGGCAATTGATGAAGCCATCCTGAAACTGAATGATTTTGATGCAGGAAGCCTATTGCAGAAGAATATTGTCTTTATGGACTATCTGCAAAACGGTATCACGGTCAAATACGCAGTCAAGGGTGAAGAACGGTCTTCGGTAGTAAAGCTGATTGATTATGCAGATGCAGACAAAAATGATTTCTATGTGGTAAACCAGTATACCTTCGTGGAAAATGGAAACAACCGCCGCCCGGATATTATTTTGTTTATCAACGGTTTTCCGTTGGTTTTGATCGAACTGAAAAGCCCTTCCAAGGACGAAGTGGGCGCAGAAAACGCATACAACCAGATTCGGAACTACATGAAGGACATCCCTTCGATGTTCTATTATAATGCAATCTGCGTAATCAGTGACCTTTCGAGCAACAAGGCGGGAACAATTACTTCTGGACTTGACCGTTTTATGGAATGGAAAACAAAAGACGGTGATTATGAAAACACTGCGTATGCGCAGTTTGATACCTTCTATGAGGGAATGTTCCAGAAAGCCCGGTTGCTAGATATTCTGAAAAATTTTATCCTGTTTTCCGGCGATGGGCAGAAGCCGATTAAAATTTTGGCTGGATACCACCAGTATTTTGCAGTGCGAAAAGCTATCGAAAAGGCCAAGATTGCCACTAAAACGGATGGCAAGGGTGGTGTGTTCTGGCATACGCAGGGCAGCGGGAAATCGCTGTCGATGGTATTCTACGCCCATTTACTGCAAGAAGCTTTGGATAGCCCCACCATCGTTGTGATGACGGACCGCATTGACCTTGACGATCAGCTCTACACGCAGTTCGCCAAGTGTGCGCCGTTTTTGCGCCAGATACCTGTACAGGCAACCAGCAAGGAAAATCTAAGCAAGCTGCTGGATGGTCGAAAAGCAAACGGCATTATCTTCACCACGATGTTCAAGTTTGAGCGTGGCGAGAAGCCACTGTCCGAACGTAGAAATATTGTGGTAATGGCGGATGAAGCCCACCGTGGACAGTATGGTTTTGATGAAAAAATTGTCATCAAAGAAAATGAACAGGGTGAAAAAGAAGCACATACGGTCATTGGCAATGCCCGTATCATTCATGATGCCCTGCCGAATGCAACTTACATAGGCTTTACAGGAACACCTATTTCGGCAAAAGATAGAAATACGCGTGAAGTTTTTGGTGATTATATCGATATTTATGATATGACACAGGCGGTGGAAGATGGCGCAACGCGTCCGGTTTACTATGAGAGCCGTGTTATCAAACTCCACCTTGACCAAAATACGCTGGCCTTGATTGATGCGACCTACGATGCGCTGGAACAGCAATCGGACGCTGCAACGATTGAAAAAAGCAAAAAGATGTTGGGGCAGATGGAGAGTGTGTTGGGAGCAGAGTCTACCATTCAATCCCTGTGCGAAGATATTGTCAACCATTACGAAAAGTACCGCGCTAATCTTTTGACGGGCAAGGCGATGATCGTGGCGTATTCGCGCCCGATTGCGATGAAGATTTATCGAAAACTTCTGGAACTGCGCCCGACATGGAACGAAAAAATCGGCGTAGTTATGACGGGTGGCAACAATGACCCGGAGGATTGGAAAGAAATCATCGGTACAAAATCTCACAAAGAAGAACTTGCCCGGAAATTCAAAGACAACGATGACCCGATGAAGATTGCCATTGTTGTGGATATGTGGTTGACAGGTTTTGATGTGCCTTCACTGGCTACGATGTATGTTTACAAGCCAATGCACGGATACAATCTGATGCAGGCCATCGCGCGTGTCAACCGCGTGTTTAAGGACAAAGAGGGCGGCTTGATTGTAGATTACGTTGGCATTGCATCTGCCCTCAAAGCCGCTATGAAGGAGTATACCAAGCGTGACCAGTCCCGATATGGCGATATGGACATTGCCAAAGTTGCTTATCCAAAGTTTCAGGAAAAGCTTCAGGTGTGCAAAGATTTGTTGCACGGCTTTGATTTCAGCGGATTTATTGGCGGTTCTCCGTTGATGATGGCAAAGCTGGTCACTGGCGGCGTAAACTTTGTTCTGGACGCAAAAGCACCCAAGCGCAAAGATCTGTTCCTGCGAGAAGCTCTGTTGCTGAAACAGTCGCATTCGTTGTGTTCCAGCATGACCACGGAGCAGGAGCGACATGAAGCGGCCTACATGGAAGCAGTCCGTTCTACGGTGGTGAAGATCACCTATGGTGGGAGTGGCGGCAAGACACTTTCTTTGAAAGAAATCAATGCTCAAATCAATGAACTGCTGAAAGCAAGTATCCAGAGTCAAGGTGTTATCAGTCTGTTTGACAGCAAGCAGGCAGATGAAAATATCAGCTTGTTTGACCCGGCGGTATTGGACGAAATATCAAAAATGAAAGAAAAGAACATCGCTGTGGAAATTTTGAAAAAGTTGATGGCAGAACAGGTATCACTTTACAAGCGGACAAATGTTGTGCAGTCGCAGAAGTTCTCGGAGAAAATTGCGCAGCTGATGAACTCCTATTACAATGGGCTGATTACAAACGAGGAAGTTATCAAGGAACTTCTGAAAACGGCACAGGAAATCACAGAGTTGTACAATAATGGTAAGAAACTGGGGCTGACGCAGGAAGAGCTGGCGTTTTACGATGCTCTGACCAAGCCGGAGAACATCAAAGATTTTTACCAGAACAACGAACTGATCGACCTTACCAGAGAACTAACCGAGATGCTGCGTAAAAATCGGACGATAGACTGGCAGAAAAAAGAAACAGCGCGTGCCAGTATGCGAAAGATGGTGAAGCATCTTCTGAAAAAGTATAAGTATCCCCCGGAAGATTACGACACAGCAATCAGCACGGTTATCAGCCAGTGCGAGATGTGGACAGATAACATGACAGCGTAAAATGCGAGAAATATCGATGATTTCCTCTTGACAACACACAGCTCAGCCCTTAAAATAATCTTAGAGAATACTATTATTGAAAATACGAAAGGCTATTTTATGGGAAAGATGATCTTAGATGACCTCCGCAAGCGTTTGGAACGTCTGGACGAAGATGCCGACCTGATGATCGACAACGACGACCGTTACCAGATGGTAATTGTTGGCGGAAGTGCGTTTATTCTGCTGGGCAAGCTGACCCGTGCCACCCATGATATTGATGCGCTGAGCGTTCCGAAAGAGCTGTACGGACTACTTGGCAAGTACGACATCAACACGGATGTGGAAGCCTATATTGATAATTTTCCGTACAACTTCCAAGATCGGCTTCAGCCGCTGCCTTTCGGTGGTACAAAGGTACAGTTCTACACACCCAGTCTGGAGGATTTGGTGATTGCAAAGCTCTGCTCTTTCCGCGACACCGACAAGGCGGACGTGGAGAGCGAGGCTGTGCGGAACTCTTTGGACTGGAATTTGCTGGAACACCTTGCAACCGATGAGGATGAGCTGAGAGCCAGCATTTTGAACGACTGGCGGTATCGAGATTTTTATATCCGTTATCAGGAGTATGTGGAGAGGTGGAGACCGTGAGAAAGCTGACATTTGAGGGTTTCTTGAAGCAGTATGTGGCAGAGCTTTCCGGGGTTCAAACGGCAAGCGTCCATAAGCTGGCAGATCGTATGGCTGAAAATCCCCGCCTGAAAGAACCGCTGTTTCTCTATGCGCTGGCCTTTAATAAAGTAGAACTGCTGCTCCGCTACACCGCAAACAGCACGATTGCTGCGGAATATGAGCAACTTTCCAATCTCTATTCGCTGGAGCAAATGCTGGTGCTTCTGGAAAAGCAATCATCAGAACTGTCGGAAGGCTATTTAAAGGTTTGGCGCAGCTATTGCTCGGTGCGGGATGCCGCCCTTGCGGACAATGACACAAAAGAACTGATCCATCGCCGGGTATTGGAACTTCAACAAAAAAAGAAATTGACGAATTATCGTCTTTACAAGGACTTGAAGCTGAATCCGGGCAATGTGAATGCATGGCTCAAACACAACGATTCCAGCAAAATGAGTCTTGACTGTGCACGGCAGATCTACAAGTATGCAAAAAGCTACCCGTCTGTTCGATAAGAAAAAGGAAGTGAGCCTATGACCGCCGTAATCTATGCCCGCTATTCATCGGATAACCAGCGCGAAGAATCTATCGAGGGGCAGATTCGGGAATGCACGGTCTATGCGGAAAAGAACGGTATCACGGTCATCAAACACTACATTAACCGTGCATTCTCTGCAAAAACGGACAATCGCCCGGAGTTCCAGCAGATGATCAAAGACAGCGGCAAAAAGCTGTTTGATGTTGTTCTCGTCTGGAAATTTGACCGCTTTGCCCGGAATCGTTTTGATAGTGCAAACTACAAGATGATCCTGAAAAAGAACGGTGTCCATCTGATTTCTGTTATGGAACCCATTGCCGAGGGCTCACAGGGCATTCTGGTGGAAACGCTGCTGGAAGGCATGGCAGAATACTATTCGGCAGAGCTGTCCGAAAAAGTGATTCGTGGTCAGACCGAGAACGCCCTGAAGGGTAAGTGCACTGGCGGTACGGGAACCATCGGCTATAAAATCGACGATGACAAGTTTTATCATCTTGACCCGCTGACCGCTCCGCTGGTGCTGGAAGCATTTCAGCGGTATGACAACGGCGATAAGATGGTGGAAATCGTAAACTTCCTCAACGACAAGGGTGTCCGCAATATGCTGGGCGGCAAAATGACCCACAGCAGCGTGAACACCATGTTGAAGAACCGCCGGTACATTGGAGAACTGTCTTTCCGGGATATCGTTGTGCCGGATGCGATTCCGGCTATCGTTCCGAAAGACCTGTTTGACCGGGTGCAGAAGCGTATGGACAAGAACAAGCGCGCCCCTGCCTGCGGCAAAGCCGACGAAGAATACCTGTTGACCACCAAGCTGTTCTGCGGCAAGTGCGGTGCACTGATGTTCGGCGAAAGCGGAACCAGTGCCACTGGGCGCACCTACTATTATTACAAGTGCGCCAACGTCAAGCGGCGCAAGGGCTGCAACAAAAAGACCGTGCAGAAAGAATGGCTGGAAGATCTGGTCGTCCGGGAGACCATGAAGCTGATTCAGGACGATGTGGTGATCGACAAGATCGTTCAACTGGTCATGGATGTACAGAATCAGGAGAACACAACGATCCCGCTGCTGGAAAAGCAACTGCGAGAGGTCAACAAAAAGCTGGACAACCTGATGAAGGCCATCGAGGATGGCTTGTACACCCGGACAACGAAAGAGCGTCTGGAAGCGCTGGAAATTCAGAAAGATGAGTTGACTGCAAAAATTGCAGATGAAAAGTTGAAGAAGCCCAGCTTCAACGAAGATTTTATTCGATTCTGGTTGCTGAAATTTAGAAAGTTCGATATATCGCAGCAAAAGCAGCGGAAAGCGCTGATTGAAATTTTTGTGAATGCCATTTTCCTGTATGATGACCGAATCTTGATCACGTTCAACTACAAGGATGGCACCCAAACCGTCCGATTTGAGGACACTTTGACCGCCGATTCGGCAGAGGAAAAAAGTTCGGATTTGTCCAGTCTTGCTGGACCATTCAGAGCCAACGATTTCATGTTAGAAATCGTTGGCTCTTTTTTGTTTTATCCCCGGGTCTCATTGAGGCTTGACCACAATTCTGACCACAAGGGAGGCAAGGCAGCGTGCAGCTGCCCGGAAAGAATGAAAATGCAAAACCGCAGCCCCTGCCAGGCAAGATGCTCCGGCAGGGGCTGCGGTTTTCAGGTGTGGGAAGGGTCTGGCCTTAGTCCCGGTGGGTCAGCTTGTTCAGCAGCATGACTGCCAGCACCAGGACGCCCATGACCAGAAGGATGCCTACCATGCCGATGACCAGGATAGGCAGGGTAGCGGTCCAGGAAGAAAGATGAAGCATAGGGGTACCTCCTTTAAACCAGCAGGGTCAGGATCAGTCCGCCTGCAATGACGGAAGCGATCTGGCCCGAAACATTGACGCTGATGGAATACATCAACAGGAAATTTTGGGGGTCCTCCTCCAGACCCATCTTGTTGACCACCCGGCCGCTCATGGGAAAGGCCGAGATGCCGGCAGCACCGATCATGGGGTTCAGCTTTTTGCCCTCCGGCAAAAAGAGATTCAGCAGCTTGGCAAACAGCACGCCGCCAGCGGTGTCAAAAACAAAGGCCACCAGGCCCAGGGCCAGGATCAGCAGGGTGTCGGGCCGGACGAACTTGTCGGCGGTCATCTGCCCGGCTACGG
>ENA-OPCP01001661-OPCP01001661.1-human-gut-metagenome-genome-assembly--contig:-NODE-1661-length-13376-cov-6.275430_pt1 | contig 13376 bp, 13 predicted proteins | sample MGYA00241563_ERZ501477 | MGnify/ENA primary metagenome ERZ501477 (study PRJEB25962, sample SAMEA2042572) | human gut metagenome | biome: human gut; feature: human-associated habitat; material: faeces... | reverse complement strand
AAGACAGGGAATATAGTTTTCATCCAAGGTTACCAAGATGTTCATTGTTGTTTGATCCATAACGTATACTCCTGATATTTTATTTTATAGATGAGATCGTTTGACATTGTTACTGCTCATTCCGTTCTCAGCAACATGTTTTTCGATTTTTGCTGTTTCAGAAAAAACAACAAAAAATTGCAAACAGATATTATATATTATAGAATAATCAGTATGGAAAAGCAACAAAATATGCCGTCAGGTTATGAAAAGAATAGAAAAATTATTGGTAAATATCAAAGTTTTCATTAAATATTTTTTTATTGTGTGATAAAATATTTAATGAACTTAAATACTTCTTGAATTCTTAAATAAAGAAAGGATGTTGAGTAAAATGAAAAGAAAATTGATGATCTGTGCAATGGCTTTGTGTATCTGTGCAGGATTGACCGGTAACACTGGAGAGGTCAGCGTATGGGCATCCGAAGGATCATCTTCGGATGCTGTCCGGATAGGCGCCCTGAAAGGTCCGACAGCAATGGGAATGGCGCAGCTTCTTGATGAAGACGGATACGATTTTACGATTGCTGCATCTCCGGATGAGATTGTTCCGATGGTAGTACAGGACAAGCTTGATATTGCAGCTGTTCCGGCAAATCTGGCAGCAACGTTGTATCAGAAGACAGATAAGGATGTCAGTGTCCTGGCGGTCAATACGTTGGGTGTTCTCTATCTTGTAGAGAATGGAGACAGTGTAAAATCTGTGGAGGATCTTAAGGGAAAGACCATTTATGCCAGTGGAAAGGGTGCAACCCCGGAATATGCTCTGAACTCTGTTCTTAAAGCGAATGGAATCGACCCTGAAAAAGATGTGACTGTTGAATTTAAATCTGAGCACGCAGAGGTAGTCTCCGCACTTGTGCAGGATCAGACAGCAGTCGGACTTCTTCCGCAGCCTTTTGTAACTACAGCGCTGATGAAAAACGATAAGCTGAAGGTTGCCCTGGATCTGAACAAACTGTGGGAAGATTCCATGGATGACGGAAGTAAACTGGTGACAGGAGTTGTGATCGCGAACAATGAGTTTATTCAGGATCATGCAGATAAAGTAAATGATTTTATGGATGCTTATAAAGAATCTGTAGATTTTGTCAACAGTGACACAGAAGCTGCGGCCCAGATCATAGGAGATCATGATATTATTGCAAAAGAAGTTGCACAGAAAGCAATCCCTGACTGCAGTATTGTGTTTATTGAAGGTGATGAGATGAAAACCATGCTTTCAGGATATCTGGCAACCCTGGATGATCAGAATCCTGAGATTATAGGAGGACAGTTGCCGGATGATGCATTCTATTACAAACGATAGAGCAAAAACTGACAATGGAACGAAATATACAGGAATTCGCATATTAGCAGTACTTTTCTGGATTGCAATCTGGCAGTTTGCGAGTATGTATCTGAAACAGGAGATCCTTCTGGCATCTCCTGTTTCTGTTGTCCGAAAGCTTTTTGAACTGAGTTTTACCGGGAATTTCTAGCAGTCTGTTGGATTTAGTTTTGTGCGTATTGTGACAGGATTTCTTTTGACTATGTTTTTGGGAATCTTTCTGGCAGTGTTGGCATATTGGTCAAAAACAGTGGAAATCCTGATAGCACCTGTAATTGCGGTGGTCAAATCTACACCTGTGGCATCTTTTATTATTTTGTGCCTGATATGGATTCCTTCGAAAAATCTGTCAGTTTTTATTTCCTTTCTTATGGTTCTGCCGGTGATATATACAAATATCCTTGAGGGAATACGACAGACGGACAGGAAGATACTGGAAATGGCAAAAGTATTTCGTGTGAATCTCAGAAGACAGATCAGGTATATTTATGTATCGCAGGTACTGCCTTATTTTCTCTCAGCATGCAGGCTTTCTCTTGGAATGTGCTGGAAGGCAGGAGTGGCAGCAGAGGTTATCGGAGTACCTTCAGGTTCTATTGGTGAGAAACTGTATAATGCAAAAATATATCTGAATACTCCGGATCTTTTTGCGTGGACAATTGTGATAATTGTGATCAGTTTTGTATTTGAAAAGTGTTTTCTTGGAATTGTAAGCAGAGTAGTTTATATGATAGAACATAGATAACGGAAATTTTGATTTATGATAATCCTCTTAAATGCATTATTTATGAGGTCTGTTACAGGCGGAGAAGAGATATGGATATAAAGGTAGATCATATTAGTAAAGCATACGGAGAACAGCAGGTACTGCAAGATTTGTCCTGTGTTTTTCCGGAAGGGAAAACCACTTGTATCAGAGGAAGATCCGGATGTGGCAAAACAACACTGATACGGCTTCTTCTGAGACTGGATGTTCCGGATAAGGGGAAAATAGAAGGGGTAAGTGACAGGAAACTCAGTGCAGTATTTCAGGAAGATCGTCTGTGTGAAAATCTGAGCGCTGCTTCTAATATAAGACTGGTATGTACAGAAACAATAACAGACAGAGAACTGGAGGAGGCGTATAAAGCAGTTGCGCTTACTGAGATATGGCAGAAATCGGTTCGTGAACTGAGTGGAGGAATGCGCAGGAGAGTATCTATCCTAAGGGCATTGCTGGCTGAATCAGACTGTGTGATCATGGATGAACCTCTCAGAGGTCTTGATGAAAAAACCAGAGCAAAAACAATTGATTATATTTTGAAAAAGACGGAGGGAAAGACGTTGATCTTTGTTACTCATGAAGAAAAAGAAGCAGTTTGGTTAAAGGCTGACAGAACAGTAGATATATTGACAAAGCATTAAAATTAATGAAAAACTAAATTTCGGTTATAGATTATAGCGTGTTTGAAAAATCATTTCTACAATCTTCAAACACGCTATAACTCCAAAAGAGGAAAAACTTATGATTACATTAAATGATTATCTGTATTCAGGAGATACGGTTTTAAAAATTTTACAGAAATATACCCGGGATCTGAGAAAAGAAGCGAAACTTACTCATAATGAAATTGATATGATGCATGTGAATTTCCTGATTCAGATCACAGAGCTTTTAGAACACAATGATTTCCTTACGGCCCAGTCCCAGAAGATCAGGGAATTTTATAAATATATGGCTCATGAGTATCCCTTTCTTGCATTTACATTTAAAGGAAGGATTAAGTCGCTGATTCGGGCGGAGGAGAAATTTAACGGTTACATTGTGGAATATATTTACGATTATTATACAAAACATGGAACCTATCCTTCTGTGCCGGAACTGAAAAATAAACTCAGCTGTTTTCGGGATTTTATTGCATACAGAATTGTGTTGTGTATGCCCAAGTGTCATCTGAAACCAGGAGAAGATCAGGAAACGGCGTCGATCCGCTATCTTTATGAGATTGCCAATGTTCTTCCCGGGTTCCTGGAAGAACGAGGGTTTACGGTGGAGTCTGCCTATGGAGTAAAGAAAAGTACGTCGCCACTTCTTAATGAAGATGTGAAGATGTATTACCGGGATTATATCTGTGGAACCAGCGGGGAAGGATATCAGTCATTACATATCACAGTTTATGATAACAGTTCCCGTTCTTTCATGGAAGTGCAGCTGCGTACCCAGAAAATGGATGACACTGCGGAAATTGGTCCGGCGAATCATCTGGGATATGAGAAGAAACAGCAGGATGAGCGTGCAAGACGTGATGCTATTCCAGAAGGCGAGTGCGTTTATTTCGATGAAGCCTATGAACGGGGCATGCGTCTTTTGCAGCTGGAACTGGCAGATCTGGATGTAAATATGTTTTCCGCAGTAGATAACAGCCTGATCAATGATGGGTGCGGACTGTTCAGGGGAAGACTGATCTTACCTTATGAACATTTGTCAAGATTTCAGAATGATGTGATTGATTGAATAAAACACCTATCTTTTGATGTATAAAAATACAGGGAAATGACAAAAATTGATAAAATATGTAAATTTTTAGTTATATTTTAGGCATTCTATGGTACACTGATATAGTATATCAAAAATGGGAGGGAAACTCGAAAATGAGCAAAAAAGAAGGAAAAGGGTTAAAGTCTTTTAACAAGGGGTTTCAAGTGCCTGACACCTACATTATTATCTTTTTAGTAGTTGTTGTCGCTGCACTTCTGACTTTCCTTGTACCAAAGGGATTTTACGAAACACAGGATATTTCGTATATGATCAATGGTGTTGAGAAAACCCGTACAGTAATCAAAGACGGAAGTTTCCAGTATCTGACAGATGATGCAGGAAATGTAGTAACAGAAGGAGTAGCACTCTTTAGTGGAGATGGTGGAACAGGATTCTTTAACTATATGTATAACGGAATCGTAAGCAGTTCTGCAATCGAGATTATCGCATTTCTTATGGTAGTAGGCGGTGCATTCGGTATCATGATCCGTACAGGAGCGATTGAATCCGGATTGATTGGATTGATCCGTAAGGCAAAGGGAGCAGAAAAACTGCTGATTCCGATACTTTTCGTATTGTTTTCTCTTGGTGGAGCAGTTTTTGGAATGGGAGAAGAAGCACTTCCGTTTACTATGATTCTTTGTCCGTTGTTTGTAGCAGTTGGATACGATTCAGTTATTGCAGTTCTTGTTACTTATGTTGCAACACAGATTGGTTTCGGTTCATCTTGGATGAATCCATTCTCTGTAGGTATTGCACAGGGTATTGCAGGTATTGACGTATTCTCCGGAGCAGGATTCCGTATGGTAATGTGGGTAGTATTTACAGCACTCGGCTGTGGAATGACTATGTTCTATGCATCAAAGATCAAAAAGACTCCGACAATCTCAGTCGCATATAAGACCGATGCATATTTCCGTGAGCAGAATGAAAAAACAGGAATTGACGAAGGACATTCATTTGGTCTTGGACACATTTTAGTTCTTCTGACACTGGCTGCTACAGTAGTATGGGTAGTTTGGGGAGTTATGACTCAAGGATACTACATGCCAGAGATTGCAACACAGTTCTTTATTATGGGAATTGTTTCCGGTGTGATCGGAGTTATCTTTAAGTTAAATGATATGAAGCTGAACGACATTGCCAGCTCATTCAAAGACGGTGCAAAAGATCTGATCGGTGCAGCACTTGTTGTTGCTATGGCACAGGGTATCATGCAGGTTCTTGGTGGATCTGATCCGACAACACCTACGGTTATTAATACAATTATGTATAATATTTCAAATGCACTGTCTGGAGTTTCCGGAGCAGTTGCAGCAGTACTTATGTATCTGTTCCAGTCCGTATTCAACTTCTTCGTTGTATCCGGAACAGGACAGGCTGCGATCACAATGCCGATCATGGCTCCACTGTCAGACCTGTTAGGTGTTTCACGTCAGACAGCTGTAGTTGCATTCCAGCTTGGTGATGCATTTACAAACCTGATTGTTCCTACATCAGGATGTCTGATCGGATCCCTTGCAATTGCAAAGATTGAGTGGTCTAACTGGATTAAATTCATGTGGAAATTCCTTGGTGTATTAATGATTGGTGCAATTATTACAATTCTTATTGCAGTTGGAACTGGATTCTAAAACATACATTTGATAATTGAGAGTGATTTATGATGAAATTAATTCAGAATATTGATGTCTATGCCCCACAGCATCTGGGGAAGAAAGATGTACTTACAATCAATGATAAGATTGTCAAGATTAAAGATGCAGGTTCTATATCCGCAGAAGGATTTCTTTCTGAGACAGAAATAATCAATGGAGAGGGGTTACTTTTAACTCCGGGATTCATTGATAGTCATGTTCATGTACTCGGAGGCGGTGGCGAAGGTGGATTCGCCAATCGTACTCCGGAAGCAACTATGGAAGGACTTACGAAGTTTGGAGTAACAACAGTTGTTGGCTGCCTTGGAACGGATGGAATCGGTCGTGATATGTGTGCACTGGTTGCAAAGACAAAAGGATTGAATGAGCAGGGAATGTCTGCATACTGTTATACAGGCAGTTATCAGATTCCGGTTCACACGTTGACGGACAGTATTGTCAAAGATATTATGATGATTCAGGAAATCATTGGAACCGGAGAAATCGCGATTTCTGATCATCGTTCTTCACAGCCGACTTTTGAGGAATTTGCGCGTGTCGTTGCGGATACAAGACTTGGCGGTGTTCTTTCCGGGAAAGCTGGTATTGTAAATGTTCATCTTGGCGACAGTCCGAGATGCTTAGATCTTATTGAACGAGTGGTAGATGAGACAGAGATACCGGCTTCTCAAATACTGCCAACACATATCAATCGAAATGAGATGCTTTTTGGCAAGTCGATTGAGTATGCGCTGAAAGGCGGAGCAGTAGACTTTACCGGAAATGAAGATATTGACTATTGGGAAACTATCTGTGATGAGGTACGTGTATGTAATGGTATCAAACGGATGCTGGATGCAGGAGTAAATCCTGATACCCGTGTAAGAGATCTGACAGAAGATGAAGTTGCTAAGATCCGCAACGTACTCGCAGATTACAAAGTAGAAGGGGATCTCCGTAGAGAAGAATCTCTCAACATTAAACGTTTGGTTGAAATCGGTTCCTATAGAGGAAGACGTCATCGTGCAGGACTCCCGACTCGTGGACAGCGCACAAAGACCAATGCCCGCACACGCAAGGGCCCGAAGAAGACGATCGCAGGCAAGAAGACTGCGACCAAGAAATAATGTTGAAGGAGGGATAACATGGCTACGGTAAAAAGCAAAGCAAAAAGAAAAGAAAGAAAACATGTAGAATCCGGTGCAGCTCATATTCGTTCTACTTTCAACAACACGATCGTAACGATTACTGATTCCAACGGCAATACCATTGCCTGGGCATCCGCTGGCGGACTTGGATTCAAAGGATCTCGTAAGAGCACACCATTTGCAGCTCAGATGGCAGCTGAACAGGCAGCCAAAGTTGCAATTGATCAGGGTATGCGTTCGGCAGACGTATTCGTCAAGGGTCCGGGCGCTGGCCGTGAAGCGGCCATTCGTGCACTGCAGGTTGCAGGAATCGAAGTCAGCAGCATTAAGGACGTTACACCGATTCCGCATAATGGCTGCCGTCCTCCAAAACGCAGAAGAGTATAAGGATAATCCCTTTGCGTATCATTTTGGCGCTGCAAGGCGCAGAAGGAGGACTTTCGGATGATCGAAAATACAAGCTTCACAATTAAGACTGTTGAACTCAGTGATGACAAATGTCATGGCGTGTTCGAATGCGAACCTCTCGAAAGAGGGTATGGTATCACTCTGGGAAACAGCCTCAGACGCGTGTTGCTTTCATCTTTAGACGGTGTGGCTATTACGTCTATCAAAATCGACGGCGTGCTTCATGAATTTTCCACTATAAACGGCGTCAGAGAAGATGTAACAGATATGATTCTGAATCTGAAGAAAATCCGTTTCATCGCTCATGATGAAGCGACTTTCCCAATCACAGTCAGAATCGATATTACTAAAGAAGGTATTTTCCATGCCGGCGATATGGAATTACCGGCTGAAATAGATGTTCTCAATACGGAACTCCCGATTTGCACACTTGACGCAGATGCTCATCTCGGAATGGAAATGACCATCAACCGTGGGCATGGGTATGTTCCATTTTCGAAGAACAAAAGGGATGACGTCGTTATCGGCGTAATCCCGATCGACTCCATTTATTCTCCTGTCATTAAATGCAACTACCTCGTCAGCGATACCCGCGTAGGCAATGAAATGGACTACGACAAGCTGACACTGGAACTGGACACCGATGGTTCTGTCCAGGCAGACGATGCAGTAGCAACGGCTGCCAAGATCCTCATCAGCTGCTTTGAAAACTTCAGCAAGATCGGCATCAGCCAGGCTGGCACCGATATCGTCAAAGACGATGCTGCTGAAGCAGAAGCAGAACCTGATCAGGATAAAGTCAACGAAGATGGCGTAAGGGATCTCCCGATTGACGAACTCGAACTGTCCGTCCGTGCATTTAACTGCCTGAAGAGAGCAGAGATCAACACGATCGGCGAACTTACAGACAAGACAGAGGATGAATTGACCCGTGTACGCAACCTTGGGAAGAAATCCGTCGATGAAATCAAGGAGAAACTCTCCAACTTCAGAGAATACGGACTTCACCTGAAAGATTCCAAGGATTGATATAGTTATAGGAGGAAAGAAATGGCTCGTAGTAGATTGAGAAGAGTCAGCGGCGCTCGTAAGGCACTGCTGCGCAGTCTCGTAACCGCTCTTTTCCAGCATGGCAGCATCGTTACAACCGAAGCTAAAGCCAAGGAACTTCGCCACGTAGCAGACAAGATGATCTCCCTCGCTAAGAGAGGCGATCTCCACGCTCGTCGTCAGGCTGAAGCTTTCGTAATGGACAAAGACGTTACAAAGAAACTGTTTGATGAAATTGCAAAGAAATATACCGAACGCAACGGTGGTTACACCACCATGGCAAAACTCGAAGCTCGCCAGGGCGACAACGCTCCCCAGGTTCTGATTGCACTTGTCGACTAATTCGGTTCAAGAAAACCGCGGAAATTTCCGCGGTTTTTTTATTGGGAAAATAGGAATGTCAAATCACTCTGAAAATGGTACAATAGCAGTGTACGTATATCGAAGACTGGCGGAGAAATCCGCTTTTAAAGGAGCACAACCATGGCAATGAATTTTGATATCCCTGACATCACTGAAAACGGCGAAAAAGCGGCTGCAGGCGGACAGAGAAGGAAACCCAGAAGAATAGGGGCTCTTCGCCTTGGAGACACGCTGAGAGCCGTTTCCCGACATTATACAGCGACACTGGAGAACAAGGACGAAGATAAGGAAGCAGAATTCTATTCCCTGTCAGAAGGAGAAGAAAAAGCATCCTTCTACGGGATGGACGTATCCGTCACCGGCATCTGCATCAGAAAGAAGAAGGTCGCTGCCATTTACGTTGAAATGCCGACAAAGGACCGCGATGATTTCATAAAGAAACTGGAAGAAGCAGAAGGCAGCGCAGAACATGCCAACAACATGGACATCTTTGCTGATACAGTCACTTCCATTTTCATCACCATCCCTGCCAAAGGAGATTCCTCCTTCACGACAGCCCTCATGGACAGCGCGGAAGTGAAAGCCCTTTCTGACAACGAAGCCATCAAGGCAGAAGAAGAAGCCAAGAAGGGCGTCCTCCGCCACCGCATCTGGAAGACATACTTCGATCCTGTCGGACGCATCAGCAGAAAAGCATACCTGCCAAAGATGCTCATGGTAGGAGCACCGGCAGCCTTCCTCTTTGCGCTTACCTGCTTCAAGCCGGAGCTCTTCGTAGGGGAAACAAACTTCTTCATTGCAGCCTTCCTGATATTGGGGACACTCTGCTTCATTTCTCTCATCAGCCTTGGCATGAGAAGACTGTCGGATATCGGCAAATCCCATCTGTATTACTGGGCATTCTTTGCTCTTCTCTTCGTCATTCATCAGGCAGGGGAAGAATTCTTAGGATCCCAGCTCAATGCGACGCGCCTCATTGCTGTCATCTTCATGCTCGTCGTCATCCTTCTGGCATTCATACCGGGCGATCCCAAGAGAAACAAGTACGGTCCTGTACCGAAAGAATAATCATATAAACCAAAAACGTCTGTGGAAATGATAGCTCATTTCCATAGACGTTTTTTTGGAATATGCAGACAGACGATGACCTGACATAAACGTTGGCTTTTAGATGAAAATAGGAAGCGGATCATACTACAGAAACAGTACAACAAAGAACCATACAACCTCGCTTAGCTCGAGGTAATTAACCCCTTTCGGCGCATGCGCGCCACTTTCCCCTGACGGGGACAGCTTCGCAAGGAATAAAAGAAAGAGCGCAGCTCTTATTTGTTTGAAACCTTATGTCCCCATCCCTGCCATACTCCTTCCCCTGACGGGGACGCCTAAACCATACAACCTCGCTGCGGTCAGGAAAATACGGAACTCGCGATGCTCCGCATTCCCCACGCAAAAAGAGCACACGAAAGCAGGCTGGCTTTATGTGCTCTTTTTATGTTTATGTTCTATTATTCTTCGATTTCAGCGGTTTCCGGGAATGCTGCCAGGAATTCTTCCATGGCTTTGCTCAGGCGGTGGCCTTTCTGGCAGAAGAAGGTCTTTCCAATCGGTACGTCTGGCATGGCGAGCGGACGGAAGGTGAGGGTTTCTGTCGGATAGATATCGCCTTCGTCCCTGACGACGATGCCGAATGCCATTTTGCTTTCAGCGGCGTCCATGGCGGAGGAGCGTGTGTCGACGGAGAAGAGAATTCTCGGGACGATGTTGTGGGAGCGGAAGAGTTTCTTGATGATTTCTTCGGTGCTTCTGCTGACGGCGAGAGGCTGTCCGGCGAGCATGTCGGGCGTGATGGTCTCGTTTTCTTCAAGAAGCGGGCTTCCCTTCGGGCCTGCGATCATGATCTGGCATTCTTCTTTTCTGAGGATCTTAAAGAAGGACGGATCAGGAAGCGGCGCATTGGCGATGCCTATTTCAGAGACGCCGGTGCGGATGTCGTCGACGAGCGTAGTGTGATAGGATTCGCGGATGCGGAAGCAGAGGTCCGGGTATTTCTCATGGAACTGCGGAATGATTTTCTGGAACAGGAAAGGCGCGTACGACGGGAAGACGCTGATGCGCAGGGTGCCTGTGAGGCCTGCTGTGAGCGCTTCGATTTCCGCGTGCGTTGTCTGGTCTGTCTCATAAATCTGTTTTGCCTGGCGATAGAAGATCCATCCGGCTTCCGTGAGTTTCAAACTGTGCCGGCCTCTTCTTGGGTCGACGAGCGCAGCCCCGTATTCTTTTTCCATCAGCTGGAGCTGACGGGTCAGTGCAGGCTGTGCGACATGGATCTGGCGCGATGCCTTATTGAGGCCCCCCGCCTCGACGATCGCAATGAAATTTTTGTAAAATTCCAGATTCAAGTGAATTCCCCCCTATTCTATTGATAAAAAAGAACTTATGCGAATACGCGATTCCGCTTATTCGAAAAAATAATGAACATAGAACAATCGAGATGTTTAATTATGCTGAATCGTTATAAGTGAAATTCATTATCTTAATTTGAATTATATGACAAGATAGGCTATGCTGTAAACAGAATTTCAGTGCAATTTTGTATAAATCTTGGGTTAGTTATTGAAAATTTAGAAAATTTGAGGTATTTGGGGTATGGATGCGATTCTGCAGGGGTTGTCAGGTATTTTTGAAGTAGCTGTGATTGCGGGTCTAGGTTTCTTTTTGAGCCGGATGGGTTTCTTCTGGGAGTCCGCCGGGAAAGATCTGACGAAGTTTACGATGTCAGTGGCGCTGCCGCCTCTGATGATTTACTCTTTATACTCGAATTTCACGCATGACCAGCTGATCGAAACAGCGCCGGACATGCTTCTTCCTTTTGTTTCGATTCTCGTGGCGTACCTCGCCGGCCGCGTCCTGGCCAAAGTGCTGAATATCACGAAGGGCCGCCGCGGCGTCTTCACCTGCACCTGCTGCATTGCGAATGCCATCTTCATCGGCCTTCCGGTCAATATGGCACTCTTCGGTGAAGCGAGCGTGCCTTCCTGCATGCTGTACTATATCGCAAATACCGCGATGTTCTGGTTCCTTGGCGCGTACCTCATCGTCAAGGATGCCGGCGGTGACCATAAATTCACTGTGAAGGAAATGCTCCTGAAGCTGCGCACACCGCCGCTCATGGGATTCATCACAGGCGTTCTCCTCATTCTCCTCAATATTCCGCTGCCGCACTTCCTTTTGACGGCATGCCATTACGTAGGAAATATCGCAACGCCGATGGCCCTTATCGTCATCGGGATCCAGATGGCGCATATTCCGTTCTCCGAGATCCGTCTCGACCGCGATCTTGTAGGCGCGATGTTCGGGCGCTTCGTCCTTTCACCGCTCTGCCTTTTCATCCTGCTGCCGTTCATTCCGGTCAGCGCGATGTCCGCGAAGGTCTTCCTCATGCAGGCAGGCATGCCGGCTATGACGAACATGACGATTCTCGCCAATTCCGTCGGCGCCGATGCTGATTACTCGACGATGATCAACTGCGTCTCCCTGATGCTGGGGATCTTCTTCATTCCCTTTTATATGTACCTCCTCTCCTGAGGATATACATAAATAGTCCCTTCCTCCCGATGGAATCTCTTCCCGGATTCCATCGGGATTTTTACTGCGCGGGGCCAACGGGGAAGGGCGCTCACGCTCCCCGCCCGTGGTATAATAATCTTTAGAATGTATAAATAAAATAAAGGGAATTTTGGATACAGGAGGGATTTCTATGAAGAAAAGTTTCAAACCCGCATCATGGATTTATCCGCAGCCGGCGCTCGTCATCGTTTCCCAGGACAAAGCAGGGGAGACTGATGCCATGGTCGCTGCCTGGGGCGGCATCTATGACACGAACAAGATTGGCTTCATGCTCGACCATAACCACAAGACGACGGACAATATCCTGGAAACCGGCGCCTTCACCGTCAGCATGGCGACCCTGAAGACGATGGCAGAAGCTGACTACTTCGGCACCGTCAGCGGCCACAAGGTAAAAGGGAAAATCGAGAAGGCAGGCTTCCATGCCGTCAAGAGCGAGCATGTAGACGCTCCTGTCATTGAAGAATTCCCTCTCACTTTCGAATGCAAGGTCGTGAAGACCACACAGGAAAGCGAAGACTGGTACATCGTAGGAGAAATCGTCAATATCCTGGCTGATGAATCCGTCCTGACCGGCGGCAAGCTCGACCCGTCTCTTATCGAACCCCTGACATTCGACCCCGTCCACGGCACCTACATCTGTTTAGGCGATGTTGCAGGCCGCGCATGGAGAAAAGGAACCAAATTCACCAAAGAATAATTGAATAAAGAGGGAGGGCTTGCGGTAGAATGCTCTTGACCTTGCTCTGGAAGAGAAGGTCGGGATAAGATTAAGAAAGGTTTTAAACAAATAAGAGTCGAGCTCTTTCTTTTATTCCTCGTGAAGCTGCCCCCGACGGAGGGAAGTGGCGCCGTTAGGCGACGAAAGGGGTGCAGTAAATAGGAAAGGATATCAGCGGTAGCGACACAAATGTCTCATAAGCCAGTGTACGGGGCGGATGAGTTGCATTTCCCAGGCTGCAAGCCGGCTGTCCGGTTTAAACTCGCCTTCCCAGACGGGGAAGGGCGTATGGGATGGGGTACAAAAGGTCCAAAACAAATAAGAACTGAACTCTTTTCCTTATTCCTTGTGAAGCTGCCCCCCCACGGAGGGAAGAATTGCCTTTTACCTTGCTCCGGCAGGAGAAGACCTGCTACACAAGAACAAGCCTTAATTTTAATTTTTTGGTATTTTTTGAATTTCTTATAGAATTTCTTATCGGATTTCCTGACTGATCCTAACTGATTAGATTTTGGAGTTTGGCCGACTAATT
>ENA-OPCP01001659-OPCP01001659.1-human-gut-metagenome-genome-assembly--contig:-NODE-1659-length-13390-cov-3.606449_pt1 | contig 13390 bp, 10 predicted proteins | sample MGYA00241563_ERZ501477 | MGnify/ENA primary metagenome ERZ501477 (study PRJEB25962, sample SAMEA2042572) | human gut metagenome | biome: human gut; feature: human-associated habitat; material: faeces... | reverse complement strand
AGCCGTCCCAACGCTTACGGAGAGTATGCACCTTATCACATTCTGGACAGCGAAGAGGATTTTGTCCAGACTGTCCGAAAACTCTGCTCCATGTAAATCCGCATTTTTATTTTTGCCAAATCGATCCGATAAACAAAGAAGAGCAGCCAACTGCGCGCGGTGCAGTCGGCTGCTCTCTGGTTTTATGCCGGTATAAAACACAAAACCTTGAAAAAGGAGAATCGCATGAAGTTTGTGTGCATATTTAGCCGCAAAAGCGGGGGTGAGAAGAGCGAAGGAATCTCCGTGAATCCATTCCGAAGCGTGGTTGGCAAGCCACATTCCCGCTTTTACACTATATCACTCAATCTTCGCGGAAAGAGAAAGGCTTGACTTCGCGGACGACATCCATGACGGTGCCGTCGCGGGCCTCGATGATGCCCACGATGCGGTCGCCGAACTGGACCTTCTCCGGCTCGCCGACGATGGAGTAGGCGATGTCGCGCAGCTCCTCGATGGTCTTCAGAGGCACGCAGTCAGCGGCCTTCAGAGCCTCCAGCAGGTCGGGACGGCGGGGGTTGACGGCCACGCCGTAGTCGGTGACGACGATGTCAACGCTCTCGCCCGGGGTGGTGACGGTGGTCACGTCGGTGCAGATGGCGGGGATGCGGCCCTGCAGCAGAGGAGCGATGACGATGGTGCACTTTGCACCCTGTGCGGTATCGGGATGGCCGCCCTGTGCGCCGGTGATGATGCCATCGGAGCCGACGACGACGTTGCAGTTGAAGTGGGTATCAACTTCCAGAGAGGCCAGGATGACGTAATCCAGCTTGTTGACGAACGCGCCCTTGTTCATGGGGCTTGCGTACTCGCCAGCAGAGATGGGGAAGTGGTTGGGGTTGGTGCGGACATTGTTGACCGCGTCCAGGTCAAAGTCCTGCGTATCCACCAGCTTGCGGGCCAGACCGCGGTCCAGCAGCTCGCACATGGGCTTGGTCAGACCGCCGACGCCCAGACCCATATGGATGTTCTTCTCTTCCATGATCTTGGACAGAGAGATGGTGGAGGCGATGGATGCGCCGCCGACACCGGTCTGATAAGAGAAGCCGTCCTTGAAGTAGGGGGTGTTTGCAACGACCTGAGTGCAGTACTCGGCCATCAGGATCTTGCGCTGGTCGGTGGTGGGCTTGGCTGCGCCGGTAGCGATCTTCTCGGGGATGCCGATCTGGTCCACGACGCAGACGTAATCCACCTTGGTCTGGTTGATCTCTGCGGGGTAGTTGGGGTAGTCCACGAGGCAATCGGTGACAGCGACGACATAGTCAGCCATCTCAGCGTCCACATAGGCGTAGCTCAGGACGCCGCAGTTGGTCTTGCCGCCCATACCGGAGCAGTTGCCGTACTCGTCGCACTTGTAAGTGCCCAGCAGGGCGAAGTCGGCGTGGATGGGCTTCATCAGCAGATAATCCTTGCCGTCGATGGTCTGACGGCCCAGGCAGAAGGGGCTGTCCTCCACCAGAGTGTCGACGCCCACGGGGGTCAGGACGCCGCCCAGACCGGCGCCGCCGGCACGGATGCACTCGGCCAGAGTACCCTGGGGCAGCAGATTGACCTCCAGAGTACCCTCGGTGTTCTGCTGGCCCACCTCGGGAGTCATGCCCACGTGGGTAGCGATCACACGCTTGACCTGATGATTGTGGATCAGCTCGGCAATGCCGAAGAACTCCTCACCCTTGGGGCCCACCGCACGGGCCATATCGTTGGCGATGAGGGTCAGATCCTTGGTACCGCGAGCCACCAGCTCCTTCACGATCGCCCGGGCCTGACCGCAGGCCAGGAAGCCGCCGCACATAATGGTGGCGCCATCGGGGATCATTGCCGCTGCCTCTTTGGCAGTGATAACAGGTTTCTTTGCCATTTCAGTTCCTCCTTGTTTATTTTCGTTCTCTAAAATCGTCAAAATTTTATCACACCTTAATATCATAACACATGAAGGTGAAAATTGCAAGAGAACGTGCAGGAAAAAATACCGGAAAACGGCGCTATGCCGCATCAGACGGTCATGGGGACTATGCCCCATGACCGTCTGCACAGGTTGGATTTACTTCATGCCCCGCTTGACCATCTCGGTCACAGCGAAGGAAGCCACGTCGTCGGCGTACTTACCGGCACCGAAGCCGGCATCATAGCCCAGCTCCTTAGCCAGCTCGTGGGTGATACGAGGACCACCGCAGCAGACGACAAACTTGTCACGCAGGCCCTCGGCCTCCAGAAGCTCAATGAGGTTGGTGAGGTTCTGGATGTGAACGTCCTTCTGCGTAACGGTCTGGGAGACCAGCAGAACATCGGCGTGCAGCTCCAGAGCCTTCTTGATGAAGTCCTCATTGGGGACCTGAGAGCCAAGGTTGTAAGCCTCGATCATCTCGTAACGCTCCAGACCATAGTGGCCGGCGAAGCCCTTACGGTTCATGATGGCGTCGATGCCCACGGTGTGGGCGTCGGTGCCGGTGGAAGCACCCACCATAACGACCTTGCGGCCGATATGCTCACGGATGTAGTCGTTGGTGTCCTCCATGCTCATGACGTCGGACTCCACGGTGATCACGTGGATATCCTCGTAGTTGACGGAGTGGACACAGCTGCCGTACACCACGTAGAAGGTGAACTCCTTGTCCAGAGGGGCGTGATAGGCCACGTTGGGCTCCTCCAGACCCATCTTCTTGGCGATCTGGCGGGCAGCCTCCTCACCACGCTCATCGTCCTTGATGGGCAGGGTGAAGCTGGTCTGCACCTTACCGTCGTTCATGGTATCGCCGTAAGGCTTCAGGCGGGTCAGGTCCAGCGTGGTATCGAAGTCGATTTTGTGGGTATTATACAGTCCGCTGCTCATTCTGCCGCCACCTTACCTTTCATGACCTCAACGAAGGGGTTGAAGTATTTGTCGTCCTTGACCACAACACCGGCCAGGCCCTTGCCGCCGTCCTTGGGACGCTTAACATCGGCGAAGATACCCTTCTCGATGGTGGTGAACAGGCCCAGCTTCTCGATCTCCTTCAGCAGATCGGTGGCCTTGGTCAGCACCTCGTTGGCACGGTTGCGGATGATACCGTTCTCTTTATAGGTCAGCTCGCTGCCCAGATCCTTCATGGTACGGAAGATATACTGAGCATTCTCGATCGACAGAGCACGGTCGGACATGAACGGAGTGTGGATAGCCTCGGTCATCATGCCCAGCAGGCACAGCTTCTGGCCGGTCAGGATGGTGACCATGTTGAACAGGGCATCCTGGATGTGGCCACGGAAGATGTTGCCGGTCATGAACTTCGTGGGAGGCATATACTTCAGCGGCGCATTGGGGAAGATCTCACGGGCCATCTGAGCCTGAGCCAGCTCGTACAGGAAGGTATCCTCCACGGCGGGATCCATCTCAAATGCGTGGCCCAGACCCATCTGCTCCTCACGCATACCGGCGGTCTTGGCGAAGGCTTCGTTCAGGAACTGGGAAGCCAGCACCGTGTGAGCGCTGGTGATAGCGTCGTCGGTGGTCAGATAGTTGTCCTCACCGGTGTTGATGATAACGCCGGCATAGCCGTTGATAACACGGGAGAAGAACTGGTCCACGATGGTGCGCTGCATATTGATATCACGGAACAGAATGCCGTACAGAGCATCGTTCAGCATGACATCCAGACGCTCCAGAGCGCCCATGGCAGCGATCTCAGGCATACACAGACCGGAGCAGTAGTTGCACAGCCGGATATAGCGGTGCTGCTCCTCGCCCACTTCGTCCAGAGCCGCACGCATCAGGCGGAAGTTCTCCTGGGTGGCGTAAGTGCCGCCGAAGCCCTCGGTGGTAGCGCCGTAAGGCACATAGTCCAGCAGGGACTGACCGGTGGTACGGATCACGGCGATGATATCTGCGCCCTGCTTGGCGCCGGCCTTGGCCTGGATGATATCCTCGTAGATGTTACCGGTAGCCACGATGATGTACAGGTAGGGACCTTCTCTGTCGCCCCACTCCTTCAGGTAAGCGTTGCGCTTGGCAACGTTTTTGTTGATGCGCTCCACCGTTGCACGAACCACGGGGTCAATCACGGCACGGATCTCCTCGTCAGAGTGAGCGGGAACCTTGGACAGATCCAGCTCACCACTGTCGACGGCCTCAGCCACAGCCTGAGGATCCTTGCCGGTCTCTACCATAGCATTGCCGATCGCCCAAGCAGCGCCTGCAGGGAGCAGGGAAACTGCCAGCAGATGATCCACCACCACGTTGGGCATGGGGACGTCCATATCGTTGACGCCATCGACACCCAGCAGACGGCAGACGGCACGCTCAACGGTGACCGTAGTGTGCTGGTCGATAAAGACCTGAACGTCGTCGGCCACCTTGGCGGCAGACTGACGGGCCTGATTGACCAGCTCCATATTCAAGCCGAGTTTGCTTTCCATATTTTTACCTCTTATTTCTTGACGTGACGCTCGTTACGCAGCAGCTTGGTGGGCTCCAGATAACGCTGCTTGGTGCCCTCGGCGACCCATGCCACACCGGTCTTCTCAGCCTTCTTCTTGCCCATGCAGACATCGCAGTGGCAATCCTGAACATAGTGCTCAGGCTGAGTGTAGGAGGTGATAACGCCCTCGAAGTTACGCAGGATAACCTTGCGGGGAGTCTCGGAGATCAGGTAGTTGGGCATGACAGGAGTCTTGCCGCCGCCGCCGGGAGCATCCACCACGAAGGTGGGCACGCAATAGCCGGAGGTATGACCACGCAGAGCTTCCATGATCTCGATGCCCTTGGACACGGGAGTACGGAAGTGGCTCAGACCCAGGGAAGGATCGCAGGCGTAGATGTAGTAAGGACGCACACGCATCTTGACCAGGCCGTGAACCAGCTCCATCATGACGTGAGAGCAGTCGTTGACACCGGCCAGCAGCACGGACTGGTTGCCCAGAGGAATACCGGCATCGGCCAGCATGGCGCAGGCCTTGGCGGCTTCGGGAGTGAACTCCTTGGGCGTGTTGAAGTGAGTGTTCAGCCACACAGGATGATACTTTTTCAGCATGGCGCACAGCTCGGGAGTGATACGCTGGGGGCACACCACGGGGGTACGGGAGCCCAGACGGACGATCTCCACGTGAGGAATGGCACGCACACGCTTGATGATGTACTCCAGCGTCTCGTCGGAGACCATCAGGGAGTCACCGCCGGACAGCAGCACGTCACGGACCTCAGGATGAGCGGCCACGTAGTCGATGCACTTGTCGATCTGAGCCATAGGCACTTCGCAGTCATTCTGGCCGGCGAAACGACGACGGGTGCAGTGACGGCAGTACATGGAGCACTGGTCGGTGATCAGCAGCAGCACACGGTCGGGATAACGATGGGTCAGGCCGGGGGTGGGGGAGTCGGTATCCTCGTGCAGAGGATCGGCATCCTCGTAATCGGCATACTCCAGCTCCTCAGCGCGGGGGATAGCCATCTTACGGATGGGATCGAACGGGTCGTCCAGATCGATCAGGGACAGGTAATAAGGAGTAACTGCCATACGCAGCTTGCCCAGCGTCTTGGCAACACCGGCCTCCTCATCGGGGGTCAGGTTCATGTACTTCTTCAGATCCTCAATCGTCTCAGCACGATTGGCGACCTGCCAATGCCAGTCATTCCACAGATTTTCGGGAACGTCAGCGAACAGACCATTGCGAGTCTTCATATTCGTTTTCTCCTTCAAATATTAAAAATATCGGTTAGCTTTTCCCGTCGCACTGGGCGCACGGGCGACTGTTCCGGCCAGCAGCGTCCTTCCCGCTCCTCAACGGGCCAGACCTCTGCACACCGTTATTTAACCTGCGTGGTGCTCCACGCATTTTCCATTTCTCCTCAACTCTGCGTACCGCCTCCTCAAGCCGCACGCAGCGTTCGGATCTCCCGAAGGCAGGGGGCTCCGAATAAGATGCTTACCTACAGGAGCCCGAAGGCCCCTGTAGGTAGAGCACATCATCGCAGTTTAGCAGTACTTCTCGTCGAACAGCTTGCGCAGCTTGGGATTCTCACGCAGAACATCCAGAGTGATGTTGGCGTGGTTCTTGGTGTAGCCGTTGCCGATGATCATGGTGACATCCTTGCCGATACCCTCAGCGCCCAGAGCAGCCTTGGTGAAGGAGGTAGCCATGGAGAAGAAGTACACCACGCCGTCATCACGGACAGGCAGGATGGCGGACATCTCGCAGGACTCGATGTTCACGCAGCAGATGGACAGATCATACTCCTTGCCGTCGTTGGCAGCCAGAGCAGCCTCCATGACCTCAACGGGCTTGGTGCAGTCGGCGACGATCACGTCGGTGTACACGCCCAGCTCCAGCAGACCGGGAACCTGCTTGGGGTTACGGACAACGCCCACGACCTTGCCCTTGGGGCCGACCTTCTTCATGGCCTCCCAGCCGCACAGCACGCCGGACTTGCCGTTGGCGCCCAGGATCAGGACGCTGTCACCCTCGTGGGGCAGCTTGCGAGCCTGAGCGGGAGCGCCGGCCACGTCCAGAGCAGCCAGAGCCAGAGGCTCGGACATATCCTCGGGCATCTTGGCATACAGAGCGGACTCGAACAGGATAGCCTTGCCCTCGATGTCCACACGGTCGATATCCTTGTGGATGGCCAGGATCTTGTCGATGCGCAGCGGGGTCATGGACAGGGACACCAGGGAGACGATCTTGTCGCCCTCCTTCAGGTCGAAGCCGGGCTTCTTCTTCAGATCCTCACCGATGTGGGAGACAACGCCCTTGAACATACCGCCGGAACCGGTCACGGGATTCTGCTGCTTACCACGCTCAGCAACGATGCCCAGGATCATCTCGCCGATCTTCTTCTCGTCGCCGCCGCAAGCCTCAGCGATCTGAGTGAAGGAAGCGGAGTCGATGTTCAGGGAGGTCACGTCGCAGACGATCTCGTTGGAGTAGACCTTGGACATATCGTTATCGACCTTCCAAGCAGCCTGGGTCAGAACGCCCTTGGGCTCGATAACACGATGAGTACCGTACTTGTTGCCTTTCAGCTCTGCCATAATATTTTTCCTCCTAAATAAATGTATAAATGAAAGAGTTGTTTTTACTTCAGGGGCTTGAGGCTCAGGATCTCACGAGCCTCAGCGGGAGTGGCGATCTCACGGCCCAGCTCCTTGGCAATGCGGACGACCTTAGCCACCAGTTCGCCATTGGAAGCAGCCTTCTGGCCCTTGCCCAGATAGATGTTATCCTCGAAGCCCACACGGACGTTGCCGCCCATGGCGATGGCCGCAGCAGCCATGGTCCAGGCGGAACGACCCACGCCGGACACGGTCCAGGTGGAGCCAGCGGGGATCTTGCTGGCGAAGAAAGCCAGATTCTCCACGGTTGCGGGAGTGCAGCCGTGGACGCCCAGCACGAAGTTGAACTGCATGGGATGGGCAGGCACCTCACCCTTCTTGGCCATGCCAAGGATGGTGTCAATGTGGCCCAGCTCGAAGCACTCGTACTCAGGCTTGATGTTGTTCTCCAGCATACGCTTGCCGAAGGCACGCATGGTGGGCATGGTGTTGTCGAAAATCTCGTCGCCGAAGTTGCAGGTGCCGCAGTCCAGAGTGGCCATCTCGGGGAACAGCTCGGTGGGCTGCAGACGCTCCTCCGGGGTCATACCGGCAGCGCCGCCGGTGGAGGGGATCATGATGACATCGGGCAGTTCCTTGCGGATGGCATCCATCACCACACGGAAGCGCTCACGGCCCTGAGTGGGCGTGCCGTCGTCCTCACGGACATGGATGTGCAGGATGGCTGCACCGGCCTCGTAGGCGGACTTGGCCTCACGGACCATCTCCTCCACAGTGTAGGGCACAGCGGGGTTCTGCTCCTTGGTGACCTCAGCGCCGCAGATCGCAGCAGTAATAATCAGCTTCTCCATCTTGCCGCTCCCTTACTTCTCGATCTTCTTGCGCTGGCAGTCCTTGGGGGTCACGCAGGTGCCGTGAGCCACGCAGACAACGATGGGCTCGTCCAGCTCGTCAGCGGCGGAAGCGCTGATATCGGTGCGGGCAACGACGACCTTGCGGGCCTCGAAGCGCATGGTGCGGGAGGTGTTGCCGATCTTCTCGATCTCGCCATAGGCCTCAATGTAGTCTCCGGCGTACACGGGAGCCTTGAACTCCACCATGTCGTAAGCGCAGAACAGGCCCTCATCGCCGTCGCACTTGATGAGCAGCTCGGTGGCCACGTCACCGAACAGATGCACCATGTGTGCGCCGTCCACCAGATTTCCGCCGTAGTGAGCATCCTTTGCGCTCATACGCAGCCGCAGGGTAGAAGTGATCTTTTCCATAAGTTTTTCCTCCTTCATAAATTTGGGTCGTTTTCATGAAGTTCCGCCGCTGTGGCCATACCGCTCTTTCGGGCATAAAAAGAGCGCTATCGGTCAAGGCTGACCAATAGCGCTCCACGTCTTTCGACATGACAGTGCCGGCGCTTACACCCCGACCCCAAGGCCATGACATCAGACCCGTCATGCCCTTTCGGCGAAGGACCCCTTCCTGCCCCGCTCTGCGAGTGTCTGTCCTCACGAAGCAGTACCCTGTCCCCCGCACCTCTATTGATTGCGGTATGAACTTCTACGGTCCTCATTATATCGTCTCCGCCGGGGCTTTGTCAAGGTGGCATTGTGACAAAAAAGACAGAGATTTTTTGTGCATGAGATAAAATTTCTGCATCGTTTTCTATGGGTTATGCACAAAGCGATATCCCACGAATACAGCGAAAGCGGGGGGCGTATCCGCTCCCCCGCCTTCGCCGGTCATTCTTCCAATTCTGCCGCCCTCCGGCGGCGCATACCGCCCCACAGACGCCGCACGCAGCAGCGGCCAACCACCGCAGAGAGCCTCCGGCATCTTAATACGCCTGCTCGATCTTCTCCAGGATCTCCGGCTTCAGCGACAGCATCCGGCAGATGTTCAGGGCGTCTCTGGGGCAGTCGGACTTCCCCTCCACCCGGTACAGGCCGTAGTTCATGTGCCGTGCGATGACCTGAATGCCGTCGTCGCCGGTAGCCGCCAGCTCCTGCCGGATCTGCTCCGGATCCACGTCCCGCAGTCCGATGATCTGATAGTGCAGCCGGGCGTTCTCTGCCACCTTGTCGTAGTGGGTGGTCAGCAGGGAGATGGCATTCACCTCGTTGAGGTATTTGGTCACTGCCTGCACGATGACGGCGCCCTCATCGGGGTTGGTGCCCCGCGCGAACTCATCCAGCAGGAACAGGGAGTAGCCCTGCTCCACCTCCTCCAGCGCCTTCTGGAACTGCACGATCTCCGAGCCGAAGCCGGACAGGCCCGACTGGATGGACTGCAAGTCGTCAAAGAGCATCTTCACGCTGTAAAACAGCGGCATCCGGGCCTCCCTGGCGCAGACCAGAAAGCCCGCCTGCAAAAGCAGCACGTTCAGAGCCACGGTTTTCATCACCACGGACTTACCGCCCATGTTGGCGCCGGTGATGACGGTGGCCCCCTGCTCCAGCCGGATGGACACCGGCACGAAGGACCGTCCCTTCTGCTCCAGCAGGTCGCACAGCTCGGGATTGATCATGTCCGTCAGCTCCAGCTCCGTCTCCGTGATCTCCGGCCGCACGCCGCCGTAGCGCACGGCAAACAGCGCCTTCTGGATGATGAAGTCCAGCCGGCCCGCCGTGTCGGCGTCCTCCAGCAGATCTCCTGCCAGCGGAGCCAGCGCCTGCCCCATGCTGCGGCGCACCTTGGTCTCCTCGCTGTCCTCCTCGGCACAGACACGGGTCCGGCGGGAGCGCAGCTCCTCCTTCTCGGCATCGGTCTGTGCATGGTGCAGCTGCTCCTCGATCTGCTTCTTGGCCGCACGGATCTCCCTCAGCTTGGGTGTTGCATTGTCGGGGATGTAGAAGCCCCGGCTGCGGGTCTTGTCCGGATCCAGGATCTCCAGCGCCTGCGCCGGATCATGGAAGGCCAGCGCCTTAAAGTGAGTGGTCTGGCACACCTGCTGGAACAGGGGGATCAGGCTCTCCAGCCGCTGGAGATATACCTTGATTTCAAACAGCTCCACATGGTCCGGGATCTCCAATGCCTGACACCGGCGCAGGGAGCCACGGATGTCCTTCATCTGGCACAGCATCAGCCCGATCCTGTCGTACAGGGGCTTCAGAGCATCCGCCGCCTTGGCGGCCTGCTCCACGTTGTACAGCTCCGTCTCCAGCTCCTCCCGCTCATCCGGGGAGTAATAGCGCAGCTTGCGGATCTTCTCCTGACCGAAGGGGCTGCACCCGTGGAGAGTCTCCAGCGCATACTGCAAGCCGATTTTTTCCCTCTCTTCAAAGCGAATATTGATCATGTCAGCTCCTCCTTCACATTGATGACGGGGACGTCCACCGCCTCCCGCATCCGTGTCATAAATTCATCCTTATCGAACTTCCAGCCGTAGGCGGACACCGGGTTGATGGTGACGCACAGGGTCCGGGCGGCCTCCTCCGTCTCCAGCCGCACCTGACGGGTCTGGAGCTTATCCAGCGCATCACTGCTCAGCAGTACCTTGCTGGGGTCCTTCACCACCAGCCGGGTGTTCCGCAGCACGCCGGAGCGCAGCAGGGGCATCACCATGGTATCCGTCAGCGCCCCGGAGATCAGAGCCTCGCCGTGATCCTTCAGGCACTTCTCCAGACTCTCCTCCATCTCCGGGGGCATGACTTCCGCCTTGGGCAGATTCATCAGCCGGTACACGTGGGCGGTGTCGGCCACGACCTTGTCGATGCTCATGTGGTATGAGGCCCCGGTGCAGAGGATGACCCCCTCCGCCACGGCCCGTGCACCCAGAGACTTGCGGCCCAGAGCGCCGTCGATGATGGACTTGTCGGCCCCCATCTCGAAGAACAGCCGGGAGACCTCCTTGAGCTGCGTGGTGATGGACGGCCCTGCCAGCTGGACATTGCCGTCGCTGCGGGCCCGGAAGATCACCACCTCCCCCAGCGGCGTGGGGATGCCGGTGGTCTCCATGATCTCCAGCGTGGTGTCCCCCAGCCGCAGCATATCCTTGGCGGTGGCGATGAGAGTCCCCTCCCGCACGAAGATGCCGGGCTTCTCCGTGCCGGTGACCACGTCGGTGGACTCGCCGTCCCGGCCGATGGAGGTCAGGCCCAGCGTCCCCTGCAGGCGGTCGTGGTGCAGCATCCAGTTGAGCATGGTGGTTTTTCCGGCATTCTTGCACATTCCCACGATGGACATGGTCTGAACGCCGTTGAGCAGCTGTAACAGCTCTGCGGACATATCTACATACCCCTTCCGGTCAAATTTCAGTCAAATATAGATTATAGCGTATTTCACCGGAAAAAGAAAGAGGAAAAACAAATTCTCCCTCTTTTCCGCCCCATTCCATGTAAAATACCGGAAAACATCTGCCTCACTCCACGGCGGAGGTTGTTTTATGGGCGAAACTGGCGTATAATGAAGTGGAGTATGTTAGGAAGTATAAGGAGGACCCTCCATGAAACTGATGGTCATCGACGGCAACAGCATCGTCAACCGGGCCTATTATGGCATCCGCCCCCTGTCCACACGGGACGGGCTGTATACCCATGCGATCTATGGCTTTCTCACCACCCTCCAGCGGCTGCTGGACGAGGAGCAGCCGGATGCCCTGTGCGTCACCTTTGACCGAAAGGCCCCCACCTTCCGCCATCTGGCCTATGAGGGCTATAAGGCCCAGCGGAAGGGGATGCCAGACGAGCTGGCCAGTCAGATGCCTCTGCTGAAGGAGGTGCTGGCGGCCATGAAAATCCCCATGTATGAGCTGGACGGCTGGGAGGCCGACGATCTGATCGGCACCATCGCCGCCAGGGATACCGCCGCCGGGTGGGAAACCGTGATCGTCACCGGCGACAAGGACAGTCTCCAGCTCATCACCCCCCATACCAAGGTGAAGCTGGTGTCCACCCGCATGGGCCAGACCACCACCAAGGACATGACGGAGGAGACCTTCCGGGAGCAGTACGGCTTCGCCCCCATCCACATGATCGACCTGAAGGCCCTCATGGGCGATGCCTCCGACAACATCCCCGGCGTCCCCGGCGTGGGGGAAAAGACCGCCATGGCACTGGTGCAGCAGTATCATTCCGTGGCGGAGCTGTACCGCCTGCTGCCGGAGATCGACGCCAAGCCCGGCGTCATCAAAAAGCTGCAGGAGGGCAGGGAGAGCGCCGAGCACTCCCGGTATCTGGCCACCATTGTCACCGATACCCCGCTGAACTTCACCCCGGAGGACAACCTCCGCCGCCCCTTTGCCCCGGAGCTCTATGACCTGCTGCTGAAGCTGGAGTTTCAGAAGCTCATCGACCGGTACGGCCTCACCCCCCACCGGGACACCGAGGCCGCCCCGGAGTATACCGTCGCCGTGGAGCCGCTGGAGACGGAGCAGCAGGCCCAGGCCCTGCTGGCCCAGTGGCGTCAAGCGGACCATGTGACCGTCTACGCCCTACCGAGCCTCTCCGTTCTCTCCGTCCAGTGGGATACCGGAGCGCACACCTCCGCCGCAGCGGAGCTGGATCAGAGCCGCTATACCGGCGACTGGCACGCCCTGCTGTCCGCCCTGTTCTCCGCCGATATCCGCAAGGTGGGCCACCACATCAAGGATACCATGCGCACCCTACTGGAACAGGAGCTTCCCACCGACGGCTATCTGTTTGACACGGCGCTGGCCGCCTATCTGCTGGATGCCACCGCCGGAAGCTACGACCTCCAGCGGCTGTTCGTGACCTACTATAATGAAGAGCTGCCCAAGCCCCTGCATCTGGAGCCGGATGCCTTTGCCCCGCTGGCGGATACCGCTTCGGCGTGGGCGGCTCTCCACAGCTACTGCTCCGCCGTGGAGGCCCTGTATGAGACCCTGCCCCCCAAGCTGGAGGAGCTGGGCATGAAGGAGCTGTATCATACCGTAGAGCTGCCTCTCTGCCCGGTACTGGCCCGGATGGAGCAGCGGGGCTTTCTGGTGGACGCCAAGGCGCTGTCGGACTTCGGCGAGAGCCTCACCGGCACCATCCGCCGGCTGGAGCAGCGGGTCTATGACGCCGCCGGGGCTCCCTTCAACATCAACTCCCCCAAGCAGCTGGGCAAGGTGCTCTTCGAGGATCTCCAGCTGCCCCACGGCAAGAAAACCAAAACCGGCTGGTCCACCAACGCCGACGTGCTGGAAAAGCTCCGCTGGCAGCACCCCATTGTGGCGGACGTATTGGAATACCGGCAGTACAGCAAGCTGAAAAGCACCTATGCCGACGGCCTGCTGAAGGTCATCGACGCCGACGGCCGCATCCGCACCAGCTTCCAGATGACGGTAACGGCCACCGGCCGCCTGTCCTCCACGGAGCCCAACCTCCAGAACATCCCCA
>ENA-OPCP01001657-OPCP01001657.1-human-gut-metagenome-genome-assembly--contig:-NODE-1657-length-13408-cov-3.252303_pt1 | contig 13408 bp, 8 predicted proteins | sample MGYA00241563_ERZ501477 | MGnify/ENA primary metagenome ERZ501477 (study PRJEB25962, sample SAMEA2042572) | human gut metagenome | biome: human gut; feature: human-associated habitat; material: faeces... | reverse complement strand
CGGCCGGTGCCGTCTGGCGGGTTACGCCACGGTGGGCCTGCGCACCGCCGGAAGCGGCCTGCGCGAGCAGCTGTACGAGGGGTATTCGGCCCCGGAGCAGTATTCCACCGCCGAGTTTGAGGGCCGCTATACCGACGAATACGGCCTTGCAGCGGTGTTCTACCGCATGGTGTGCGGGCAGGCCCCGGTGCCGGCCGCCCAGCGCATGGTGTCGGACTCCAACCCCCGTGCCCGCACCGTGAACAGCGCCGTGCCGGGCTATGTGTCGGACGTGCTGCAGATGGGCCTGCGGCTCAAGCCCATGGAGCGCATCCAGACCGTGCCGCAGCTGGTGCAGGCGCTCTCCTCCAAAGAGTACACCGAGGAGCTGGGCCGCACCATGAAGCCCGAGACCCCGGTGGGCCAACCGGAAGAAAAGGCCCATCTGCTCAGCATCAAGGGCCTGCTGGCGGGCATCCTGATCCTGCTGGCCATTCTGCTGGTGCTCATGGTGTGGACCATGGTGAGCCACAGCCTGCCCTCGGCGTCATCGGGATCGGTGGAGCCGGAACCGGCCAGCAGCGAGGTGCTGGAGCCCCAGAATCTGGTGCCCAGCTTCATCGGCATGGATTACGCCCAGGTGCAGAACAACCGGGAGTACACCGGCATGTACCTGTTCTACGTCACCGAGGAGTACAGCGACACCGTCCCGGCCGGGCAGATCATGACCCAGGAACCGGCGGCGGACACGGTGCTCAAGGCAGGGGAGACCATACGGCTGGTGGTGAGCAAAGGCCCGCAGATGGCAGAGATGCCCAATATCATCGGCTTTACGCAGGATGGCGCGGTAAAGGAACTGGAAGCCCGGGGCCTTGTGGCCAGCTGCTTTATGGTGGTGAACGATGGCTCCTATGCATCCGGCTGCGTGGTGCGTACCAGCGAGGAGCCGGGCACCAAGGTGGAAGTGGGCACGGTGATCACCGTGTATATCGCGGCGGACCCCAGCGTGGAGATCACCACCCCGCCCGAGGAACCGGCAGCCACCGAACCCACCACGACCCCGGCTGACCCGGAGACCCCCGCAGACGGCGGGGACCCTGCCGCCGACCCGGAGCAGGGGACCAAGTGAGCACGGAAGGATCGTTTTAAATCTGCAAATCCGGCAGGGCTGCGGCCTTGCCGGGTTTGTTTTTTGCCGGAGGGGAGCGCCGTTGCTGCGGCAGGTAAAACGGCTTCTGCGCGCAGAACGGGCGGCGGCCCCGGTGCTCCCCATAGTTCCGGGGTGGGAAACTGCGGCGGGCCATTTGTCCGCTTTTTTGTGCTTGCAGTGCAACAAAAACGTTCCCGTCCGCAACAAATATGCAATTCAAAAACTGCGAAAATCGTTCATTTTTTCGTGCAATTTTGCCATTTTGGGGCCGGTCTGTCCGTCAATCAGCCGAAATTTCCGTGCAGGCTTTTTTTCGTGCAATTTGCCCCCTTGAAATTTTTGGAAAACGTATATAATATAGGATTATAAGGACTGCCCAGCGGGCGTCTATTTTGTGCTGGAGATTTCTGAAAAGTTGTGCGAGGAACACAGTCTCTAGTGAAGTGAGGATGACGATTATGAGAAAAAAGTCCAAGAAGAAGCAGATCGTTGCGATGACGCTGGCCCTTTCGGTGCTCAGCAGCTCGGTTGGCATGTGCGGTGCCTCCGCAGCCGAAGCCCTGCCCGACACGGATGACTCCGGCCTGCGGGTGACCGTTGTCCCGCTGGCTGACAGCAATGCGGACACCGACACCCCTGCGGATGACACCAAGCCCAAAGAACAGCCTGTCGCTTCCACCGGCGATAACACCGACCAGCCCACCGACGGCGAGGGCGACGGTGACAATACCTCTTCTGACGACAAACCCACCATTGAGCGCCCGGAGCAGTCCGACACGGTAGAGACCCTGCCCGGCACCGCCGAGGACAACAAGGACCACATCAAGGGCGAGGACAAGGACGACACCGAAGATAAGGGCGATTCCGGCGAGGAGACCCCCGGCACCGGCGATACTGACACCGGCGACACGGAGGAAAAGGGCGAGACCCCTGCTGAGGGCGAAGGCACCGATACCGAGGCGAAACCTGAGGAGAAGCCTGAAGAAAAGCCCGAAGAGACCCCCAAAGAGGATGACACCGACTGCAGCTGTGCCTATGACCCGGACACCGGTCACTTCAAGATCACCTTCAACATCAAAGAGGACGCTGAGGGTGACCAGACCGTTGAGCTGAGCAAGGTGCAGGAAGTCGTGGATAAATACGGCGAGAAGCAGTTCGACGAGTGGCTTCAGACTGATAAGGGTGCCAAGTGGATGGATGACGCCCTGTGGTACGCACAGTACGGCGAGTCCAGCAAAAAGACCGTTGATTTTAACGGTGCATCTTACACGCTCTATGTCTACTACGATGAGGAAACCGGTTCGGTTGCTCAGCGTGTTGCTTTCAACAACGAGCCCGGTTGCACGACCATGTTTGATATTTCCCTGTCCAATGGCTCCAAGCATACTTATGTGTACAAGGACAACAGCCTGACTGTTGCCACCCCTGACCAGACCGGCAAGGGAAATACCGGCATTGAGGGCTTTGATGGGCAGGAGCTGCCGAAGGAATATGCTGGCAATACGAACCTTGAGCTGAAGTACGATAAAAACGCTGCGTCCGGCTGCATGGAGGACTTGGTGGATGCTGCGCTGAAGGAGTACGGCGGCAACCATGATCAGAACCAGTTCCTTGATTCGGAGGGCAACCTGACCACTCAAAGCACTAAAACCAATGTACCTGCTGGTACCGAGGTGGAACTGTTCGGCGGTAAGTATTATGTAAAATCCGGCGATCATTACTACGGCGGCTTCTACAAGAGCGATGTTCAGACCACCGAAGATGGAAAGACTGTTCTGAACAAAGACAAAAACACTTACACCATTGCCTACAAAAAGACCAAGAACGGCAAGAATGTTGAAAAGGATTATTACAATGGCCCCTATACCCACTCCAGCAGTGCCCTGATGAACCAAGATATCCAGGATGCTCTGGAGCAGTATATGCCTGCCAAGGGTTATAAGACCTACGATGACTACATTCTGGACTACTACCGGAAACCCGATGGCTCCAAGTATGATAGGGTAAGCGACCTGCTGAAAAACGATCCCAAGGCTCTGAAGGAGCTGAGCCGTTCCGGTTCTTCTATGCCCAACGACCCCAATACCGGAAACAACACCGTTAAGATGGACCCCTCCACCCTTTACGACAACTTCTACAAAAACGTTCTCAGCTTCAAGGTCGGCAATCAGGATACTGTGGATTCTGAGGCAGGCGGCAATGTTGACCACAACCACAGCCACGGCCAGTGGGCTGCCGACGGCACTCAGGAAACCATCGGCGATTACATGGCCGACAAACTGAACGAGACCCCCGGTGCATGGGACAAAGCCAACGCCTACTTCAACACCCTGCTGGCCAGCGGCCTGACCTCTGAGGAAGCCACCTGGGCAGCATTTGCCATGGCCACCAACATCGACTTCCAGAACGCTGGCAATGACTACCAGAACACCGCATGGAACTGATACGCCTCCATGGTGCTGCATCAGGCCGATGGTACCCTGGACCTGACCAAGACCGACAAGAAAACCGGCGAGATCATCGGCGATGACGCGGGCGAGGGCCAGACCAGCTTCTACCTGTGGAAGTACGAGACCGACAAGGAAACCGGTGAAAAGGACACCATGTACTGCACCTATGTGGAGCCTACCTACACCACCAATGAGGATGGCGAACAGGTGCTGGAGAAGGACGGCTTCTACTGCTGGGTCAAGTACGACCCCTCCAAGGATAAGCTGACCTACACCGTCACCACCACCAACGGCAAGCTGAACATCGACTATGCCCTGCTGGAAAACGTGGTGTACTACCTGCAGGAGGCCATCGCCCCCGACGGCTACGACACCGACCCGGAGATCTACGTCATCTGCGATGAGGAGTCCTACAAGGAGCTGGAGGGCACCGAGGTGACCAACCCCGCCACCGGCGCCACCAGCAAGGTGACCGAGTCCAGCTGGCTGGGCAGCATCCTCGGCGGCAAGACCCTGTCCATCAACTTCATGAACACGGCCACCGTGGTACCTGACCCCGATCCGGAACCCACGCCGGATCCGGACCCCGTGCCGCCCGTTGATCCGGATATCCCCGTGGACCCCGCCAACCCGGACAATCCCTCGGTGCAGGACGCTGACCCGGATGAGACCCCTGTGACCCCGGAGAACCCCCAGAACCCCGCCGTGCAGGACGCTGCCCCGGACGCCGCCGCCCTGCCCCAGACCGGCACCACCAGCTGGATGGCCGGTGTGCTGGCAAGCCTGGGCTCCCTGCTGCTGGCCTGCGGATGGTTCTTCACCCGCAAACAGGTTTCCCCCAAGCACTGAGCACCCCTGAACCGCAGGAATCTCCGCACTGACGCATAAGAACCGCCGCATCCTGTGCCTTGCAAAAGGCCGCCGGGTGCGGCGGTTTTGGTTGTGTGCCGCGCACAGCTGCGGGGGTTCGCGGCGTTTCGCACAGAAAGCCGGGCAAACCCGGTAGCAGATTTGGTGCAGCTGTCACTTGAACATTTTTCAGTGCAGGGTATAATAAAGCTATCGGAACAAAGGCGTTCCGCAGGGGCATCGTCTGCCCTTGCGGGGCGCTTTTTTTCGTTTTCCGGGGTGCGGAGGGTGCCGCGCCCGGCAGAGCACAATCTGGAGTGTCAAAAGGATGGGAAAGACTATGCAAAACTTTACAGAGCAAACGCACACCCTTGGCCTGTACGATCCACAGTTTGAGCACGATGCCTGCGGCATCGGCGCTGTGGTGGACATCAAGGGCCGCAAGAGCCACCAGACCGTGGACGACGCTTTGTGCATCGTGGAGCGGCTGGAGCACCGCGCCGGTAAGGACGCCGAGGGCAAGACCGGTGACGGCGTGGGCATTCTGCTGCAGATCAGCCATAAATTTTTCTCCAAGGTGGCCGATGAACTCAACATCCGCCTTGGCAACGAGCGGGAATACGGCGTGGGCATGTTCTTCTTCCCCCAGAACGAGCACATGCGCGCCCAGGCCATGAAGCTGTTCGAGGTGGTCACCCGCAAGGAGGGGCTGGAGTTCCTGGCCTGGCGCAAGGTGCCCGTGGACCCGGACGCCGTGGGCCAGAAAGCCCGCGACTGCATGCCCTCCATCTGGCAGTGCTTCATCAAAAAGCCTGCCAAGGTGAGCAAGGGCATCGACTTTGACCGCAAACTGTATGTGGTGCGCCGCGTGTTCGAGCAGGCCAGCAACGGCACCTATGTGCCCAGCCTGTCCAGCCGCACCATCGTCTACAAGGGCATGTTCCTGGTGCACGATCTGCGCCTGTTCTACCTTGACCTGCAGGACGAGGATTATGAGTCCGCCATTGGCATGGTGCACAGCCGCTTTTCTACCAACACCAACCCCAGCTGGATGCGTGCCCACCCCAACCGGTTCATCCTGCACAACGGCGAGATCAACACCATCAAGGGCAACACGGACGCCATGCTGGCCCGCGAGGAGAGCATCTCCAGCCCCATCCTGCAGGACGACATGAACAAGATCCTGCCCATCATCAACACCTCCGGCTCGGACTCCGCCATGCTGGACAACGCGCTGGAATTCATGGTGATGAACGGCATGGATCTGCCGCTGGCCGTGATGATCACCATTCCCGAGCCGTGGGAGAACAACAAGAACATCAGCCAGAAAAAGCGCGATTTCTACCAGTATTATGCCACCATGCTGGAGCCTTGGGATGGCCCCGCTGCCATCCTCTTCTCGGACGGCGACGTGATGGGCGCTGTGCTGGACCGCAACGGTCTGCGCCCCAGCCGCTATTACATCACCAAGGACGGCCGCATGATCCTGTCCTCCGAGGTGGGCGTGCTGGAATGCGCCCCGGAGAACATCCTCGTCAAGGACCGCCTGCGCCCCGGCAAAATGCTGTTGGTGGATACCGCCAGGGGTGAGCTGGTGGACGACGAAAGCCTGAAAGCCGATTACGCCAGCCGTGAGCCTTACGGCGAGTGGATCGACCGCAACCTTGTGGAGCTGGCCAGACTGAAAATTCCCAACGTGAAGGTGGAAAGCTACACCGGCGATCAGCTCACCCGCCTGCAGAAGGTGTTCGGCTACAAGTATGAGGATGTGAACACCATGATCCTCTCCATGGCACGGGCAGGCGCAGAGCCTTCCGGCGCTATGGGCACCGACACCCCGCTTGCTGTGCTGAGCAACCAGCATCCGCCGCTGTTCAATTACTTCAAGCAGCGCTTTGCGCAGGTCACCAACCCGCCCATCGATGCCATCCGCGAAAAGGTGGTCACTTCCACCAGCGTGTATATTGGCGCACACGGCAACCTGCTGGAGGACAAGCCCGAGAACTGCAAGGTGCTCAAGGTGCACAACCCCATCCTGACCAGCACCGACCTGCTCAAGATCAAGTACATGAACGTGCCGGGCTTCAAGGTGGCCACGGTGTCCATCAACTACTACAAGAACACCAGCCTGGAAAAGGCCATCGACCGGGTGTTCCTGGAAGTGGACCGCGCCTATAAGGACGGTGCCAACATCATCATCCTCTCTGACCGCGACATTGACGAGTACCATGTCTCCATCCCCAGCCTGCTGGCCGTGTCGGCGGTGTCCCAGTACCTCATCCGCACCAAGAAGAGCACCGCGCTGGCCCTCATTCTGGAGAGCGCCGAGCCCCGCGAGGTGCATCACTTTGCCACCCTGCTGGGCTACGGTGCCTGCGCCGTCAACCCCTATCTGGCCCACGATACCATTGCCCAGCTCATCGACGAGGGTCTGCTGGACAAGGATTACTACGCCGCCGTGGACGACTACAACAAGGCTGTGCTGAACGGCATCGTGAAGATCGCCTCCAAGATGGGCATCTCCACCATCCAGAGCTACCAGAGCAGCCAGATCTTTGAGGCCGTGGGCATCTCGCAGCAGGTCATCGACAAATACTTTACCGGCACCGTGAGCCGGGTGGGCGGCATCACCCTGGCCGACATTCAGGCCGACGTGGAGGCCACCCACAACGCCGCCTTTGACCCGCTGGGTCTGGACATCAACATGGAGCTGGCCGACGGCGGTGCCCACAAGTTCCGCAGCGGCAAGGAAGAACACCTGTTCAACCCCCAGACCATCCACCTGTTCCAGAAAGCCTGCTGGACCAACGACTACGGTGCCTTCAAGCAGTTCACCAACACCGTGGACAACATGGGCAAGGACGGCGTGCACCTGCGCAGCCTGCTGGACTTCAACTTTGACCCGGACGGCGGCATCCCGCTGGACGAGGTGGAGCCGGTGTCCTCCATCGTCAAGCGCTTCAAGGGGGCCGCCATGAGCTACGGTGCCCTGAGCAGCGAAGCCCACGAGACCATTGCACTGGCCCTGAACCGTCTGGGCGGCCGCAGCAACACCGGCGAGGGCGGCGAACCCGAAGAGCGCTACCACAGCGAGAGCAATTCCAAGATCAAGCAGGTGGCTTCCGCACGCTTTGGTGTAACGAGCAAATACCTCGTTTCTGCGGAAGAGATCCAGATCAAGCTGGCACAGGGCGCAAAGCCCGGCGAGGGCGGCCAGCTGCCCGGCGGCAAGGACCCCATCATGCAGAGCCAGTTCTTGTATCTGCTTGAACAGGTCGGTCCCTATCAGTGGTACGGCAATATCCGGGAGCTACAAAACTTTGTGGAGCGGGCCAATATTCTGATGAGGAACGCCGGAGCCTCCTCCGTGACGGTGTCGGATATTCTGCGCCGCCGCGCTGAGCCTGCGCCGGAACCCTGCCAGGAAACGGAATCACGTGACCGCCGCGCCATCGAGGCCGCTCTGCACAACCACCCCGGCTCTATGGCGGATGCCGCCAGAAGCCTTGGCTGCAGTCGACAAACTCTATGGCGGAAGATGAAAAAATACGGCATCCAACGGTGATCGTTTCATTTTCTGCTGCGCCTTTAACCGTTTGCAACACACGTTTAACAAATCGCGTTACACTCCCCCGGCCAAACGCCTTGTCTGCCTATTTTCATTCGCGGGCAAGGCGTTTTTTGTGCATTTTTACCCCCTTTTTGTAAATTTTCTACAGCTTTTTCAAATATTTAGTCAAATATATGAATTTTTCCCGAAGGATTGGCACATTTTTTGCTATATCTGTAATAATATCTTTTGACGTCGTGGGCGAGCTGCGTCTGGGCAGGTCACAGGGGATCCTGTGGCAAGACTCTACTATCTTTTAGGAGGAGATTCCATGGGTAAAACAAAAGTCCAAAAAATCGGCTTCCTTGTCGGCATCGTTGCCATGCTGGTCATCGGCTTCATGCCGACGCCTGAAGGGCTGTCGCTGGTGGGGCAGCGGGTGCTGGCCGTCACCGTACTGATGGTGGTCTTTTGGATCACTGAGGCCATGCCGATCCCGTTCACAGCGCTGTTGCCGATCTTCCTGTTCCCGGTAATGCAAATCACCGGCTCCAAGGGACAGAATGACATCACGCTGTTCGCGCACTATGCCTACTCCACCTGCTACCTGCTGGTGGGCGTGGGCTTCCTGTCCGGCGCCATGGTGAAGCACGGCCTGCACAAGCGTATTGCTCTGGGCATCGTCAGCAAGGTCGGCAAGAAGCCCACCACTCTGATCCTGGGATTCATCATTGCCGTAGGCTTTGTGTCCATGTGGATGTCCAACACGACCGCCACTGTCATGATGCTGCCTGTAGCTCTGGCTATTTCCAGCACCTTGGGCGATAATGCCGCCGGTCTAAAGAAAGCCATGGTCCTGGCCATCCCCTACGCCGCCACCATCGGCGGCATGGCAACTGTCATCGGCACCACCACCAACCCCACCGGCATCGGCCTGATCCGTGAGACCATTGGCATCGACATCGACTTTCTGGACTGGATGAAGATCGGCCTGCCTTTCACCGTCATCCTGATCCCCTTCTTCTGGCTCTATATGGTGAAGTTCTTCAAGGTCGACAAGATGCCCCCTACTGACATCTCCATCGCCCGCAGGCAGTATGAGGAACTGGGGCCCATGAACAAGGGCGAGAAGTGGGTTGCCGCCATCTTCGTTCTGTGTGTCATCCTGTGGGTCACCCGTTCTCTGGTCTGGGGTGACTGGTTCCCCTATGCCACGGATGAAACTATCGCCATGTTCGGTGCAATCTTGGTTATGATTGCACCTATGGATTATAAGAAAGGTGAGTACGTCTGCGACTGGAAGACCGGCTTCAATGACATCCCCTGGAACGCCGTTATTCTGCTGGGCGGCTCCATGGTCATGGGCAACGCCTTCCGGGATGCCGGTTGCGCGGAGTGGATCGCCAATATGCTCTCCGGCTTGGCGGGCATGAACTCCATCCTGATTGTAATTCTGGTTGGTATTGTCACCGCTGTTCTCACTGAACTGACTACCAACGCCGTGGTCGTGGCCGCCTTTATCCCGGTCCTGGCCGGTGTGGGCGAGGCTATCGGAGTCAGTCCCTTTGCCATGATGATCGCCTGCATGTTGGCCTGCAACTTTGCTTTCATGCTGCCTCCCGGAACGCCCCCCAACGCCATTGCTTATGGCTCCGGCGAAATCGAGCTGAAAGATATGTTGAAATGCGGCCTTGGCCTGAAGCTCATCGCTCTGATCATCTTCCCCATCGTTCTGTATTTCATCACCATGGGCATCTTCGGTGTCGGCACGGTTTGACCGTCCCTGGTACATCTGTCACAAGGGCTCCGCACAGTATGTGCGGAGCCCTTTCCTGTCCCCCCGCTCCTCCGCTCCAGCGATCCAGCTGCTGGGGTTCACAGGCACAGCACGGACCGATCCACACCGTCTCTTCCAGCTGTCTCACAGGCGGCCTCAGGAGAATCATAGGGTACATACACCCCCGAGTACAGAGTCTGTAATCCCCAGGGCCAGCCCGTCCAAAGCCCTGTGCGTCAGCCCTTTCTCGTGCGATCCCCCTGTGTTCTTCTCTCTGTACGGGCTCTGCGTAAGCCGCCGCAGAATCCCCGCCTGCATCTTCTTCGCCCAGCCCTGCAGAAAAACCCCGCCCCCTTCCATTTGGGAAGGGGGCGGGAAGGAGTGTGTGTTAGATGACTTATCGCTCAGGCTTGCAGGGAGTCTCTTTTTCTACATGGATATGGTGGCCGCTGTATGTACCAGGGATGGCCTGCATCTGGGCCTTCGCAGCAGCCAGCAGCTTGGAGAAGGAAATGCCAGTGTCGCAGCCCATCTCATTGAGAGTCCACACCACATCCTCTGTGGACAGATTTCCAGAGGCACCGGGGGCAAAGGGGCAGCCTCCCAGACCACCCAGAGCAGCCTGCACCTTGGTAACCCCCATATCCATGGCCGCCAGGGTGTTGGCCATGCCCAGGCCGCGGGTATCATGGAAGTGGACCATCAGATCCAGACCGGGATATGCGTTCTTCACGGCGCCGATCACTGCGCGCACCTGGGCGGGATCGGCAATGCCGATAGTATCGCACAGGCAGCAGGTCTTCATACCGGCGTCCACATAGTCTTTCAGAAAATTTACCGCGGCGGAGGGATTGTCGTATTTCCCCTCAAAGGGACAGCCAAAGGTGGTGGCCAGATCCACGATGATGTCCAGGTCGGGATAGGCAGCCCGGATTTCCTTGTACGCCTCCAGAGACTGCTCGTGGGTGCGGTTGATGTTGGCCTTGTTATGGCTCTTGCTGAGAGAGACCACATAGCACACCCGCCGCAAGCCCAGCTCATAGGCGTTCTGTGCGCCCCGCAGGTTGGGGATCAGGGCGAACAGATCCATGTCCGGATATTTCTCCAGCACCACCCGGGTCACGTCAGCCGCGTCTGCCAGCTGGGGAATGGCCTTGGGGCTGACGAAGGAGGTATACTCGATGTGCTTCACTCCGGCAGCCACCAGTTGATCGATGACGGTCAGCTTCTGCTCCGTGGTGATCGGGGTGCATTTGACACTCTGGAATCCGTCCCGGGGCCCCACTTCGATGACTTCAACTTGCTTGCTCATGACAGGAAATCCTCCTCTAAAATCAGATAACGCCTTTCTCCTTCAGCTCGGTCAGTTTGGCCTCGTCGAAGTCCAGCATCTCACCGTAGATCGCGGCATTGTCCTCGCCAAGCAGGGGCGCCCCCTTTCTGGGGCAGGACTTGGTGCGGGTCAGCTTCTGGGCCATGGCCGTGATCTGCAGCTTGCCCATGCCGGGCTGGTCGATCTCCGGGAACATTCCGCGGTCGCCGGCGATCTGGGGGTCCTTCACCAGACGGTCAATAGTGTTCACCGGACAGGCCGGGCAGCCGGCGTCATTGAGCATCTTGTCGATTTCGTCAATGGTATGGTTTCTGGTCCAACTGCTGATGATCTCCCGCAGCTCCTCGTGATTTGCGATGCGCTCCTGGATGCCTGCAAACTTGGGGGCATCAGCCAGCTCGGGGCTGCCCATCACACTGCACAGGATCTTCCAAAGCTTGGCGTTTCCGGCGGCGATGACCACGTCGCCGTCACTGGCCGGGAACACATCATAGGGATAGGTGGACTCATAACGGTTGCCGATCCGCTGGGGGATACGGCCGGTAGACTGATAGATCATGGTGATATTCTCCATAGCGGAGGCCACAGAGTCCACCAGTGCCACGTCGACCTTTTCACCCAGACCTGTCCTCTGCTTGTTCACCAGGGCCGCCAGCACGCCGACGGTCAGGTTCAGCCCTCCCAGCACGTCGCCCATGGGGGTGCCGCAGCGGGTGGCAGGGCCGCCAGGCCAGCCGGTGGTGCTCATCAGTCCGCCCATGGCCTGACCTACAATATCATAACCCGCACGCTTGCTGTATGGGCCTGTGTGGCCGAAGCCGGAGCAAGCGCCATAGATGATGCCGGGGTTGATCTCCTTCAGCACATCATATCCCAGGCCCAGCTTCTCCATGGTGCCGGGACGGTAGTTCTCGATCACCACGTCGGCCTTCTTCACCATCTCCTTGAAGATCTCCTTGGCCTCGGGGGCTTTCAGGTTCAGGGTGACGCCCATCTTACTGCGGTTAAAGTTGGCAAAGTAAACGCTTTGATCATTGATAAAGGGGCCCATGCTCCGACTGTCATCACCCTTGCCAGGCTGCTCGACCTTGATAACCGTAGCGCCCATATCCGCCAGCAGCGCACCGCAGTAGGGCCCTGCCAACACGCGGGTCAGATCCAGAATAACAATGCCTTCCAGCAGGCCTTTTTCGTGCTCCATGATAAACCTTCCTTTTCCGTCAATAATATGCCTTCAGAATTGGCCTATCGCTCTGGGGGCGAGACCAGAGGAGGGCCTTATCCTATCGGGATATTAAGCAATTTTTGTGCCAACATTTTGGAGCAGCCCAGACGTCGTAATACCACAGATATCGGTCTGTTTTTTTGAACCGTCCGCTATCAAGCTGCTAATTTGTATCAGTAAGTATTAAATGTACCGTAACATATTGTTACATCCCGTAACACTTCAAGAAGACCTACTGCGGAGCCAAATTTTCCGGTCGGATGCGCCTATCGTCCGCAGCTTTCAACTCCTGAGAGCATGGCGTTCATGCGCCTGGGAAATGCCACATTCGCTCCCATCTGGTTCTATTGGCAGTCATGCCGATATCTGAGCAATGTTCCGGTCGATAGAATGCTGCTCCTTTATTTTACAGTAGATATTGAAATGAAGAAAATAGCGCCTCATCCGCCTTCTCCCCCACCAACCTGCGGCTCTTCCTTGATCATTCCTGGAATTATGTGGTGCCAGACATTGATCTCTCTGGCTGAATGAGCTATCAGTGTCGACAGGTTCTTCACACAGCTCCTCTCAATTTGCAGCCTGCTGCCGGCAACATACAACTGCATTTTTGACAAACTTTTCCCGCTGAGATGGGCGAGCCCTTGCCCTCATTTCCCAAACGGTTGAACTAAATTTTTTCTGTACATTTCCAGCTATTTCCGGCAGTTTCTGCTCGTTTCGGCGTACTCTCCGCACCTCTTAACTCCACTGTTTCCGTGTGTTCCGAAGCTGTCTGTGGTCAAACATGTGGTCAAAAAGCCCTTCTTGACCAGGTGCGGCATCAACTGCCGCCGCTTGTCCAGAAGGGCTCTTTTTCATATTCAGGTTTTGGGTATTGTACCTCTGGAGAGGGTGAATTGCAACGGTTTTCTCTCCCGCTTTCAGGGTCTCTCCAGACCTTTTTCATGCCAAAAAAAGAGTCATTTTCAGAGCCAAAACCGCCGAAAGCTTGCGTCGCTATAAACTGTACCCTGCAGAATGGACACTCATAGTTTAGGGGTGCCCTGATCTTCGGACAGGAAGATTAGGGGGACGCCCTTAACGGTGGACACTTTT
>ENA-OPCP01001654-OPCP01001654.1-human-gut-metagenome-genome-assembly--contig:-NODE-1654-length-13414-cov-8.383562_pt1 | contig 13414 bp, 9 predicted proteins | sample MGYA00241563_ERZ501477 | MGnify/ENA primary metagenome ERZ501477 (study PRJEB25962, sample SAMEA2042572) | human gut metagenome | biome: human gut; feature: human-associated habitat; material: faeces... | reverse complement strand
AAGAAACCCGGCGATCTTTGCCAGCTCCACCGTCCGCTCCGGATACCCCAGGGTGGAGAGGATATAGGCGGCGTTTTCCGCCACCGCCGTCACGTGGGCAAAGCTGTGCTCCGTATAGCCCAGAGCGGTCAGAGACTCGTCCGCCCTCTGGATATAGGTCCGGACCGCAGAATTGTTTTTCACATCCTCATAGGTAAGCATGGCCCCTCCCCCTTTTCAATATCGGCGCCGCGCCTGTGCGCAGGCCGCTCAGTTGTTGGAGGGGTGATTCCCCGTAATGGAGTACTCCACCCACTCCGCCACGTTGGTGGCGTGATCGCCGATCCGCTCCAGATACTTGGCCACCATGATGAGATCCAGCCACAGCTCGCCGGAGTCGGCGTCTGCGGCGATCAGCCCGATCAGCTCCTTTTTCACCTGGTTGAACAGGTCGTCCACCTGGTCGTCTTCCCGGCAGACCTCCCGGGCCAGCTCCAGATCCCGCTTTACAAAGGAGTCCACACTGTCTGTCACCATCCGGATGACGGCCTTGGACATCTCCTCGATCCGCTGGCGGCCGGGGCCGTCCGGCAGACGCACGAACCGGGTCAGCTCCGCGATGTCCGCCGCCTGGTCCCCGATCCGTTCCAGATCGGAAATCATCTTCAGCGCAGAGGAGATCTCCCGCAGGTCCCGTGCCACGGGCTGCTGCTGCAGCAGCAGCTTCAGGCAGAGGTTCTCCACCTCCCGCTCCTTCTGGTCGATCTCCCGCTCCGCCTCCCCGGCGGCGCGTGCCAGGTCCTCGTCACCCTTCATCAGGGCCTGGGCCGCGGCAGAGATGGCATCCTCACACAGGGCGCCCATCTGGATCATTTCCACGTGCAGCCGCTCCAGCTGCTCGTCAAATTTGGTTCTCATCTCGTTTTTGTTCCTTTCTGTATCAGCCAAACCGGCCGGTGATGTAGTCTTCTGTGCGCTTGTCCGTGGGGGTGGAGAACAGTGTCTCCGTCCTGCCGAACTCCACCAGATCCCCCAGCAGGAAAAACGCCGTGTTGTCGGAGACACGGGCGGCCTGCTGCATATTGTGGGTCACCATGATGACAGTATACTTGCTTTTCAGTTCCACTGCAAGGTCTTCGATCTTGGAGGTGGAGATGGGGTCCAGGGCGCTGGTGGACTCATCCATCAGCAGGATCTCCGGCTCCACTGCCAAGGCACGGGCAATGCACAGCCGCTGCTGCTGGCCGCCGGAGAGGCCCAGGGCACTCTTCTTCAGCCGGTCCTTCACCTCGTCCCAGATGGCGGCGGAGCGGAGAGAGTTCTCCACGATCTCGTCCAGCTTGGCCCGGGAGCGGATGCCGTGGGTCCGGGGGCCGTAGGCCACGTTGTCATAGATGCTCATAGGGAAGGGATTGGCCTTCTGGAACACCATGCCGATCTGCTTGCGCAGCCAGGTGGTGTCCACATTGGGGGCGTAGATGTTCTGCCCGGCGTAGTTGACCTCCCCCTCAATGCGGATGCCCGGTACCAGGTCATTCATCCGGTTCAGGGTCTTCAGAAAGGTGGACTTTCCGCAGCCGGAGGGGCCGATCAGGGCGGTGATCTCATGCTCCGGAATGTCGATATTCACACCGTGGAGGGCATGGTGCGCCCCGTACCACAGATTCAGGTCCTTTACTTGAATGATGGTGGACATTTCGTATCCTCCTCGTCAGTTTTTCTTCAGCTTCCGGCCCACCAGATTGGCGGACAGGTTGATGACCAGCGTCAGCAGCATCAAAATGGTGGCGATGGCGAAGGCGATGTCTGTCTCGCCCCGCTCACTGGCATACACATACAGGGCCACGGTCAATGTGGCGGAGGAGGATTCCAGCGCAGTCACAAAGTTATTGAGCACCAGGCCGAAGCCGGCGGTGTACAGCAGCGCCGCGCTCTCGCCCACAATGCGGCCCACCGCCAGGATGCAGCCGGTGACGATGCCGTCCACCGCGTTGGGCAGCACCACAGTGCGGACCATGTGCCATTTACCGGCGCCCATGGCCAGGGCGCCCTCCCGGTAGGAGTCCGGCACGGTCTTCAGGCTCTCCTGGGTGGTGCGGACGATGGTGGGCAGGATCATCACCACCAGGGTCAGGCCGCCGGCCAGCACACCGGTCTTCAATCCCATCATCTGGATGAAGAACAGCATACCCACCAGGCCGAAGATGATGGAGGGGATGCCGGTGAGGGTCTCGGTGGCGAACTCGATGACAGCCACCAGACGCCGGTTGGTGGCGTACTCCGTCAGATAGATGGCGGCGCCCACGCCCAGGGGCAGCACGATCACCATGGACAGCAGGATGATATAGAGCGTGTTGAGGATATTGGGCAGGATACCGATGGTGTCGTTGATATAGCTGGACTGGGTAGACAGCAGCTCCCAGCTGATGAATGGGACGCCCCGGTAGAAGATATAGCCGATGATCAGAACCAGCAGCGCGCAGGTGAGGAAGCCGCAGAAGTACAGCACCACCCGCAGGCCCTTGTCGTACAGCTGGCGCCGGGGGGACAGGGTATGAGATTCCATGTTCGGTCAGTCCTCCTTTTTCCGCTTGATAAAGACGTTGAGGAACACATTGATCAGCATGATGAAGAGGAACAGCACCAGGCCGATGGAGTACAGGGCGTTGCGCTGGAGGCTGCCCACGGCGGCGTAGCTCATCTCGCTGGCGATGGCCGTGGTGAGGAACTTGACGCTGGAGAGCAGGCTCGGCATGTTGGCGACGTTGCCGGCGACCATGAGTATGGCCATGGCCTCGCCTATCGCGCGGCCCACGCCGAGGACGACGGCGGCGGCGATGCCGCTCTTCGCCGCGGGGGCGGAGACGCGGAAATAGGTCTCGAGCTCCGTTGCGCCGAGGGCAAGGGACGCCTCCTCATACTCGCGGGGCACGGCGTCGAGCGCGGTCTCGGAGACGGAGATGATGCTGGGCAGTATCATGACGGCCAGGACCACGATTGCGGCCAGCAGGCTGTCGCCCGCGGGCAGGTCGAAGACCTTGCGTATCGCGGGCAGGAGCACCATCATGCCCACCAGACCGTAGACGACGCTGGGGATGCCGGCCAGCAGGTCGACCACCTCGCGGATGACGGCCGCCACCTTGCGGTTCGCCACCTTGGAGAGGAACACGGCCATCAGAAAGCCGATGGGCACGCCGATTATTATGGCGCCGGCGGTGCCGTAGATGCTGGTGAGGATCATGGGCAGGATGCCGTAGGAGGGGTTTCCGCTCTTGTTGGCGGGGTCCCAGTTCGTGCCTCCCAGGAAGTTGAACAGGCCCACCTCCCGGATGGCGGGGATGCCGGAGACTATCAGATATATCGAGATGACGAGCACAAAGGCGACGGCCACGAGCCCGCAGATGAGAAACAGCGCGCGCATGAAGTTCTCCAGGGCGTCCTTCGCCCGGTGCTTCGAGTCTATGCGCTCCGCGGCCTGCTCCTGCGCGGCGGCGGGGTCATTCTTCGGCATGCGCTCCTTGGTCCTGAGCTTCACTTTGCCGCTTCCTCCCTTCGGTGTTATGACTTGGTTCAAAGCTGTTTACCTCTTTCTCTTTCAGGGGTGGATCTGACAGAAGTTCACGCGCCGGGTCTGAGCGCCTGTCAGATGCACCCCTCACGACAGGGCAATAGGCCCCCGGTGTGGGGGCCTTTGCCTTTATTCTGCGCTGGCTCAGCCGTTGGCGGAGACGGCGCCGGCGGCGGCGATGATGTCGGCGACATCAGCGCTCATGGCGTAGTTCAGGAAGGCCTGGGCGGCCTCGGAGAGCTCGGTGCCCTCGACGGTGACGATGACGAAGGGGCGCTGGATCGGGAAGCTGCCGTCCGCGACGGTCGCCTCGGTGGGGGCCACGCCGTCAACGCTCACAGCGGAGACGGTCTCATCGACAGCGGAGAGGGAGGCGTAGCCGATGGCGTTGGGGTTGGAGGCGACATTGCCGATTACGTCGCCGGTGGAGGAGTACTCGTTGAGGTAGGCGCACTTGTCCTGGATGCCGAGGATCTCCTCGAAGGCGCTGCGGGTGCCGGAGGCGCTGTCGCGGCCGAACACGGCGATCTCGGCGTCCTCACCGCCGACCTCGCTCCAGTTGGTGATCTCGCCGGTGAAGATCTTGGCTATCTGCTCGGTGGTGAGCTCGGTCACGGGGTTGGCGGGGTTGACGACGACGGCGACGCCGTCCTTGGCGATGACGTTCTCAACGGCGCCTTCAGCCTTCTCGTCGTCCGTCAGGGCGCGGCTGGAGAGGCCGAGGTCGCAGCTGCCGGCCAGCACGCCGCTGATGCCGGAGCCGGAGCCGGAGCCGTTGTAGTTGACGGTCACGCCGGGCTGCACGCTCTTGAAGCCCTCGATAAGGGCGAGCATGACGTCGTTCATGGAGGTGGAGCCGTCGGTGTTCACGATGCCGGTGAGCTCGATGGGCTCGCTGGAGGGAGCTTCGCTTGCGGGGGCCTCGCTGGCAGGGGCCTCGGAGGCGGGGGCTTCGGAGGGGTCGGAGGCGGGCTCGCCGCAGGCGGCCAGCAGGCCGAGGCAGAGGACCAGAGCCAGAGCTATGCTCAGAGTCTTTTTCATCTTGTCAAATTCTCCTTATATGTATTGTCGCGCGGGCTTTCCGCCCTGCATGATGGAGAATACAAAGGCCGTGTAAAATGAAAAAGCCCCGGTTTGTTAAATCGGGGTAAAGTTAAAAGTTTAATTTTTCTCTAATCCGCGCGCGCTAAAATAGGCTTTACAAGATGTGCGCGTTGACGCGGGGCGTCCCGGATGTTAGAATACAAGATGTTGGATGACGCGGCTTTGCGCGCTTTGCAAGGGGTTTGAGCGATGGATAAAAAGAGCGGCGGCTCGTTTATGCAGAAGGTCGCGGCGGTGATCGTGGACAGGAAGACGTTTTTCTTCCTCACCTTCATCGTCATGGCCATTTTCTGCGTTTTTTCCCGCAACTGGGTGAACGTCAACGACGACATAACGAGCTATCTCGCCAAGGACACCGAGACCCGGCGGGGTCTTGACATCATGGAGTCGGAGTTCACCACCTTTGCCACGGCCAACGTCATGGTCTCGAGCATCACCTATGACGCCGCGGAAAAGCTGGCGCCGAAGATAGGCGCCATAGACGGCGTCCACTCCGTCGAGTTCGACGCCACGGAGGCCCACTACAAAAACGCCTCCGCCCTCTTCGCCGTCACCTTCGACGGGGACACGACCTCCGAGGTCAGCGAGAAGGCCATGGACGAGATAAAGTCCCTGCTCGCCGACTATGACACGTACATAAGCTCCGAAGTGGGCAACCCCATGGAGCAGACTATAAAATCCGAGATGGTGGTCGTCCTCGGCATCGCCGTCTTCATAATCATCGCCGTCTTGCTCTTCACGTCCAAGACGTATATGGAGATACCGGTGCTGCTCATCACCTTCGGCGCGGCGGCGCTGCTGAACATGGGCACGAACTACTGGTTCGGCACCATCTCCTACGTCACGGACTCGATAGCGGTCGTGCTGCAGCTGGCGCTGGCCATAGACTACGCCATCATCCTCTGCCACCGCTACACGGAGGAGCGCGAGCACCTCGAGGCGCGCGACGCCGCCGTCGCCGCCCTCTCCAAGGCCATACCCGAGATCAGCGCCTCGAGCCTCACCACCATCTCCGGCCTCGCGGCGCTGTCGCTGATGCACTTCCGCCTCGGCTACGACATGGGCATCGTGCTCATAAAGGCCATAATCATGAGCATGCTCTCCGTGTTCCTGCTCATGCCGGGCCTGCTGGTGCTCTTCTCCAAGCTCATAGACAAGACCCACCACCGCAGCTTCGTGCCCAAGATCTCGCTCTGGGGCAAGATGACGGTCAAGACCCGCTATGTCATACCGCCGCTGTTCCTTATAATCGCTGCGGCGGCTTTCGTGTTTGCAAACCGCTGCCCCTACGTCTACGGCTACAGCACCCTGGACACGGTCAAGCAGAATGAGAGCAAGATAGCCGACAAGATGGTGGCCTCCACCTTCGGCACGGACAACCTCGTCGCCATGCTGGTGCCCTCCGGCAGCTACGAAAAGGAGGCCCAGCTCCTCAACGTCATCTCCGCCCAGCCCGAGGTCGAGAGCGCCATGGGCCTTGCGAATATCGAGGCCATGGACGGCTACACCGTCACCAGCGCGCTGACGCCCAGGCAATTCGCCGAGCTCACCGACCAGGACATAGAGGCCGCCCGGCTGCTCTACGCCGCCTATGCCGTGAACGAGAAGGACTACGGCCAGATCGTCTCCTCCATCGACGACTACACCGTGCCGCTGGTGGACATCGTGCTCTTCCTGCGCGACCAGGAGAACGCGGGCTACATCACGCTCGAGCGCGACATGAGCGACATGCTCGACGAGATGTGCGCCGAGCTGGAGTTCGGCCTCGCCCAGCTCGAGGGCGAGAACTGGTCCCGCTTCGTCATCTATCTGAACCTCCCCGAGGAGTCCGAGGAGACCTATGAGTTCCTCGACACGCTCCACGGCATCGCCGGGGCGTATTACAGCGACTGCGTCCTCGTCGGCGAGAGCGTGAACGCGCGCGACCTGCGCTCCTCCTTCTCGACGGACAACCTGCTCATCAGCATACTTTCGGCGCTCTTCGTCGTGGTGGTGCTGCTCTTCACCTTCCGCTCCGTGGGCCTGCCGCTGCTGCTCATAATCGTCATCCAGAGCAGTATCTGGATAAACTTCTCCGTGCCCTATCTCACGAGCTCGAACCTCTTCTTCATCTCCTACCTCATCGTCAGCGCCATACAGATGGGCGCGAACATAGACTACGCCATCGTCATCTCCAGCCGGTATCTGGACCTCAAGAAGTCCATGCCCATCAAGGAGGCCATGATCGAGACGCTCAACCAGGCCTTCCCGACGATAATCACCTCCGGCGCCATGCTGGCCTCGGCGGGCCTCATCATCGGGCGCATGACCTCGGACAACACCATCTCGTCCATAGGCACCTGCCTGGGGCGCGGCACGATAATCTCCATCTTCCTCGTCATGGGCGTCCTGCCGCAGATCTTGCTGCTGGGCGATATCCTGATAGAAAAGACCGCCTTCGCCATAAAGGCCCCCGAGATAACGCATGTCGAGGGCAGCACGATACGCCTGCACGGACGAGTGCGGGGTCAGATCTCCGGCTTTGTGGACGCCGACATCCAGGGCGTGTTCCAGGGCAGCCTGCACGCCATGGTCGAGTCCGGCGCCATAGAGGTGGACGAGACAAGGGCCGAACTCCCGCCGGGTGACGACACGACACCTGCGGACGACCGAGGGGAGGACACTAGCAATGAGGACTAAAAAGGCGCTGTCGCTGCTTCTGAGCCTGCTGCTCGTGCTGGGACTGCTGTCCGGCGCGGCGGGCGCGCTCGCCGAGGACGCGGCGCAGACCGGCGTCACCTATTACATAAACGGGCTGGAGGACCTCCTCAAGCTCGCGGACAACTGCGCCGTGGACACCTATTCAAAGGACGTCACCGTCATACTCCAGACGGACATCGACCTCACGGGCTCGGAGTTTTCCTCCATCCCCACCTTCGGCGGCGTGTTCGAGGGCGGCGGCCACACGATATCGGGCCTGAACCTCACGGCGAACCGCTCGCACACGGGCTTTTTCCGCTACATCCAGCCCGGCGCCGAGGTCAAGGAGCTCAACCTCGCGGGCAGCGTGGCTCCCGGCGGCTCCGCAGAGTACGCGGGCGGCCTCGCGGGCAACAACGCCGGCACCATCCGCGACTGCTCCTTCAACGGCACGGTAGAGGCCCTGACCTCCACCGGCGGCCTCGTCGGCGCCAACGAAAAGACCGGCGTCATCGAAAACTGCCGTGTCTACGGCACCGTCACCGGCCAGCACTATACCGGCGGCATCGCGGGCCAGAACCTGGGCAGCATCGTCCGCTGCGTGAACACCGCCGCCGTCAACACGACCAGCCAGGAGATAAACACCGACCTCTCCGGCCTGAGCATCACGAACCTCGACTCCACCACCGAGCTCATCAACGACTACACCGACACCGGCGGCATCGCGGGCTTCTCCTCCGGCACCCTCAGCGCCTGCATGAACACCGGCGCCGTGGGCTATGAGCACATGGGCTACAACATCGGCGGCATCGTCGGGCGTCAGTCCGGCTTTGTTGAAAACTGCACCAACAGCGGCAGCGTCCTGGGCCGCAAGGAGGTCGGCGGCATCGTCGGCCAGATGGAGCCCTACCTCTCGCTCGACCTCTCCGCCGCCTCGGCCGAGAACCTCTCTGCCGAGCTCTCCAAGCTGCACGACCTCCTCGACGTCGCGCTGCTGAACGCGGGCGACTCCTCCACCAACATCACCAACCGGCTCAACTCCGTCTCCGGCTACATGGGCAGCGCCTCGGACGACCTCGCCTATATCGCCGGCGAGACGGTGGACTTCGTGGACAACACCGTCGCCTCGCTCAACGACATCCTCAGCCGCATAGACTACGTCTCCGACAGCGCGCCGTACATCCTCGGCGACGTGGAGACCGCGGGCAACCACATCTCGGACGCCATGGGCTGGCTGGCCGAGGTGAACCGCGACCTCTCCGTCATCACCCACATGCAGGGCAGCAGCTATGACGAGACGAGCCACCGCCTGCTCACCGTCACCACCGGCACCGGCGGCTATGCCCGCGCCGACACCACGAACCCCGCCGCGGGCAGCCTCGTCACCGTGACCCTCACGCCCGACGCGGGCTATGAGGTCGGCTCGATAGAGATAGCCGACGCCGACGGCGCCAGCGTGCCCTATGACTACGACCCCGCCGCCGGGACCGTGACCTTCACCATGCCCGTCCTCTCCGGCGACCCCGTGAACGACCCGGTGAACGCCCGGGCCAAGAACACCGTAGTGCGCGTGGCCTTCGCGCCCACGGCGACCTATTTCGAGGATACGCAAAGCCCCGTCAGCATCGCCACCAGCGCGGGCGGCACGGTCACGGCCACCCCGGGCTCCAGCGGCATATACGTCCTCGACATCAGCGCCAACGAGGGTTACGAGCTCGCCTCCCTCTCCGTCACGGACGAGAGCGGCGCGGCCATTCCCTATGAGCGCATCAACGACCTCGGCACTCAGTACGCCTTCACGCTCCCGGCCTCCGGCCGCGCCTGCGTCAGCGCCAGCTTCCAGCGCGTGAGCGACTGGGACATAGTCACCGGCGCGGCGGACACGATAGGCTCCGCCGGCAGCGCCCTCAGCTCGGCCATGGACAACGCCCAGGCCGACGCCGGCGCCCTCATGGCCAAGCTCAATGAGCTGCTCCGGAACCCCAACCCCAGCCCGGATGAGGCCCAGGCCCTGCTCGACGCGCTGGGCCGGCTCTCCAGCGACCTCACCTCCGCAGGCGGAGCGGCGGCCGACATCATCGGTGCCGGCAACACCATAGCGGGCGCCATGGGCCCGTACATAGCCGAGGCCGCCGTGAACCTCAACGAGCACCTGGGCTACGCCATGCAGAGCCTGCAGGCGGCCTCCAACAGCATAACCGACGCCGTCGCGGGCGTGCGCGACGTGCTCAGCTACCTGAACGGCCTGCCCGACGTGCAGTTCCAGGGCCTCGGCAGCGAGTACAGCCAGCGCGTGGACTCCCTCTGCGGCAACATGAAGAACATCTCCGACGCGCTCACCGCGCTCAACACCGAGCTCGGCAGCTCCGCCACGGTGCTGGTGGAAGACCTCCGGAAGGTCAACGACCAGTTCTCCGTCGTCATGCTCATGCTGGTGGACGCCATCAAGGCGGCGGCCAGCCCGAACATCGGCGACGTGTTCACGGACGTCTCCGAGCAGGAGGGCTCCGCCACCGAGGGCAACGTGGCCGGCTGCGGCAACTCCGGCTCCGTCTACGGCGACGTGAACGTCGGCGGCATCGCGGGCGCTATGGCCATAGAGTTCGACTTCGACCCCGAGAGCGACCTCACGGGCTCGACCACCATCTCCCGCGCCTTCAACAGCCGTTGCATCCTGCGCGGCAGCGAGAACACCGGCACCATCCGCGCCAAGGAAAACTGCGCCGGCGGCGTGGTGGGCCTCATGGAGCTCGGCGTCACGCAGGGCTGCCAGAACTACGGCGCCGTCTCCAGCGAGAGCGGCGACTGCGTCGGCGGCATCGCGGGCAGCAGCAGCTCCACCATTCGTGCCTGCTGGGCGATGTGCCCCCTGACCGGCGACGACTGGATCGGCGGCATCGCGGGCCTCGGCATGAAGCTCTACGACTGCCGCAGCCTTGTCGAGATCGACGGCGGGGACGAGTGCCTCGGCGGCGTCGCGGGCGCCCTCTCGGAGGACGGCGAGGCCACCGGCAACCTCTTCGTCAGCGAGACGCTCCACGGCATAGACGGCATCAGCTATACCGGCGGGGCCGAGCGCGTGCCCTTCGCCTCGCTCAAGGCGCTGGAGGACGTGCCCTCGGAGTTCCTGGACCTCAAGCTGGTGTTCGTGGCCGACGGCGTGACGATAAAGACGATACATTTTGAATACGGCGACAGCATACCCGAGAGCGAAGTCCCCGCCGTGCCCGCCAAGGAGGGCTACACCGGCGCGTGGCCGGAGCTCGACCTCACCGACGTGACCTTCAGCCGCACGCTGGAGGCGGTGTACACCCCGCTGGACTCCTCGGTGGCGAGCACCGCGGTCCGCGGCGACGGCGTGCAGTCCCTGGTGCTGGTCGAGGGCAGCTTCCGGCCCGGCGCGGCGGTCGAGGCCGACGTGATCTCCAGCGGCGAGGCGCCCGAGGACGCCCCCGCCCTCTCGCGCGGCACCAAGTCCCTGGAGGAGCTGAGCGTCTCCGTCACCGGCAGCGCGGACGAGAGCAGCGGCTACCGCGTGCGCTACCTCGCCCCGGAGACGGACCGCGTCACCTCCACCATCGCGCTCTACGTCCGCGAGGGCGGCGGAGCCTGGCAGGAGACGGACTACGACACGCTGGGCAACTACCTCTGCTTCGACGTGGACAGCTCGGACTTCGAGCTGCTGGCGGTGGAGCGCCCGGCGGACATGACACGCGTCATAATAATCGGCGCGGCCGCCGTGCTGCTGGTGCTGATAATCACCGTTGGCAGCATAGTCCGCCACAAGCGGGCGGTGCGTCCGGCCGGAAAACACGGCAAATGAGCGCAAAAGGGCCCCGGTCCATGAGACCGGGGCCTTGTTTTTTTATTTTTTCTCCTCGGGCGGCTCGCTCTGCTGCGCGGCTCCCGGGCCGTCCATGTCCTCGGCCGCGGAGACCGGGATGAGCATCTTCGGCCCCGGCATCGTGAGGTTCACGATGAGCGCCACGACTATGCCGATGACCGTGTCGAGCATGCGGTTGAGCGCGTAGGTGTAGGGGTCGGCGTCGCCGACGTGATAGACCGTCGTGCTCAGAAATACGACGCAGGCAAAGCCCGCGACGGAGGGCTTTTTGATGCCGATGGTCGTCAGTATGACCGGGATGAGCATCAGCGAGACGACGAGGTAAAAGAGCGGCGGTACGCGCTGGAGGTTGAACTGAGTCTCGAGAAAGAGCACGATGACGCCGTAAGCGCCGCCCACGGCGGTGCCCATGACGCGGTTGAAGGAGGTGGAGAGCGTCTTTTCCGCCGACTTCTGCATGCACAGCACGGCGGCGATCATCGAAAAGAAGGTCATCTCGCCCCTGAGCCACCCGATGATGGCGCAGACGAAGACTGCGATGACGGTCTTGATGATCCTCATGCCTATGTGGAAATGGTGAGGCGGTTCGACCTCCTCAAAGAAAAGCTCCCTCCAGGGCTTCACTCCGTCCCCTCCGATCAGATTTACGTCTTTACATTATACCCTGACTGTCGGTTTTTGTAAAGCGGCGGGGCCTGAACTGACCCACCAGTGCCCCCGCGAGCACCAGGACGGCGCCGGCGAGCTGCACGCCGCTGAGCCTCTCGTCGAGGAACACGGCGGAGAAGATGAGCGCCGAGACCGGGTCAAAGTAGCCCATCAGCGCCACGGCCTTGGCCGGGAGCCGGTTCATGGAGGAGAAATACAGCCAGCAGGCAAAGCCCGTGTTCACCGTGCAGAGGAAGAGCAGCGCAAAGATGCCGCGAGCATCCGTCGGCAGCGGCACTCCACCGCTGGTGCCGAACACATATGGCAGCAGTATGACCGCGGCGATGACTATCTCAATAAAGGTAAGGTTCAGTCCGGACACGCCGGTTATCTGCTTGTTCACGAGCATGAGCATGGCGTAAAACACCGCCGAGCCCAGGCCGACTATCAGGCCCGTAGCGCTCACTCCGCCCTCGCCGAAGTCCGTACCGACCACCAGCAGCATGCCGACGATGACTACGGCCATGCCGAGGTAGGCGAGGCCGTTCTGCCTCTCCTTTAGCACCAGCGGCGCCAGGACAAGCACCAGCACCGGCGCGGTGTAGTATGTAAGCGTGGCGAGCGAGACGTTCATGAGGTTGTAGGCCTCAAAAAGCAGCGCCCAGTTGGCCCCGAGGCAGACCCCGGCGAAGAGCAGGCGCCATTTTTCGCGGAGAAGCACCTCTTTGGGCGTCCGGCTGCGCGAGATGAGGATTATTATGAGCAGCACCGCCCCGCCTATCAGCGTCCTGAGGAGCACCAGCTGCGCCCCGGACATCTCCAGCATCGACGCAAACACGCCGTTTGAGCCGAAAATGAGCATTGCCGCCACGAACATAAGGTAGAACTTCATCCTCCGCGCCTCCGAACTGCGATATAGCAAAAGAGACACAGCAAATGCTGTGTCTCTTTCGTGTTGGCACTGACCTATCTTCCCGGTCCGTCTCCAGACAAGTATTTTCGGCACAGGTGAGCTTAACTTCCGTGTTCGGAATGGGAACGGGTGGACCCTCACCGTTAAAAGCACCAACTATGGTACACCATCAGGGACTCGAACCCTGGACACCCTGATTAAGAGTCAGGTGCTCTACCAGCTGAGCTAATGGTGCATATCGGGTCGTGTCCTCGACGCTGTCTCAGACACTGGCCGCCTGCTCAGGGTTCGTACTCTGTACCCTGAAAACTGAACAGAGAAACTTTTGCACATCCACAAGGCTGCCTGCATTATTCCTGTAGGTCAAGCCCTCGGGTTATTAGTACCGGTCAGCTGAACACGTTACCGTGCTTACACCTCCGGCCTATCAACGACATAGTCCACGTCGTCCCTTACTCCTTTCGGATGGGAGATCTTATCTTAGGGGGAGTTTCACGCTTAGATGCCTTCAGCGTTTATCTCGTCCAGACGTAGCTACCCAGCTGTGCCGTTGGCACGACAACTGGTGCACCAGAGGTCTGTCCATCCTGGTCCTCTCGTACTAGGGACAGCTCCCTTCAAATCTCCTGCGCCCGCAACAGATAGGGACCGAACTGTCTCACGACGTTCTGAACCCAGC
>ENA-OPCP01001645-OPCP01001645.1-human-gut-metagenome-genome-assembly--contig:-NODE-1645-length-13477-cov-2.681493_pt1 | contig 13477 bp, 14 predicted proteins | sample MGYA00241563_ERZ501477 | MGnify/ENA primary metagenome ERZ501477 (study PRJEB25962, sample SAMEA2042572) | human gut metagenome | biome: human gut; feature: human-associated habitat; material: faeces... | reverse complement strand
GAGCCGAAGCCGCTGCGGGAGTTCCTGCTGGAGATGCGAGACATTGTCGACCCGGAGGCAGAGCTTGGCCTGGGAGATATTCCGTTTAAGGGTGTGGACATTTCCTATAGCCAGTTCGATTTGAAAAAGGTCGAACGGGATACCGGATATAAGAATGAGGTTCCCTTTGCAGAAGGCATCCGCATGACAGCGGAGTACATCAGAGGAGAAGCATAATGGTACAGAAATTTGATTTTCAGGAACTGGATTTAAAGGGCGCTTATCTCATCAAGCCCTTCTACGCTACGGATAACCGCGGCGGTCTGATCAAGGACTACAACGTGGATACCTTCAAGGCTAATGGCATTGACCATGACCTCAAAGAGGTATTCTATACTATTTCCAAGCGCGGGGTGATTCGGGCGACCCACTTCCAGTTGGTGAAGCAGCAACCCAAACTGGTGCGCTGCATTTCCGGCCATGTTTACGATGTCATCGTTGATCTGCGCCCGGATTCTCCCACTTTTGGTCAGTGGCGTGGCTTCCATCTCACTGGGGAGAATACCAATATGCTGCTGGTTCCCAAGTTCTTTGGCCACGGCTATCTGGTGATTGAGGACTCCGTTGTCAGTTACAAGTGCGCAGAGGTTTTCTATGGCGAGGGCGATTCCGGCATTATGTATAATGACCCGGATATCGGCATTGAGTGGCCCTTTGAGTTGATTGGTGGGAAAGAGAATCTGATCATCAGCGAGAAGGATCTTAATTTGATGAGCTTGCAAGAATACAACGTAAGGATAAAGCACTAAAAATATGCCAGAATGTCACGGAGAGAAGAAGTGGAGATAATTATGAATAAAGGTGGAAAAACAAAAGGTTTCATAACAATTGCATCGAGTGTTGCAAACTATCAGAAAATGGCTAGGATTCTTTGCCAATCATACAAGCACACAACTGAATCGCCTCTTCCGTTTGCAGTTGTTACAGATAAAAAGACGGAACTGCTGGATGTTTTTGACGATGTAATTGAATTGCCTGACTTGAGCAAGTCAGCGAATGACAAATTCTTACTCTTAAAGGTGAGCCCTTATGACGAAACAATTTATGTTGATTCGGATTGTATCGCATATAACGATTTAAACGAACTATTCATTTGTTTCGAGGCTTCTTCGGATGTATCCGCATTTGGAAAGAAGTATCCGATGGATAGCACTAAGGGCTGGTATGAGAAAGAAAACCTTGGCAAATACAAATCTAAAGTGAACTACATTCAAGACCTTCATGGGGGCATCTATTTTTTCCGAAAAGGTACGGTAGCGGATGCAGTCTATTCAACGAGCATGGACATTATGAAAGATTATCGGAGTTACCATTTTAAAGGATTTGCAAAGCCCTCTGATGAACCGGTTTTTGCGTTAGCGATGGCGGCCAACGGATGTTCAGTCACAGAACGATCCGGAAAGGAATTTGCATGGATGAGAAGGTGTGAAAATCTCAAAGCGGATTTCTTTAGAAATATTTTGTCGTATCGGATTGAAGGAATGGAGGCGAAAAAGGGGTTACTGCTTCATTTTGGAACCTCTAGGACAATTCTTCCACTATATCAAATAGAATCCAGGAAGGTTCAATACTTTGACATACATGAGAAAGAATGGAATAGCATTATTAATCTTCTGGTTTCAATTAAATGCTATGTGATTAGTGGTTATTATTGCTTAGTTAATATGCCAAAGATAATAAAGAAGAGGAAAGGATTGTAATGATACAAGTACATAGACCATCGTTTCAACTCAATCCAAGAAGTATTAAGAAGCTAATTTCTTTTCAATTTTATTATGTCCTGTTGTTTTCGGTATTGATAGAGTATTTTAAACTACCTACAACGATTACCTACATTACTGATATTGTAAATCTAATTATACTGGTGTACCTTTTATATTACAAAAGAAAAAGTGAGGCTATTGTCGCTCTGAATATGGGAGTTACTATAACCTGCATATTTATTTTGTTCGTTGTGACTCTATTTACTGCAGCAATGAATATGGTAAAACCGACCCTTGTAATATGGTCGGCACGAAACTATTTGCGTTTTTTCCCATATTTTATTTCTACCGTTGTTTTTGAGGATCAAGCAGGATTAGATAGGAAATTTCACTTTTTATTGAATCTACAAAAGTTGAATCTGGTGCTTACGTTATATCAATTTTTCGTCATGAATCTGTCGGCAGATTATCTTGGAGGTATCTTTGGCACTGCAAAGGGCTGCAATGGATATACAAACATCTTCCTTTGCATTATTACGATATATTCGCTATTTGCATATTCTGATGCAAAAAAAATACGGATGATAGATCTAGTTGTTACACTTATTAGCTGTTTAGTTGTAGCTGCAATGGCCGAATTAAAGGTGTTTTTCCTGGAACTCGTGGTGATCTTTCTTCTTTACTTTCTGCTTTCTCGCGGTTCACTGCGAAAAGTTGTAGTAATTGTCAGCTCAGTACTGGCAGTATATATCGGATTGATGATTTTCAGTGCAGTATTTCCTCAATCAATGCAGTTCCTAACAAATATAGAAGGAATTATGGAGTATGGAACTGGGACGGGCGGAGGATACTCGCTTGGCAGAATAGGTGCATATGGCAATATTAATCGGTTAATATTTCACGATGATTTGATGCTAAACTTGTTTGGCTTGGGATTTGGTAACTGTGAGTATTCTTCATTTCCAATGTTTACAAGCGCATTTTATAATTCTTACGGGTATTTGAACTATAGGTGGTTTACAAATCAAATATGGTTTCTTCAGTGCGGGTACCTCGGAATAATAGCTTATTTGGCTGTAATTGTGTCCATTTTCATCTGGAATATCAGAAATATATCCATAAAGGGGACAAATCAAAACTTGTTTTGTAATTTGTCCATAGTATTCTCGGTGATTCTATTTATTATGTTCTTTTATAACCAGACATGCAGTATTGAGATATCGTACGTTGCATTTTATGTTCTTGCTTCGTCGTTTGTTGCATGTCGTTCTGCAAATGAGAAATAAATGGGGACTATGAAAAAAGTGGACACTGTGATAAACGCTATTTAGGATAGTCTCGATTATTCTGAAACACAGTGATTAGCAAAAAGTGGATGCTGTAGTAAGTAGATGGAGATGAAGAAATGAACCCATATTTTAGTATAATTGTTCCTGTATATAATGTAGAAAGATATTTGGATCGGTGTGTACAGTCCTTGCTCAAACAGGAGTGTCTTGATTGCGAAATTATCCTGGTTGATGATGGGTCGACAGATGCATCAGGGGTAATATGCAATCGGTGGTCGGAGAAAAGTGAGCTAATTCAAGTTTATCATAAAGAAAATGGAGGACTAGCCAGCGCACGAAACTACGGTTTGGAAAAGGCCAAGGGGCAGTATATCATTTTCTGCGATTCCGATGACTGGCTTGAAGAAGGCACTTTGGTTCTGCTGAGGGGTATACTGCAAAAAAGTGGCGGCGTCGATATTCTGAAGTATGGTTTTAAGAAGTATAATTCCGGTACTATTATTAAGGAGATTTTTCCGTTCTTCCCGGAGGGAATTTACGAAAAACAAGAAATCGCAGATGTAATAATACCGGGTATGTTAGGACCGGAAAAGGTCTTCGATTACTCTCAAGTACCCGTGTTGTCTGCTTGGTCATGCGCTTACTCGAAAAGGTTCTTAGACGAGACAGGGATTCTCTTTCTGAGTGAGAGAGAGTATTTAAATGAAGATGAACTGTTTAATATCCGGTTGATCCTTAAAGCCGAACGAGTGCAGGTGATTCATGATACGCTGTATTGCTACGATACCCGGGATGGGTCGTTAACACAGAAATATATGCCATACATGCTGGAGAAAAAGAAAAAACTACTAGCAAGAATCGAGGAAGAATTAAAAGTCGACAAAGTGTTTGAACAGTATACAACATGTTTTTACAATTACTGCGTTGACAATTTTTATGAATGCGTTGGTCATGAATGTTGCTTCAATCCGGCTGAAAACAAATTGACTGTCAAAAATATCAGGCATATTCTAGATGAGGATCTTTGTGTCAGCGCACTGAAGAACTGCAATCATAGCAGGATGTCTTTCAAATCTGCTGTGACCTATTTCCTATTCCGTTACAAGCTGGCCCATGCGATTCTTCTGGCATATCGAGGTATTACTGGACGGGACCCGAAAAAGAAGAAAGATAGGTGAGGCGCTGGTTATGAATGAAGTGTTGAAATACGAAAAGACCCTATATTTCAAGGACAAAAAGCATTATATTCAGAGCTGGCTGACCCAAGATCATAACTATCTTATCTGGAAATATATTTGCTACTTGCGAAATGAAGAAGCTACAAAAAACAAAGCTTTGAAATACTGGTATAGAAGAAGGAAGAACATTTTGGGAACAAAGCTAGGCTTTTTGATTTATGAGGGTTCCTGCGGCAAAGGACTTAAAATCTGGCATTACGGAAACGTTATTATTAATGGATTTTCAAAAATCGGCGAAAACTGCACATTGCATGGACAGAATTGTATCGGAAATAAAGGTACTGCGGATGCATCGGCTGCGCCTGTTATTGGAAACAATGTAGACATTGGAGTTGGAGCATCCATTATTGGTGATATATTCATTGCTGATGATGTTAAAATAGGCGCAGGTGCGGTCGTAACAAAAAGTTGCTATAAAGAAGGAGCGACTCTGGTAGGAATTCCAGCACAAGTAAAGGACTGATTTTGAAATGCTTAAGCTTATTAAAAAATTGATTTATAAGGAAAAATATGATTCGTGTTCATACATAAGATATTTGAGACAGATTAGTTGTTTGATTGGTGAAGATGTCACCATCTACCAACCTAGAAATACATTTATTGATACAACAAGGCCCTGGCTTATAAGGATTGGAGATCATGTTAAAATCACACGAGGTGTCACAATACTAACCCATGGATATGACTGGTCTGTTCTCAAAGGCGTGTATGGAGAAGTCCTTGGTTCATCGGGGGGTGTCAATTGGAGACAATGTATTTATCGGTATGCAATTAACTATTCTAAAAGGCGTGCATATTGGAAATAACGTGATTATTGGTGCCAACTCTTTGGTAAATAAGGATGTTCCAGATAACTGTGTGGCAGCAGGAAATCCCTGCAAAGTCATCATGACTTTGGACGAATACTATGAGAAGAGAAAAGCAGCGCAGGTGAATGAGGCCGCCGAACTGGTTAGATTGTATCGTGAGCGGTATGCCAAGGAGCCCGATGAGAAAGCCTTGCACGAATTCTTTTGGTTGTTCTCTGATAACCCGGAAGAGATTCCGAACTGTTGGAAGTCGGTAAATGCCTTGTGTGGGAATATAGAAGCTACATGCGTAACTATGCGAAAGCATCGGAAACCATACAACAGCTTGGATGAGTTTTTGAAAGAAGTAAAATAGAAAAGGAAAAAACTGTTATGGATATATGTATTCTATCAATGCAAGAAGTTAACAATATGGGGTCATTGCTTCAGTCATATGCTTTGAAAAAAATTCTGGAAGAAATGGGCCACAATATATTCTTTCTGGAAATAAAGAAAATAGACGCGGATTACGAATTACTAGGTAGCTACCGCATGAACTTTTGCAAAGAGCAGGAAAAGCGTGGAATTACCGGTAAATTGTCAAAATTAGATAGATATATTCTTAACAGATTACAGATCAAACAAAAATACAAAAATCAAAATGAATTGTTTGCCTTATTCCGCCGCAATAATTTGTGTATCGATAGGGTAAAAGAAGAGTACGACGTCTGCATTATTGGATCCGATGAAGTGTTTAATTGTTTAAATGCGGGGTATTGGGGCTTTTCTTCTCAGTTATTCGGCAATGTTCCGGAGGCTAAGAAAGTAATAACATATGCAGCATCCTGCGGAGCAACTTCTTATAATATGCTGCCCCAACCTGTGGCGGATAGAATTTGCTCTGCAATAAAAAATATATCTGCCATTTCTGTTCGTGATGATAATACAAGGGATTTTGTCAATCATTTTATAGAAAATAGAACGTGGATTAACCTTGATCCCGTGTTAATCTACGATTTTCAGAGAGAAATAGAAGACGCTGAAATACCATTTCTTCCCCCAAAGTATTGTGTGGTATACTCGTATATCAATCGTATTCACGAAAGAGAGATTTGTTCATTCTGCGAATCACGCAATTTGGTTCCGGTTGCATTAGGAGCGCCTCAATTCTGGTGTAAAAGATATATCCCATGTTCACCCTTCGAGTGTTTAAAACTGTTTCAAAATGCAGATTGTGTAATAACAGATACTTTTCATGGAACAATCATGTCGGCAATAACGAGAAGACAGTTTGTAACCGTTATTCGTGACAGCAATCGGAATAAGCTGCGTGATCTCTTAAGTCGGCTTGGGCTTGAAGATAGAGAGTGCTATGAGTTCAATGAACTCAAAAAAATCATGAGTAAACCAATTGATTACAAGCTGGTTGACGAGATTCGAGAAAAAGAAAGTGTGCGTTCTCGTACATATCTAAACGAGGCAATAGAATCATGACAAGTACAAAATTGATAAGCTGATAGCGAGAAGAAAAAAATGAGAATTTCTGGATCTTTAAAAAATGTGGCAAAGATTTCATCTGGCACAATAGTTGGACAGGTGATTTCTATTCTAACCCTCCCCATCATTACGAGAATGTATGGGGCAGAGGTAATGGGTAGTTGGGCAGCAATATATGCTATTTCCTCTATACTGGTATATTGTTGTGATCTTGGACTAAGTCAGGCGATAATGATTGAAACGGATGATGAAGTCGAAAAGCTATATCAAACCGTTTCAACAATCAGCCTATTGTTATGTGCCTTTGCGTACTTTATTTCATTAGTTTATTATTTGTTCCTTGGAAATAGTCTGAAAACCGCCAGTATTGATTCCTTTTTTGTGGTCGTTTATGCGTTTACATTGCGTCAAGTACAAACTTGCTATACTTGGCTTAATAGAGAACGGAAATATGACATACTGATGCGAAACCCAATCATTAATTATGCTTCAGTTGCTATTATTTCGATTGCTCTCAGTATGATAGGGCTTAAAAAGTACGGGTATTTCTGGGGTGTTATACTGGGACAGTTTTTTACCCTGATTAACATGGGTACTGCATTGCCTAAATTCCGTTTCTGGTTCGATTTATCATATTTTAAGAATGCAGTAAAGAAACATAGGGAATTTGTGAGATATCAAATGCCTTCTCAGATAAGCACTCAATTGCGCCAACAAATCCCAAACCTGTTGATTGGGGCGTTATTTGGAAATGAAATACTAGGATATTTCTCTATCTCACAGAAACTGGTTAGTATTCCTATTACATTCATTGGCCAGGCTCTTGGAAAAGTGTTTTACCAGACCGTTGCTGAAATGAAGAGGACTGGGAAAGCGATAGGTATATTCCTAAAGAGAAACATGAACAGGGCAATGATGATGGCCATTGTACCGATGATATTGTTTGCAGCTTTTGGCGATGCCGCTATTGTTATTTTCTTTGGAAAAGAGTATGCTTTAGGAGGAACAATATCAAGAATCATTGTGTTCCGTTCGGTGTTTACATTTCTTTCAACTTCGCTTGCCGGAATTGACATTGTAACAGAACAGCAAAAGCGTACGCTGCAAACCTGCCTTATGCAGACAATTCTTGCTTCATTGAGTGTATTGGTGGGCTACTACACAATGAACTCTATTCTATTTACAGTACTTCTGATAGTTATTACGTTTGATATAATGCAAATGTGGTACTTTGTGAAGATATATAGATCGCTCGATCTTTCCGCTATGGAATACCTTGGAAGAATGGTTGCAACACTTGTTATAGTCGCTGTCGGAGCGATTCTGGTTAGATTTCTTTTCATTCAAGTTGCTGGAGCAATCAATAACTCAGTAACCGAGTTTCTTATTAGTTGTTTGTGTGAATAGTTTTTTTGAGGAGGATGGAAGAGTGAATACAGTATGTTCACTTAATCAGTGCACAGGCTGTATGGCTTGTGTTGAGAGTTGCGCAAAAAACGCGATAGAAATTGTTGATGCTATAAGCAGTTATAATGCTGTCATTGATACAACAAAATGTGTTGGCTGTAAAAAATGCGAATCAGTATGCCAAGTAAATTATCCCCCCCTGCTCCAAAAACCGATTTTTTAGTGTGAAGGATGGGCAAATAGTGAGGACATACGGTTGAACTCATCTTCAGGAGGATATGCTTCTGCTATCGAGAAAGCTTTTATTCAGAATGGCGGCTGGGTGTGTAGTTGTAAGTTTGAGAATGGCGTATTTGGTTTTTCATGTGTAAAGGAGAATGAAGAAGTTAAGTCCTTCTCGGGTTCAAAATATGTCAAAAGCAATCCTCGTAAAGCCTATCGTGTCGTTAAGGAAAAACTCAACGCTGGAGAAAAAGTACTTTTTGTAGGACTTCCTTGTCAGTCTGCGGCATTACAGCAATATATAGGTAGGCATCGAGAAAATTTGTACACAGTGGATTTAATTTGTCATGGAACACCATCGCCGAAAGTGCTGGAAAGCTTTCTGAAAGACTATAGGGTTTCTTTGTCTAATATTGAGAGGATAAGTTTCAGAGATAAGAATCATTTTCAATTGTGCAATAGTGAAACATCGCTTTCTATTCCTACTGTAAGGGATCTTTACACTACAACTTTTTTGAAATCGACAACATATACTGAAAACTGTTATACCTGTAGGTACGCGACACTAGATAGAGTATCTGATATTAGTTTGGGTGATTCTTGGGGAAGTGAGCTGCCTAAAAGTGAAGTTAATAGAGGGATTTCTTTCGCTTTGGTACAGAGTCAAAAGGGAATGGAATTGCTTCAGATGGCAGATTTGTGTATTAAGGAAGCAGATTTGAAACGGGCGGTTAAATTCAATCATCAACTAGACTATCCTTCAGTAAAGCCAAAAGAAAGAGCGTCCTTTATGGGGATGCTTGAAAAAGGGAAAACCTTCAACCATACAGTGAGGAAGAATTACCCATCGATATATTATAGGAACATAATTAAAAAGGCGCTATATCGATTGAAGATCTTCCGCGGGGGGAGGAAATAGATAGAATCAGATATGGAATTGTTGTTCGTAAAATATAACGATGTAATTATGAGCTTTATGATGAGCTGCAATATATTCAAGTAATTTTGAAAATGATTGTAAATTGCTTGAAACATTAGATAATCAAATCGGAATGCTTTGAAATAGGCTAAAATGTAAATCGGCAATTCGAAGTACCGGGTTAGAAGTATCATATAGAGAATGTACTTGATCACCAGATGTTCTAATGATTGAGCATGTTCCGAGTGTAGACTATTATATGAGTGTGGCAAATGGTGCTTGATGTTATTAATCCTCAGAATCTCACATAAAGCGTGACAGCGGATTATTGAGACTATTGCATGAAAATCGTAATACCCAAATAGGTATCTGAAGGGAGAGTGAGAGTATTGCAAATCATTTCAAAAATAATCACTAATGTTCTTACCGCCCTTTACCAGCCTTTCTGGTTTGCAGTCATCCTATCTGTGCTGTTTATGTTCGTAAATAAAGCTTACCCTTCCATAAAACAGGCAGCGAAAGAATGGATTTCATGGTTTAAATCAGATTCTACATTTCGCCGAACCTTCTTCTTGGTATTCTATACAGTGATGATATTATTTCTGACGTTGCTGAATCGGAATATGTGGTCGAATCCGGTGAGTAATGTTATAGGTGTTTGGGGGCTTTATAACGCAAAGGGAGAACTCACGACAGAGTGTATCGAGAATCTGGCATTGTTTATTCCGTTTACAGTTCTTCTGCTATGGGTAGAAAAGAATAGGATTCTAAAGAGGATGACAATGGGATCGGTACTGTGGAATAGCACGAAGATTACATTCCTGTTTTCCTTTGCTATAGAAATGCTCCAGTTATTTCTCAGACTTGGTACCTGGCAACTTTCGGATCTCTTTTATAACACACTGGGTGGCACAATCGGTGGACTGATTTACTTTGCAGGATACAAGGTTAAACACAGGTGAGTGTTGGTAGGAAAGGACAAGGTGAAAATATGCAATCTAATCTCTTTACATCTTCACCTTCCGTCCAATCCTCGCGTATCCTTTACACCCCATCACCGTTCGCCAGATCCTCGTTACTTCATCTTCAGGAGGTTGGTTCCTTAACAGCGATCAAACCGCACACCAGCAAACGTGAGAAACTTCAGTCTTACCTTTGCTTTATCGTTGAGGATGGGGAAGGGGAGCTGGTCTATGAAGGAAAGAAGTATGAACTGAGAAGAGGCGATGTGGTCTTTATTGATTGCCGGAAGGCGTATAGTCATAGTACGGGTATGAATCTGAATGCAGGATTATGGTCCCTCCAATGGTGCCACTTCTACGGCCCGAACATGGGCGCTATCTACCGTAAGTATCAGGAGCGCGGCGGCAAGCCAGTATTCCAGACGAACCAGTTGCAATCTTACTATGACATCCTGGACGAGCTGTACAACATCGCATCCTCACCCGACTATGTCCGGGACATGCGGATCCACGAGAAGCTGTCCTCTCTTTTAATCCTGCTTATGGAGGATGCCTGGGATGATATGCAAATGCAGGCAACGCCGGATACTCTTGATATCCAAGAAATCAAGGATTACCTTGACGAAAACTTCAAGAAACGTATCAGCCTGGATGACCTGGCCGGCAGCTTCTACCTTAACAAGTATTACCTGATGAAACTCTTCAAAGATCGTTATGGCATGACGATCAACGCCTACCTGAATCAGGCGCGGGTCACGTGGATTAAGCAGCAGCTCCGCTTTACGGATAAGACTGTGGAGACGTTGGCGGCAGAGCTGCAGATCGAGCCGGCCTACTTAAGCCGGCTGTTTAAGAAAGTGGAAGGCGTAAGTCCGACACAGTTTCGCAAAAGCTGGAGAGGAAATACGTGATTTGACTTTCCTACTTCCCATACTTATGGAAAACCAATATTGTACAAACAGGAACCAATACTGTGAATTCAGAAACACATCTCTGTTAGGTAACATGATAGATGTAGCGATGATTTTGAATTGTGGTCTAACACCAAGTAATTGAAATACGACAGAAATGAGGAATGAGTACATGAAAAAGGCACTTATCACCGGTGTTACCGGTCAGGATGGCTCCTACCTGGCAGAGCTGCTGCTAGAAAAGGGGTATGAAGTTTATGGTATGATCCGTCGCTCCTCCGTCGATTACCGAGAGCGCATTGCCCACTTGGAGGGTAGCGAGCATTTCCATCTGAAATATGGCGATCTGAGTGATTCTGTCAGTCTAGTAAAACTTGTTAGTGAAATTCGTCCGGACGAGATCTACAACCTGGCGGCTCAGAGTCATGTCCAGGTCAGTTTTGATGTGCCGGAATACACGGCGGACGTGGTTGCAACCGGTGTGCTTCGAATTTTGGAGGCGGTGCGGATCTGCAGCCTGACTGAGACCTGTCGTATCTACCAGGCGTCCACCTCCGAGTTGTACGGTAAAGTGGAGGAAGTCCCCCAGCGGGAGACTACGCCGTTCCATCCCTATTCGCCTTATGCTGTGGCTAAACAATACGGTTTTTGGATCGTTAAGGAGTACCGAGAGGCCTACCATATGTTCTGTTGCTCCGGTATCCTGTTCAATCACGAGTCTGAGCGCCGGGGAGAGACCTTTGTAACTCGCAAGATCACCTTAGCCGCTGCCCGGATCGTCCAGGGCAAGCAGGACAAGCTCTATCTCGGCAATCTGTCCAGCCTGCGAGATTGGGGCTACGCCAAAGACTATGTGGAATGTATGTGGTTGATTCTCCAGAACGACAAGCCGGAGGATTTTGTGATAGCAACGGGAGAGCAACACAGTGTGCGCGAGTTTGCCACCTTGGCTTTCCACTATGCCGGAATCGAGCTGGAGTGGCAAGGTGAGGGCATGGAGGAAAAGGGCATCGACAAGGCCACCGGTCGAGTCTTGGTTGAGGTCAGCCCTGATTTCTACCGCCCAACGGACGTGGTTAACCTGTGGGGTGACCCGACCAAAGCTAAACAGGAACTGGGCTGGAATCCTACTAAGACCAGCTTTGAGGAATTGGTGCGGATCATGGTAGATCATGACATGAAAAAGGTTGCTGTTGAGCGTGCAGAGGAACATATTGTCAACAATCTGGAAGAATATCTGAAGAAATAATAAGACAGCAGTTGACACTTTAGGGTAAAGGAAGAGAAATCATTATGATGGAGAAAAACGCTAAAATTTATGTGGCAGGCCATCGGGGAATGGTCGGCTCTGCCATTGTCCGGGAGCTGGAACGACAGGGTTATACCAACATCATTACCAGGACCCATAAGGAGCTAGATCTGACCCGCCAGGACGCAGTGGAGCATTTTTTCGCGGAGGAAAAGCCAGAGTATGTGTTTCTAGCAGCCGCCAAAGTGGGCGGCATTGTCGCCAACGAGTCTGCCCTAGCCGACTTTATGTATGACAACATGATTTTGGAGATGAATGTGATCCATGCAGCATGGCAGAACGGCTGTAAGAAGTTGGAATTCCTTGGTTCTTCCTGCATCTATCCCCGTATGGCACACCAGCCTATGAAGGAGAATTGCCTGCTGACTGGGGAGTTGGAAAAGACCAACGAAGCATATGCCCTGGCTAAGATCAGCGGCCTGAAATACTGCGAGTTCCTGAACCGCCAGTATGGCACCGACTATATCAGTGTCATGCCTACGAACTTGTACGGCCCCAATGACAATTACCATCCAACCCACAGCCATGTGCTTCCAGCGCTGATCCGCCGTTTCCACGAAGCCAAGGTGGAGAGGAAAGATACCGTTACCTGCTGGGGCGACGGCAGTCCCCTGCGAGAGTTTCTGTATGTGGATGATCTGGCCAACCTCTGCGTTTTTCTGATGAACAACTACAGCGGCAACGAAACGGTTAATGCAGGCACTGGCAAGGAACTGACCATCAAAGAGTTGACCCAGCTGGTTGCCAAAGTCGTAGGCTATACCGGCAAGATCGAGTGGGATACCACCAAACCCAACGGCACTCCCCGCAAACTGCTGGATGTCAGCAAGGCAACTGCTCTTGGATGGAGCTATAAGACGGAATTGGAGGATGGTATCCGGCTTGCTTATGAGGATTTCCTGAATAATCCGATGAGGGCGGAACGCTAAAGATGAAAAGGTCGTGTACCCCAAAGGGGCCATGGCCTTTTCAAAATACCCAATAATTCTGAACACGAGGTTGATTCTATGAACATCATTTTACTCTCCGGCGGCTCCGGAAAACGCCTGTGGCCCCTTTCCAATAATATCCGTTCCAAGCAGTTTATCAAGATTTTCAAGAGGGAAGATGGCAGCTATGAATCTATGGTGCAGCGGGTGTACCGGCAGATCCGGGAGGCGGATCCGGAGGCAAAGATCACGATTGCCACATCC
>ENA-OPCP01001631-OPCP01001631.1-human-gut-metagenome-genome-assembly--contig:-NODE-1631-length-13560-cov-2.328619_pt1 | contig 13560 bp, 9 predicted proteins | sample MGYA00241563_ERZ501477 | MGnify/ENA primary metagenome ERZ501477 (study PRJEB25962, sample SAMEA2042572) | human gut metagenome | biome: human gut; feature: human-associated habitat; material: faeces... | reverse complement strand
TCGGCTTCGAGGCGGAGCCGCTTGCAGATGCGTTTGACGAAAGCCGGGCCGTTGTAGATGAAGCCGGTATAGACCTGTATCAGATCGGCGCCTGCGTCGAGCATGGCTACCGCGTCGTCCTCGGTCATGATGCCGCCGACGCCGATGATCGGGAAACGGCCTTCGGTCTTTTCGTGAATGTAGCGAACCGTTTCGAGCGAGCGCCGGGTCAGGGGAGCTCCGCTCACTCCTCCGTTGCCGATGTCGGCCAGCGTGCGGGAATCGGTCGCCAATCCTTCGCGGCTGGTAGTGGTGTTGGTCGCTACGATGCCGTCGATTCCGCCCTCTTGCATCAGGGCGATCACGTCGTCGAGCTGGGCGGTCGTCAGGTCGGGGGAGATCTTGAGCAGGATCGGACGGTACTGGTTCTGTCCGCGCCGGAAGTCGAGCAGCCCGCGCAGGATTTCCTTCAGCGTCTCCTTGTCTTGCAGATGGGTCAGGTTGCGGACGTTGGGACAGCTGACGTTGATGACGAAATAGTCGACGTACTGGTAGAGCGACCGGAACAGCTTCAGATAGTCGGCCGGGGCCGATTCGTTCGGAGTCGCCGTGTTCTTGCCCAGGCTTGCGCCGATTACCTGACGGCGCTTGCGGTGGCGGAGATTGCGCACGGCATTCTCCATGCCCCGGTTGTTGAAGCCCATCCGGTTGATCAGCGCCTCGTCGAGCGGCAGGCGGAAAAGCCGCGGCCGCGGATTGCCCGGCTGTCCCTTGGGCGTGACGGTCCCCACTTCGGTAAAACCGAAGCCCAGCGACAGCAGCTCGTCGTATACCTCGGCGTCCTTGTCGAATCCGGCGGCGATGCCGACCGGGTTCGGGAATTTGATGCCGAACACCTCGCGCTCGAGCGACGGATGCCGGACCGTAAAACAGGTCCGGAGCAGTTGCCGCGCTCCCGGAACGTAATGCACGACCCGCAGCATCACCACGACGATACGGTGTATCAGCTCGGGCGAAAGCTCGAACAGCAGCGGACGTATGACTTTTTTATACATGGGGCGGCTGTGAAATAAGTTTGCGCAAAGGTATGAATTATTTCCCAATAAAGCGTTTCCCGTCTTGGCGCCGGTTCCTCGCGTAAGATTTCTGCGGGCCGCGAGCTGCCGGCGGACCTTAAGGGAGTTTCAGCGGTCCTGCCTGCGGCGGAAAAGGCCGTGGCGGCGCGGCGGAGTCCGTCAGAAGAATTCGTTTCGGTAGCGGTAATTGTTACGCATCGTCTCGAACAGTTCGGGGTGCGCCCTGAGCCGGGAAGTTTCGGCCTCGATGTCGAAGTAGCGGGGCATCGCGCTGCTCATCCGCTCCCATCCGATCGACGGGTCGGGCTTGCCGGGCGTTACCTGCGGCGGGTACCAGTCGTCGAGCGGCATCGAGTAGTGTCTGCTGACGGCGCGGACCGCAGCGGCCGTTCCGGCGGCTTTGCCCTGAACGGTATAGCCGGCGATGTGGGGCGTGGCGAGCAGCGCCTTTCCGAGCAGTTCCCGGTCGATGTGCGGCTCGTGCTCCCAGACGTCGAGCACCCATTCCCGGCCGCTCGCTTTCAACGCTTCGCCGTCCACGACCTCGCCGCGCGAGGAGTTGATGATGACCGCACGGGGTTTCGTCCGCGCCAGCAGGGCGGCGTCGGCCAGGTGGTGCGTCGTGGCGTCGAGCGGCGTGTGGAAGGTGAGCCATGCGCGGATTAGGCGATGCAGCACGTAGACCTGAAGCGTACGGCGACCGAGGGTGGTGAGCGCGCCTCGATGCTCGGGCGCCATACGGATCAGGGCGACGGAGAACAGCGCGCCTATTCCGAGCGCGGTGAGCTTTTGCAGCGCTCCCATAAGAAGGCCATGCTCATAAGGGTTGTCACCATAGACCATGGGAAAGAACCACTCGTGCGCATCGGGGTCGATCACGCGTATGGCGGCAATCGCGAGAGCGATCGCAACTGCGCGCGCTGCTCCTCGCCAGTTGCGAATGCGCAGGATGTCCTGCGGTTTTAGGTAGTACCCGAGCGCGAAGTACGGCAAAAACGCGATGGTTCGGCTGATGGCGAGCAAGCCACTCGAAAGGTCGACCATGCCCCACAGCAACGATGCAGCGAGCGCGAGTGCCAGGCCTCGTTGAGGGCCCAGATGTGAGAGTGCCGGGGTCAGTGCGTACCAACATGCCATGGAGACCAGATACCACGGCGCTGACGTGAACGAGAGGATGCGCGCGGGCGTGAGCGCGGCGCCGTTGACGAGCGCGAGCGCTACCTGGAATCCAAAACCGAGAACGAGAAAACTCAAAATGCGGTCGACGTTGAGCTTGCCTCCGCGGTACGCGCCCTTTGCGAACAGGCCGGACATGAACACAAATAACGGCATGTGGAATAGGTAGATGGTGTCGAAGACTGCGCTGAGGATGGGATTCTCGTTGTGGATGGGGTGCGCTATGTGGCCGAGGACCACCAGGATGATGAGGATGCCCTTGATGTTGTCGAACAGGGCGATTCTTTCGCCCCCGCGTTTTTCCACGCCCAACCCCTTTCGTTGCGCACGAAGCTCTCATGCTAACAAGACGGAAGCGTCTGTATCGTTGCCGTAAGATATCTGCATATATGACGTAAGCGGTCGGGCTCGTCGCATGCGGTCCGTCCTTGGGCGAGAGGGGCTTTTGTGAACCTGGATACAGTGAAGGTCGGTTTCATCGGATTTGGCAATATGGCGAGCGCCATGGCGGATGGCTGGATTGCCAGCGGTGCGGTTTTGGCGGAGAACATGTGCGCCTGCGCCGGCCGTTTCGATGCGCTCAAGAGTCGCTGTGAGGAACGCGGTATGCACGCGTTCGAGGATGCGGCCGCAGTGATCGAGGCCGTCGACGTGGTGGTTGTTGCGGTTAAGCCCTACATGATCGAGCGCGTGCTGGGCCCGGTGGTGCAGCTCCTCGCAGACAAGGTGGTGCTTTCGGTCGCGGCTGGTTGGGACTGCGAGGCGTATGAGCGCGTCATTCCGGGGACGCGTCATCTCTCGACGGTGCCCAATACCCCGGTCGCCATCAACGAGGGCGTGATTGCCTGCGAGAAGGCCTCCACGCTCACCGAGGCCGACCATGAACTCGTCTTCGCCCTGCTCGATCTGCTCGGTACGCCGGTCGAGGTCGAGACGCGCCTGCTCTCCGTCGCCGGAACGGTGGGAGGCTGCTCTCCGGCGTTCATAGCCATGGTTATCGAGGCTCTTGCGGATGCCGCGGTCAAGCACGGGATTCCGCGTGCCACGGCCTACCCCATGGTGAGCCAGATGATGGTTGGAACCGCCAAATTGCAGCTTGCGACTGGCATGCACCCCGGTGCGATGAAAGATGCCGTTTGCTCTCCCGGCGGCACCACGATCCGCGGCGTGGCGGAGCTCGAGGCGGCGGGCATGCGCTCGGCTTTTATCCGCGCTATCGACGCGATCGAGGGGTAGATTTTTGCAAGACGAAACACGGATGAAATCTTGTTGACTGCATTCCGCTAAAGCGCGATACTGCAACAGTCCACTTTAGTAGACGGGAGCGCATCCCGCGCGAACGTCGGAATCACAAAGGGTTTTAAAGTCATGCGTCATCTTTGCCTAAACATTCTCAGCATTATTAGCTAGCACGGGTTGGCAAGATGTGTCGCCCGTGCGTTCACGGGCGGCTGATAGCTGATGGGGGCCGTCGTATTGTATCGACGGCCCCCATTTTTTCTGACTTTGACACTCAAGAGGGGGAGGAACTATGAACGGAGTCGTATTGATGGTGGTTGCCGCGGCAGTTTTGGCCGCAGGTTACCTGGGTTACGGAAGGTGGCTCGCGAGTAAATGGGGCGTCGACCGAGAGGCCCTCACGCCGGCGTGCCGCATGGAGGATGGCAAGAACTTCTCGCCGGCGTCCGCCTTCACCGTCTTCTCGCACCAGTTCAGCTCGATCTGCGGCGCGGGCCCCGTCACGGGCACCATCGTCGCCATGGCGTTCGGTTGGCTTCCGGTCGTACTGTGGGTTCTCGTGGGCGGCATCTTCTTTGGCGCGGTGCACGATTTCGGCGCGCTGTACGCCTCGATGAAGAACAACGGCAAGTCCCTCGCCCAGCTCATCGAGAAGTACATCGGCCGCACGGGGCGTCGTCTGTTCCTGCTGTTCTGCTGGTTGTTTTGCCTGATCGTGATCGCGGCGTTCACCTCCATGGTCGCCGGCACCTTCAAGTTCACGCCTGATGCCGCGGGCGCGGTCGATTTTGCCAAGTCCTATGCCGCCGGCTGCGCGGGCACAATCTCGATCCTGTTCACCTTCGTCGCCATGGCCTTCGGTTGGGCCTGTCGCAAGTTCAACCTCACGGGCGCCAAGCAGTTCGCTACGGGCGTCGTCCTCATGGTCGCCATGTTCGCTGTTGGCATGCAGTTCCCCGTCTACCTCGACCTTAATGGCTGGATCGCAGTCGTCATGGTGTACCTGGTGTTTGCCGGTGCCATGCCTATCCAGACCCTCAAGCAGCCGCGCGACTACCTGACTTCCATCATGATGATCGTCATGATCGTGTGCGCCGTCCTCGGCATCGTGGTGCTCGGCGCCAAGGGCCAGGCCATCATCACCGCCCCGGTGTTCACGGGCTTTACCTCCGCTTCCGGCATGATGTTCCCGGTCCTGTTCGTCTCCGTCGCTTGCGGTGCGCTTTCCGGCTTCCATAGCCTGGTGTCCTCGGGCACGTCCTCCAAGATGGTCGAGAACGAGGCCGATGCGGTGAAGGTCGGTTACGGCGCTATGGTCGTGGAGTCCTTCGTGGGCATCCTCGCCATCATCATCGCCGGCATCATGTTCTCCGATATGAACACTGCCGGCACGGGTGCCCTCAACGGCGGCGTTGCCTCCACCCCGTTCGCGATCTTTGCCACCGGCATCGCCCGCGGTATGCAGGCGTTCGGCATCGACGGCACCGTGGCCACGGTGTTCATGACCATGAACGTTTCCGCCCTCGCCCTGACCTCCCTCGACGCGGTTGCCCGCATCGGCCGCACTTCCTTCTCCGAGTTCTTCGCCGCGAGCAACGACGCTCTGGCCGTTGAGAGCGAGAAGGCCGGCGCCATGAAGGTCCTCGGAAACCCCTGGTTCGCCACCGTGGTGACCCTGCTGCCCGGCTTGGCCCTCACCTTTGGCGGTTACCTCAACATCTGGCCGCTCTTCGGCGCCTCCAACCAGCTGCTCGGAGGCATGACCATGATCACCTTGGCCGTGTTCTGCAAGTGCACCGGTCGTAAGGGCCTGATGCTCTACGTGCCCGTTGCGTTCCTGCTCGTGTGCACCTTCACCTCGCTCGGCATGAGCATCGCCGGCTGCGTGACGGCGCTGCAGACGGGTGGCATGGCCGTTATGGCCACCTCTGGCCTGCAGCTCGTGTTCGCCGTGCTCTTGGTTGCGCTCGGCCTGATCGTCACCGGCAATTGCCTGAAGGAGCTGCGCGGCAAGGAGTTCGGCTCCATGCCCGACGAGGAACCCGAGTGGTCCGAGATGGGCGCCCGCGACTACCGCGCCGGCAAGTTCTCCGGTAAGGGAGAGGTTCCCGAGGGCGTGGCCGTTGAGGCGTAAGAGCCGGTCGAGGGGGCTTGTGCCGACGCGTGGCGTTATTTTGGGTGGATTACGACCTTCTCCATGGCCTTGATGCCGAATTTGCTCTCATACATAAGATTTATTTTTGATCCGACGCCAGCATAATACTATGGCGTCGGATCGGGCCAATTTCCATTTGGGGGCCTTGTTGTGCCGCCTGCCGAAGCATTGGAGTCTAGATCGCCGTGTCTCCTATGCTTAAACTGACACTTATCAAGCACGTCAAATAATTAGATTGGTTTGAGAATTTAAATGAAGAGCGAACATGGGGGGCCATGCTCTAAGGCAGTAAAAATGCGCATTGCGCTCTTGTCCGTGTTGGGAGCGGTCATCGTGCTCACCCTTCGCTGCTCCGAGCCGTCGCACGTGGGTAATTTCATCCCCCCGGCTCGAGGCGAAGGGACGTTGCGTGCGGTCGGCGAGGGCATGTTCGTAATCCAGGTGGAGCTCGGCGATTCTGAAGCACCGCTCGAGAGCTTCGACATAGCGCACAACGCGACTGAGGATGGATGCATTGTCCTGGCGGTGCGAGACGATGCCATGGAGCGCCGGCTGGCGACGGAGTTCGAAGTGGGCGAGTCGGTATACGTCGAGTATCCGATGACCACGGGGGTCAAAAGTGACAATGGCCAAATCACCTGTTCTTTGATACGTTCAGCCGGGTAATCACCGAGACGCTCGCGGACTGTCAGTTGAACACCCTTAGGGCTCGCATTCTTAAAACGAGATTGATGAGGTTTCGCAACGCGATCGGTTTGCCGACGGGGGACCGATTGCGCGCCCGCTGGGTATAATGGTTCAACATCGAATTGACCCGACTTGGACCGACGGTCCTACTAAGGAGTAATCATGGGCAAGGGTATGAGTTTTGTCGCTGGCGTTGCCGTGGGCGCTGCCGCGGGTGCCGTCCTGGGCGTCATGTTCGCCCCGCGCTCCGGTTCCGAGACCCGCGCCATGGCCGCCGATATGGCCAACGACGCCTGGGATTCCGCGCGCGATATGTATGAGCAGGGCGTTGACCAGGCCCGTTCCGCCATGGGCGACTTCGGCCCCACCGTGGACGCCGCGACCGACGAGCTGCGCGCCAAGGTCGACCTCGCTCGTGAGCGTATGGACCAGCTGCGTGAGCAGCTCAATGTTGCCGTCGCCTCCGGCACCGTGACCCCTGCCGCCGACGTGGTGGTGGAGACGGTCGCTCCCGAGGCCCCGCTCGACCCCGCCCAGGCCTAAGCGCCCCTTCGCCACGCATATGCTGGCAGGTGATTTCGCGGGAATGAAGCTGTACAAGCTTCCCGCGCAGGACAAGAAACTCAAAAAAGACGGAACGCCGCGCGATCCCAAGAAGATCGGCAAGTTCCACTGCCCGGTGTTCACGCCGGATGGGACGCAAGTCGTGGGCTTCATGCTCAAGATGCCCGACATCGCGGGCATGATCAAGCAACCCGACCGCTTCGTCGCCTACGACGCAATCGCCGCCGGTGCCGAGGAGATCGTCGTCAAGGAGGATCGCGCCGCGTTCGACACTGCGGCAGCCAAGCGCTTGGGCATTGATCAGGACGGGAATGGAGGTGCGCGCCGTTGCGGGGGAGCGCGTGGGCTACTGCGCCGACGCCGACTTCAACCTCCGCACCGGAAAGGTCAACGCTTTTATCCTCACCGAGGGTGGGGCCTCCAACGCGCTCGTCGGCCATAGGGAGATGCCCGCGAGCATGCTCAAGGGCTACCGCGACGGCGCGATGATCGTCGAAGACGCTGCGGCGAATCTCGAGTTCTCGGGCGGTGCCGCAGCCAAGGCAGCCGAGGCGAGCGTAAAGGTTGCCGCAAAGGCGTCTGAGGTGACCGCCAAGGCCAAGGTCCAGGCAAAGAAGGGCGCTGCCGTCATCGACGAGAAGGGCTCAAAGGCCCTCGATAAGGGCAGTCGCGCCTTGGGCAAGCAGCTCGGAAAGACGAAGGGCATGTTCGGCGCCTTCGTGAGCGAGTACAAAAAGGCCGCGGGGACCCCCGCCAAGGGATCGGGGAAGAAGTCCTAACCGCCGCCGTTGCGCATATATGACATTCGACGGACGGGAGAACCATTGCCTAACTACACCACCTCCTATTCCACCAAGAACAAACCTCGCTATCGCAAGAACACGAACGGGCGCCTCTCCGGCGCCCGTAAACCGCCGCGTCGTCGTGACGCACAGTACCTGCGTCGGACGCAGGGCTTTGGCGGGCGTCGTCGCTCCGGCCACGGCTATGGTGGAAATGACCGTCGCCCTTACGCGATCATCGTGGTGGGCTGTGCTTTTCTGCTCTTTGTGGCGAGCATCGTGTGGTACGCAAATCGCAGCGTCGAGATAACGCTGAACGGCGAGGCCGCAAAGGTCCGTATCAATTCCTCCATCGAGCGCGTCATCCGCGAGAAGGAGCTCGAGCCGCGCCCGGGCAATTTGCTCGCCGTCGACGAATCTGTTCTTGAGAAAGGCGGCGGCACCGCCTGCACCGTCGAGCTGAATGGCAAGGCCATCGACAACGATCACCTGGACGAGGTCGAGCTTACGGGCGGCGAGAAGCTCGAGGTCGGTGACGGCAAGGACATCTACGAGAAGCATGACGTCGAGGCGACCGTCATCGAGCCCACGCTCACCATCGATGGGACGGGTGCGCTGCGTTTCGTGCAGACATGGGGCGTGCCCGGTCGTTCCGAGGTCTGGACCGGTAAAAAGACCGGCATCGTGGCCGATAGGGGCGTTGTCGAGGATGTGGTGAACGCCGAGGTGACCTGCACCACGATCACGCCGGACACCAAGGGGAAGAAGTACATCGCTTTGACGTTCGACGAGGGCCCCAGCTCGCGTACATCCGAGATATTGGACATCCTCAAAGAGAAAGATGCCAAGGCGACGTTCTTCGTCTCCGGCGATAAGGTGGCTGCGGCGCCCGCTGCGGTCAGGGCGATCGCCGAGTCGGGCAATGAGCTTGGCACCAATGCGTATTCCGACGTCAACCTGGGCGAGCTTTCTGCCTCCGACCTGCGCTCGCAGCTCTCCGACAGCTTTGCCGCCGTGAAGAAGGCGGGCGGTGGAAAGGTTTCGCTCGTGCGCCCGCCGTTCGGCGAGTTCTCCGAGCAGAACTGGGCCGATGCCATGGATATGGTGAGCGCGGTTGTTTCCTGGAACGTTGACTCGGGCGACTGGCTGCTACCGGGTGCCGCGACCGTTGCCGATACCGTGGTCGGCTCCGTTCGCAACGGCAGTATCGTCCTGCTCACCGACAACGAGACAACCTGCGCCCAAACCGTGGAGGCGCTGCCGCAGATCATCGACCGTCTTCAGGCCGAAGGATACGAGTTCGTCACCCTGTCCGAGATGATCGCCACCGATGACGACCTCAAGGACCTGGTGGACCTCTCAGAGGTGAGGATGCCCAAGAAGGCGAGCCTGCCCGTGGTGCAGAAGGACTCCGAGCAGGGTGAGTGATCGTTTGGGAGCTTCCTCGAGCCCGGTTTATTCGAGGTCCCGCTGCCTATGGGCGAGGTGTGCCCTACGAGGTGCGTTTACCATCTGCTGATAATGGACGTGCCGTCACAAGCGGGCGGCATGGTATAGTAAAAGCGGCTGTGCCCACGGGCCGGCCGCATATTTTTTGCAGTTTGAGGGTCACGAGAAAGGCCTGAGGTGAAACCTAAACCCCGACCACACAGTCGCTGACCCCTGCGAGTGACTCCTTCGCGCACAGCGCGACAGATGAGCGCCCGCCGGGGTGCATCTGCATATTGAAGGAGCACTATGAACTACTTTTCCGAAATGCTCAGACTCCCGGTCGTGGATGCGGCTGGCGAGAAAATCGGTGTCGTGAACGACTTGGGCATCGCCACGGGCGAGGTCTTTCCCCGTGTCACCGCGCTGGCCTTCCAGGGCCCGGGCAAGACGCCCTTCATGATCTCGTGGCGCAAGTACGTCGAGCGCTTTGACGAGGACGGCGTGTACCTCAAGTATCCCGCCACCGACATCCGCTTCTCCTACCTCCAGCCCGACGAGGTTCTCCTCGCGCGCGACATCATGAACAAGCAGATCGTCGACACGCAGGGCATGAAGGTCGTGCGAGTGAACGACATCAAGCTGTCGGCCACCGGCGACAACCAGCTGCGCCTGCTCGGCGCCGAGGTGGGCGCCCGAGGCCTTTTGCGCGCCATCCATCCGCTGTTCGAACGCGTGAGCGTGAAGGTGGCGCAGATGCTCGGCAAGCCGCTCGCCGAGGACATCATCGCCTGGTCCTATATGGACCTGCTCGAACGTTCCACCAAGCAGATCAAGCTCTCCGTTTCGCACAAGACCCTCTCCGAGCTCCATCCTGCCGACATCGCCGACATCATCGAGCAGCTCGATCCGCGCCTGCGCACGCAGGTGTTCGCCCAGCTCGACACCGAGCAGGCGGCCGAGGCCATTACCGAGCTCGACGACGATGAGCTCATGACCGAGATGCTCGAGGGCCTGTCCGACCGCGAGGCGTCTACGATGCTCGCCACGATGGATCCCGATGACGCTGCGGCGCTCATCGAGGAGCTCGATTATGAGAAGGCCGAGAAGCTCCTGCGCCTTATGGGCGTCAAGGAGGAGAAGGCCATTCGTAACCTGCTCGGATACGAGGAGGATACCGCCGGCCGTATCATGACCAACCAGTTCGTGGCGCTTCCCGCCACGGCCACGGTCCAGGATGCCATCGACGCCCTGCGCGGTCTCGACGAGGACTTCGAGAGCATCTATTACGTCTACACCACCGATGTCGAGGGTGCGCTGACGGGCGTGCTCTCCATGCGCTCACTCGTGGTGGCCGAGCACACCGACCGCCTCAAGGACTTGGCGTATCGCGATGTGGTGTGGGTTGCCCCGGACCTCGATCAGGAGCTCGTGGCCGACGAGATGACCAAGTACGACCTCGTCGCGATTCCCGTTTGCGATGAGAACCGCCATATCCTGGGCATCGTCACGGTCGACGACGCCCTCGACGTTATTGCCGAGGAGCACGCCGAGGACCTGCAGATCGCCGGTGTCTCCGTGAGCGAGAACAACGCGGGCGAGTCCACGCACGCGTTCTCCTGGTTCGCCCAGCGTCAGTACTGGGTCCTGGTGTGGGCTATCGCCGCCTGCGCCATCGCGGCTATCGTGGTGACGCCGTTCGAGAGCCTGGGCCACATGGGCGAGGCGGGCGCCCGCGAGATCGTTACGGGCCAGGGCATGATGGCCCTCATGCCCATCGCCATCATGCCAGTGGTCCTGCTGGCGTCCATGCGCATGGTGTCTTTTGTGAAGAACAGCTACCTCGAGTACGACGAGCGCGACGACGAGCCTAAGCCCTATCTCGGCTTTTTCCTCAAGACCGCGTTCATCGGCATCGTGTTGGCCGCCGTCGTGTTCTTGTGCGGTGAGCTCATAGCGACGACTCTGTTCGCCGAGGCCAGCCCCTGGGCGGCGAGAGCGCTACTCGACTGCTTCAAGGGCGCCGCGGCGGTCATCGTCGCGACGTACGCCAGCGCCGTCATTTATTTCTTCGTTCTGTTCCGTAGCGACGAGAAGGACCAGAACATCTCCGGCACATCGCTCACGTTCGCAGCGGTTCTGCTTTCCGCCCTCGCCTACACCGTGCTCGGCGCGGTGCCGCTTCTGTAGGATGTGATCGAGGGCATGGAACAAGCAACTAAGAAGAAACTGACCGTCGCGGCCGTGCTGGGTGCCATGGGCCCCGGCCTGCTCGCCGCGCTTTCCGGCAACGACGCTGGCGGTATCGCAACCTATTCGAGTGCGGGCGCGAGCTACGGTTACGCCACGTTGTGGATGCTTCCCGTGATGGCGCTGCTGCTCATCGTCGTGCAGGAGACGGCGGCTCGTTGCGGCTGCGTCACGGGCAAGGGCTTCGCCTCACTTATCCGCGAGAAGTTCGGCGCGCGCAAGACGGCGCTCGCCATGGTGGCGCTCCTCATCGCCAACACCGCGGTCACCATCTCCGAGTTCGCGGGTATTGCGAGCGGCCTTGCGTTGTTCGGCATTCCCAAGACGGTGTCGGTGCCGCTTATGGGCCTGCTCATTTGGCTGCTCACCATGAGTGGCAGTTTCCGCCGGATTGAGAAGATTCTGCTGCTCGTGAGCTGCGTCTTCGTGACTTATGTGGTCGCTGCGTTTTTGGCTGGCCCCAACTGGGGCGAGGTGGCGCTTTCCACGGTGACGCCGCATCTGATCCCCGAGCCGAGCTACGTCTCGCTGCTCGTCGCTACGATCGGTACCACCATCGCGCCGTGGATGATCTTCCTGGCGCAGAACAACGTGGTCGATAAGAACGCTGACGAGTCCGATATCGTCCTGCAGCGCATCGACACCACCACCGGTTCCATCATCGCCTGCGCCATCGCATGGTTCATCATCATCACGACCGGCGCGGTGCTGTATCCCGCCGGCATCGAGGTCGCCGACGCCGCCGACGCCGCTCTCGCGCTGGAGCCTATCGCCGGTGAGTTCGCCACGGTGCTGTTCGCTGCGGGTCTTGTCGCGGCGAGCTTCCTTGCCGCCTGCGTGCTGCCCGGCGTGACGTCCTCCGCGGTTTGCGAGGCGTTCGGTTGGGAGCGCGGCGCCGACCGCAGCTGGAATGAGGCGCCGGTGTACCGCGGCATCATCACGGTGATTATCGTGGCGTCTGCCGCGCTTGTGATCATGCCCGGCGTGGACCTATTCCAGATCATGATGAGCGCCCAGGTCATCAACGGCGTGTTGCTGCCCATCCTGCTTGTGTTCCTCGTCTTCATCGCCAGTGACAAGCACATCATGGGCCGCTTCAAGAACAGCCGTCTGTGGAACGTGCTCACCTGGGCGACCATCGTCCTCATCACGGTCCTCACCGTCGTGATGTTCGTCCTTCAGGCGCTGGGATACTAGCACGGAGGGAGCCTGCCGCGCGGGGCACGGCTACTTCGATGGCATCTCAATCGGCTTCAGATCGAGGGTGCATGCCGTCTTCAGGCTGTCCAGGGTGCGCTGGGCAACCATGAGACGCTCGTCGTCACCGTCTTCCAGGTGGACGGGCAGGTAGCGCGCGACTTGATCGTCGATGAGCTGAACGTATTCGGCCGCACCGGCGTTTGAGAGGTGAATGCCGTCGCCGTCGAACAGTTCGTTGCGGTTGGCGCTATAGGCAAACCAATCGATGAGAATCACGTTGTCATAGCGCTCGGCCGCATCGGAGAGCACGCGGTTGTTCGGCTCGCACCAGGGGCGGGCGGCGCGATTGTTCACGAACGCCACGATGCGCTTGTCGCCGGCCAGCTTCATGAGCGTGTCGACATCCTGCGCGGAGAAGGGGCCGTTCGTGCCCAGGGCAAATACGGCGATGCGCCCGGCGAGTCCCTCGTCGACGAGGCCGCGATACACATCGATGCCAGCGGTGAACTGGCGGTTCATGGCGGCGTCGATGTGGCCGTGGGGGAACGTCTGCGTGAAGGTCTCAACGGCGCGCAGCGAGACGGAGTCGCCGACCATGGTGATGTCGTAGGCGCCCTCGGGAACCGCGTTGCCAGGTTCGCTTGCGCCGTCCTGCGCAGGCGCATCGGTGCTCGGCTTGCCGGCGTCGTTCGGGCCCTGCAGGAGGGCGGCGCCGTCCTCGCTCAGAGCGGAGGTGGCGGGGACGAACGCGATGCCGCCAAGTGCCACGAGGCCCGTGATGCCGGCGAGCGCCAGCGGGATCGCCTTCGCGCGAACCCAAGTGGGCATTGTTTCCTTGTCGCGCAGTTGTGCGAGGATGCGGCCTGCGGCGCCATGGCGAAACGGCGTCTCGATAAAGCGGTGGCACAGCTCGGAGACTCCAACCACGACGGCGACCTGGCAGAGGTAGACCCACCAGGGCTTGGCGCTCACGTCGCTGGCCGGGTTCATAAGCAGGAGCAGCGGGTAGTGCCACAGGTAGATG
>ENA-OPCP01001630-OPCP01001630.1-human-gut-metagenome-genome-assembly--contig:-NODE-1630-length-13572-cov-2.792114_pt1 | contig 13572 bp, 10 predicted proteins | sample MGYA00241563_ERZ501477 | MGnify/ENA primary metagenome ERZ501477 (study PRJEB25962, sample SAMEA2042572) | human gut metagenome | biome: human gut; feature: human-associated habitat; material: faeces... | reverse complement strand
ATTCCTGCAAATTCAATAATAATTCCCCAGAATACACCAAGTCCATAAAGTACTCCCACAATTTTCAGATTCTGAACCCTGTCTCTGTTCAAACGAAACAGAATCAGAAGCCCAACTCCTGCATTTACAAGAAGTCCCGCCATCATCGCCCCGGCTCCGATAATATGATCTAGATATAACTGGGTGATTACTACAGAAGAAGCGCAGTTAGGAATCAGTCCCACTAAAGCTGCGATCAGTTCACCTGCAATCGGTGTTCCTGTAAAAAGTCCTGCCAGTGTCTCTTCTCCGACTAATCCAATGATAATATTTAAAACAAGAGAAATCAAGAAAATGTACACAAAAACTTTTAATGTGTGAAATGCTGCTGAAGAAATAACTCCATGTTCACAATGGCAGCGTTCTTCTTCACAGATTTCATGAATATCCACATCAGGTTCCTGTTTCTTCAGAATATGTGTGTAAACATACTCCAGCACCAGGCCGGAAAGTATTCCGATCACCGCTTTGCAGGTCAGGATTTTCACAATTGTAACTACAGGAACTGCATTGGAGATCATGATCGGAAACATTTCATCTGAAGTAGACAGATACACCGCGATCAAAGTTCCCACTGTGATCACACGTCCAGCAAAAAGGCTGGATGCCGCTGCCGAAAATCCACACTGTGGGATCACTCCCAGAAGTCCACCCCATACCGGTCCGAATTTTCCGGCTGTACGGATTCTCTTTCGTGCTGCCGCACCTGTCTTATGCTCCAGCCATTCCATAAACAGATAAGTAAGAAAAAGAAAGGGTAGCAGCTTGATGCTGTCTATTACTGAATCTAATATAATCTCTGACATATAGTTCTCCTTATATTTGCACTTTATTTGTATTTGCAACTTATTTACATTTGCAACTTATTTGCATTTCTGTATTATATAGTATTTTTATAATTTGTCAAGTCTGTAAACCATACAATTGAAACATTCCAAAAAAGACCATCTTGCAGATATGGGGGAAAATCCGGAAGATGGTCTTTTTATTCATGTTTTATTTATACAATATATAAGGATGTTATATCTGTATTATTCAGCAACTGCCTTAAATGCTTCATCAAGATCCTGAATGATATCGTCAATATTCTCTGTACCAATGGAAAGACGAATTGTATTTGGTTTGATACCCTGATCGAGAAGTTCTTCTTCTGTGCACTGGCTGTGTGTTGTTGTAGCCGGATGGATAACAAGAGATTTAACATCCGCTACATTGGCAAGCAATGAGAACAGTTCCAGATTATCAATGAAGTCCTTTGCCTTCTGCGCATCACCTTTAATCTCAAATGTAAAGATGGAACCGCCGCCGTTCGGGAAGTATTTCTTATAAAGCTCCTGCTGAACCGGATCTGTGGATACAGACGGATGATGAACTTTCTCTACCTGCGGATGGTTATTTAAGTACTGAACAACTTTCAGTGCATTCTCTACATGGCGTTCAACACGAAGTGACAGTGTTTCAAGTCCCTGAAGGAAAATGAATGAGCTTACCGGAGAGATGGTTGCACCTGTATCACGAAGAAGAATTGCACGAATCTTTGTAACAAATGCTGCCGGTCCGCATGCCTTTGTAAAGCTTACGCCATGATAGCTTGGGTTCGGTTCTGTCAGAGATGCGAATTTACCTGATGCTTCCCAGTCAAATTTACCACTCTCAACGATCACACCTCCGATTGTTGTACCATGTCCACCGATGAATTTAGTTGCAGAATGAACAACAATATCTGCACCATATTCGATTGGTCTTACAAGGTAAGGTGTTGCAAATGTGTTATCCACTACAAGCGGAATCTTATGTGCATGAGCAATCTTTGCGATAGCTTCAATATCAACTACATCAGAGTTCGGGTTTCCAAGAGTCTCGATGTAAACAGCTTTTGTGTTATCCTGAATTGCGTTCTCTACTTCTTCAAGATCAAATACATCAACGAATGTTGTTGTGATTCCATAAGCCGGAAGTGTATGCTCCAGAAGGTTTGTTGTTCCACCGTAAATATTCTTGGCTGCTACAATGTGGTCACCCTGCTGTGCAAGATTCTCAATTGTATATGTGATTGCTGCTGCACCGGATGCTACTGCAAGTGCCGCAGAACCGCCTTCAAGCGCTGCGATTCTTTTCTCGAATACATCTTCAGTCGGGTTTGTAAGACGTCCGTAAATGTTACCTGCATCTGCAAGTCCGAAACGTGCAGCTGCATGATCGCAGTTTCTGAATACATAAGAAGATGTCTGATAGATTGGTACTGCTCTTGCATCTGTAACCGGATCCGGACTCTCCTGTCCTACGTGAAGCTGTAATGTTTCAAATTTGAAATGTCTGTCTTTTCTTTCGATTTTTTTGCTCATGTGTATATCCTCATCTTTCTTTGATTTATAATAATCTTTTTCTCTGCAAAACTGATTCCGGCTCTTAAGCCCCTTATCTGCAAGTCATTTTTATTTCTACGCTTTTCATATCTGTTTGATATGATTTAGCATGGTTGTATATTACCATTTAATTCCTAGTACGTCAATAGGAAATTTTCTATAGCGTTTAATAGCTAATAACTATAACGTTTCCAAAAAACAGTGCAGATAAGACAGTCCGACAAAATGCGAAAGACAAGGATGATCTGTCATTTAATACAATTTTCAATCACACCGCCGCCTACAACGATATCTCCATCATATAACACAACTGCCTGCCCTCTGGTGATAGCTCTCTGTGGTTTATCAAAACGCACGTGCAGCACTCCATCTTCCGTCTGCCATGCTACGGCCTCCTGCTCCGGATGACGGTAACGGATCTTTGCTTTCAGTCTCATTGGCTCCTTCAGAGATTCACAGGAAATCAGATTGACCTTTGTTGCAGTCAGTTCCGAATGGAAAAGATCCTCATTATTTCCCAGAACCACCTGATTGGTCTTTGGAGAAATATCACACACATACAGTCTGGATGCTGCCGGAATACCAAGTCCTCTTCTCTGGCCAAGTGTATAGTGGATGATTCCTTTATGTTTACCAAGAATGTTTCCTTCTGTATCTACAAAATCGCCCGGGATTGATTTACGTCCTGTGTACTGTTCAATAAACTTTGCATAATCACCGTCCGGTACAAAACAGATATCCTGGCTATCATGCTTTCTGGCATTAACAAAGCCATGCTTCTCTGCAATCTCACGCACTTCCGTTTTGCGAAGCCCGCCAAGAGGCAGGGAAATATGCGCAAGCTGCTCCTGTGTCAGCATATAAAGCACATAACTCTGATCCTTCGTATCATCCACAGCTTTCTTTAATAAGTAACGGTTCTTCTCCTCATCATATTCCACACGTGCATAATGTCCGGTTACAATATAATCATACTCCAGTTCACGCATTCTCTGAAACATCTTGTCAAATTTCAGATAACGATTGCAGTCAATGCAGGGATTTGGCGTGGCTCCATGCTCATAGGCATCCACAAAGCGGTCCATAACATCCTCTTTAAACCTCTCGGAAAAGTTAAAAACATAGTACCTGATTCCCATTCTGTAGCAGACATTTCTGGCATCCTCCACATCATCCAGAGAACAGCAGGTTTTCTCTCTCTTTACTCCTATGTCCTCATTGTGAAATAATTTCATGGTAGCACCGATACATTCATCACCGGTTTCCTTTGTAAGCAGAGCTGCCACAGAGCTGTCCACTCCGCCGCTCATTGCGATAATTGCTTTTCTCATTTTTATTCCATCCTGTTCTGTGATCCGATTACACGGAATATTATTGTTTATGATAATTTTATTTATGTTATGATAGCTGTTCTGCAAAATACTGAACAGTTACATAAAAATCATTTGTACAGCATATCTATTCTAACACATTTATGTAAAATAAAAAAAGCCCTAAAAAGGGCTTTTTTATTTTACACAAATAATGGAGTAGAATAGTAACGGTCACCGGAATCCGGAAGAAGAGCTACGATTGTTTTTCCTTTATTCTCCGGTCTCTTAGCCAGCTGGATTGCCGCATAGAGAGCCGCACCGGAAGAAATACCAACAAGAATTCCCTCATGTTTGGCGATCAGCTTGCCAACTGTAAAAGCATCCTCATTCTCAACCGGAAAAACCTCATCATAAACCTCTGTATTTAATGCCTTCGGAACAAATCCCGCACCGATTCCCTGAATCTTATGCGGACCGCTCTTTCCCTGAGAAAGTACAGGGGAAGTTGCAGGCTCTACCGCCACTACTTTCACGTCAGGATTCTGGGATTTCAGATATTCACCAACACCGGTGATCGTTCCGCCTGTACCAACACCTGCCACAAAAACATCTACCTGTCCGTCTGTGTCTCTCCAGATTTCCGGACCTGTGGTCTTTTTGTGGATCGCAGGATTTGCAGGGTTATCAAACTGTCCCGGAATAAAACTGTTCTCATATTCCTTCGCAAGTTCGTTTGCTTTGGCGATTGCGCCATTCATACCTTTTGTTCCATCTGTCAATACGATTTCTGCACCGTATGCTTTCAGAATATTCCTTCTCTCAACACTCATTGTCTCAGGCATCGTAAGTATCACTCTGTATCCTTTGATTGCAGCAAGAGAAGCAAGACCAATTCCGGTGTTACCTGATGTAGGCTCGATGATCACTGCGCCAGGCTTTAGAACGCCTCTCTCTTCAGCGTCTTCGATCATACTCAGGGCGATACGGTCTTTGGCACTTCCTGCCGGGTTAAAATACTCAAGCTTCACAAGTATTCTCGCTTCCAGCCCAAGCTCTTTTTCAAGATTTCCAACCTCAAGGAGAGGAGTATTTCCAACCAGTTCCGCTGCATTTTTATAGATTTTTGCCATGAGTTCGTCCTCCTTATTTCATACTAAGTATATATGAATTATATGTTATATACATAATATTCTATAAATCCACTGTTGTCAAGAGGGAAAATCAAATTACATAATCATTTCCCATCTCTTCATACCAGTCTTTAAGATCCTGCAATGTAACCTTATCCAGTACTCCCTCAATAGCTTCATCAAGCATCTTCCAGAGACGGAGTGTGACGCATTCCCCGGCTCTGCTGCACTGATTCGGTTCGTCCTCCAGACAGGCTACCGGCTTCATGCTGCCTTCTGTCAGTCTCAGAATAGTTCCCACCGTATATGTTTCCGGCTCTCTGGCAAGCATATAACCGCCCTGTGCCCCTCTCAGGCTCTTTACATATCCTGCCTTCTTTAATGATGAAATAATCTGTTCCAGATATTTTTCTGAAATATTTTCCCTTGCAGAAATATCTTTGATCTTGACCAGTTCTCCTGTATTATGAACTGCAAGATCAAGCATAAGTCTCAGAGCATATCTTCCTTTTGTAGAAATCTGCATTTTTCAAAACCTCCTGATTAAATTTCGTCGGATTATCATTGTTTTCTTTTATTATATAGTATTCCTAGTCATATAGTCAAGATGTATTCAACTTTCCTATATGAATATACAAAAAATCACAGAACCATCCCCAGTCCTGTGATTCTCTCACTGTCTTATACAGTATTATTTCTCCAGTTCTTCTGCTGAAGTAAATACATTAAATCCATTATTCTTAAGAATGCATTCTGTCACTGCACCATCCTCCGTCTGAAGAATTACTACAGGTCTGAGATCTTTTCTGTGGAAAGAAGTATAAATATAGTCAAGACTTACATTACTGTCTGATGCTACTTTCAGGAGTTCATCCAGACCGCCTACCTGATCTTTCATATCAACTACGATCGCCTGTGTAATACGATTCATATATCCACTCCTGTTTAAAACAATTTCCGCTTTATCCGGATCGTTGCAGATCATACGGAAGATTGCAAACTCCGGTGCATCGAAGCATGCAAATCCATAAATATTAATCCCGTTATCTGCAAGTGTCCCTGTCACTCTTTTCAGACTTCCTGCTTTATTTTCCACAAATACAACATTCTGTTTGATCATCTCTTTTGTCCTCCGGTCAACTCTCTCAGTATCTTTATAATCCCTCATCCACATATTTCTTAATATTGGATGTATTTACATATTTCGTCATATGCTCACCGTCTGTGATCACCAGAGTCGGAGCCTGCATAATTCCAAACTCCTTCACCATCTCCGGATTCTTCTCCGCATCAATAATCTCGAACTCCCTGCCTTCCAGTATCTTCTTCGCCACTCTGCAGTTCGGACAAGTACTGGTTGTAAACAGGTATTTATGTGATGCCACAGGTTCTATCTTCACATCATCCTTAGTCACAGTAACTACACTGGCATGAACCGGCTGTATTTTTCTGATATCTGAATGCATCACATCATAAAGCGTACGGTTCTTATACTCCTGTGCTTTACCGTCATTCCAGTTCTGTACAGGTCTGTAATATCCTGTGATACGACTATAAACCTCCGCCTTCTTACCACATTTCGGACAAGTGAAATGCTCTCCGCTGATGTAGCCATGTTCCTTACATACAGAATAGGTCGGCGAAATCGTATAATACGGCAATTTATAATTCTCTGCGATCTTACGTACCAGTGCTGCTGCTGCTTTCCAGTCAGGAAGCTTCTCACCGATAAATGCATGGAATACAGTACCTGATGTATAAAGCGTCTGCAGATCATCCTGAATATCCAGTGCATCAAAAATATCTGTGGTATATTCAACCGGAAGATGAGAACTGTTTGTATAATAAGGAGTATCCCCTTCCTTGCCTGCAGTCTTAATATCCGGCCAGCGTTTTCTGTCATGTTTGGCCAGACGATAGGCAGTAGATTCAGCAGGAGTTGCCTCAAGATTAAACAGTTCTCCTTCGTACTTCTCCTGATAATCGGACAGACGTTCCCGCATATGAAGAAGAACCTCTTTTGTAAACCTCTGTGTACGCTCATCAGACATATCTTTTCCCAGCCAGCGGGCATTCAGACCAACCTCGTTCATTCCCACCAGTCCAATGGTAGAGAAATGATTGGAAAAGCTTCCAAGATATCTCTTTGTATAAGGATATAATCCCTCATCCAGCAGCTTACCAATTACTTCACGTTTAATATGCAGAGAACGTGCGGAAATATCCATTAAGCGATCCAGACGATTGTAAAACTCTTCCGGTGTCTTGGAAAGATATGCGATACGTGGCATATTTATAGTTACTACCCCCACAGAACCGGTACTCTCTCCTGATCCGAAGAAACCACCGCTCTTCTTGCGGAGTTCTCTCAGATCCAGACGCAGACGGCAGCACATACTGCGGATATCACTTGGTTTCATATCACTGTTAATATAGTTTGAGAAATACGGTGTTCCATATTTGGATGTCATCTCAAAAAGAAGGCGGTTATTCTCTGTATCAGACCAGTCAAACTCATTTGTTATGGAATAGGTCGGAATAGGATACTGGAACCCGCGTCCGTTGGCATCCCCCTCGATCATGGTCTCAATAAATGCCTTATTGATCATATCCATCTCTTTTTTGCAGTCTTTGTACTTGAAATCCATATTCTTTCCGCCTACGATAGCCGGAAGCTCTGCAAGATCATCCGGTACTGTCCAGTCCAGCGTAATGTTGGAGAAAGGTGCCTGTGTTCCCCATCTGCTTGGGGTATTGACTCCATAAATAAAAGACTCAATACATTTCTTCACTTCCGGATAGCTTAAATTATCTGCCTTGACAAAAGGTGCCAGATAAGTATCAAAGGATGAGAAAGCCTGCGCTCCGGCCCATTCATTCTGCATAATCCCAAGAAAGTTTACCATCTGATTGCAGAGAACACTCAGATGCTTTGCAGGTGAAGATGTGATCTTGCCTTCAATACCGCCAAGTCCCTCCTGGATCAGCTGTTTCAGTGACCATCCTGCACAATATCCGGTCAGCATGGACAAGTCATGAATATGAATATCTGCATTTCTGTGTGCATCTGCGATTTCATTGTCATAAATCTCAGACAGCCAGTAATTTGCAGTAACTGCACCGGAGTTGCTTAAGATCAGACCTCCAACTGAATAAGTAACTGTGGAGTTCTCCTTTACACGCCAGTCCTCAACCTTCACATAACTGTTTACGATTTCTTTGTAATCCAGGATCGTTGACTTCATGTTGCGAACCTTTTCCCTCTGCTTGCGGTAAAGAATGTAGGCTTTTGCCACATCTGCATATCCGGCCTGGATCAGCACATTCTCCACACTGTCCTGAATTTCTTCTACTGTAATCTTATTATCTGTAATCTTTTTCTGAAAATCAGAAGTAACACGCAGCCCTAAGAGATCAATCATCTCTTCGCTATAATTTTTCTCTTTTGCATCAAAGGCTTTATGGATAGCCGCTGTGATCTTGCCTATTTTAAACTCATCCACTTCGCCATCACGTTTTACTACCTGAAACATATCTAATGCCCCCATTTTCTCTTGTTAATCTGTTTCTCCTGCATATTCTTACCGGAGATATTTCTGTCGTTACTGTCCACTTTGCTCTGAGTAACACTGTAGGTTCATTGTATCAGAGTATCGCCGGTTCGTCAACACGCAAAAATACCACATAATGTTCCTCATTTTCGCAAAAGGCACAATATATGGTATTTTCTTATTTTTCAAAATATTTTTTTATACAACTCTGGCGTAGATTTCTTTCGGCACCCTTGCCTTCACAGCAATCCCTTCCTCTGTGTATTCCTCTGAGATAAGCTGCCCATATTCGCGGATCAGCTGGATTTTTCCTGCTTCCTGATAAGGGAAAAGGCGCTCCACATAAATCTGTTCTTCAGCAAGAAGCTTCTCCAGAAGATCATTCAGATCTGCAAGACCCTCGCCTGTCTTTGCAGAGACCTTCAGCGTATAGTCCGATTTAAAATCTCGCAGTACGCATGCCCCCGGCGCATCCTGCTTATTAAAGAGTGTGATGATCTTCTTTCCCATCACTCCCAGTTCTTTTAATGTCTCATATACCACATGCATCTGCATCTCTGCCTGCTGATTGGAAGAATCTACCACATGGATAATATAATCTGCATATTTGGCCTCTTCCAATGTGCTCTTGAATGCTTCGACCAGATGATGCGGAAGCTTATGGATAAATCCAACCGTATCTGTGAGAAGAATCTGCTGTCCGTCCTTCAAATTTAAAAGTCTGGTAGTTGGATCCAGTGTAGCAAACAGTTTATCCTCTGATAAAACCTCTGAGCCTGTCAGTGTGTTCAGCAGCGTAGATTTTCCCGCATTTGTATATCCTACGATCGCAGCAGTCTTCATATTGCCTCTGGCCCGGCTGGAACGGATCAGTTCCCTGTGTTTCTCCACCTGGGATAATTCCTGCTTCAAAGCAGAGATCCTTGTACGGATAAGACGACGGTCTGTCTCCAGCTTTTTCTCTCCCGGACCTCTGGTTCCGATTCCACCTCCCAGACGAGAAAGAGATTCCCTGAGACCGACCAAACGGGCAGATCTGTAGCGAAGCTGTGCAAGCTCTACCTGTATTTTACCCTCACTGGTTATAGCTCTCGCTGCAAAAATGTCCAGAATCAATAATGTCCTGTCCATCACCTTACAGTCCAGTTCCCGCTCCAGATTATTCAGCTGTGCAGGAGAAAGTTCGTCATCACAGATAATTCCGGTTGCATCCATAGCATATACCAGTGCACGTACTTCCTCTATCTTTCCTTTTCCAATATAAGTTCCGGGATGCACAGACTCACGATTCTGAATGATTCTTCCCACTGTAACAGCTCCCGCAGTTGATGCAAGCTCCTTCAGTTCATCCAGGGATTCTTCCACATTATCATGATCATCCGTCTGCACTCCCACAAGAACCACCCGTTCTTCAAGCTTTCCAAATTCTTCCATAAATTCTCCTCAGTCAGATGGATATTACACACGCGTTTTAAGAAATGCAAGTTCCTTCTTAACAGTTTTATCTTCCGGGTATAATTCCAGATATTCCTGTGCTTTCTGCAAAGCAGTCTGAAAATCCAGTTTCTTCTCATAGACTACGATTTCATTAAACAGCAGACTCTGCATATCCTCCGCTCCTGCCACATGGATTCCGCTTTCTATATCAGAAAGGGCACTGTCATAATCCCCATCCTCTATATCACACAGTGCAAGTCCGTTAAATCCTTTGGCTCCGTTTTCTGCCTGTGATACATACTGCTGAAACATTGCTTTTGCATTTGCGCTGTCTCCTTTATCCATATATACCATACCAAGCAGAACCAGTGCCTCCGTATTATCGCCGTCTATGGCCTGTTTCAGTTCACTTTCAGCATTTTCATAATCATCCATATAATAATAAACTCTGCCACGGTCACAATGATCCTCTGCATTTTTTGCAGTTCCTGACAAAGCAGCTTCCAGATAACGGGTTCCGTCTGCTTCCATATCCCTGTTCAGATATGCCCCGTAGATCTGGATAGCTCTGTCATAAGTTGCATCTTCGCCGTAGGCCTGTTCAAAATTAGCAGAAGCTTCCTCATAGGAATCCATGGCCAATGCTGTTTCTCCCGTAAGGAAGTACAGATCCGCATCCATTTTATAGTTTTCTGCCAGAGTCTGGCAGTCTTCCAGCGCTGCCTCATAATCCTTTACTTTGAGATAAGCCACAGCTCTATACGACAGAATATCTTTCTTTAATGCTTTGCCAACTTTGTCACATTTAAGCGCATCATTGAAATATGTTATGGCTTCTTCATAGTTTCCAAGCTTGAGTTTCGCTACACCTGCACCTCTGTACGACTGTGCAGGCTTCACTCCTTCAGAAATTGCTGTCTCGTATTCTTCAAGTGCTGCCTCATAATTTCCCTGTTCCAGATCCTGTGCAGCCTGTTTATAATTCTTTGTATTTCCCACATTGCAGCCTGTCAGAAGTCCAAGGCTTAAGCAGACAGCAGTCAGAAATAATCTTTTTTTTCTGTTATACATGTAATTCCTTTGCCAGTAAATCAGTCAATGAGCAATCCTTCGGATTCCATTACCTTTACTACATGATCAACATTCTCAAGGCAGAGTTCATCTGTTCCGGCTTCTACCATAACACGAATCAATGGCTCTGTGCCACTCTCGCGTACCAGAATACGCCCATCACTTCCCAGTTTCTTTGCAACTTCCTCTACAGCAGCAACTACCTTCGGATTCTCTCTCGCAGTCTTCTTGTCTGCCACCCGGACATTTCTGAGAAGCTGTGGATAAACCTTCATTTCCCTTGCCAGATCACACAGAGTTGCTTTCTTCTCTACACACGCTTCCATTACCATGAGAGAAGTAAGGATTCCATCACCTGTTGCAGCGTAACGGCTGAAAATAATATGTCCGGACTGCTCACCGCCAAGACTGTATCCATTCTCCATCATATTCTCTGCCACATATTTATCTCCTACTGCAGTCTGCTCATATTTCATACCCTCTCTCTCCAGAGATTTGTACAGACCGAGGTTTGACATAACAGTGGTTACTACTGTATCATCTTTTAATCTGCCCTGCTCCTTGAGATATTTTCCACATACATACATAATCTTATCACCGTCGACCACATTTCCCTTATGGTCAACAGCAATACAGCGATCTGCATCACCATCATAAGCAAAACCGATATCCAGTCCATTGTCCACAACATATTTCTGCAGGACTTCAATATGGGTAGAGCCACAGTTTGTATTGATATTTGTACCATCCGGCTGGTTATTGATCACATAAGTCTTTGCCTGAAGTGCCTCAAATACACTCTTTGCAATAGCTGAAGAACTTCCGTTTGCACAGTCAAGCCCTACTTTAATGCCTTTGAAATCCCTGCTTGGAATAGAAATCAGATGTCCGATATAACGATTCCTTCCTGAAGCAAAATCCACAGTGCGTCCAATATCTTCTTTGGTTGCCAGAGGAAGATCCTCGATCAGGCCATCCAGATATGCTTCAATCCTTGCTTCTACTTCCGCTTCAATCTTCTGTCCGTTTCCATTGAGAAGTTTGATACCATTATCATAGAATGGATTATGGCTTGCGGAGATCATAATACCACAGTCAAAATCCTCTGTACGTACTGCATAAGAAACACTTGGGGTTGTCGTTACATGAAGAAGATATACATCTGCACCGGACGCTGTCAGACCTGCAACAAGTGCATATTCAAACATATAACTGCTTCTTCTTGTATCTTTTCCAATAACAATCTTAGCTTTATGGTCTCTTCCATAATACCAGCCTACGTAGCGCCCCACCTTAAATGCATGATCTACTGTCAGTTTAACATTTGCTTCTCCACGAAATCCATCTGTTCCAAAATATTTTCCCATAATTGCTCTCCTTTACTTTTTACAATATCCTCTGTTTCTGCACTGCATACTGTATTTCCCGGATCACACCCAAAACTGCTTTTAATCAGATCAGACATGTCTCCTGCGAAAGCTGCAGATATCTGCTTAACTTATTGATAAAGTCCCTGAGGATATATACCCGCTTCTGTAAGATTTTTAAATGCTCTCATTACTGTTTCTTTATCTTCCTGATAGGTTACACCAAACCATGTATCCTTTGTCTCCAGGACATCAACTTCAGCACTTTCATTTTTGATCAGATGGTCAACTAACTCCGGAAGCAGATATTCCTTTTTTGTATCTTCCGGTGCGAGTCCACTGAGAAATTCTGCAAATCCTTTCTCGAGGACCTCCATAAAGTCCGGCGTCAGTCCCCACATATTCATGGATGCGTAGGATTCCGCATTAATTGAAGTAAGCTGTCCATCGTTGTCTACTGCTGCACCCTCTGGAGTCTTAACAATATTGGAAGTTTCATGTACTGCTGTAAGATAGCCTTCCTCATTTGTCTCGCAGATACCTCTGGTAACGGCACCATTCTCACTTAAAGTATTCTTTAAAATGAAACCTGCCATACAGAACTGATTCGCTTTTTCTGGTGTATAGCCTACAAGGAAATCATGAAGCTTAACAAATGCTTCTTTTCCATAGTAGTCATCTGCATTGATAACTGCAAATGGCTCATGCAGAACTTCTTTACAAGCAAGAACAGCCTGTCCTGTTCCCCAAGGTTTAGTACGTCCTGTTGGAAGCTCCACACCTTCTGGCAGTTCATTTAATTCCTGATATGCGTAGGCAATCTCCACTCCAAGATTATTACAAATCTTTTCAATACGATCACCGATTGCTTCTTTAAATGCGTCCTTAATATCCTTACGGATAATAAAAACTATTTTGTTGAAGCCTGCTTCTATTGCATCATGGATAGAATAATCCATGATGATTTCTCCATTTGGTCCCATCTGGGCTAACTGTTTAATTCCTTCTCCAAATCTGGAGCCAATTCCTGCTGCCATAATAATTAATGTTGTATTCATTCGTATTCTCTCCCCTTTACAATATAAAAGTCCCTTTTTTGCAAAAATTGAACCTATTTTTCAAATTTTTTCGTATTTTTTATTCAATATAACTATTCATTTTGTAGACTGATTTATTAAGGTCCCTGGGACCTTAAGGACAATCTAATTTTCTTCTAAATTTAAATATCTGCTCGTCTAATCCGTTCTATCCCAGCATTCACTAGAAAATAAATAATTCCTCCTACTAATCCTCCTACC
>ENA-OPCP01001629-OPCP01001629.1-human-gut-metagenome-genome-assembly--contig:-NODE-1629-length-13574-cov-3.076411_pt1 | contig 13574 bp, 10 predicted proteins | sample MGYA00241563_ERZ501477 | MGnify/ENA primary metagenome ERZ501477 (study PRJEB25962, sample SAMEA2042572) | human gut metagenome | biome: human gut; feature: human-associated habitat; material: faeces... | reverse complement strand
CTCGGGGGCAGTGGCCGGCATCAAAGCGGTGCCGGGCAGCATCAGGCCCAGAGCCTCGGCCATGACCTGCATGGTGGAGGCAGTGCCCATAAAGGAGCAGGCGCCGCAGCTGGGGCAGGCGTGCTGCTTGTAGTAGGTCAGCTGCTCGGCCGGGATCTCGCCGCGCTCGTACTGTGCGCTGAACTTGCCGATCTGCTCCAGGGTGAGCAGCTCGTTGATGGCACAGCCGGGGTCGTTCTCGGTGTACTTGGCGGGCAGGTCGTATGCCTCCATGACACCGCCGGTGACCACGATGGCTGCCATCATGTCCTTCATGCGGCCGATGCTCATGAGCATGGCGGGCATGGCCTTGTCGCAGCTGGAAATGAACACACCGCCGTCAAAGGTGGTGGCGTTGGCCTGTGCTTCCACCAGGTTGGTGATGGCTTCGCGGTGGGCCAGCGAGTAGTTAATGCCGTCATGGCCCTGTGCCATGCCGTCGCACATGTCGGTGGCAAAATACCGGGCAGCCTTGCCGCCGTGGTCGTTCACGCCGCGGACAGCCTCTTCCACAAAGATATTCAGGTGGCCGGAGCCCGGATGGCTGTTGCCGTAGGTGCTCTCCACCATGATCTGGGGCTTGCTCAGGTCATCGACCGTCCAGCCCATGCCCATGCGCAGGGGGTCCATCTCAGGGGACAGGGAACGGACCTGCTGACTTTTCAGAATCATATTCAACTCCTTATAAAACTCTCAGATACTCTCTCACAGGGTCAGGCGGCGGTCACGCGCAGCGACCTTCCACCAGCCTGTGACCTTGCCGTTTTCCACCACCGGGACCGCCGGGTACAGGGCGCTGGTGGGGCAGACGTGAGTCGGGATGGCAAACAGCTCGGTCCCGATGGGCGGGATGTCGGTGCTCTTCCGGCACACGCACCACCCAGTGCTCCTCGTTCTGGATCACGGTGCGGGCATACTCCATGCCCACGATCTCCGCGCGCTCCGGCTGGGGATCGGTGGCCACGGCCTTGCAGCCCAGATCCAGCGTGAAGGTGTCGCGGCTGGGGCGGCTCACCACGCGGGTGAGCAGGGCGGCAGCCGGGGGGAACTTCAAATCCGGGTAGGCCTTGCGGTACCCAGCGTCCTGGATCACGCAGGTGCCGGGGCTCAAAAACTCTCCGGTCATCTCGGCGTGCACCGAGAAGGACGGGGTGCCGCCCATGATCAGGATCTCGCAGCAGATGCCGTCTGCCTTCAGGCGGGCCTTGATCTCCTCGATCTGCTTGTCCACGGGTGCGGTGGCCGCTTCGCGCTCCTGCACGCTGCTCTCGTGGCGGTGGCCGTCGTAGCAGTGCATGCCGCGCATGACGATGCCGGGCAGGGTGTTCCACTCCCGGTACATCGCTTCCACTTTATCCAGCGGCACACCGGTGCGGTGCTGGCCCATGTCCACATCCATCAGCACATTGGCCTTGCAGGTCTGGCCCAGCTTGCGGATCTGCTCCGTGTCATCGCCGATGGCAAAGAACTCCACCTCCGGGAAGGCGGCCTGCAGCGCGGCAAAGCGCTTGATGTTGGGGCCCACCAGCGGGTACGCCAGAGTCAGGTGCTTCGCACCGGCCTTGGCGGCCATTTCAGCCTCGGCGATGGTGGCGCACTTGAAGCGGTCGATGCCCGCCTCGATCTGCATTTGGACCACCTCGGCCATCTTGTGGGTCTTGATGTGGGGCCACAGGCGGGCAGCGCCGCCTGCAATGTCGATCATCTTGCGGATATTCTCGCGGATGATCGCCGGGTAATAGACCAGCTGCGGGCTTACGATGTCCTGCTGACCCTCAAAGGTATAGAGGTTGTCGTTGATCTTATTCATACTCCACCAGCATCTCGATCTCGACCGCGATGTTGCCCGGGCAGGAATTGGTGCCCATAGCGGTGCGGGCGGGCAGACCCTTCTCCTCGCCGAACAGCTCGAACAGCAGGTTGGAGCCGCCGTTGATGACCTGCGGCTGCTGTGCAAAATCATCGGTGCAGTTGACAAAGCCCAGGACCTTGACGCAGCGCTTGATGCGGTTCAGGTCGCCCAGCTTGGCGTCCAGATTGGCCAGCAGGTTCAGCATGCAGTTGTAAGCAGCCTTCTGGCCCTGCTCCAGGGTCAGGTCGCCGCCGACCTTGCCCACGATGTTGTGGCCGTCGCCGATGTCAGGGCCCCAGCCGCTGCAGTACAGCAGATGATCGCCGAACTCCATGACCGGAGTGTAGACGCCGCCCTTCGGCGGGGGTGCGGGCAGGGTGATGTTCATTTCCTTGAGCTTATCGTAGACATTTGCCATAAGAAAAAACCTCTCTTCTTTTTCTCTGACGCAGCCGAAACGGGGGCTGCTGCCGTTGGAAGCTGCGGTCCCGCCGGGCGTGTGTCGGCGGAACAACAGCCGTTTTTATATTCCCAACAGCGTACTGCCAAGGCTCAACACCAGCGGCACGCTGATCAGGATACTGAGGGTGGAATGTGCAACGGCCTGGCTGGCCAGCTCCCCTTCGGTGTCGTACTGCTTTGCCAGCACGGCCGTCAGGCTGCCTGCCGGGCAGGATGCCAGAATCAGGATCGCCATGCACAGGGTGCGGTCCAGCGGCAGGAAGTACAGCGCCGCCAGGAAGCCCAGCGGGAACACGACGCACCGCAGGGCCGTGATGAGCCATACCATGGGGTTCGTGACCAGTTTTTTCAGGTCACTGCGGGCCAGCATGCCGCCGGCGATCATGAGGGCCAGCGGCGTGGTGGTGTTGCCCACCGCCTTGCAGAAGCTGTCCAGAATGGCGGCCAGCCGCAGGCCGGTCACCAGCATGACCACCATGATGGCGGTGGTGATGTTGGTGGGGGTAAGGAATGCTTTGATGCTCACCTTGGCTTCCGGGTCGAACAGGTGCTGTACATAAGTAAAGAACAGGATGTTGTAGGCCATGATGCCGGCGGCACCGTACAGGGCACCCGCCTCGCTGCCCAGCAGGGCGCTGATGAGTGGGATGCCGATGAAGGCGCTGTTGGGCATGACGGCGGCACCCACCAGCACGGCCTTCTGGCCGCGGGTCAGGTGCATGGCCCTGCTCAGCACAAGGCAGATGCCGATGGTGAGGATGTAGAAGATCTCCAGCACCACATAGCCTTTGAGCATGCCGGCCACGGCCTCGCGGCCGCCGTCGATGCTGGCACTGGCCAGCAGGGTGCAGGGCAGGGTGACCGACATGACCAGGTTGGACAGGAACTTGCTGTTCCCGTCGTCCATGATGCCCAGTTTGGTCACGGCTGCACCGGTGCCGATCTCCAGAAAGATGATCAGGATCTGCTGCAGAAGAATCGCGATCGACATGGCAGCCCCTTACACCGTCAGCACCATACCGGCACCGGTCGTGGTGCGCCGGTCGTGGTCAATGGCGACCTGGCCGTTGACGATGCACCAGTCCAGACCGGTGGCCTTCTGGGCAGGATTCGTGAAGGTGGCATGATCCGTGAACTTCTTCGGATCAAATACCAGTATATCAGCATAGTTGCCTTTCTGCAAGCTCCCTCGTCCGACCAATCCCATTCTTGCGGCGGGCTGGCTGGTCATCCGGCGGATGGCCTCCTGCATCGTGTAGATGCCGCGCTCGGCCACATACTCCCGCAGCACCTTGGGGAAGGCACCGAACATGCGGGGGTGGGGCGTGTCGGTCTTGGCATAGATGGCATCGGAGATGATATTGGACCAGGGCAGACGCGCCACCGTATCAATATCATCCTGGCTCATGGACATATTGATGATGGCAGTCTTACCGTCCTCGCTGTGCATCAGGTAGGCGGCCAGTGCAGTGGCATCCTCAAAGCCGAATTTCTCGGCAGCCTCCGTCACCCGCATGCCCAGGAACTTCTCGTTTTCGGGGCGGACCACGCCGCTGATGATGATGCGGTCCCAGCCCAGCGTGATGCAGAAGTTGTCCCAGTCGTCGTACAACACACTGCTGGTACGGCGGAACTCCTCCACACCTTCGGGGGTGCCCAGTTTTTCCAGTGCACGGGTCATGTTGCCGGCCACGAACACCGGGGGCAGCATGGTGGTCAGGGCCGTGCTGCCGCCCTCGTAGGGGTAGAAGTCCACGGTCACGTCCATGCCTTCGGCGCGGGCGGCTTCGATGTCGGCAATGGCGGTGTGGATGTCCTTGCCCCAGTTCTTCATGCCGCAGCTCTTGAAGTGGCTGATCTCCAGGGCACAGCCCACGCGGCGGGCGATCTCGATCACCTCGCGCACGCTCTGCACCATGCTGTCGCCCTCACCGCGGATGTGGGTGGTGATCACCCGGTGGTAGCGGCCCACCGGCTCCAGGATGTAGGCAAATTCATCGGTGGAGGAGTAGCACTCCGGCAGGTACATGATGCCCAGCGACACACCGGGAGCACCGGCGGCCATGGCGTCCTCGATCAGAGCACGGGCGTCGTCCAGCTCCTGCTGGGTGTAGGGAGTGTCGGCAAAGCCCTTGACGCAGATCTTGACGGTGCCGGTGCCGATCATGGCGGCAACATTCAGGGGCAGCGCGGTCTTGTGCAGGGCAGCCAGATAATCACGGTAGGTGTGGGGGCCGTCCAGGCCGATGGGGCCCATGACGGCTTCTTCAAAGGAATAATACTCCTTTGCCGCCTCGTCCGATTCCGGGCGCGGGGTCATGCTGATGCCGCAGTTGCCTGCCACTGCCGTGGTAATGCCCTGGGCCAGCTCCACCTCACCAAAGTGCGGGTCGTTGAGGGGCTTTGCGTCGTGGTGACGGTGGATATCCACAAACCCCGGGGTCACCACCTTGCCGGTGGCGTCGATGACCTGGTCTGCCGGTTCCGTGATGCCCGGAGCGATCTGGGCAATGCGGCCGTCCTGCACCAGCAGGTCTGCCTGGTAGGGCTGGCCCCCAAGGCCGTCGTATACGGTGCCGTTCTGGATCAAAATACGTTTCATGATAAGTTCCCTCTTGCTATGAATTTGCCCTGCGGCAAGGCGACCCTGCCGCAAACGATGAAAGGGGCAAGGGCGTATGCCCTCGCCCCTTTCGGAGAAACAGATTTACAGTTTGCCGGCTCAATAGATCTTACAGATCTTCTTCCTCAGCAGCAGCCTCAGCAGCAGCGACCTTTTCCACGACAGTGCCGCGGCGGTCATCCATAACGTGCTTCAGGCGCACATCGTCGGGAGTGGTGTCAGCAGGGAACATGAGAGAGACCACGATGCCGAACACCAGAGAAATGATGGTAGCAGGCACAGCCGGACCACCCATGGTGGCGTTGATCCAGTTCTTGAAGGAAGGCAGCACCAGGATCAGCACGCCCAGCAGAGTGCCGGAGCCGATGCAGGCCAGACCGCCCTGCCAGTTGACACGCTTCCAGAAGCGGCCCAGCAGCATAGCCACAGCCACGCCGGGCAGGAAAGCGCCCACGATGGTGGAGATGTAGCCGATAACGTCGTTGACGAACAGGGTGATGAAGAAGGCAGCGCCCAGGGTGCAGATCAGAGCGATACGGCTGTACTTGGCGTAATCCTCTTCCTTGATGGTCTTGCCGGTGACGCTGGGGTACACGTCGGTGAGCAGGATGGTAACGCCGGAGATGGCGTCGGAGTCACCGGAGGACATGGTAGCGGACAGGCCGCAGATCATGAACATCATGCCGATGATCGGGGGCAGTGCGTTGGTAGCCATGTAAGCAAAGGCGTAGTCGCCGCTGGCCAGGGTGTCACCATTCATGGTGGCGATGGTGAAGCAGCTCATGCCGATGATGGCGGTAACAAAGCTCCAGCCGAACAGCAGGATGCCCTGGCCCAGGAAGGCCTTGCGAGCAGTCTTTTCGTCCTTGGAGGTGTAGATACGGGTACGATGGGTGGGGGTACCGATAACGCCCATGGCTGTGGACAACACCAGTGCTATGGCAGCCATGACACCGTAGGAGCCCAGGCCGTAGAAGGTCATTGCGCCGGGCTTGCCAGCAGCAGTGAAGGTATCCACCACGTTCTGATAGCCGCCTGCCAGGGGGATAGCACGGACAGCGATGGTCAGGAAGCCGATGAGGATGGCGATGAACTGGACAGCGTCGGTGGTAACAACGGCCATGTAGCCGCCGATGAACACGTAGATGCCGAAGCCCAGAACGGTGATGATCTTACAGGTAACGTCCGGCAGCTGGGTGACGTAAGCCAGGTACTTGGCACCGCCGTTCAGGTGGTTGCCCAGCCAGATGATCTCGATGACGAACATCATAAAGCCCATGACCTGGCGGATGATCTTTTTGCCGCCGTAGTAATACTGTGCTTCCTCAGACATGGTCAGGAAGCCCTTGTTTTTTGCCTTGGTGAACAGCAGCATGGAAAGGATACCTGCCGATGCGCCCAGGCCGTAGATGGCGCCGCCCCAACCGTGGTTGAAGCCGTTGCCGATGGCGCCCATGGAAGAACCGGTGCCGATCATGGTAGCACCCACGGTGCAGAAGATCAGGAAGAAGCCGAGGTTGCCGCCGCCGGTCAGGAAGCTGCTGCCCTCATTTTTGCCACGGCTGGTGATCCAGCCCACAAAGATCATAAAGCAGATCCATGCGATAAAGCCGCCAATAAACAATGGGATGTATTTGGGATCCAACATAGTTTCATTTCCTCCTTAGAATCATTTTCCTCAGCCCGGCGCAGGGTCCGCTCGGGCCGATATGGCTGTCAGGCATTTCCCCGCTGCGGGCCGGCACCGTGGGGTCGTTGTCCGACAACAACTTCGCTGTCCTAAATTTACCAATTTTCTTTCCATCCGTCAATAGTTTTTTAACATTTTCTGCACAAATATGGATTTTCGGCGCATGTTATAATTTTTTGTTCCTCGTCTTGTCATTTCCACGAAAAACAAACTGCCCCTTGCAGTCTATTTTCCGGTGTCGTATACTGAAATTGGAGCAGGGATTTACAGAAAAAATTACAAGTCCCTTTCAAAAGCAACGATGTTGCGCTCATTTTTAATCGTTTGCAATTTATTAAGTTGTCTGACAATGCCGTCGCAGGCCCCAAAAACGTCTGCATCCCGTGCAAAAGGCAACGATCGGCGGCGCTCCGGCCGCCGAAAAAAGGGCGGACGGCCTGCAGTTTTCAGCCGTCCGAACCAGAAAGCGCACAATTTTTGTTCAGATATCGGAACGCAAGTCCCAATATAGCCCGATATCCGAACACGTCCGGTATTTTCAGGATTCCTGTGTGGAACACATCGGAACACTTTCGTCGTTTTCCCGACCTGGTCCGAATGCCTCTCAGAGGCCCTATATATAAGGAAAGGAAGTGAGACCCATGCCTTCCGGAGATGCCCACCGTTCCCTGGCCCGGGCCCTGGATATTCTGGAGCTGTGCAGCCTGAACGGCAGCGGTTACACCCTTACCCAGCTGTCGCAGCATCTGGGCATTGCCAAAGGCAGCATCTCTCCCCTGCTGCACACCCTGCGGGACCGCGGCTACCTGACCCTGGACGACCAGGATCATCACTACCGCATCGGCCGCATGGCGTTCCGCATTGGAAACACCTATCTGGACGAAGCCAGCGCCCTGCGGGAGATCTACCGCCTGATGCACGACATCGTGTCGGTCTGCCACGAGACATGCCACCTCGGCAGCCTGAAAAACGGGGATGTCTATTACCTCAAAAAGGTGGAGAGCCCCTTGTACAGCCACACCGTCACGGTGGAGGGCCGCAGCCTGCCGGCCTACGCCACCGGCGTGGGCAAGGCTCTGCTGGCCGACTACCAGCTGCCCCAGCTCAAGGCCCTGTATTACGACGGCCTGTACCCGCTGACCGAGCACACCATCACCGACTTCCGCCTCCTGGCCGACCAGCTGGCCGAGATCCGGGCCAGCGGCTTTGCCTACGAGTGTGAGGAGAGCACCCGGGGCATCCGGTGCATCGGCGTGCCGCTGCGCAAAAGCGGCAAAGTGGTGGCCGCGCTGAGCGTTGCCTTCCCGCTGGAGCGCTACAGCGACGCTGCCGCCGCCAGCGCCCGGCAGGCGCTGGACGAAGCCCGGCGTCAGATCGAACGAATGCTCTGCAGCGTAGAACTGCAGTTCTGAGCCCTATAAGAAAAGGAGTGTTTTTATGCCTCAGTTGATCACCATCGGCGAGACCATGGCCGCCTTCACCCCGGACAGCGTGGGTGCCCTGCGCTATGTGCAGAACTTCGGCATCCGCACCGCCGGTGCCGAGAGCAATGTAGCCGTGGGTCTGGCAAAGCTGGGCCTGGAGGCCGCCTGGGTCAGCCGCCTGGGCACCGACGAGTTTGGCTGCTTCATCCGCAATCAGCTCCGTGCCGAGGGCGTGGACTGTTCCCGCGTCATCTACGACCCCGACCACCGCACCGGCATCATGTTCAAGGAGACCGGCGTGGGCGAGACCAAAGTGTTCTACTACCGTGAGAACAGCGCCGCCAGCCACCTGTGCCCCGAGGACGTGACCCCCGCCCTGCTGGACGGCGTGAAGGTGCTGCACATGAGCGGCATCACCCCCGTGCTGAGCGAGAGCTGCCTGGCCATGACCAAAGCCGCCTTTGCTCTGGCCAAGGAGAAAGGCGTTGCCATCAGCTTTGACCCCAACATCCGCCGCAAGCTGTGGCGTGGGCAGGACTACGCCCCCCTGATCCGGGAGCTGACCCTGCAGAGCGAGATCGTGCTGCTGGGCCTGGACGAGGCCGACGCCCTGTTCGGCCTGCGCGCCCCGGATGCCATCTTCGATCTGCTGTTCCGCGACGGCTGCGCACAGTATGTGGCCATCAAGGACGGCGGCAACGGTGCTTGGGTGGCCGACAAGACCACCCGCGAAAAGCTGCCGCCCTACCCCTGTAAGCCTATTGAGCCCATCGGCGCCGGTGACGGCTTCAATGCCGGCTTCCTGGCCGGCATCCTGCAGGGCCGCGATGTGGTCACCGCAGGCCGCATGGGTGCCATCTGCGGCGCCCTGGCCACCCAGACCCCGGGCGACGTGGAGGGCTACCCCGACGCCGCCCAGATGGAAGCTGCCCTCACCGGCGCTGCCATCACCTACCGCTGATCCGCTGAAACCGCCGGTTTCATTGTTTGCCGAAAGGAGTTTTTTGTATGGACACTTACGATCTGGTTTCCAAGCATCCGTTGCTGGCCATCCTGCGCAACGTTCCGCTGGAAAAGACCATTGATTACGCCGAGGCCGCCGTGCAGGGCGGTGCCCCCTTCTTTGAGGTGGCACTGAATAGCCCCCACGCCCTGGAGCAGATCACGATGCTGCGCACCCATTTCGGGGACCGCTGCACCGTGGGTGCCGGCACCGCCATCACCGTGGAGCGCTGCAAAGCCGCTCTGGACGCCGGTGCACAGTTCCTTCTGACCCCCGGCACCCCGCTGGATGTGTTCAGCTACTGCGCCGAGAACGACATCGCCCTGCTGCCCGGCGTGCTGACCCCCACCGATGTGGCCACCAGCCTGCAGTTCGGCTACAAGACCATGAAGCTGTTCCCGGCCGGCAGCATGCCCCGCCACTACGTCAAGGACCTGCAGGGCCCCTTTGACGGCACCAACTACATGGCCATCGGCGGCGTGAGCCCCGCCAACATCCGCGAGTTCTTTGACGCCGGCTGCATCAGCGTGGGCCTGGCCTCCAGCCTGATGCCCAAGGACGCCGTGGCCGCCAACGACTGGGAAGCCTGCGCCGCCTACGTCCGCGGCATGGTGGACCAGATCCAGCGCTGAACCTGAACCCATTGAAACCTTCTGCAATACAAGAGAAAGGATGATTTCCCATGAAGATCGTTGAAGTCAACACCTATACCGTCCGTCCCCGCTGGGGCTTTGTTGAGATCGTGACCGACGAGGGCCTGACCGGCTGGGGCGAGCCCGTGCTGGAAGGCCACTGCGCCACCGTTCTGGCCTGTGTCCAGGAGATGAAGCCCTACCTCATCGGCAAGGACCCCATGCGCATTGAGGACTTTTCCGCTGTGCTGTACCGCGCCGGTTTCTACCGCGGCGGCGGCGTGCTGATGAGCGCCATTGCCGGCATTGATCAGGCCCTGTGGGATATCAAGGGCAAGTTCTTCAACACCCCGGTCTACCAGCTCATGGGCGGTGCCTGCCGCGACAACATGCGCGTGTACAGCTGGATCGGCGGCGACCGCCCCAGCGACGTGGGCGCTGCTGCTCTGGAGCGCAAGAATGCCGGCTTTACCGCCATCAAGATGAACGCCACCGAAGAGCTGCAGATGATCGACACCTACGACAAGGTGGACGCCGTTCTGGAGCGCGTGGCCGCCATCCGGGAGAGCTGCGGCAAGTATTTCGGCATCGCCATCGACTTCCACGGCCGTGTGCACAAGCCCATGGCAAAGGTCCTGGCCAAGAAGCTGGAAGAGTTCGACCCCATGTTCATCGAGGAGCCCGTCCTGTGCGAGAACATGGAGGTGTTCAAGGAGATCGCCGCTGCCTGCAATGTGCCCATTGCCACCGGCGAGCGTCTGTTCACCAAGTACGACTTCAAGCGCCTGCTGCAGGCCGGCGGTGTGGACATCATCCAGCCCGACCTGAGCCATGCCGGCGGCCTGACCGAGGTCAAGAAGATCGCCTCCATGGCCGAAGCCTACGACGTTGCCCTGGCTCCCCACTGCCCGCTGGGCCCCATCGCTCTGGCCAGCTGCCTGAACGTGGACGCCACCTGCTACAACGCCGTGATCCAGGAGCAGAGCATCGGCATCCACTACAACGTGGGCAAGAGCGTGCTGGACTATGTCAAGAACCAGGACGACTTCAAGTTCGTGGACGGCCGCGTGCAGCTGCCCGTCCGTCCCGGTCTGGGCGTGGACGTCAACAAGGAACTGGTGCTGGAGGAGAACAAGACCCCGCACGAGTGGAAGAACCCCGTCTGGCGTCACAAGGACGGCAGCGTTGCCGAGTGGTAATGCATCCCGCCGCCTGAGTTAACACAGAAAAACAGCCCGCATGGCAGGAGCATCGTGCTCCGCCATGCGGGCTGTTTGCGTTCGATTTACTCTTTTTCTTCCGGTTCTTCGGGCTTGGTCAGCTCCTTGAGCTGCAGCACCCATTCCGGCACTTTGGGAGCAAGGGGCGGTTCACCGCTGCGGGCGCGGTGCATCTTCCGGTACAGGTCGCGGTTGTAGGAAAGGTGCAGGGTCATGGCATCCCGTGCCCAGGTGCTGTCGCCGCACTTGATGGCCTCCAGTACAGCCTTGTGGGTGTCCAGGGTCTCCTGCAGCAGAGTGCGGTGGGTGCCCTCGGTGAACACCTCCACCGACGCCGTGATGATGGGAGCCAGCTGGGGAGCCACCAGATTGCCGCTGGCGCGGGCAATGGTCCGGTGGAACTTCATATCCTCGTCCAGATAGTCCTGCCCATGCAGGATGTGGTATTCCATGAGGTTGTACAGCGATTCCATCTCGGCGATGTCCTCCGGGGTGGCATGGCGCGCCGCCAGCGCGGCAATGGCCGGCTCGATGATGTTACGCACCTCCAGCAGGTCGAAGGCCAGACGCTCCTTGTCCTCAATGAAATCCAGCCCCAGCGGGTCATCCGCCAGGCCGGGCTGGTCGGTCACAAAAGAGCCCGCGCCGTGGCGCACGGTCAGAATGTTCTGTGACTCCAGCCGCTTGATGGCCTCGCGCACAGTACTGCGTGCCACACCCATCTCGCGGGCAAGCGCTGTTTCAGTGGGCAGCTTGTCGCCGCTCTTCAGTTTTTCTTCCAGAATGTAGTCCTTGATCCGCTGTGCAACCTGTTCGGCCAGCGGCCGGCTGGAATCGTACCCCGCAGTTTCCATAAAAACCTCTTCCTTTGGCGTTTTGCTCTGTTCTATCTTTCATTATACCGGAAATTTCTGGCAGTGTAAAGCAACGCCGTGCAGAAACCTTCGCTCCGGCAGCAAAGGTTTTTGTTTTATGCAAAAGCGGCCGGTGTTTCCCGCACCGGCCGCTTTGTGTTATACTGAACAGGTCACATGGGCAGCTCCAGCTGACGGCAGTAGTCCACGATGTGGTGGAACATCTGCTCCACGGCGGGAGCCATGGAGGCCGGGCGCTGCACGGCCAAGCCCACCACGCGGTACTCCTCCGGCTCGATGGGATACACCTTGACGGCGGCCTTGCAGTCCCGCAGCAGCATCTGCGGCATGATGGAAATGCCCAGTCCGGCCTCCACCATGGCGATGTTGGACTGGTCGTCGATGACATGGCAGCGGCGCTCGGTGCTGATCTTGTACTTCTTGAGGAACTGCCGCATCTCGGCGTCGGTGGCATCGCACTGCACCACAAAGCTCTGGCCGTTCATCAGAGCAGGGGTCATCACGCCGTTCTGGGGTTCGGGCCAGTCCTGCGGCACGATGCACAGCAGCGGCTCCCGAAACAGCTCGGTGAGGTTGAATTCCTCCTTGCAGGTGGAGGAAAGGAACGCAATGTCCACCTGCCCGGTGCGCAGCCACTCCTTGACATCGTCGTAGGTGCCCTGATACACTTCAATTTCGATCTGAGGGTACTGGGCCGCGAAGCTCTTGAGCAGGCCCGGCAGCAGCGAAGCGCACACCGAGTTGAATGCACCCAGCTTCACCTTGCCTTTTTCCAGGCCGTTCAGGCGGGCAATGCTCTGCTTGAGTGCCTCGTCACTGTTGAGCACCGCACGGATGGACGGGTACAGCGAAGCACCATAACTGGTCATGGATACGCCGTTTTTGCCGCGGTTGAACAGGGCAAAGCCCAGTTCCTCCTCCATCACGGCAATGGCGTGGCTGATGGCCGAAGGGGTCAGATGCAGCTGCTGGGCCGCTTTGTTGAAGCTGCCCTGCCGTGCCACTGCATCGAAGATCTCGTAGGAAAAAAGCGTCATGCCCCAAAGCCTCCTTCCTGATTATTCTGGTTCGGAGACGCCCGATTCTCTGTGAATCTTTTTCATCTTTCGTTTGAGATAGTTCAATTATCTTCTTGATTGTACTATCCCGCGCCTTTTCTGTCAAGCATTTTTGCCCGATTTATGCGCCTTTCCGGCGTATTTTGTCAAAGATGACGCAGGAGCCTGCCAGCCTGCGCCGTATCATTAAAAAAGCACAAAAAGTAGATTTTTTATCAAGTGAGGGATTCCTTATGACCGAGACAGCCAAAGCCCCTGTCCGCTGTGGACTCAGCGGCACAGCGCTCAAATACATCGCCTGCATCACCATGCTCATTGATCACATCGGCGCTTCCTGCATCGAAGCCGGTATCCTGCTGCCGGCCCTCGCCGCCGGTGCTGCCAGCTGCGGTGGCATCCCGGTCAGCACCCTGCTGGCGGCAGACCGTGTGCTGCGGTATATCGGGCGGCTGGCCTTTCCCATCTTCTGCTTTCTGGCCGTGGAGGGCTTTCTGCACACCCACGATGTAAAAAAATACGTCCGGCGGCTGGTGCTGTTCGGCCTTCTGAGCGAGGTGCCTTTTGACCTTGCCTTTTTCCGCACACCGTTCGCCCCGCAGCACCAGAACGTCTACTGGACGCTGGCGCTGGGCGTGCTGGCTATGGCAGGGCTCAAGCGCTTTGAAAAGGAAAACGGCCTGCCCGGCTGGCAGGGGC
>ENA-OPCP01001624-OPCP01001624.1-human-gut-metagenome-genome-assembly--contig:-NODE-1624-length-13590-cov-3.396823_pt1 | contig 13590 bp, 9 predicted proteins | sample MGYA00241563_ERZ501477 | MGnify/ENA primary metagenome ERZ501477 (study PRJEB25962, sample SAMEA2042572) | human gut metagenome | biome: human gut; feature: human-associated habitat; material: faeces... | reverse complement strand
GGCCTGGCCGGCCGCAAGATCATCGTGGATCCCTATGGCGGCTACGCGCGGCACGGCGGCGGCGCGTTCAGCGGCAAGGACCCCTCCAAGGTAGACCGCTCCGCCTGCTATGCCGCCCGGTACGTCGCCAAGCACATGGTGGCCGAGGGGCTGGCCCGGCGCGCCGAGGTGGCGCTGGCCTACGCCATCGGCGTAGCCAAACCCGTCAGCGTACAGGTGAACACCTTCGGCACCGGTGTACGCACCGATGACCAGCTCAGCCACGAGGTGATGGAGCGTTTCGACCTTAGCCCCGACGGCATCATCCGCATGCTGGACCTGCGGCGCCCCATCTACCGGCAGACCGCCGCCTACGGCCACTTCGGTCGCGAAGAACCGGAATTCACGTGGGAAAAGACCGACAAGGCCGCCACCCTGCGCGACGCCGCTGGTCTCCACTAATCAGCTGACTCCGCAATACTGAAAACCGGCCTGCAGAATTCTGCAGGTCGGTTTTTTATTAGAAGACAAACGCGTATCATTGAAAGACTGCCTTGACGGCGCCCTCCCGAGAAGCGCGTCCGTCCAACCAACCAGATGGAACACACAGACATGAAAAAGCGAGTTCTGACCGGCATCAACACGACCGGCACCCTCCACATCGGCAATTACGTCGGCGCCATTCGCCCGGCCATCCAGGACAGCAAGAATCCGGACGTGCAGAGCTTCTTCTTCATGGCCGACCTTCACGCCCTCATCAAGTGCCAGGACCCTGACCGCATCGAACGCAGCCGCATGCAGATCGCCGCTACGTGGCTTGCCGCAGGCCTCGATCCTGAACGCGTCGTGTTCTATCGACAGAGCGACATTCCTGAAATTCCGCTCCTCAACTGGATGCTGACCTGCTGCACGAGCAAGGGGCAGATGAACCGTGCTCATGCCTACAAGGCTGCAACCGACGCTGCCGTTGCCGCAGGCAAGGATCCTGATGCCGACGTCTCGATGGGCCTGTTCTGCTACCCCATCCTCATGGCCGCCGACATCCTCATGTTCAACGCCAACGAAGTGCCCGTCGGTCACGACCAGATCCAGCACCTTGAAATGGCCCGTGACGTCGCCACGCGCTTCAACAATCTCTACGCCAAGCCCGACGAGCCCTTCTTTGTGCTTCCGCAGGCCACGGGCGGCTCTGCCATTGAAGTCCTCCCCGGTCTCGACGGCCGCAAGATGAGCAAGTCCTACAACAACGTGATTCCGCTCTTTGAAGGCGGCCGCAAGGCGCTTGACGAAGCGATCTCCCGCATCGTCACCGACAGCCGTCTGCCCGGTGAGCCCAAGGATCCCGACAGCACCTCGCTCACCGTCATTTACGACGCCTTCGCCACCGAAGAAGAATCCGCCGCCTTCCGTCAGGAACTCCGTGAAGGTCTTGGCTGGGGTGAGGCCAAGAAGCGCCTCGCCGACAAGATCGACGCCGAAATCGGCCCGATGCGCCAGCGCTACGAAGAGCTGATGGCTCATCCCGAACAGATCGAGGCCATTCTTCAGCAGGGCGCAGCCCGTGCCCGCGTCTACGCAACGGATCTCATCGCCAAGCTCCGTTACGCTGTCGGCCTGCGCTCCTTCCAGAAACTCGAGACGGCTGGTGCCGCCAAGGCTCAAAAGAAGAAGGCGCCTGCCACGCTCTTCAAGCAGTACCGTGAAAGCGACGGCCTCTTCTACTTCAAGCTCACGCACGAAGGCTCCGAACTGCTCGTTTCCGACGGCTTCGAATCCGGCCGCGACGCAGGCCAGTGGGTCGGCCGCCTCAAGAAGGACCCCGCCTCTCTCGCCGAGGCTCCTGTTCACTTCGCTGAAGGCGTTGCCGCCGACAACGTTGTCGCCCTTCTGAAGGCTCTTGCCGAAGACTAAGCTCCGTCCTTGAGCTTCGACGCCTCAAGCGCCGCCGTGCATGTCACAGCGGCGCTTTTGCTTTTAGGATGATCCTTCGCTCCGTTACAACAGCATCAAGCGGCTCGTCAAATGACTCGAAAATCTCTTCAGGCACCCGAAGCTCATCAAAGGCAACTCCAACCGCCAGTGGACGCTGATTGCCGCAGGCGGCAAGATACCTGTCGAAATAGCCTCCGCCATACCCGAGCCGCCTGCACGACTCCGCATAACCCACGCACGGCGCCACAACCATGGCAGGAGGCTCGGAAGCCTTCTCTCCCTGCGGGTACGGAATGCCCGCGCAGTCCTTTCGAAGCTCAGCACCTTCATGCCAAAGCCTGTAGATCATGCAATCCGGACGAGTTTCAGGCAGGTAGATCAGTCCGCCCGTCCGCTTCTGCCAGTCCCGAGCAACACTCAGCAATCCGGGCTCCGAACGGATCGGCCAGAAAAGCCCGACGCTTTTGGGACGAGCAAGTTCCAGCATTTCCAAAAACCGCTCTGCAAGCCCGTTGTCGGGCGCAAGAGATTCAAACAATTGTTTCCGTCTCGCCAAAAGAGAAGTGCGGAGACCTTTCTTGGTTAACATTGCTGTAGTCTCTTCTGTCATTTATACGTCTCCTTCCCTTTGTTCCGCTTTTTACCGAGCTCTTGAAAATGTCGTCTGATGCCTTCAATCCGAAACTTCTGCTTTCAAGCTTGTTCCTGACGGGATATCTTGCCTGCATGACTCCCGGATTTGCAACCGAAGCTCCGCAGACACCGCCCGAACAGGGAGCGGCGCTCCTTCTGGCTGCCGATGCAGAAGCCGACAAGCGCTTCAATGAAGCCTGGCAGGCTTACAGGAAGGGCAGGATTGCCACGCTTGAAAACCTTGGGGCCACGCTTGAGGCTCACCCCTTGGGCGACTATCCGAAACTCTGGCAGCTTCTGCTCGAATTCCGTCGCAACAAAGACGATCCGGACACCAACCTGCGCTTCATCAAGTTCATCGAGCGCCATCAGGGGCAGTACCTTGGAGAACGATCCGCATCCGACTATCTGATGACCGCTGCCGATCGAATCAATCCGGTGCTCTTCAACCGCCTCTACAGTCTGCTGCAATGGAACAAGGAAGAGCCGGACATTCTTGCCTGGCACCACTGGTACAACTTCGAGACTACTCCCCGAAAGACGATCGAAGCCTTTGTGCGTGACTCCAAGGTGAAGGGCCGCCCGCTTCGAATGCTGACCGACCGCCTGATGGAACAGAATCCGTCGTGGGCCTGGTCCGCCGTTTTGATCCAGCTGCAGAACCGTCGCTGGCAGGAGGTGCGCTACGTCGTCGAACATGCGCCCGACAAGACCATGCCCGCCTCGGCAAAGACTCTGACCGCGATCCTGAACAATCCGCAGCGCTGGTACAAGAAGAACGCCAAGAACTTCGACAAGCTTCCCGCACGTGTGCAGATCTTCTTCATCATGCGCATGCGAGGCATCGACTTCAAGACGTCGCAGAAGCTCGCAGAAAAGCTCTCTCCCAAGCTCTCCTCTGAATGGCAGAGCTTCCTCTGGGGACAGCTCGCCTACGAAGCCGCCGTCAGCCAGACGGGCGACGGTGCCGCTCTCTTCTCTCGTGCTGGGAGTCGCGTCTACAAGAACCCGGTCGTCGTTCAGCCCGACCTGATGGCAGGATGGGCCGCTCGCGCCTACATGCGTGACGGAGACTGGAAAAACGTCGAGAAGGCCATCAGCCGCATGTCCGCCGATGCCCGCGAAAACGAGACCTGGACCTACTGGCTTGCGCGTGCTCATGCCGAACAAGGCCGTCCAGCCAAGGCCAAGCCGCTTTACGAGGCCATCTCGAAAAACCGAACCTTCTACGGAAAGCTTGCCTGTGACGAACTCGGCAAGCCCTATGCAGTTGAAACCTCTTCCGCAGCAGTCACTGAAGAGGAAATCCGTCGCTGGGCCTCCGATCCGAGCATCCGCAGAGCCATCGCCTTTTACCAGAACAACTTTTATTTCCTTGGACACGCCGAATGGAACTGGGCTCTACGCAATCAGAAGCCCAGGGAGCTCTATGCCGCCGCAACATTTGCGAAGCAGCAGGGTCTCTTCCACCGCATGATCAACACGGGACAGAAGGCCAGCAAGGACTTCTTTGAACCCGAGCTGCTCTATCCCACGCCTCACAAGGAGCTCATCACGTCGATGAGCGCCCGTCACGGTCTTCCAGATGCCTGGGTCTACGGCCTCATTCGTCAGGAATCCCGCTTCATGTCCGGCGTAAGTTCCGGCGTTGGCGCTCAGGGGCTCATGCAGGTCATGCCGAAAACCGCCAAGTGGCTCATCCGCAAGCTCGATCTCAAAGAACTCAAGGGAAAGCCGCTCGTCGATCCCAACACCAACGTTGCACTGGGCACCGCCTACCTGAACATGCTTCGCGAGGACTTCGACGGCAGCTTCGCGCTTTCCAGCGCTGCCTACAACGCCGGTCCCGTCCGTGCGCGCATCTGGCGAAAGACGCTGGAAAAACCCATGGAGGGTGCCGTCTTCATCGAGTCCATCCCCTATTTCGAAACCCGCGACTACGTCAAGAACGTGCTCTCGAACACATTCATGTATGCTCATCGGCTGAAGGAGGATCTCGGCTCCTTCAAGTCGTTCGTGGGCACGGTGACGCCTTCGGACCCGACGGCCAAGGAGGCCGATCTTCCCTGACCGGGATTTTCTGACAGGACAAGCTTCAACTTATGCAGACTTATACCGTCGGCGGATACGTGCGTGACATGCTTCTTCGTCAGGCGGGCCATGACGTGCCCGCAGGCGGAGACCGTGACTGGGTCGTCGTGGGCTCCACGCCCGAGGAAATGCTTGAAAAGGGCTTCACCCCCGTCGGCGCGGACTTCCCTGTATTTCTTCACCCGAAGACGCATGAGGAATATGCGCTCGCCCGTACTGAGCGAAAAACCGCCCGCGGCTACCATGGGTTTGTATTTCACACAGATCCCGGCGTGACGCTTGAGGAGGACCTCAAGCGGCGTGACCTGACGATCAACGCCATGGCCATGGACGACAGCGGTCGAATCGTCGTAGGTGTAGCTGGAAGTATCCATGCTGCCGACGAATTTGCAGCCCGTGGCTTTCAGGTCGTTGTAGATTGTCCCGATTGCGTCGCAGAAAGTATCACTGAAAGAAGAAGAATCGCCGCAGCCGAACAGCCCGACCAGCTTCCCGGATAAATCCAGTTTCTTGATTTTTGGGAGGAAATCATACCAGTCGTCCTGAAGATCGCCCGCTCCCCAGGTGGAACTGCCCAGCAGCAACACTTCATAAGAAGCGAAATCGGCAGGTGATGCCTGGCCGACATTGTGAATATCCGCTGATTTGACGCCCAATTTTTCCGCAATCTGTTTCGCAACACTTTCGGTTGTCCCGTTCGACGAACCGTAAAAGATTCCTATAGTCTTCATTATTAATTTGTTTTTAATTGATAACGAGGACAAATATCCATCATTCCGCCTCGCCGTACAATACCTATAAAAATGTATTTTATAGGCTACCCGTACCTGTTTGAGGGGATTTCCGGCTTTTTCCCTATCTTTGCCGCCAATTAAGCAGTATCTGGAAAATCATGAAGTTTTCCGCCATGAATGCATGCTTCGCCTAAAGAATTAAATCTCTTATTAATATAATAACTAAGCAAAAAAATGAAACGTATAGTTTTTTTGGATTATGTACGCGTGTTCGCATGCTTCCTTGTCATGGTCGTCCACGCCAGTGAAAACTTTTACGGAGCCCCCGGTTCGACGGACATGGTGGGACCACAAGCCTTTCTGGCAAATGAGGCAGACCGGCTATGGGTGTCTATGTACGACGGGTTTTCGCGTATGGCTGTACCGTTGTTTATAATAGTCTCCGCTTTTCTTCTTGCACCGATGAAGGAAGGGCTGACCATGTGGCAATTCTACCGTCGGCGTAGCATCCGCATCCTGCCGCCGTTTTTCATATTCATGATACTTTACAGCACCTTGCCGATGTTGTGGGGGCAGATTGATGGAGCGACCTCGATCAAAGACCTGTCGCGGATATTTCTGAACTTCCCGACGCTGGCCGGGCACTTATGGTTCATGTTTCCTTTAATCAGCATTTATCTGTTCATCCCTATTGTCTCGCCCTGGTTGAGCAAGGCAACGGCCAAAGAAGAACGTTTCTTTATCGGACTGTTCCTCCTGTCGACCTGTATGCCTTACCTGAACCGTTGGTTCGGGGAAGTGTGGGGACAGTGCTTTTGGAACGAATATCATATGTTGTGGTATTTTTCCGGTTACTTAGGCTATCTCGTGCTTGCACATTATATACATGTCCATCTGACCTGGAATCGCTCCAAACGTTTCATTGTCGGAACCGCTTTGATGCTTGTTGGTGCGGCTTTGACCATCTATTCGTTCTATGTTCAGGCCATACCCGGAGAGATTCTTCCCACGCCCGTACTGGAAATAGGGTGGGCTTTCTGTACCATCAATTGTGTGCTTCTCACGGCAGGTACGTTCTTGATGTTCAGTTGTATTGAACTTTCCGAAACTCCACGCTTCGTGCTGGAACTCTCTAAACTCAGCTATGGGATGTATCTGATGCATATCTTTTGGCTCGGCCTGTGGGTGACAGTGTTTAAGTCCGCCTTACCGTTGCCGACTGTTGCTGCCATCCCTGTCATTGCGACATGCACATTTATTTGCTGCTTCGTGACAACCAAGGTTATTTCGCTCATACCGGGCGGCAAATGGATCGTCGGGTAGGATATATTCGTTTGTTACTTCCGATTTTCACTTTGTAAGGGATAAAAAGATCGTTATCCCTTCATTTATTCTAAAATCAGCGACAGCAATTATGTAATCAGTGACAGTGATTATATAATTGCTGTCGCTGATTTTGTAATCACTGCCACTAATTACAGAATATTTCGTGTGTCCGTTCCGAATTTTTGCAGTCGAAATAGAGTTTATAAGAAAAAAAGTTTACATTTGCCACCGAATCGGTTCTGTATTTCCCGTTCGGGAATATGGATTAAAAGGGAATCGGGTGTAAATCCCGGACAGTCCCGCTGCTGTGAAGCTCCGTTTTAACATCCTGGAACTACTTTCGCCACTGGCTTGTTATAATAAGTCGGGAAGGCTTCAGGATGGGAGTCAGTCAGAAGACCTGCCGTTCATTATAAGGTTCATATCCTCGTGGGTTAGGCTATGGATGCGAAACATAAATACAATAAATATGATAAGAAAAGTTCTGATTGCAAATCGGGGCGAGATAGCTGTGAGGGTTATGCGCTCCTGTCGCGAAATGGGGATACGGTCGGTGGCTGTTTTTTCGGAAGCAGACCGGACGGCACGTCACGTCCTTTATGCCGACGAAGCGGCCCTGATAGGACCGGCAGCATCAAAAGATAGTTACCTGGATATCGAAAAGATCATCCGGGCAGCCAAACAGCACAAGGTGGATGCAATCCATCCTGGATATGGTTTCTTGTCCGAGAATGCGGATTTTGCCCGTCGGTGTAAAGAAGAAGGAATCATCTTTATCGGCCCGTCAGCTGAAACTATGGAGGCGATGGGAGATAAAATATCCGCCCGCAAGCGGATGATAGCTGCTGGTGTACCGGTCGTCCCTGGCACGCAGCAGCCTTTGCAGGATGTCGGAGAAGCATGCCGGATCTGCCGAGAGATTGGCTTTCCGGTCATGCTGAAAGCCTCGATGGGAGGCGGTGGAAAAGGGATGCGCCTGATTCATTGCGAAGAAGAAGTGGAAGAGGCTTACAATGCCGCTCGTTCGGAGTCGTTCTCTTCTTTTGGCGACGATACGGTTTATCTGGAGAAGTTTGTGGAGGGACCACATCATATCGAATTCCAGATTTTAGGCGACAATCATGGGAATGTGATCCATCTCTGCGAACGCGAATGTTCTGTACAACGCCGTAACCAGAAGATCGTCGAGGAAAGTCCGTCGCCGTTCATCACACCGGAGCTACGGCAGGAGATGGGCGAGAAGGCGGTAGCGGCTGCCAAGGCTGTCGACTATTCCGGTGCCGGGACAATCGAATTCCTGGTCGATAAACACCATAATTTTTATTTCCTCGAAATGAATACCCGTTTGCAGGTGGAGCATCCGATCACTGAGGAAGTGCTGGGGCTCGACTTGGTAAAGGAGCAGCTCCGTATTGCCGACAATGAACCGTTGCACATTCGGCAGGAAGATATCTCTCAGCGCGGACATGCCATCGAATGCCGGATTTGTGCCGAAGATACCGCCAACAATTTCATGCCGTCACCCGGCGTCATCCGCCAGCTGACCGAACCGAACGGGATCGGGGTGCGGATCGATAGTTATGTCTATGAAGGCTATGAGATTCCGGTCTATTACGATCCGATGATCGGCAAACTGATCGTTTGGGCTACCAGCCGCGAGTATGCGATCGAACGAATGAGGCGTGTCTTACACGAATACAAGATTACCGGGCTGAAAACGAATATTAGCTATCTCAGGCGGATCATGGATATACCTGATTTTGTGCATGGAACCTATGATACGTCGTTTATAGGAAAACATGGCGAGGAACTGCAACATCCGGTCAACCCCGGAGACGAACATGAATCGGAAAATATCGCCATGATCGCCGCTTATATGGATTACCTGATGAACCTGGAGGAAAACGTATTGGGCTCTTCGGCGGACAACCGCCCGATCAGCCGTTGGCGAGAGTTTGGGTTACAGAAAGGTGTGTTAAGGATTTGAAAAATTGTTTATAATGGAAATACATATTGGAAATCGGGTGGCAGATGTGTCGCTACTTGGAAAGGAAGGGAACAAGGTACGGCTCGACATAGACGGGCAATCCTATGAGGCGGATATCGTAATGGCCGAGAACGGCGCTTGTTCGATCTTGCACAACGGTCATTCTTATAATGCTGAGCTGATCCGTTCGGAGGGGGGAAAGAATTATCAGGTCAATACGCTTTTCTCCTCTTATTCGGTCGACATAATTGATTCGCAGGCCAAATATCTGCGTATGCGCAAAAGTAGCGAAGAGAAGCAGGGCAACAAGGTTGTATCGCCGATGCCTGGAAAGGTCATGAAGATTCCGGTGAGCGAAGGGGATCTCTTGTCTGCCGGGGATATTGTGGCGGTACTCGAAGCCATGAAGATGCAGAGCAATTATAAGATCAGCTCGGATTGCCGGGTTCGTGAAATCCTGGTGAAGGAGGGAGATACGGTGAACGCGAATCAGGTGTTGATGACATTGGAAGTAATTAATCAGGAAGAAAATGCAGAAAGAAAAGATATATAAGAAGTTTGAAGAACTGGACAAGGCGGCTGCCCTGGGTGGCGGCGCAGTCCGTATCGATAAGCAGCATGAGACGGGGCGTATGACAGCCCGAGAACGTATCGACATGCTGCTGGATAAAGGTACGTTTGTGGAATTGGATAAGTTCGTGACGCATCGGTGCACGAACTTTGGTATGGAGAAAAATAAGATTCCGGGGGACGGCATCGTTTCCGGATATGGTAAGATAGAAGGCCGTCAGGTCTTTGTCTATGCCTATGATTTTACAGCCTACGGAGGAACGCTGAGTTCAACTAATGCCGCCAAGATTGTGAAGGTCCAAACACTGGCTCTAAAGAACGGTGCGCCGGTGATTGCCCTGAACGATTCGGGAGGTGCGCGCATCCAGGAAGGGGTCGGCAGTCTGGCTGGTTATGCATCGATTTTCTATCAAAATACGATGGCTTCCGGGGTGGTACCCCAGATTTCGGCTATCCTCGGTCCTTGTGCCGGCGGAGCTTGCTACTCGCCGGCATTGACCGATTTCATCTTTATGGTGAAAGAGAAGAGCCATATGTTCATAACCGGACCGGATGTCGTGAAAGCTGTTACGCACGAGACGGTGGAGAAAGAGGAATTGGGTGGTGCCTATGTGCATAGCAGCAAGAGCGGTGTGACGCATTTCATGTGCGATACGGAGGAGGAGACGCTGATGAGCATCCGCGAGCTGCTGAGTTTCTTGCCATCGAACAATATGGAGGATGCGCCGTCTGTAGCGTGTTCCGACGATGTCCGCCGTGAAGTGGAAGCGTTGCAGGAGGTGATTCCCGATGATCCGAACGTCCCCTATGACATGAAGGACGTGATCGAACCGGTGGTCGACAACCATTATTTCTTCGAGGTGATGCCTCATTTCGCCAAGAATGTGGTGGTCGGCTTTGCCCGTCTGGGAGGCCAGTCGGTCGGGATAGTGGCGAATCAGCCGGCTTTCCTGGCAGGTGTGTTGGATATCGATGCATCGGACAAGGCAGCCCGTTTCATCCGTTTTTGTGATTGCTTCAATATCCCGCTCGTGACATTCGAGGATGTACCCGGCTTTTTACCCGGTTGCCAGCAGGAGCATGACGGAATTATCCGTCATGGAGCGAAGATCGTTTACGCTTATGCCGAGGCGACGGTTCCCAAGATTACGTTGATTACGCGCAAGGCATATGGCGGTGCTTATATCGTGATGTCGAGCAAGCCGACCGGTGCCGATATTAACTTGGCTTACCCGATGGCGGAAATCGCTGTGATGGGAGCCGAGGGAGCTGTCAATATCCTGTACCGGAAAGCGGACGGAGAGGAAAAGGCGCAAGCTATAGAGGCATACAACGAACAGTTCTCGAATCCTTACCGGGCAGCCGAACTAGGATTTATCGACGAGATCATCATGCCTCGTCAGACACGTTACAAATTGATACAGGCACTTGAAATGGCGAAAAATAAAAGCCAGAGCAATCCGCCCAAGAAGCATGGCAATATGCCTTTGTAAATCAAGGATGTCGATTTGAATAGTATAAATAACTAACATGGTGAACAAAAGGATCATTCGACAGAATCAATGGAATTGATTAGCGGAAGGCTTGCTTGGGAAGGTAGGCCTTCTTACTTTTGTACCCGCATTTAATAGAGAAAAGACAAAAAGAATGGAAAAAGAGATTTTGACTGACCGGGAGGTTTTGTTATTACGGAGAAAACTGGACTTATTGCTCCGTACGGGAAAATTGCTGATGGAGAGTGCGGCGGATACGAACCGCATCGAACGGAACATGAAGCGTGTGGCAGCTTTCATGGGGATTCCGGAAGAAAAGCTTCATCTGGATATCAGATGGACGATGATCATGGTGAATGTGAGTGATGAGACGCATTCCTTTTCCAAGTTTCAGAAGTGTGAGAAGCATGGCATCAATATGACGACCATTACGGAGGTCAGCCGTTTGTCGTGGAAGGCTATCGAACAGGACTATTCGTTGGACCGGTATGAGGAAGAGCTTGAGCGGATTGCGCGTAAACCTCGTAACTATATGCCTTATCTGGTGGCGATCGGTGCCGGGTTTGCCTGTGGTGGTTTCTGTAAGTTGTTCGGCTGTGACTGGATTGCATTTTTGTTTGCTTCTATTTGTGCATTTGTCGGATTCCGTGTCAGGGCGCGTTGTATTGAGTTCGGGATTAACGTGTATATGAGTATTGCGATTGCGGCGTTTGTAGCGACCTGTCTGGCGTACGCTTCTTCTTTTTCGGGGCTGTCGTCCACACCTTATCAGCCGTTGCTGGCTTGTGCCTTGTTTATCGTGCCAGGTGTGCCGTTGATCAATTTTGTGGATGACATGATCGATAATCACCTGCTTGTCGGGATTACGCGGGCAGCCAATACAATGATGATGGTCGGGGCAATGACGTTCGGGATAGCTTTTGCCATGCGGGTGCTGGTGATGAATGATATAGAGATCGACCATAAGTTCAGCGAGTTGAGCATGGTGCCGCATGATCCTTATTATATTTATGCCATCGCGGCGGCTATCGCGGCTATGGGGTTTTCGATGATCTTCAATATCCAGCGACGTCTGCTGTGGGTCGTGGCTTTAGGGGGGATCATTGCGGTGTGTACTCGTAATTTCGTGAACTTCGAGTTGGGATATGGTCCGGTGATCGGCTCGTTTATGGGGAGTTTTGTCGTGAGTCTGATTGCGGTAAAGGCGGTCCATTGGTTCGATGTTCCGAACCATGTGCTGACGATCCCGTCTGTCATCCCGATGATTCCGGGGGTACTGATGTATCGTTCGTTGTTCGCCTTTATCAACCTGCATGGGGTGATTGGCGAGGTGACCAATGCTTTTGCCAACGGGATCAATTCGGCTTTGATTATCCTGTGTATTTCTTTAGGTGTTGCCGTTCCGAATATCTTTGCCCGACGTTACATAGCTAAAGATCGTCAGCGTTATCTTGAAGAAGAACTTGAAAAACGCCGGCAGCGTGGCAAGTTCATTGAATGGTGAAGAATTTTATGAATTATGATTTTTTATCACTCATAAATCATAATTCAGTTCCAGGCAGATTGCCTTATTGGCTTTTAGGGAAGCTTTGACGTCGATCAGGCGTTGATTGCTGCTGCCACGAAAGAGGAGGCTTTCATCACGTAGAGATTGTTTGAATTTGCCGTCTACCAGGACGTCGATGTATTTGAGTAGTTCTGCCTGTTTCGGATTGTTCAGGAGGCGCTCGAAAGTATAGCCGGTATAACACCAGATGGTTTTCCGGCTTTTTTCTTTGATCGCCTGTGCCAGTTTAGTGAAACCTTCCGGCTGGAACATGGGGTCGCCGCCGCTGAAGGTCACATTGGCAAAGTCATCTGCTAAGACCTTTTCCAGGATTTCTTCTGTCGGTACTTGTTTCCCTTTTCTTATATCCCACGATTCAGGATTATGACAACCCGGACAGGCGTTCGGACAACCTGCCGCATAGATAGCGGTCCGGAATCCCGGACCGTCGACTGTTGTATCTTCTATGATATCAATGATGGAAAGCACGTTGTGAATTAAAAATTAATAATTAATAATGAAAGATTAGGCTTCATTTTTCACTATGAACAACCCGGTCGTTCAGTTCTGACAGTTTCGCCTTGTTCCAGCGGTCTGTCGTACCGACCAGATAGCCGGTGATGCGCTGGAGTTTGTCGAGATGGGTGCTGCCGCATTTCGGGCATTTTTCCGGCATTCCGCCTCTTACAACGGTGATCTCGCCGCAGTCATCACAGGTGTAAGCCGGGATGCGGTGGCCCCACCAGAGCTGACGGGAGATGCACCAGTCCTTGATGTTCTCCATCCAGTTGTAGTAGGTCTTGTTCATCCGCTCGGGAATCAGCTTGATCTCGCCATTGCGGACAACGTCGATGGCCGGCTTTGCCAGCGGCTCCATCTTGACAAACCACTGCTTGGAGACCATCGGCTCGACGGTGGTGCCGCAGCGGTAGCAGGTGCCGACATTGTGGGTGTGCTCCTCGATCTTGATGAGATACCCCTGCTCCTCCAGGTCTTTGACGATGGCCTTTCTGGCCTCATAGCGGTCCATGCCGGCATATTTGCCGCAGGCCTCGGTCATGGTGGCGTCGTCGTTCATCACCTTGATGATCGGCAGGTTGTGGCGGCGGCCGACCTCATAGTCGTTCGGGTCGTGCGCCGGGGTGATCTTGACGACGCCGGTGCCGAACTCCATGTCGACATAGTCGTCGCCGACAATCGGAATCTCGCGGCCAACCAGCGGCAGGATGACCGTCTTGCCGATGAGATTCCGGTAACGCTCGTCCTTGGGGTTGACCGCAACGGCGGTATCGCCGAGCA
>ENA-OPCP01001618-OPCP01001618.1-human-gut-metagenome-genome-assembly--contig:-NODE-1618-length-13614-cov-246.507633_pt1 | contig 13614 bp, 9 predicted proteins | sample MGYA00241563_ERZ501477 | MGnify/ENA primary metagenome ERZ501477 (study PRJEB25962, sample SAMEA2042572) | human gut metagenome | biome: human gut; feature: human-associated habitat; material: faeces... | reverse complement strand
CACAAATTGCACCAGGCTTTCAATGTTAAAGCTGGAGAGAAAATCGTACAGGGTATGCCAGTGGCTTTGAATGAAGAAGGTTTGATTTACCCTTGCACTGATACAGCTACTCAAGTTTATTTGGGTGTAGCAGTAACGGATAACGTTAACCCTGCTTATCAACCTCAAAGAAATTTCCCGGTAGAGGTAACAGTAGCTATGGAAGGTTACATGATTTGTAACTGGGTATCAAACGGAAATATCGACGCCGGCTATGTAACTCCCGATGGAACATTGCTTAACGATAGATTCGTAAAAGCTAACCAAGCAACTTCATCCCAGTTCATTGCCCTTAATCCTGCAGAAGAGGCAAATGAGGTAATTCAAGTACTCATCAAATAAGAGAAAAGAAGTTATGGAAAATAAAATAGATATTACAAAGTTGAAGGCTCAGGATTTTATGAATGAGCTGCCGGAAATGGTAAGAAGCTTGGAAGCTGTTCGTTCCGGTTCACAGGACAAGAAGCCTGTAGAGGTAACTTTTGGAGAATTGGTTACCGGTAAATGGGGTATTTCAGAAGATGAACTTTTTGAAAAGATGGGCATCAATCCAAAAGTGGACACGATGCAGAACATCTTTACAATGCCCCAACAGAATATTCGTTGGATTGTTCCGGAAATCATCCGTGCTGCTATCACATTGGGTATGCGCCAGGCTCCGTTCTATCCAAATATCATTGCATCTGACCAACCAATCAATGGTTTACAAGCAATCATGCCGATGGTTAACATGTCGGATGCTGCCCCTGCAAAGGTTAATGAGGCAGAAACTATCCCATTGGGTGATGTTAGCTTCGGACAGAAATCAGTTAGCCTCTTCAAAATCGGAAAAGGTTTCAAACTTACTGATGAAGTTCGTAACTATGTTTCGCTCGATGTCTTGGGAATCTACCTTCGTGATTTTGGCGTTCAGTTGGGTTATGCTCTGGATACTCTGGCTATGGACGTTGCTATCAATGGTAACAACCCTGATGGCTCTGAGTCTGCCCCGGTAATCGGTGTATACGAAACAACTAATGGTATCACTTACAAAGACCTTCTGCATATTTGGGTACGTGCTGCTCGTATGGGACGTAACTTCCAAACTATGATTGGTGGTGAAGACCAGGCAATCGAAATGCTGAACTTGCCGGAATTCAAGGATCGTCACTCTGGTACTACAGAAGCTACCCTGAATGTTAAGTCTCCTGTTCCCAAGAATGCTGACTTCTACATTCACCCGGGTACACCCGACCAACAGTTGCTGTTGATTGATACATCTGCTGCCTTGATTAAGCTTACTGCTCGTCAGTTGATGCTTGAATCTGAAAGAATCGTTTCTAACCAGACTCAGGCAATCTATGCAAGCTTGACTACTGGCTTCTCTAAGATGTACCAGGATGCAACTCTGTTGCTGGCTGCTGACAAGAAGTTCTCAGAATTCGGTTTCCCCGAGTTCATGAACGTAGACCCATATTTGATGGTTAACCTAGAATAATAAGGGACGTCCGGTTTCATCTATATAAATTCCCTGAGAGGGTAGGTAACTAAAAAGACCTATCCTCTCTTTAATCATTTTTAAATCTTAGGAAATATGGCTAAAGATAAATATACAGTAACTGTGGGACCAAGAGCTTACAGTTTTCATGACCAATCAACTGGTATTACCGTTTGTAGAGGAGAAGACAAGGAACTCTCTCGTCGTCAATTCCGTGCACCAAAGATTCAGAAGGCAATTGCCTCTGGCCATCTGATTATCATTGCTGATAAATCAGAAATCGAAAAGTATTCAGAGGCCGACATCGAAAAGTTGGATAAGAGACTGAATGCTCAGTTCAAGAAAGGCATGACTCTTGAAAAACTTGCAAAGGGCTATTCCCTGGAAGAACTGAAACTGGTAGCAGGTCTTCATGAAATCGTTGCCGAGAAAGATGATACAGTAGAAACACTTATTCAGGCTTTGCTGGAAGAATTCGAATCCTCTTCTAAAGGGTAATATATGAAAATTACATAAGACAGACTAATATGAATAACAATCTGGACTTTTTGTACGTTACGTCAGGTCTGGAAGTTTCATTCAGAGTCATATCCAAAGTCCCGGCCAAATCCATTTTTGACTGGGACTTTGGCGATGATAAGGGAGAGGTTTTCAATGGTGGAAGACATGTTTCCTATTCTTATGAAACTCCCGGTTTCTATACAGTAACCTTACATGTAACCAACTCGAATGGTTTAGATATCACCGTAGATAAGACTCTGGTAGTTTGTGATTATGGGCATACGGCATTAGCCGATACAATATATAATTTAATCGACCACTATATTCCTTCAGAGATATCAGAGGGAATGACCAGGGAAGATAAATCTATCTACATCACCAAATGGCAATATTATATTGGTCCTCTAGTAAATCACTTAATTCCTGCAGATAAGTATACTGATGAATTATGGTATGAAGCACTAGAAAATCAATTAATAATGGAATTGGCAGCATGGGACTTTCTCAATGTGAAGATACTTAATCTATTAACAAGTACTTCAGAATACCTAAGTCAATTAACTTCCACCAAAGAACAAACTGGTGATGGTACTTCTAAACCCGAACTTGCCCGAGGTGATAGGATAAAACAAATCACTACTGGGCCTACTGAAGTGCAATATTATGATACCTTGGCAGATGCTACAAGTTCCCTATGGAAAACACTTTCTCAAGCAATGCAACCAGGTGGATTAATAGATGAATTAAGGAAGAACCTTTGTATGTTAGCTTCACGATTGGAAATCTACTTACCGTTCTGTGATGAAGTATTTAGAACCGTAGTCCCAAAAGTAGTTAACAGAAGGCAACCTGGAGTATTAGATGGGCCAAATCCAAGTGCTCCAGTGAAGGGTGGTAAGAAATCAATTCTAACTAAGTTATGACAAAAGAACCCTGGAGAATGGTAAAGAACCGCTCTTGGGATAGATACAAGAAAATTATCACTGACTTCTTAGATTGGGATGCTGGTAGGCAATCCATAACCTGGGCCAAACATGTTAATCAGCTTCTCAGTCATGCCGAAGACAGTATACCTAAATATTATAACATCCAAATCGAGGCATTATGTTACTACAATGCTTTCAGAAACTGGCCTATCAATAAGGCAACAGTCTCAGGAGAATTGGATGATGAAAACTTATCAATACTAATTTCTAAATCTTATATAGAACAAATCGGTTATCTTACACCGGAGGGTTATTGGGATTTTAATTGGGAACAAGATAGGTTTGTAATTAATGGTATAACGTATAAGCCTTCTGGAGATACTCAGACTGCTCAGGCAAAGGATGAGGCTTTAGTTTTCATGATTATCCTAAAGAGAGACCGAGATACCAAAGTTGAATTTGTAGAATAAAAATAAAGTATATGGCAAAGATGTTAGTACTGAGGTGGACACCAATTACTACAAACAGTGGAATTTGGTTTGATAGTAATCTGGTTATCCTCAATGGTACCTCTGGAGTTCATATTGAAATGAAAGGTAATGGCAATGATGTAACGGCATTTCAATCGATGACCGGAAACAAATTTGTCACCTGCTTTCAAGATTACTTCGGGGATATCTGGGATAAAATAATACCTCATCCTGGTATAGGCCAGGTAATAAAGTTCCGTGTAAATAGGCTTCCTGATTATGCTTGCATACGGGGAGATATTGAGGACGGTGGAGATGTAGACCCCGAAAATCCGGATGTACCAATGAATGCCTTCTGTGGTTCAGAGGGAGAACCATTCAGGGATATCGATTCTGAATTCTTACTGGGTCGTCAACGTGCAGTAATTAATCCTTAAATTTTATAAAATATGTATGTAAGTAAGTATTATACCTGCGAAGAAATAGACCAGCGGTTATTACAGGGTTACTATGATGACTTTGTTAAAGCTGGCTTTGGAGGAACCATAAATGAGTTCTGGGCCTTCGTACTTTCTATCAAGAATAAGGTAGATAAGAAAGAAGGATACGACTTATCGAAAAATGATTTTACCGATGAGTTGAAGGCTAAACTTGAGGGCATCGAAGAACATGCAAATTACATCACCAAAGTTTCTCAGCTTGAGAATGATTTGAAATATCAAACTGAGGAAGAAGTTAAACAGATGATTAGTGATTTGGTTGATGGTGCTGATGATGCCCTTGATACTCTTAAAGAGTTGGCAGAAGCATTGGGTAATGACCCTAACTTTGCAACTACTATCACTAATAAATTAACCGACCTTCGTACTGCTTTAACCGAAGAGGTTAATCGTGCTAAGGAAGCCGAAGCTGCTCTGGGTGCTGCAGTAGCAGCAGTTCAGGATAACCTCGAATATGGGTTAGACCAAATCAATAAGAAGATTGATACTGTTAAGGCAGACTTAAAAGCCGAAATCGACAGAGTTGAGAAGAAGGTAGATAAGAATGCTGAAGATATCAAAGACCTTGAAGATAAGGTAAATCAAGGTAATGATGAACTTGAGAAAGAACTTAAGGACCTTATCCAAAAGGAAAAAGATGAACGTATTGCTGCCGATAATGAGATTAAGGAAAGTGTAAATGAACTTAAGACTCTACATATCAATGATAAGGCCGCACTAGAGGCAAAGATTGCCGAAGAAACTGCAAATCGTACAAATGCAGATACTGTACTGGATTCTAAGATTAACGAGGAAATCACTAATCGTCAGGCTGATACTTTAGCTCTTCAAGGTAAAATTGACCAAGAGAAGGTAGACCGTCATTCTGAGGACCAAGCTCTTCATAATGAAATCTCTAAAGAGGTAACAGACCGTACTAATGCAGACAATGCTCTTCAAGGTAAAATTGACCAAGAAGCTCAAGCACGTACTGCTGCAGACCAGGTATTACAGAACAATATAGATTCAGAGGCTACCACTCGTGCTGCTCAGGATTTAATTCTTGAACACAAAATTGACGATGTAAAAGAGCAGGGTGTAGAAGACAAAGAACAATTGCTCAATGCTATTGCTGTAGAGGCCGCTGCTAGAGAAAAAGGGGATAAAGACCTTGATACTAAGAAGGTAGATAAACGTGAAGGTTATTCTTTGACCAAGAATGACTTTACTGATATCCTCAAAGCTAAGCTTGATGGAATTGAAGAGAAGGCAAACTATATTACCCATCTCTCCCAGCTTATCAATGATGCCGGTTTCCAAACTGAAGAAGAAGTAAATGCTGCTATCCAAAAGATTATTGGTTCAGCACCTGAGGTACTTGATACTCTTAAGGAAATTGCCGATGCCCTTGGAAATGACCCCAACTTTGCAACTACTATCACTAGGAAGTTGGCTGCAATCACAGAACAGGTTAACCAAGAAATCGAAGACCGTATTGCAGGAGATGAGGCAAACAGTGCTGAGGTAGCTGCTGAAGTTCAAGCCCGTAAGGATGCTGACACTGCTCTAGAAACTAAACTGAAAGAATATGTAGACAATAAGTCTGCTACTGGTGATGCTGCTATTGGAGTTGTAAGAGATAACCTTAACAAGGAAATCCAAGACCGTAAAGATGCCGATGCCACAATTCAGGCTAACTTGGATAAAGAGATTGCCGAAAGAAAGACTGCCGATGAAGCATATACTCAAAGTTTGGCTAATGTTAACCAGCGTATCTCAGACTTGGCTTTGAGTATGCAAGAGTCTATCAATACCTTGCGTAATGAGCTTACCGAGCAGGTAAATGCCAATACTACGGCAATCGCTACTAACCAACATAATATCGAAAGAAATTCAGAGGCAATCACAAATTTAACTAAGACTGTAGGGGATAACTACAAGGAAGTTAAGGATATGATTAACGAGGAAATCGTTGACCGTACCAATGCAGATAGTGCCTTGAGTTCTCGTATCGATACCCTTAATATCGACCTTAACACTGAAAGAGTAGAAAGGACTGCTGCTGACCAGGTTCTCCAAGTAAACCTTGATAAAGAAGTAGCAGACCGTACTGCAGCTGATAAAGCCTTGAGTACTGAGTTCACTGCTAAGTTGGATAATACTAAGCAGGCTTTGGAATCCGAGGTGGCTAATCTTAACACTAAGCTTGAACAAGAAAAGGAAAATCGTATTGCCGGTGATAATGCTTTGGGAGTTCGTATTGATTCTCTAGAGGCAGGTAATACCGATGCTATGAATGAATTAAAAGCAAAGGTAAATGCTAATACTACTGCTATTAATGCAGAGAAAGACCGAGCAATTGCCAAAGAGACTTCACTTGAGGCAAAGATTGATACCAACCTTCAGAACCATAAAGATGATATGGCGGGTATCAACCAAGATATACTTACCGAAAAGAATGACCGCTTAGCTGGTGATACTGAGTTGCAGAATAATATCGATAAGGAAGCTACAGAACGTGCTAACCAAGATACCCTTATCAATAATGCTTTGGCTCAAGAGAAGGCAGATAGAATTGCTGCTGACCAAGCCTTAGATTCTAAGAAGGTAGATAAGGTAGACGGTAAGGTACTTTCTTCAAATGACTTTACTGATTTACTCTTTGCTAAGTTGGATGGCATTGAGGAACATGCTAACTATATCACAAAGGTATCTGAATTGTTGAATGATTCGGATTTCCAAAATTCTGAACAAGTAGAGGCAGCTATCCAAAAGATTATTGGCTCTGCTCCAGAGGTACTTGATACTTTGGCCGAGATTGCTAAGGCTCTCGGTGATGATCCCAACTTTGCAGCAACTATGACTGCTAAGCTTACTGAGTTGGAGAATAAGCTTGAAGCTGAAAAGAATCTGCGTGAACAAGGAGATAATACTCTGCAACAGACTTTCACTAACTTAAGTAATACTCTTACTACTACGGTAAATGAGTTGAGAACTTTCGTAACTGAAACTCGTACGGAGCTGTTAACTTCCTTGAATGCTACCAATGCTCTGGTAACTCAGAATGCTGCCAATATTCAACGTAATCTGGAATTGATTCAGGGTATTCAGGATAACATTAATGGTAACTATACTGCCATTACCGATTTGCTGAATAATGAAATCGCTGCTCGTAAGGCTGAGGATATTCGATTAGAAGCAAAGATTGACCAGAATACTTCTGACTTAAATACAGAGAGAGAGGAAAGAAAGGCCGCAGATAAAGTTCTCCAGGATAACATCGATGCAGAAGAAGCTGCCCGTATTGCTGCCGATACAGCTTTGGGTAAACGTATCGATAAAGAAATTCAGGACAGAACCGATGCTGATACTGCCTTAGATAATAAATTCACTAACATTACCGATGACCATGAAGAAAGACTGGTAGCTGAAGAAGGTACTTCTGATGCTTTGCCTGATACCATGGTTACCGATGTTAGTACTGTAACCCGAACAGGTACTCAGCTTTCTTTCAAAGTAAAGACTTCAACCAAGGATAAGGCAAATAACCAATATGGTGAAGAAGTAGAAGCTACCAAGAATTTACTCCCGGTAACTCAAACTCTTGCTGGAGTTATGTCTGCTGCAGACAAGGTTAAGTTAGATGGGTTAGACCCAAATTCTTTAACTGATCTCTCTGCAGCTTCTGATGCTAATAAGGTAACAGTAACCGTAACTAAGGATAACGGTTTGAATGCTGATACTACCGAAACTTTCGATTTGCCTCAGGTATCGGCTACTAAGGCTGGTACGATGACTGCGAAAGATAAGGTAGAATTGGATAGAATCTCTACTGCTAACTTTGCTCTTGGTGCAGTAACACCTAATGAAACTACTGTTGGCATAGCTGCTACTAAGACCGTAGTTGAAGATGGTACAGTAGAACAGAATCCTATTACATTGCCTGCCTCTACTGCAGAGAAAGCTGGTGTACAAACTGCAGCAGATAAGAAGCTGTTTGATTCTATACCAGATAATATTATTATCTTATCTGGTGATAAACCAGTTGAGGTAGGTCAACAAAGTAGTCATGTTACTTTAACTCATAATTTCTCTTCTAAAAAAGAAGAGGGTATTTATACTCATGAGCCTGAAGATTATAAGACTATTTATATCCCAGCAGCTACTACAGAGAAAGCTGGTGTAATGACCGCCCAAGATAAAGTTAATCTGGATGAGACATTACCCAATGCTATTGCTCAAGAGGTTCAGGACCGTAAAGATGCTATCGAAGCTTTGGACGGTAAATCAGAAGCCGCTCTTGCTCAAGAAGTAGCTGATAGAAAAGCTGCAGATACTGCTTTAGATACCAAGTTTACTAAAGCTGTAAACGATGAAGCAACTGCTCGTACTTCTGCTGATACTGCATTGGGTGCAAGGATTGATAGAGAGATTGCCGATAGAACTGCGGCAGATACTGCCCTTGAAACTAAGTTGCAGAATAATATTAATACTCTAGAAGCTAAGCATGATGCTTTCGTAGCAACCAAGGGTCAAGCTGGTGGATTTGCTCCATTGGATGAAAGTGGCTTAGTACCTGCTAACCATTTGCCTTCATATGTAGACGATGTAATCGAGGTATATGCTACCTATGAAGTAAGCCCCACTGGAGGTCTTACTAATGTTCAATTGTATACGGATGCAGGTCACCAAACTCCCGTAGTTGGAGAATCTGGTAAGATTTATATAAATGTTGCCGATGGTGAACCTCCATACCAATTCCGTTGGTCAGGTACTAAATTCGTAGACAGTAATACTTCGTCTCTTATCATTGGGGAAATCGCAGGTACTGCTTTCGAAGGTAGTAGAGGTAAGCATCTTGAGGATGTGGTATCTAGCATGCCTAAAAATTTAATTAGTAAGGTTTCAATAGCTAACAAAAATAAGCGTAATGTTATTATCTTATGTAACTATTCTGCTACGGATGGTCAAGGGCATTACATTGATAAACCCGATGGGATGGTAATCCCTCTAACCCCAGCCACTACTCAAGAAGCTGGTCTGATGGATGCCGATAGTGTAATAAAGCTTAATCAAACCTTACCAGATGCTATTGAAGCTGAACAAGAGGCCCGTATTGCAAAAGATAATGCTCATGATACCTTTAATAGTTCTCTTCCAGGAATTATTCTTACTGGATTCACTCTTACCCATAATTCAACTAATGTAAGAGCTACTCTTAATAATAAAACTAAGAGTGCAGAGGGTAAGACTTATGAAGGTGCTACAGATTTAATTAGAGATATACTTGCAGCAACTAAGACTACTGCAGGTGTAATGACTGCAGCAGATAAGACTAACTTGGATAATACCGTACAGGGGTTGGCAAATGAGATTACCAATAGAACTAATGCCATCAATGCTCTTCGTACAGAATTGAAAACTTACGTTGACGATTTGATTGCCGATACTGGTTCAGATGTAACTGCCTTAGAAACTAAGGTAAATAATCACATTGCCAATAAATCTAATCCTCATACAGTTACTAAAACTCAGGTTGGATTGGGTAATGTTAATAATACTTCTGATGCTGATAAGCCAGTATCTACTGCTCAAGCTACTGCTATTGCTGATGCTAAGGCTGCAGGTACTACTGCTCAGACTTCTATCAATAGTCATGCAGGTAGAAAGGATAATCCTCATACAGTAACTAGAGCTCAATTGGGATTGGCAACTACTGACCAGGTAGTATTTGCTAAGACTACTGCTCCTTCCGGTTTCTGGAAAGAGTCTTCCGATGAAAGATTGAAATCTAACATCAAACCATTAACCCATACTTTGGAACAGATTTGCAGTATACCTACAGAATCCTTTATCATGGATGGTAAGGAAGATGAAGGTACCATTGCACAAGGTTTGGAAGCAGCAGGGTTTAACCATTATGTGGAAGAAGACCCAAGAACTAAGGATTCAGTTCCTAATCCTGAGGAATTCGAAACGGTTGTTATCGACGGTGAAGAATATGTATTGGTAAAACAAGTTAAGTACCATAAGATGTCTACTCTGGCAATCGAAGGTATTAAACTTCTTTACGAAGAGATTAAGGCTTTGAAGGCTGAAATCTCAGAACTCAGAAATCTTAAAGATGTAGATTAATATGGGAGAGATAGCAACATGGAGTGCTGTCAAAACTAAAGTAGGCCTTGGTAAGACAGGTAATGACTGCCCTACCAAGGCTGAATTGTTAGCACTCGCCTCTACAGGAACGGGGGAAAGTTACGTTGGCTTGGAAATCTCCAATGCTAGTTCCTATGGTAATAACGAAGCTGTTAAACTCGAAGATATTCATAAGGTAACTTATAAGTATACATTCACTTTGAGATACTCCAGTATAAGTTTTGATGCTTTAGGTAACCCCAGTAGTTCTAATTTTGGTTTTGAGTTTACCAGTACGAAGCAGAAATATTGGGATAATGTAGCTAATGGGTCTGCTGTTAGTGTTAATTACGTAATAAACAGTAAACCAAGTTGGATTACTAACTATAGTAAGCCGGCAGATGGAAAGCCTTGGAAAGCTTCAGAGAATCTAGACCTAACCTCAAGGTCTGGTAAGGGGTTGGCTACTCAATCTGAATCTGGTAAAACCGTGGAATTCACATTTACCCAGGCAGCAGCATCTCAAAGTTGGTCTCAAACATTCTCAGTGAATCCCACTTCTCTGTCTTTTGGGGCAACTGGAGGAACAAAAACATTTACTGTAACCTCTTATAAACAGGAATACCGAAATGGACATACCTATGGTAATCAAATTCCCTTAAGTTATACCAGGGCTAATACCGGAGTTACCGGTACTGGTACTTCAGTAACTATGGCAAATAATACTTCTACTTCGGCAAAGTCGGGTAGTGTAGTATTAACTCAGGCAGAAACCAATAAGAAACTAACTATCAGTTGTTCTCAATCTGCAGGTTATAGAACCTATAGTGAAATCACTGTAAGTGGAGGAAGTGTATCCGATATACCTGCAAGTGGAGGAAGTAGAAGTTCATTCTCAACTATGCCCTCATATTCTCAGACTTGGGGATGGAATGGTTCTACAACTGGAGGAGGCACAATTACAAGCGGTGCTAGCATTAGTTATGGTACTGCAGTTAGTGCAGGTTCTTTGGGAACTACTGCAAAGGCTAGAACAAGGGTAGGCTCCCTTACTTGTACTGTATCTCTGAATGGTAAATCGAAATCTATAACTCTCGATGTATACCAGGCAGAGAATAAAATTACCAGTACTACTGATGGTACACCAGTAATAAGCTTATCTGCAAGTTCATACTCTATCTCTAATTCAGGAGGTAGGGTTAATATTTATGCCAGTGTAAGTATACCTACTACCAACCATTGGAGTTCAGGGTCAACAAGTGCAGGTTCTTCGAAGAGTGCTACACCTACGGTTAGTGCAAGTGGTACTGGTTTTAGTTTGAATGCTGCTAAGACGGTACTTACTGCTACGGAGAACTCGGGTACTTCAAGTAGAAGCTGTGTAGTAACTGCATCCTATAGTGGGGCAACTACTAAGACAATCACAGTTACACAGAGTGCTGCTTCAGTATCTTATAAGTATTACTTGGCATTCACTTCCCCTACTGGTTCAAGAACTACCACTAGAACCGGATTGTCAGCTTTGGGAGGTAATAACTTTACAGTTGATGTAGCTTATTCTTTTAAGACTAAGGTAATAAATGGTTCTGAGGTAAGTACAAGATATCCCTTGGCTTTAACCGTAACTTCAAAACCAAGTTGGGTTACAAATGTAGCCATTACAACACTATCCAGTGATAATGGAACCTATGGGTTAACCTTAACCTTAACGGAGAACACCGTAGAATCAACAAGGTCAGGTACCATTAAATTAAGGCAAGCAGAAAACGATGATGAGGGTTGGGAGCTTACAGTCAACATAACTCAGAATGCTGCAACAATTACTTATGAATACGTATTTAATTTGGGGTAATAAAAATACAACACCATTCTGTATTTAATGTATAATTAACCTAAGTATTAATCTTTAAAATCTTACAATTATGGGAGTAGAAGTAAAAGGTGCCGGCGATGGCGTTGTAATCGCGGACAGAGGCTGTAACGATGGTTGCGGATATAGAGATCATTCAGGATGGGGCTCTGGATGGGGAGCCGTTGGTGGTGCATTGGTAGGTGGTGGCTTTGGTGCTGCTGCAGTTTCCGTATGGGACAAAATCAATGACACAAAAGCTGATATTCAGAAAGTAGAAGCTACGGTTCAGGAAGCAAAGGCGGGTATCTACAAAGATATCTCTGATGCTGCCCGTGGGGTTACTCAAGAAATCAGTGGAGTAGCAAAAGATGTTGCCGGTGTTGGTAGGGAAATCCTTAACAACCGTTTCACTACGGAAAGAGGTCTTTGCGATTTGGGTTACAAAACTAATTCGGATATCCGAGATTCTCGTGACCAAATGGGCGCAGGCTTCAACCGTGTTATGGATCGTCTCTGCCACATGGAACACCAACAGTCGGATTGCTGCTGTGAAACCAAAGGCTTGATTAAAGAAGTAAAATCTGACTTGGCTCTTCAGTTGGAACGTTGCTGCTGTGACCTCAAGAATGGCCAACAGGAAATCAAGTGCCTCATCGAGAACACTGCTAAAGACACTGAGATTGCTCGCCTCAATCGAGTGATAGATGCTCAGAGAGACCAGAACATCGTCAATCAAGTGGTAGCTGCCTTGAAGACCGGTACTACAACGCCAGCTTAGTAATTTAAAATACCAAGATGATTAAAGGAGTGCATCTGTTTTTAGGTGTACTCCTTTTTTCGTTTTAACTCATTAAACTAAGGAATTATGGAACAAGAACAACTCACCGAATTCAAGATACAATTAGCTCTACCTGCTCCCAATATAGAGATTGCACAAGAAGTAGCAAACAAAGCTCAGGTACTCATAAATCAATTTGGATACTATCAATTCTTAAACCTGGTAGACTTCATGCAAAGGAATCCAGGTGCAGTTTCATTTGGTTTAAACTTAATAAATAAAAGATGATTATGGACGAAAGAACATTGATTTTCCAAAAGGTACAGAAAGGTGAAGTGATTTTCACATTAGAAAAAGACAGACGGTCTGGTTATCCTATTTTTGATACAGCAAGAATCGTAAAGGTAGGAGAAAGTAAACCAATGGCCTCTGGTGCTAAAGACGGCTTTGTTAACAGTGTCGAATTGGTAATCCAAGATTCGGTATCACAACTCACCATATACTTGCCATCACAATCTGATGAAGGTATTTATAATGGTGTATATTATACTACCGATGTAGTGAATATAATTAATGAGGTTACTATGCAGAAACATAATGCCTTGAATATACTTAACAATCGACCAAAGTTTGAGGCAATTGTTTCTGAATGCGATAACATTCTCAATTCAATTAACCAATCACCTTCTGCTCCAAGTAAACCTGCTCCAGGGTTTGAGGAGTTCCGTCAATACATGGACCAACGAATCTCCACTCAAGAGACTCTGTTACAGAGAATTGCTCAGGAGCTGGGATTGGATAAACCTAAACAACAGTAAGAATTATGCCAAGTAAGTCGGTTAATATTACACTATCGACTCCAGTTGGCCCTCTAGAAATATACGTAGATAAACGAGAACAAGCTCGTGCAGAAAGGTTGATTGCCAAAACTCCAAGTATCTTAACCGAAGGCTATGC
>ENA-OPCP01001612-OPCP01001612.1-human-gut-metagenome-genome-assembly--contig:-NODE-1612-length-13644-cov-3.242328_pt1 | contig 13644 bp, 10 predicted proteins | sample MGYA00241563_ERZ501477 | MGnify/ENA primary metagenome ERZ501477 (study PRJEB25962, sample SAMEA2042572) | human gut metagenome | biome: human gut; feature: human-associated habitat; material: faeces... | reverse complement strand
ACAGCGCCCCTGTCCATCATACATGAGGACAGGGGCGCTGTTGTGTTGCTTAATTCTTGATTTACTCCACGGTGCCCAGCCGCTCCTGGATGGTGCCTTTGGTGACAAATCCCAGGCAGAGGAACGGCGTAGCCAGCGCCAGCACTGCTACCACCGGAAGGATTACCCAAAGGGGCAGCACATCAAAGGTGTAGACGGCCACCCAGGAGGTCTCCGCAATGACTCCGGGCATCACCCATAGGGCAAAGGTGAGCGTGGCCGGGATCAACACCGCCGCCATTCCTGCGGCGGAAACGGCGCCCTCCAGCAAAACCAGCCTGCGCAGCTGGCCCAGTGTCATGCCGAGGCTCTGATAGACAGCGAACTCTTTCCGGCGGCTCACCGTCTGGGTCACCAGCAGGTTGTCATAACGGTAGATCATGGGCACGCAGCTCTCGGCGCCGAAGTCCACATACGCCTCGTCCACGATCACCACCCGGTCTGGGTTCGCCTCCAGCAGCCGCTGGATGTCGTTCCGGGGCACGGCAATACCGGTGGGGGCATTGGGGTTGGCGATGACGATGGTGCCGGGGAAATCCATGTAGTCGTCCACATGTAAGGTGAAGTCCTCCCGCAGGGGGATTATCTTCACATCCAGATCGAACAGGGCAGCCTGGGACTTATAGAACCCATAGGTAACATCCGCAAAGGCCACGGGTTGCCCCGCTCCGCAGAAGGCCCGGAAGGCAAAGGCCAGCACCTCGTCAGAACCGTTGCCCGCCAGCACGTTCTTGGCTTTCAGCTCATAGCGCCTGGCGATGGCCTCCGTCAGCGCGGCACAGGTGGGGTCGGAGTACAGGTTCAGTTTCAGGATCTCCGCCCGGTTGATGGCCTTGAGAACCTTGGGCGACGGGGGGAAGGGGCTCTCATTGGTGTTCAGCTTTACATACTGCTGATCCTGGGGCTGCTCGCCGGGGGTGTAGGGGGCAAGGCGCTCCGCCTCCTGGGAAATCCAGCGGCTCATGGGATCACTCTCCTTTCTCTTCCGTGCGGGACAGGGCAGACCGGGCGTGGCCGTGGAGGCCCTCCCGCTCTGCAAAGTCCGCGATCCGGGGGGCGGCGTCTGCCAGCGCCTCCCGGGTGTAGTAGATGAACTGGGTCTTCTTCACAAAGTCGTCTACGCTGAGGGGACTGGAAAACCGGGCCGTACCGCTGGTGGGCAGGGTGTGGTTGGGACCCGCGAAATAGTCCCCCAGCGCCTCTGGCGTGTGGCGGCCCAGAAAAACGCTGCCGGCGTTTTTGACCAGGGGCAGCAGGGCAAAGGGATCGTCCACGCACAACTCCAGATGCTCCGGAGCGATGCGGTTGGCGGCCTCCACTGCCGCGGCCAGGTCCTTTGTCACCAGGATCTTACCGTTGGCCTCTAAGGACTTTTGAGCGATATCTCGCCGGGGCAGGTCCGTCAGCTGGCGCTCCACCTCGTTTTGGACGGCCTCCGCCAGGGGGCGGCTGTCCGTCACCAGCACGGCGGCGGCGTGGGCGTCGTGCTCCGCCTGGCTCAACAGGTCCGCCGCCACCCAGGCGGGGTCGCTCTTCCCGTCCGCCACCACCAGGATCTCACTGGGGCCGGCGATCATGTCGATATCCACCACGCCGTACAGCTGCTTTTTGGCCGTGGCCACAAAGATATTGCCGGGACCGACGATTTTATCTACCTTGGGGATTCGCTGGGTACCGTAGGCCAAAGCAGCCACCGCCTGGGCACCGCCCACTAAAAACACCTTATCCACACCGGCCACCGCGGCCGCCGCCATAATATTGGGATTGGGATTGCCGTCCTTACCGGGCGGGGTCACCATAATGATTTCCTGTACACCGGCGATCTTGGCGGGAACGGCGTTCATCAGCACAGAGGAGGGATACGCCGCTGTGCCACCGGGCACATAAATGCCTACACGCTTCAGCCCGCGAATACGCTGGCCCATAATGACGCCGCTTTCCTTGGTGGTCATCCAGCTTTGCTGGGCCTGGCGCTGATGGAAGTCATAGATATTTTGCTGCGCTTTCACCACAGCGTCCTTAAAGGCCGGGTCTACCTGATCTAAAAAGGCATGAATCTCGTCCTTGTCAAATTCGATTTTCTTAGGCACGCTGCCGTCAAACCGCACGGTGTACTCCCGCACAGCCTCGTCGCCGCCCTCTTTAACACCATTGATAATGGTGGTCACCGCCTCGGTGATCTTGGGATCCGTCTCCCCTGCCCGCTGTTTCAGCTGAGCCAAAAGCTGGTATTCGACCACGCCGTTTGCTTTTGTGATTTTCATTGTTCTACCCTCTTTCAACCCACTTGCGCTGCCAGTTCAATATCATGCAAGAACGCCTCAATCTCGTCCTTGCGCAGCTTCATAGAAGCCATATTCACGATCACCCGCGCAGAAATGGGCATGATCTTCTCTACCACTTCCAGACCGTTCTCCTTTAAGGTGGAGCCGGTCTCCACAATATCCACAATGCCGTCTGCCAAGCCCAGGAGCGGCGCCAGTTCCACGCTGCCCTCGATCTTGATCACATCCACATCCATACCCTTGGACTTAAAGAATTCTTTAGCCACCTTAGGGTATTTGCTGGCCACGGTTTTGCGCTTGTAGCCGCTGAAGAAATCCGTACCCTTCTTGGTCGCCAGGGCAAAGGCGCAACGGCCGATATTCAGATCCAGCACTTCATAGAATGCACTGCCGTGCTCCACAATGGTGTCTTTGCCTACAATGCCAATGTCGCACACGCCGTGCTCCACATACGTGATCACATCCGGCGCTTTAGACAGTACCGCCTCGTACGGATCCACCGGCAAGATCAGCCGGCGGCCTTTATTCTCCAGAGCCTCCGTGTTCAGCCCCATGGTCTTGAACATCTGCACAGACGCCTTTTCCAGCCGTCCCTTAGTCAGTGCAATGCGCAGCGGGCGGTCCAAATTAATCTCCTCGTGGAGCACATCGGTCACCGCCGACACATCCACCGCAAAGCCGATGGCCGGTTTGTCCGTGCCAAATTCGCCCAGCAGATTGTCATACCGACCGCCGGACAGCACGGTCAGACCGCTGCCCTGCACATACCCGCGAAAGATCACGCCGGTGTAGTAGTTAGAACGATTAACAATACCCAAATCCAGCAGCACCTGCTCCTGCAAACCTGCGGCACACAGCGTGTCGTACAGTGTTTTAATATACTGCAAGGAGGCGTCTGCGCCACCCTCGGTATACAGTTCCCGCGCTTCGTCCAGCACCTCCGGGCCGCCAAACAGCCGAGGCAGCCGCCGCAGCACCCGGGTCTCTCTGCAATCCTCCAAGGTATCCAGCAAATCGCCCAGCGCTGCAAAGTTCTTTTGCTCGATCAAGTGGCAAATTTCTGCCTTCACCGCCGGTTTTACATTCAGATTGCGCAGCACTGCGCCAAAGTAACCGGCGTGGCCCAACTCGATCTTAAAGCCCGGCACCGTGCTTTGCATAGCGCGGCAAGCCAGCGTAATGACCTGAATATCCGCCGCCATAGAGCCGTCGCCAATGAGTTCAATGCCGCTCTGCGCCACCTCGTCGGTGCGCCCGGCCAGCTCCTTGGTGCGCACAAATACACTTTGATTGTAATAGAGCCGTACCGGAAAGGCGTCCTCCGACAGTCGAGTAGCCACCAGGCGGGCAATGGGCAGGGTGTTGTCCGGCCGTAGCACAGTGGTTCTGCCCCTGTTATCCGTCAGCTTATACATCTCGTCTGCATCCAGCCCGGCATCGCCGCTGTTAAACACATCAAAAAACTCCAATGTGGGGGTGATCACCTTGCGGTAACCGTTAGCCTCATATAACCCGGTTAGGGCGTTCTCTACCCGGCGGCGATCGTCGCACTCCTCAAACAGCAGGTCACGGCTGCCCTCCGGGGTCACTTTTGCATATTGTTTCATGTCGTTTTCCTCGCTTTAGTACGCTAATGTGGTAATATGCTACCACACAAAAGAGCGTTTGTCAAGCCCGGACTTAAAAGAGAGAAATTTGGTTGCTCTCCGGCAGGTCGCCCAGTGCCCCCGCCTCGCGCAGGGAGTCTACCACAGACTTGCCTACCCCGCTGCGTGCCATCAGATCATCACAGGAGATAAACTCGCCCATACCGTCGTCCTTGGCCTGGGCCAACTGCTTAGCTGCGTTCTCACCTACGCCGGCAATCGCGCTAAAAGGCAGACGGATCTTGCCGTCCTCAATATTATACACCCGCCAGTCTGACTTATAAATATCCACCGGCAGAAAATGGTACCCGCGAGCCAACATTTCAATCACAATCTGCAAAATGCCGTATGTGTCCTGCTCCTTGGCAGAGGCGTCGTTGCCCTTGCGCTTGATCTCTTCCATTCTGGCCTTAACCGCATCCTTGCCCTGAACCGCCGCCACAGCGTCCAGATCGCCGCCGCGCACGGTAAAGAATGCACTGTAATACTGCAAGGGATAATAGATCTTATACCATCCCAAGCGCAGGGCCGCGATCACATACGCCGCTGCGTGCGCCTTGGGGAACATATATTTGATTTTATAGCAGCTGTCTATGTACCACTGCTCCACGCCCACTTCTTTCATGGCTTCCTCATACGGCGGCAACTCCTTGGGCGCCTTGCCCTTACGCGTGTATTCCATGATCTTAAAGCAGTCCTTCTTACTTAGGGGCGAGGGCTTGCCGGTGCGCTGCTCATAAGCTTCCGCCTTATGGAGCAGATAGGTCATAATACCGTCGCGGCAGCCGATCACATCAGAAATGGTGCACACACCGTTTTTGATCAGCTCCTGGGCGTTGCCCAACCACACATCCGTGCCGTGGGACAGGCCGGAGATTTGCAGCAAATCGGAAAAAGTTTTTGGCTGTGCCTCCATGAGCATTCCCAGCACAAAGGGAGTGCCCATCTCCGGAATAGACAATGTGGAGGTGGGGCAGTCAATATCCTCCGGCGACACACCGATCGGCTCCGTAGAGGTGATCATCTGGTACAACTTGGGGTCGCACAGGTCCACATCCATCACAGGAATACCGGTGGCGTCCTCCAGAAATTTATAAAGGGTGGGCACATCGTGACCCAGCTCGTCCAGCTTCAGCAGCGTATCGTGAAGCGCGTTCTTAAAGTCAAAGTGTGTGGTATAGGTGCCCTTGCTCTTATCGTTAGACGGGTACTGAATAGGCGTAAAATCCTCCACCTCGTACTCGTCCGGCACAACCACCATGCCACCCGGGTGCTGGCCGGTGGTACGCTTAATACCGGTACAGCCATCTTTCAGTCGCTCAATCTCCGCCTTGGGGGTGGAGCCGTCCAAGCCCCGCTCCTCCAGGTACTTGATCACATAGCCAAAGGCGGTTTTTTCCGCCACGGTGGCCATGGTACCGGCCTTGAACACATGGGACTTACCAAACAGCTCCTCCGTGAACCGATGGCTCTGGGACTGGTAGTCGCCGCTGAAGTTCAAGTCAATATCCGGCTCTTTATCGCCGTCAAAGCCCAGGAAAGTCTCAAAGGGAATTTCGTGGCCATCCCGGTTCATGGGTATATGGCAATGGGGGCAGTCCTTAGGCGGCAGGTCAAAGCCGCTGCCCACAGAGCCGTCCTGTATAAACTCACTGTGCTTGCACTTGGGACACACATAATGAGGTGCCAAGGGGTTTACCTCGGAAATGCCCGCCATGTGGGCTACAAAGGAGGAACCGACGGACCCTCGGGAGCCCACCAAGTAACCGTGCTCCTCCGAGTTCTTAACCAATCGTTTGGCAATAACATACAGCACGCCAAACCCGTGCTTGATAATGGAATCCAGCTCACGCTGCAAGCGAGAGGCCACATACTCCGGCACCGGATCGCCGTATTTCTCCTTAGCGGTTTTCCAGCAAATGTCCGTCAGCTCATCGTCTGCGCCGTCAATGTGGGGCTGGAAGGTACCGGGAGGAATGGGCACAATATCGTCGTCAATCATATCGGCGATCTTGTTGGGGTTGTCCACCACCACTTCCTTGGCCCGGTCACCCAGGTAGGCAAAGTCCTCCAGCATCTCGTTGGTGGTCTTAAAGTACAAAGGCGGCTGCATATCCGCGTCCTCAAAGCCTTTACTGGCCATAATAATGGCGCGGAACTTGGCGTCTTTTTTATCAAGAAAATGTACATCGCCGGTAGCTACGGTCAGCTTGCCCAGCTTGTCGCCGATGGCGAGAATTTTGCGGTTAATATTGTTCAGATCCTCTTCTTCCCGGATCTGCTCATGAATTTCTTTATTGGAACGCAGCATAAAAGCATTGTTGCCGTTCGGCTGAATTTCCAAATAATCATAAAAGTCGGCGATTTTCTCCAACTCTTCGTCGCTTTTGCCGTGGAGAATGGCCTGGTACAGCTCGCCCTGCTCGCAGGCGGAGCCGATAATAATGCCGTCCCGGTGCTCTTTCAACGCCGACTTCAAGATCAGCGGACGGTTCTTAAAGTACTCAATATTGCTCTTGGAGATATGCTTATACAGTACCTTGCGCCCGGCCAGGGTGCGGATCAAAAAAATAATATGATACCGGGGGAAGTCCTTGAGCTTCATATTCATAAAGTCCGGGTACTTCTCGTCGTCTACCAAGTAACCCTCCATACCGCACAGCAGCTTGATACCGGCGCTCTTGGCTGCCTTACAGGCCTCCGGCAGTGCCTGCACCACGCCGTGGTCGGTGATCGCAACCGCCTTGTGGCCCCACTTGGCCGCCCGCTTTACCAAAGAGGTAGGTGAGGAAATGGCGTCCATCTCCGACAGGGAGGTATGCATGTGCAGTTCCACACGCTTCTCCGGCGCGGTGTCCATCTCCTCCATCTTGGTCACGGTAGCCAACGAATTGGCCCGCAGCACATACTCACCGGCGTAGTTGTCGTACTGGTACATACCGCTGACCATCACAGTCTTGGCACTCTGGATCTTATTGATCACCGGATCCATCACTTTATTGCTGTCAAACATCTTCACCGTCATGGAAGATGTGTAATCGCTGATATTAAAGGAAAAAATCTTGTTGCCGCCGCGCTTGGTCTCCCGGGCCTCGCTGCACAGCACATCCCCCCATACGGTAATGTAACCGTCGTCGGTCTTGACCTCATTCATGGGCTTGGGCAGCTCCCGAATGGGCTTGCCAAAGAAGCCATGCACCGTGTCGCCGTAGAGCGGCAGACCGCCCTGCATGGGACGGTGCTCCACCTGCTTTTCCGCTTCTTCTTTCTTTTGTTTCTCGGCCTCCTGCTTCTCTGCCACCGCAGAGCGCACCGCCGCTTCTATATCATAGGTCTTGGCTTCTACAAATTCCACAGCCAGTTCCAGATCGAACAGCTTATGAATTTCCTGGGCCAGCAGCTTGTCCGTGCCCTTGGCCAGCAGCACTTCCCTGCCCCCGTATTGCAGGTCGATATGCAGGGTGTTGCCGTTTACCGTAGCCTTGGCATCCTTAAAGAAGCCGTTAACCTCCGCATGGTGCCGCCGAATGTTGGCAATTAGGGAGGGCAGACAGTCCGCAGAGAACGCCGCCGAGGCATAATGAGGGGTCAGCACCGCCTTTTCCAATCCCATTTGGGCTGCAATTTGGTCTGCGCACCGCTCCAGCTCCGCCGTCTCAACCAACGCCGGCAGCTGCAAAGCAATGTGCAGTTCCCGCCGGTCGTGGTAAGTAGACATACCCACCACGGCCGCATCTGCCAACGCCAGGCGTCCCGCCTCGTCCATATAGGCACCAAAATATTCAACAAATCGGTTCATTGCTTGCATTATAATTTATCAATCTCTTTCATCAATTCCGTTAGCAGTTGGTCCTCCGGGACTTTGCGAAGAATTTGGCCTTTCTTAAACAGCAGGCCCTCGCCGTCCCCGCCGGCAATGCCAATGTCCGCTTCTCTGGCCTCGCCGGGGCCGTTGACCACGCACCCCATCACAGCCACTTTAATGGGCTTGTGCACATCCCGCAGCTTCTCCTCCACCTGTTTTGCAAGACCCACTAGGTCAATGCGGGTGCGCCCGCAGGTGGGGCAGGCAATTAAGTAGGGGCTGTCGTTTTTCAGCCCAATGGCTTTCAATATATCCATGGCGGCAAAGACTTCCTTCACCGGGTCGTCGGTGAGGCTCACCCGAATGGTGTCGCCGATACCGTGGCACAGCAGGGAGCCGATCCCCGCCGCAGACTTGATAATGCCCATACGCTCGGTGCCCGCCTCCGTCACACCCAGGTGCAAGGGATAGTCGCACCGCTGGGCAGCCATCTCATAAGCGGCGATCATGGTGGGCACATTGCTGGACTTAATAGAAATGACAATATCATTAAAGTCGAACTTCTCCAGCAGTGCTGCGTGGTACATGGCACTCTCCACCATGGCCTCAGGGGTAGGCGCGCCGTATTTGGCTAAAATATGTTTTTCCAGCGAGCCGCTGTTGACCCCAATGCGAATGGGAATTTGCTTCTCTCTGCAAATATCCGCCACCGCTTTTACCCGATCGTCGCTGCCTATGTTGCCCGGGTTGATGCGAATTTTGTCAATCCCCCGCTGGGCAGCGCCCAGCGCCAGACGATAGTTAAAATGAATGTCCGCCACCAGAGGCACATCCACGGCATTCTTGATAGGCTCAATCAGATCCAGAGCCGCCTCGTCCGGAATGGCAAAGCGGATCACCTGGCACCCGGCAGCTGCCAGCGCCTTGGCCTGCGCCACAGAGCCGTCAATGTTCGTAGACGGCACATTCAGCATGGACTGTACCAGCACCGGGCTGTCGCCGCCCAGGGTGGTATTGCCTAATTTGATTTTTCTGCTTTTTCTTCTTTCCATTTTGCTCACCTACGAAAACAACTTGGTAATATCACTAAAGGTCACCACGCACATAAAGAGCAGCAGCAGCGCCAGCCCCGCCGCGTTAATGACCCACTCTGCCTTATCCGGCAGCTTGCGTTTGCAAATCCCCTCGCCCACCAGCAGGAAGAGCCGCCAGCCGTCCAGCGCCGGAATGGGAAACAGGTTAAACAGCCCCACATTGATGGTGAGTATCGCCATCAGCCGCAGTGCGGAGTAGGCAGAGGTTTTCACCGCCTGGCTCACATAGGACACGGCACCCACCGGGCCGCTGATGTCTGCCAGGCCAAAGCGGCCGGACAGCATATCCGCCACAGACAGGAACACCATACGGGCGTAAGACACCGTTTGCATGACGCTCTCCCGCAGCACATTGCCCACATTCTTGGGCACACCGTGGAGCCAAAAGTCCATCTTTACAAACCGATGGCCCTCATATTCTTCCGTATCAAACTTGACCTGCAAGGTCTTTTTGGCACCGTCCCGCTTAACGACCACTGTCAATGTATCGTCTGCACTGCGGGACAGGCCGGTAGTCACATCGGTAGCGGTGTAAACCCGCATACCGTCAATGGACTGAATGGTATCGCCCACTTGCAATCCGGAGGCTGCGCTGGCAGCGTTTGCCTCAAACTTCGCCACCTGGGCAGTACCGATCAAATTGCTGCCGCACACAATCAGCACGGTCAACAAAAAGCCCAGCACCAAATTCATCAGCGCACCGGCCACCACCACAAACAGCCGAGCCGGCACGCTCTTTTTGTTAAAGGCGTTGGGATCTTCCGAGTCCTCCCCCTCGCCCTCCATTTGGCAATAGCCGCCAAAAAGGATCCAGCGCAGGGTGAACTTGGTGCCGTTCCTTTCCCGCTGTATGATCTTAGGGCCCATACCAACGGAAAACTCATTGACTTTGATCTTCATTAGCCGAGCGGCAATATAATGCCCGCCCTCATGCACCAGAATGATCAGTTCAAAAAATAAAATGGCAATCAGAACAGGATATACCGTATGCCACAGAGAAGATAAGGTCACGAAACCGCCTCAATCACATAATCTCTGGCCGCGCGATCGGCCTGCAAAACATCATCCAGGGTGTAATCCGCCACTTGCGGGCACGCCTCCATGGCCGCCCGGTTCAACACCGCAATGTCTGTAAACTTGATCTTGCCATTCAGGAACAGCCGCACGCTCTCCTCATTGGCGCCGTTGGCTGCCGCCGGGCGCAAACCACCTGCCGCAATGGCGTCTTTACACACATTGATACAGCGGAAAGTATCATAATCCGGCGCATAAAAAGTCAGCTTACCGTAATCCACAAGGGACAGCTCCTGCACCGGGCTGGGTAGACGCTGGGGATAGGTCAGCGCATACTGAATGGGAATACGCATATCCGGCACACCCAGCTGGGCGATAACGGAATTGTCTTGATATGCAATGGCGGAGTGCACCACGCTCTCCCGGTGCACCACAATGTCAATGGCGTCAATGGGCATATCAAACAGCCACTTGGCCTCAATAAATTCCAGCCCCTTGTTCATCATGGTAGCACTGTCGATGGTAATTTTTGCACCCATATCCCAGTTAGGATGCTTTAAGGCGTCCGCCGCCGTCACATTTTCCAGCTCCGCTAAAGTCTTGCCAAAGAATGGTCCGCCGGAAGCGGTTAAGATCAGCTTCTTCACCGCGCCTTTTTCCGGGCTGCCTTGCAGGCACTGAAAAATGGCGGAGTGCTCGCTGTCCACCGGCAAAATATCCACACCGTAGGCCTTGGCGGTATTGGTCACCAAGTGCCCACCGGCTACCAGCGTTTCTTTATTCGCCAGCGCCAGGGTCTTTTTGGCCTGAATGGCCGCCAGCGTGGGCTGCAAGCCCACCATACCCACTACGGCGTTCAGTACCGTATCCGCACCGGAATAGGTGGCACATTCGATCAGGCCGTCCATACCGGACAGTACCTTGGTACCCGTATCTGCCACCCGGGTGCGTAGATCGTCTGCCGCAACCGGATCCATCATAGACACCAGATCCGGGCGAAACTCCCGAATTTGTGCCTCCATCAAATCAACGCGACGGTTAGCGGTCAGGCACACCACCCGGTAGCCGTGCATACGGCAAACATCCAGGCTCTGTGTACCGATAGAGCCGGTAGAGCCTAAAAGAGCAATTCCTTTCATCTGGTTACCTCTTACTTAGAAAAAACAGTCAGTGCCAGCGCATAAGTCACCGGCAAAGTGAACATAGAGGAGTCAAACCGATCCATGACCCCGCCGTGGCCGGGAAAGATCTTGCCAAAGTCCTTTACGCCGAAATTGCGCTTAAGGACAGAAGCGGACAGATCGCCCATCATGCCCAGGAACGATACCGGCAGGCACGCAGCCAGCAGCACCGTCACGGCAAATTCGTCCATCTTAAAGTCCGCCAGCCGATTATACAGGATCATGGCCACCGCATTCAAAATCAGAGAGAAGATCAAGCCGCCGATGGCGCCCTCCACCGTTTTCTTCGGTGAAATGTTAGGGCTCATCTTATGCTTGCCAAAGGCCATACCTGCCAGCTGGGCGCCGCTGTCTGTTGCCAAAGCGCAGATCAGGCCATAGAAGATCAGATAAATGCCGAACTGCTCGATTTGGAACATATCCCGCAGACGGATAAAAACGGAGAAGCCAAAGGGCACCAGCGCCCCGGCAAAAACGGACACCGCTACATCTTCAAAGGTGGTATAGGCGTAGCCCTTAAGCATAGCCAACAGTAACACCAGCACCAGCGCAATCAGATACACAACGCCGGGAACCGCACCAATCACCTTGCCCCACACAGCCTGGCTGACCCAGGGAGTCAACGCCTTGGCAGAGGCAAAGAACGGCACGCAGGCCGCATAGCCGGTAGCCACCACGCGGATAAAGGTGTTCTCCACCTTGGCGCAACGCATAATTTCGTTTGCTGCCACAGCCGCCAGGAAGGCGATCACAAGCACCAGCACCGGGGTATTGATCTGCCACACCACCACAGCCAGCAGCGCCAGCAGCACCACGGCGGTAATCACTCTCTGTTTCATCTTTTTCTCCTCTTATCTTCCGCCGAAACGACGGTTTCTATTCTCATAGGCGTGAAGCGCTTCGGCCAAATCCTGCTCCGTAAAGTCCGGCCACAGCACATCGCTGTACCAAAACTCGCTGTACGCCGCCTGCCACAACAGAAAGTTGGACAGCCGCTGCTCGCCGCTGGGACGAATCACCAAATCGCAATCAGGAATATCAGGATTGTACAGGTGCTCGGAAATCATTTTTTCCGTTACGCGATCGCCGGAGATCTTGCCGTCACGCACTTCCTTTGCGATTGCCGCGCAAGCATCCGCGATTTCGGCACGTCCGCCGTAATTCAGGCAGAACACCACGTCGATGGTCGTGTTGTTTTTGGTACGTTCCTGTGCTTTTTCCAATTCGTCGATAACGGATTTCCATAGTTTCGGACGTCGGCCGGACCAGCGCACGCGCACGCCCCACGCGTTCATCTGCTCCACACGACGGTGGATGATGTCACGCGAGAAGCCCATCAGGAAGCGCACTTCCTGCGGGGAACGCTTCCAGTTCTCCGTGGAGAACGTATACAGCGACAGGTAGCGCACACCGGCTTCGATGGCACCTGCGATGGTGTCGAACACCACCGGTTCGGCAGCCTGATGCCCATCGGTGCGAATCAGCCCACGCTGCTGCGCCCAACGACCATTACCGTCCATGATCACGCCGATATGGCGCGGAACCTTGTTCTTCGGAAAATCAGGAATAATCGACGGGTCAGAAAATGGTGCCGCCGGAATGTCAAGGGACTTGTAATCCACGTTCTCAAAAGCCATACCCGCTAATCTAGCAAGCGCATGGAACGAATCGGACGTTCCAAATAGTATTCACCCCATTTTTCTACCATTTGTCGGGTTTCCGGAAGCAACGCCGTGCCGTCCAGCTCTCCCCAATCGCCGTCTACAAGCGCCTGCAACTGGCAGATCGCATTCCACGAAACATCAAACGATTCACGAATATGATCGGTCAAACACATTAGTCCGCCCGCGGAAATCGAAAAGAACCATGGACGATCAGCAGAAATCGGCTCCCCGCACACCACGCAGGCACGCAAACGCGGCGTCCAGCCAGCGATCGCAAGAGCACGCATCACGTAGGAATCGCCAATCGCAGCAGCCTCATGCGCATGCTTGGAAAGGGCATTCAACGCTCCCAGCACCAGCCGATACTGTGCCACGGAACGCTCCTGCTCCGTCACTACCAGCTTGTCAGCGGTTTCGCAAATCACATTCGCTGCGGTATACGCCTTGAAATCGGTGCAGATGCCTCTCGCATACGCCGACACCGACTCGGCTTGGGAAATCACATCAAGCGAACGCCCTTCCGCAATAAGCAACGAGACGCGCATGAAAGGCTCCAAACGACCTCCGAAACGCGATTTGGTTCGACGCACACCTTTGGCGACGGCGCGGATTTTGCCATGGTCACGTGTCAGCAAAGTGACGATACGATCAGCTTCGCCAAGTTTGACGGTACGCAAGACCACGCCCTCGTCCTGATACAACGGCATTCACACACCTCCTTCGCCTCGACTCGTTTTCTTAACTGAACTATCTATACTTTCCGCACGTTCTCGCGCCAGCCGCGCTCTCCCGCGATATCAGTAAATAAACAATCCCCAGAACGCGAACACCAACAGCACATACAGCATGGTGACCGCCGTGATCCAAAACATCACACGGCCGAACCTCGTCGACGCGAGCACCGGCTGGCGGCCAC
>ENA-OPCP01001601-OPCP01001601.1-human-gut-metagenome-genome-assembly--contig:-NODE-1601-length-13671-cov-3.772988_pt1 | contig 13671 bp, 10 predicted proteins | sample MGYA00241563_ERZ501477 | MGnify/ENA primary metagenome ERZ501477 (study PRJEB25962, sample SAMEA2042572) | human gut metagenome | biome: human gut; feature: human-associated habitat; material: faeces... | reverse complement strand
TCCGGCTCGTTGCCGTGCTTCTTCTTCACGTTCTCGATCACGCTGGTGAGATATGTGTTCATGGCTGTTTTAATCCTCCTTTATTTTATCAAGAACAGTTCTCAACCTTGCGAATTAGGAAAACGGACAATCCTTCCTTTCGAAAATGTAAGGCGTATATTTCCCCAAGCTTCTGTGGGCTCAAAGGCCCTTTACAAAAGCCTCCATTCGCCGCAACCCCTCCTGGATGCTTTTCTCGCTGGTGGCGTAAGACAGGCGGATAAATCCCTCGCCGCCTTGGCCAAAGCCTGTGCCGGGCACGACAACCACATGTTGCTCCTGCAGCAGCCGCATCGCAAACTCCTGGGATTTCAGTCCAGTCCCGGAAATATTGGCAAATGCATAGAATGCGCCCTTTGGCCACAGACAGCTAATCTTTTCAATATTATTGAGTCCCTTGACAATCAGCTCCCGGCGACGGCGATACTGGCACTTCATTTCTTCCACGCAGTCCTGGTTTCCTGTAAGCGCCGCCACCCCGCCCCACTGAACGCCTTCATTCACAGAAGAAAGTACGTTTTCCAGAAGCTTTGTCATAACAGTCGTGACTTCTAAAGGCGCAGCGCTCCAAGCTAAACGAAAGCCTGTCATAGCATATTTCTTAGAAAAGCCGTCTACCACTACTGTACGCTCTTTCATTCCCGGAAAACTGGCAATACTGGTATAAGGCTCCCCATCCCAAATCAGTTCGCGATAAATCTCGTCTGTAAGAACATACAGGTTTCGCTCTTTTGCCAGATCCGAAATTTGGCGCAGGTTTTCCGCGCTGGCTACACCGCCGGTTGGATTGGAAGGCGAATTGATCAAGATAACTTTGGTCTTTGGCGTAATCGCATTCCGCAGGTCGTCAATCTCGTACATGAATCCGTTTTCTTCCTTGACTTTCACAGGAATGGGGACGGCACCTACCTGCATCATCAGGCCTTTGTAATTGGCCCACCCGGGGTCTGGCAGCAACACCTCATCTCCGATATCCAACATGGCGGTGCAGGCAAGATTCAGCAGACTGATTGCGCCGGCCCCAATCAGGATCTCACTCGGCTGATAATCCAGCCCCCGCGCCTGATAAGTCGCAGCCACGGCCTTCCGCAAAGCAGGAATGCCGGTATTGGGCGTATAGTGGGTTTCCCCGCGCCGAAAGGAGGCTACCGTCGCATCAACGACATGCTGCGGGGCCGTAAAGTCCGGTTCCCCCAACGCGAAGCTGATGACATCCTTCATTCCTGCTTGCATAGCGAACATTTCTCGAATTAGAGAGCCAGGAATCTGCTTGCTTTTCTTCGAAACTATTGACATATCTATATTTTCCTTTCTGTCCTTTCGAGTTCCATTATTCGGTCTAGGCATATCCATGCGCATGTTGTCCTCGGTATACACAGGAGAGATGCTCCCGACAGCCCGACGCACCAGGACGACATTCCAGAAGGCTCTCCTCACATCCACCCAGCGGGCGGGTAGAGCACTGTCCCGCCAGCGTCCAAATGGCGTCTACATCTCTGTCCGCCCCCCATACTTGAATGAGAGAACCGCCTTCCGCTCCTTGAATGCCGCCTTTTCCAATCAGGACTGATTTCACAGGCGCCAGCATAGAGATGGCATCCAACTCCGTAATCACTTCTCCAGCTAATGGAAGCAGTCCGCAGGCCATCCCATGGGAGGCTGAGACATGTTTTCTTTGAGACAACGCTACTGCTGATGAGATATTTCCGGACGTTAGTTTTTCTGTCCCTGCTGCTATGAGGACCCGGATTCCTTCGGTCTCAATGGCACTAAGCGCCGCGCCATAGCTACCGCCCCCGGGACTCCCCGCAAGAAGAGCCGCTCCGCCGCTGCAATCAATTAAATTCGCTCCAGTAACCAATACGCATTCCGGTCCAAACTTCAAAAAGGCATCTCTCTCCAAGCCATCCAGGGACCGTATGCCCTGCCGGCTGAGAAGTACCGTATGTGGATTGGAGCTCTCTTTCAAATTGGCCACAGCCCCGCGGCATGTTACCCGGCCGCACAGCCTCAGGTGCGATCCCGTCAGAATGGCGCTGAGACAGGAGGTTGTGGTTCCGCCCTTCAAAATTAATGTTCCATTTTCCAGTGCGGTCTGAACTTCCGGCCGCCTGGAAATTGCCTCGGCAATCAGCCACTTTGCGGCATTCACACTCAAAAAAATCTGAACACGTTTCAAATTTTTTACCTCATGTTGTCAAAACCCTCAGCAAAACTTCTGTTGTCGAAATCATGTCTTCAAACAGGATATGTTCCTTGCACCCGTGAACTTCCTGCATACCTACCCCGATATTGATAGCAGCCAGACCATTTTCAACCAGCCATGTGATGTCGCTGCCGCCGAGCGTCTGTTCAATGACCGGTGTGATGCCAATACTGCGCATGGCCTCACAGGTCTTTTCAATAATGGGTGCGGTAACCGGAATACAAAACGCATTAGAGACCCGGTTCTCGGTTTTGCAGAATTTTGCGCCCCAGGCCTGACAAACCTTTTCCACGTGGCCGCAAATATTCTGTACAATCGACTGGAGCTCCTCCTCCTCGTAGGAGCGAACCTCCACATCAAAATCCGCTTTCTCTGGGACGATGTTGGTTTGCCCGGGGCAGAGCAAATTGGCCACGTTGACAACGCTAATTTCCGACACACGGCCGCATTCGATGCCGGAAATACACTCTGCCACAGCTTTCAGAGCATGGATGCCTTTTTCAGGAGAAACGCCCGCATGTGCGCTCTTTCCTTGGATAGAAAAGTGAATCTTCATATATGCAGCCGCCTGGTTCACCAAGTGCCCCACATCCTCATTGTCTAAAACAATGGCCTCTTTGCTGATAATTTTGCTGTAGTCAGCGTATTTGGAGCCGAGAATGCCGTTTTCCTCACAGATAGTCAGCAGAAATTCGATCGGCCGATGCGGCAAGCCTTTCTCAACAATCGTCTGGACAGCCTCCATAGCTGCAGCAATACCGGCTTTATCATCACTGCCTAGAATTGTGGTTCCATCGCTGTATATGACCCCATCTCTCAAAATAGGAGAAATCCCATAGCCCGGGGCCACAGTGTCCATATGGGCGCAAAGAAGCAGAGGAGCGCCTGTACCTGGTAGAATCGCATGGAGATTCCACCCGTTGGAGCCGAACATTTCCCCAATCTCCTGTCGTTCCCAATGGAGTCCAAGAGAAGTCAATTCTTCCTCCATCATGATGCAAAATTCTCGCTCTTGATAGGTCTCGCTGGCACAGGTAACATATTGGAGAAAGCGTTGCAGCAAACGTTCTTTGTTCATACTAACATCCTCTCATTCATTCCGCAAAATGCGTCTCTTTGTCATTGGCAAACTGATCGTAACATGCTATAATATATTAAATTGTCCACGAAACCTTTCTGCTAGTAGTCACCCGAACACCCGCAGATGTATAACAGCTCAGGAGGGGATGTGAAATGGCTCTTACCGTCGCCGATGTATTAAAGCTGAAGCCCTTTGCCACCGGCAAGGTAATCGCAGGGGAAAACGGTGTTACCCGTAAAGTTGAGCACGTCAGCGTGATGGAGGTGGATATCACAGAATGGTTTTCCTCAGAGCTGGTTCGAGGTGCCTCTTTGGAAATTTCCTCAATGTATGCCCTGGTCGACCATCCTGAGCGGCAGGTGGAAGCCATCCGACGCCTGAACAAGAGCGGAGCTGCCGGGCTTGTCCTCTGTTATGTGGGAACAGTTTTAAAGGACGTCTCTCAGGAGCTCATTGATGTGTGCAACGAACTGGATTTTCCTTTGATTGTGATGTTTTCTCTGGTAGGCTACAAAGAGATTATCCGTGCTGTATCCGATGCGCTTTTGGGGCTTGATAATCAAAAGCTGCGAGACGCCATTGACATCTATGAATATGTGACGGAACTGCTGATGGAGAGCAGGAACAACTCCTCGCTGGTCATGTCTCTGGAACATATGCTGGAAAAGCGCGTGATGTACTTTGATCAAAATGCCGAGCCCATCTACATCTCCGGCTTTTCCAGAGCGCGAATCCAGATGGTTGAACGGTATATCAAAAATCATTTCTCAGAGTTTTTGCTCCACCATTCCAGCCAGACCATTTCCTGCCCGGGGATAGATGAGCAGCTCTATCTGCGCCCAATCTATAATAAGGCATTCTATTTTGGCACTTTGGTAATTGTAGGGTGCAGGTTTTCTGATTTGGATAAAATTGCGATTGCCCAGATCTGCAATGCCTTGAGCATTTCCAGTCTAAGCCAGATCAGCATCAGCCAGCAGCAAGAAAAACTGCGCACAGATTTTATACGGGATCTGTTGACCATCCATCTATCTGAAGAGGATATCTTTCGCCGCAGCACAGCGATTCACTGCGACATCTCCCAGGTAGAGGGATGTATTGTGCTGGATATCTGCAATTTCAAGCAGTTGATCAAACAATACAGCGAGGAGAAAATCGCTTCTTTAAAACGTGACTTTTATGAGTTGGTGCAAAGCGAACTCAGCGCTTTAGGGGACAGGAGTATCTGCTGTGGACTGAGTGATAAGGTCGTAATCCTCCATATTCAGACGCCCAAGCAAACGATTTTGCAGGTAGCCCGTTCTCTCCAGCGGGTCCTTAAGCGCAAAAATATTGAGGTTTCCGCCGGAATTGGATATCGCTGTAAAAGTGTGCGGGATATCCAAACCAGCTACGAAACCGCAAGACTGGCGCTGCAAATTGCAACCTCTGGTTTTGCGCCCTCTACCTGTGTGGACAGCGAGGAGTTTCCCGCCTATATGATGCTGCTTCAGACTTATCAGGCCGACCCTGGACTGGTCCCGCAGTTGATTGACCGTCTTTTAGCCCCTGTCCGGCAATATGATCAAACCCGAAACGGTGCCTTGGAAGAGACCTTCCGCGCACTTTTGCGCTGCGACATGAATTACAATCTGGTTGCCGAACAGTTGTTTTTTCATAAAAACACCGTTCTTCAGCGCAAGCAAAAAATTGTATCTCTGTATAAGGAGGATCCTTTTCAGTTGCCATTGCGCCGCCAGTTTGAATTCGCGTTTATTTTAGAGGGCTTATACGTGCGGAAGGGTTCCTCTGATTCCGGCGATATTTAAAGATTCCCGGTTGTCGATGCAACTCATTCGACAACCGGGAATCTTCTTCACGGCAGATACTCAGGCGTTTTCTTGGCGCAGGACTTCCGCCATCGGAACATGGTCAAACTCAAAATCATAGTAGCGGGGGTTCATAACGGAGAATGGCTTTCCTGAATTGTATTGCTCCCGGGCGGGCACGCCTACGATGCTGACAAAGTCGCCAACTTCAATTACCGTGTTGGTCAACGGATGGCAGGTCTTTGTATCCACGCATTGAACGATATCAGGGCTGGTAATCCATGGCTTGCCGTTCTTCCACATCACATGATACTCATTCTCGAACCACAGCTTATAGGTATTGCCAGCAAACTCGTCCACACCTTCCAGCTCCAGCGTGCCATAGTACAGGCCGTCGATGGTCTTTCCCTCTTTTTTGACCATCTTCGTTTTTGCCAGAACATAACCGCCGGCGGCTGCCGCGGCCACGGGGTCCTTCCCTGCCTCGTTGGCCTCCCGAATGGTCTTGCCAATCTTGAAGCACTGGCTGAGCGTGCCGGGGACCAGCGCGTCCTTGACTTCCTTACCGGACATGATGTAGCACGCGTGGGCTACCATACCGAAGCCGGAGTCAGCCAGCATCTTGCCGTTGCGCTCGATCATCTGGCTGTTCACACAGCGCGTCAAGATATTGGTGTCGCCATAGCCGTTGACGATGGCCACCGGCAGACAGGGCTTATCCATAACAAGCGGCAGCGCCTGGGTCATCTGCGGATAGGCACGCCCCGCGGCGTCCGCGTCGATATACGTCAGGCCCTTGTCGAATCCAACGGACATGGGCATGCAGCTGTTTCCGCCGCCCAGCTCAATGGCAAACAATGCGCTGATCTTCTTCCCGGTGTATTCCTCCAGGACATCCAGGGACTTGGAAAGCATCTCCTGGGGAGAATAGGGCGGATCAACGGGCACGCCGTTGCGCTTTTGCTTGGCAATGATCTCATCTGTTTTGGGGGCGATAGAGCCCATCAGAAAAACAGACGCATAGGTGTCATCATCCTTCAGATCGTCAAAGCTGGTTACCTGGAGGGGCTTCCCCTTCTCCAACACCTCTGTCAGGGCTACGATGCCGGCCTCAGGGTCACCGCCGCCACCGCAGCCGAAGAAGCAGCAGCCAGTGGCAAAATCCTGAATATCCTGCTTTGTCTTTAACTCAAACGCAACCATAAAAGCGCTCCTCACTTTCTAACTTATCATATAACTGTTGCGTAGGATTACCGATCTGTATAAATGCTGATGTCTGGCATGTACATATCCATGCCCAGCGCATAATACTTCAGTTCACCGGTTTCATTGTAATAGTCCGCAACAGGCCAATCAATGTATGTGGACTGATACGCATAGGGATTCGCCATATCGGCGACTGGTGCCGACGCACACAGCTCTGCCATCACATAGTCCTGCAGTTCCATGGCAGCGGCATTTCTCTCATCTGTATCCAGAATGGTGACAGCAGTGTCCAACCGTTCATCCAGCTCCGGCGTGGAAACCCAGGTGGGATTCTCAAACGTTCCCTGGGTTGCGCTGCCAAATAGAGTGCGCATCACAGAAGCGGCGTCATTGACAGAGGGCGTGATGTTGCAGGTAGATACATTCGGCGCACTATCCGGGTTGGAAATCTGCTCCTGATAGGTCAGCCAGGGACCCTTCCGGATATTCATAGTGATGCCGACTTGCGCGCAGTTGGCCTGCAGGGACAGCATCATTTTTTCCAGAGCTGGAGCCGAATCCAGGAGGAAACACTCCAGTTCAATGTCCTGATATGTGTCCGCATACCTCGACTGGGCCAAGTATTCCTTCGCCTGCTCAATATCATAGTTATAAGTCGTACAGCTGTCGTTATGGCCGTTGATTGCGGAGGAGACCGGTCCGACGCTACGCTCTGCGCCGTAGAATACAGGGCCGAGGAAACTCTCATAGTCCAGCAGGCAGGACAACGCCTTGCGGTAGTTCAGATCGTCTGTGGGGGCGGCCTGCGTATTAAAGAAGATATACTGGGTGCAGGCCCATGTGGTAAATGCCAGTTCAACCCCCTCAATCTCATCCAACGCCTCATAGTTTTCCGGAGCAAACCACGGAGAAGAAATTTCCAGCTCCTGATTGGCCATCATAGTCTGCTGGGTACTCGGCTCAGTCAGATAAATAGCCTGAAACTGCTCGGGGGCATTTTCGCGGCCCTCCCAGCCCATATGCCAGTCAGGGAAGCGGCTTGCTAGGAAATAATCAGAATGCACCATCTCTGTAGCTGTGTAGGGACCAGAGCCAGCGTCGTTGTCCAGCAGCCAGGCCATGGCATAGTCGCCATATTCGCCGTAGGTGCCGTCATCCACAATATTGGCCATGACCGTCTCTTCGTCCAAAATGTACAGGTGCCAGATGATGCCCATAAAAGAACCCAGAGGCTCGGCGAGAACAAATCTCACTGTGTAATCATCGTCCGCCACGCATTCCTCCACGGTGTCGAAGAGGTACGCAAATCCCTGTCCAATCGTTTTGAAGCGGTTAAAGGAAAACACGACATCGGAAGCTGTCAGGTCGTTTCCGCTGTGGAACTTCACGCCCTCCTTCAGATGGAAGGTATACTCCAATCCATCCGGGCTGGCCTCCCAATCGGTGGCCAGGTTCGGCGTTTCATCTGGATAGGTGAGATTATCATACAGATTTTCAACACATACGCTGCCGACCAAGTCCGTAATCACCGCCGGATCAATCTTGGGCGTACTGTCCGCAGAGAAGCGGATGATGCTGGGGCGGGTGCCGTCTCCCGTCTGAGCGTCTGCCGGGTCGCCCGCAGTGTCTCCGCCGCACCCGGACAGCAGGCCGACGCAGCTCAAAAGGGCCAGGACCAATGCAAGAATTCGTTTCATAATCTTCCTCCTTTATTACAGTCGTATAATTTACACCTCCGGCGGCAGCCGAAAAGCGTGTACAGAGAGAATGCCCTATTTATCTATCAAATGACAGCGGACCGTATGCCCTGGCTCCACCTCCCGCATCACCGGGTCTTCTTTTGTGCACCGCTCGCATTTGTAGGGGCAGCGGGTGTGAAAACTGCAGCCCGTCGGCACATTGACCGGGGACGGAATTTCCCCCACGCACTCCACTGCCTTTGGTTTGATGGTCTCGTCCTCCTCCGAAACTACCGGGATCGAGGACAGCAGCATCTGTGTATAGGGGTGCAGCGGATTTCGATAGAATGTCTCGGTGGGGGCGATTTCGCAAATCTTGCCCAGATACATGATCGCCACCCGGTTGGAGACGTTCCGCATTACGCCCATGTCGTGGGTGATGAACATATAGGTGAGGTTCTGCTCCTTCTTCAGCTTGATGAGCATGTTGATGATCTTGGCCTGGATGGAGACATCCAGAGAAGAGGTTGGCTCATCCAGAATGATGAACTTGGGATTGCAGCACAGTGCCCGGGCTATGGAGACCAGCTGCTTCTCACCGCCACCGATGGAGTTAGGCGACTTGTACATGAAGTCGGCGGGAAGTTCTACCATCTCCAGAATCTCAAGGATCTTATCGTCAATCTCGTTCTTGGGAACTACCTTATGTACCTTCAGCGGCAGACTCAGAATGCTGCGCACATCCTGATAGGGGTTTAGGGAAGAGCCGGGATCCTGAAAGACGATCTGCGCCTCGCGGCGGAATTTCATGCTCCTCTTCCGCTTGGTCTCCTTTGTGAAAACCTCGCCCTCAAAGTCGATCTCGCCGCCCGTCATCCCGTACATGCCCATAACGGTATAGGCAATCGTGCTCTTTCCGGAGCCGGACTCACCCACAAGGCCCATGACATCCCCATGGTTGATGGTCAGGTCCACGCCATCCACTGCCCGCACAAACCGGTCTTTTCCCACAGGAAAGTACTGCTTCAGGTTCTTTAATGTCAATAACTCATTCGACATGGCCGTCTCCCCTCTCCTTGGCAGGTCCCTTGTCCTCATAGAGGAAGCAGGACACCGCATGATTTTCTGCAGCCATGTATGTGCCCGGTTTTTCCTGCTTGCAGCGTTCTGTGCAATGAGGGCAGCGGTTAAAGAACCGGCACCCCTTTGGTGGATTTACATAACTTGGAATGTAGCCGTAAATGCCGGCTGAAATTCCGCCGCCGGTAAGCCGCGGCACACATGCCAGCAAGCCTTGGGTATACGGATGCAGCGGATTTTTGAAAAGCTCAGCGGTATCGCAGTTCTCCACGATGTTTCCCGCGTACATGACGTAAATACGGTCCACCAGCTCTCGGACCACGCCCAGCGAGTGAGTGATCATGATCAAAGAGCGCTTTTCCTCCTCCACCAGCCTGCGCAGAAGCTTGTGGATCTGCCCCTGAACCGTGACGTCCAGCGCGGTACCGGGCTCATCCGCGATCAGCAGCTGACGGGGCGTCAGAAGCGATGTGGCAATGCAGATTCTCTGCCGCATACCGCCTGATAACTGGTGCGGGTACGAGTTCAGAATGCGGTCCGGGTCCGGAATCATCACGCTGTCAATCGCCTTCCGGGCCGCGTCCAGCATTCCCTTTTTGTCATGCTTATCAAACTGCCCGGAGTATTTCAGCACATCCATCATCTGCTGGCCGATCGTGAATACAGGGTTCAATGCCGCCATGGGCGACTGGGAGATCATGGAGATCTTGCGGCGCCGTAGATCCAGAAGCGCCTTCGCATCCATGGCCAGGATATCCTCACCGCCAAACAGGAGCTTAGACCCCTCTCCCACCTTGATACCCCGTTCGTCCAGTGTCCGCATGACCATTTTCATCGTTGTGGTCTTTCCGCAGCCGGACTCGCCCACAAGGCCGATTTTTTCGCCCTTACCCACGTACAGATTGATGTGATCCACCACTTCGGCAAAGCCCCGATATGTCTTGTACCATACAGAGAGATCCTGAATATCCAGCAATTTTTCATCCATCACTGTTTCCCCCTGTCCAGCATATCCCGAATTCCGTCGCCCAAGAAGTTAAAGCCAAGGATGACAAACACAATGGCAAGGGCGGGGAATGCCGTCATCCACCAATAGTCCGGCATGTAAGTCGACCCTTCGGAGATCATCGTGCCGAAGGACGGCGTGGGGGGCTGTTCGCCCAGGCCGATAAAACTCAGGGATGCGCCCAGCAGAATAACCCAGCCAACGTCCAGCGCCATCTTTGTCAAAACCGGGGACAAGCAGTTGGGCAGCAGTTCCTTGAAGAGAATATGCGCCCTGCTCGCGCCGACAAGTTCGGCATTCTTGATAAAGTACTCCTTGCTATATCCGGTCGCCATACTATAGACCAGTCTTGTATACCATGGCCACCAGGAAAGGGTCACCGCAATCATGGTATTCGTCATGTTCGGCTCCATGAGGGAGGCTATGGTCATGGCCAGCACCAGTGACGGCAACGCCAGGAAAATATCCGTCATGCGCATGATGACGGTGTCCACCCAGGTGTGGTGATAATATCCCGCCAGAAGACCCAGAAACGTCCCCACGGGAACAGAGATCGCCAGTACCACCACTGCCATTTTCAGGGCGCCGCGGAATCCGAAAATCACGCGGGAGAGGATGTCCCGCCCCGTCACATCCGTCCCGAACCAAAACGTGGCGTTAGGTGCCACGCCGGCATTGGCCAGATCCACATAGGCGCCGGCATGTTCCGGAAACGGCGCCACATACGGGGCAAAAATTGCGAAAATCAGGGAGATCACCACAATGGCCAATCCCACCATGGACAATTTGTTGCTGCGGAAGTTATACCAGTAAATACAGAAATTCTCCCGGGTGGATGGCTTCAGAAAGCCTTTTTTCTTTTTGGCTGCATCCATCTTTACAGGTCACCTCCCAGTCGGATCCTCGGGTCCACCATAGCATTGATCACGTCCACGATCAGATTGACCACCAGGAACGTCGCTCCGATTACAAGCACCACTGCACAGACAGAGTTCAAGTCCTTGGTAATCATCGCGTTTGCCCCGTATTTGGAAAATCCCGGCCAGTTGAATACCTGTTCCACCATGAATGCGTTGCCCACCATAGATGCAATGTCCATGCCCATAACTGTGATCACTGACGTGCTGGAGGGCTTGAACAGATATCGATTCATCAGGACTTTTTCCGGCAGGCCATAACTGCGGGAAACGCACATGTACTCCTTTCCCATATTGTCCGTCAGCGCGGAACGCATCAGCCGTGCATCCTGGAACATACCGCCCAGAGAAAGGGCAAACGCGGGCAACAGCAAATGGAGGAACGCGTCCCACGCCGTGGAAAATTGTCCCTGCACCAGGGCATCCAGCACATAGAAGCCCGTGATGGTGTCCGGCGGTGCCACCCCGGTACTCAATCGCCCAAGCGTTGGGATTACCTGCCATAGATTTCCGAATATGACCAGCAGCACAATTGCCACCACGAAGGACGGCACCGCGATTCCGATATAGGAGAACACACGGATGATACTGTCCAGAATGCCATCTCGGTGCCGGGCCGCCGCCCGTCCCAAAATCAGGGAACCGCCCACCATGAACAGGGCGGACCAGAAGATGATTTCGAGGATGAGGGTTTCGTTCATAGCTATATTCTCGTTTAATAGATGTTTGTTGATTTACTTATTGAAGTCGTTTTTTTAGTGCCTCTTTTTTAGCCGATTCTTTCAGTATGTTTACAAAGTAGAGGGCGTCTGCTTTGTTGGAAGCATCGGAAGGATTGGCCTCATATCGTTTTACGAAATTCTCGGCGTGTTCAAACAGGTATTTCCGACAGTCGATATTGAGCATGATACCGTCTTTGTAGTCAGCATAAGATAGTCCGGTCAATGCATCATTTCCTTCGATAGAAACAATGTCATACATGCTAATTCCCGGCAAATTGATAGTGGTAGAAGGATAGTAGAAGAACTTTTCTCCCGGTAAATTTACTGTTAATTTGAAAGAACTTGCGTCTATTTGTGCTATACTAATATGGCTGTTTAAACGATAATAGTTATATTCATAATATTCTTCCTGGCTTGGAAACCATAACGAATCATCCCCATCTTTACCATAATTACTATTTAACCATAATAAAAAGTCGATCCAATTGTTGTCCGTACCATGAACACCTATGCAGATTGCTTTACGTTCTTCTTTGGGTAATTTTAGCAGGTCAGTAATCTGTTGTTTAAAATATGCTGGTGAATCGTTAAACTCCCGTTCTATCAGAGATTTTTGTAAAGTTTCAGACACTTGATACGGATATAGGGTAATTGCTCCTGCTTGTGCGGTCATCGTTTGAATTTCCGGACATTGAAGAGCAGCAGTTACGTATGTTTTATTTCCATTGGGTTCAGCAAGAAATTTACATCCCCTTCCTGTGAGTTTCTCTACAATAATGTTTTGGGCAATATCAAAATGTTCCAATATTTGTATTGGATCATTAGCATCTTTTGTCATTACATCATGGAGGGCAATGCCTGTTCCATAGTTCAACATCTCTCGTATGTTATCCCATATAAGTCCGGATTTCATATAAAAACGATAATAGTTTGCAGTAAACCCCGGCAGTACGTTTGTTTCAGCATCCATCCATTTTTCTTCAGGGGCAAGAGTGGTAGTAATAGCAAACCGAACTTCATTTCCTGCTCCGTCTGTACATCCCAAAGATTGGTTGGCGGAAATAATAGTAGGGGGAAGATCCCCTTTTTGCAAATGTTTGATGTCAAAATATAATTGATGTTTCATATTCTGATCAGTGGGAGTTGGAGTAGGATAAGGTATTGAACTTGAGATCGGTTTACCGTTTATTGCAGCCCACGTACGGCAAAAAGCAGCCTGCATGCAGTCGTCTTGTGTGAGCATCAACATCCATGTCTTATTGTATTTTAAATGAGGGATTTCGACATTAATATCTTTGGTCTGTATTTCTTTTTTTGTGTGGATAATGATTTCTGCTGTAACGTTTGTTGTTTCTTTGTCGAAAGGATACGTATAGATGGGAGTAGAATCTGTATCTTTTTCGTTATTGTCTTGTCCTGTATTTCTATTCTCATCATATAGATTCATTTTTCTTATACAGGAAGTATAGGTGAAAAGACAAGCTGTTACTAAGATGATATTTACTATATATTTTGCCATATTCATAATGATTTTGATGAGACTTTATTTGATGAGATTAGAGTCTTTATCTTTGTATGCCGTTTTTTTGATAAAGAGTCCGGTGATTCCTTTCAGTGCTTTGATTACCCGTATCCGTATATTATCAATCAGCGATCCTTCTGTATTTAGGGTTCCATTACTTGTAAGCACTCGTGCTTTGCGACTTGTAATAAATACGATTTTTCCATACGGTTTCATAGCTAATGCTAACGAACCGTCTTCTCCGCGGATAATATCTGTACGAAATCCAAACCGACGTCCTATTTCCGTATTAAAACTGAAAGCCATACCCCGCACACAGAGTTCAGGACGCTGGATGGCTTGTAAGCGGAGGTATATATCGCGCAGGCCTTCGTAGCACCATAGTCCGAAGCGGGAATGTCTTTC